>Ga0315287_10000389_pt1 | contig 37955 bp, 28 predicted proteins | sample YL17G11_0_MG_FD_205037 | JGI IMG/M metagenome (GOLD analysis project Ga0315287, IMG submission 205037) | Sediment microbial communities from Yellowstone Lake, YNP, Wyoming, USA - YL17G11_0 | ecosystem: Environmental > Aquatic > Freshwater > Lake > Sediment | place: USA: Wyoming | collected...
CCCGCCCGCGGGGCCCCCGCCCCGGGGGGGGGGGGGGGGGGGGGGGGGGGGGGGGGGGGGGGGGGGGCGTCTGGGGGGCCCCCCAACCCCCCCCCCCCCCCCCCCCCCCCCCCCCCCCCCAGGCAAGCCCGACCCCGGCCCCCCGGCGCGCAAGGACGAGACCCGGCGCCGCACGTACAAGACCAAGGCCGAGACGGACAAGACGCGCAACGTGACCGGGACGATCGTTCTGTCCCTGCTCGCCATCTCGGTCGTCGTCCCCATGCTGCAGTACTATGGCTACACGTCGACGGACGAGTGAGGAGGAGGGGAGAAAGCGAGGGGTTGGGGGGTCGGCAGGGCGGGGCGCGTGCGCGGCCTCCTCTGCTGCAATCGAGAGAGATGACAACAACAACAACGAGGGAGCATCGGGTGGAGAGGACAGTGCTTGCATGCGGATGGGAGGGCCCCCCGCCTCTGTCTCTCCCCTCGTCAGTCCCTCGCCCGCGGCCGCCAGTCGACCCCCCGCTCCGCCAGCGCTTCCTCCACCGCGGCCGGCACCTCGGTCGGCCGCACCTTGATGGCGTACGCGCCGGGGGCGCAGGCGGCGAGGCCGAGCCACTGGGCGGCCCAGGAGGCGGTCGGGTCGACGACGGAGATCAGGCCGGAGAATTCGACGGTCGTGCAGTCGCCCACGCGGGCGGGGTCGTCCTTCATGGCGAGAAAGGGGCAGTTTTCGCACCCCTTCCTGTCAAACTGAAAAGAAGAGAAGAGGACGGGAGGGGGTCGGCGCGGCGGCCCGGCCCGCGGCACCCATCCGCGCCCCGCCCCGCCCTCCCGCCGCTCCAGCTCTTCGCACCTGGTCGAACGTTTTGACCAGGTGGCAGGAGATGCACGCGCAGAGGCCCTTGGTCACGGAGTCGGGCGCGTCAGCCGCGGCGTCCATGGCGGCGCGCGCCGGCGGGGGTGGAGGTGGCGCGGGCGGGCGCGGCGCCGCGTGTGCGGGCCGCCGCGAGGCGAGCGGGCGGAGGGAGAGGGTGTGGGCTACGGGAGAGCGACCGCCGGCGCCACAGCCGACGCGACGCCCGCGCCCTCCCTCTCTGTCTCCCTCTCTCATGTCTCGCATCGAACGTTCTGCTTGCACACACACCCCTCGAAAGCACAGGGAACCGTGGGCGCGCCCGGGCCGCGCCCACAAAGAATGGGGATGGTGGGATGGTGGTCGTGTGTGCCTATCCCGCCCTCTCCCCCGCTACCCCCCTCAGAACCCGGACGCGTCGCCGAGGAGGCCGACCAGCTTGAAAAAGTCGATGAGCTGGCCGAAGACGCCGTGGCCCGTCGCGGACTCGACGAGGACCGCCGCGAGGAAGCCGACCATCGCCCACCGCCCGTTGTTGATCTCCACGTCGCGCGCCCAGGCAGCCGCGAACGCGTCCGCGGACGCCAGGGTCTCGACCGCGTCCGCGCGGCCGGCGAGGGCGATGGACGGCGGCGCGGCGGGCGCGGCGCGCAGGCGCGCGGCCGCGTCGGCGATCTGCGCGGCGTCGCCGTCGACGGTCAGCGCCGAGTCGGCGGCGCGCAGGGCGGTCGCCGCGGCCGCGGTCACCGCGTCGTCGTCCTTGCCCAGGATGGCGTCGGCGGGGGTGGCGGAACGCGCGGCGGCGATCGCGGCGACCGAGTCCGGAGAGGTAAAGTCGCCGTTGCTCTTCAGCGCCGCCCCAGCGGCGTCGATGTCGGCCAGCCCCTCCTTGTCCACGCCAAAGAAGGACGCGTACTGGCGCGCCTGCCCCGCGGGCATGCCGCCGGTCGCCGCGTCGGCCAGGGTCTTGACCGTGGCGGCCGCGGTGAGCCCCCCAAACACGAGGGACAGCGTGGTGAACAGCGCGGGCGACGGGACCTCGAAGCCCAGCTGGGCGAGGGTGCCGCCGCGGCCCGCGAGCTCAAACCCGCACGAGAGCGCAAACCCCATCATCGCGAGGCGGCCCGTCCAGAGTTCGGCGAACGAGTTGAACCCGAAGAGGCGGGGGTTGGACGGGTCGATGGGGAGGCCGATCGAGTCGGCGATCTGGCGCGGCGGGGGGGAGGGGGTGGGCGACGTTTCGCGGCGGACAGCGGTCGCCGCGCGAGAGCGCGCCACGCGCCCATCGGGGCGCGCCCGATGGGCGCCGGCGCGCTTCGCCCAGCCGCCACCCCCGGTCGATGCCTGTTATCCGCACAAACCCACCTTGACGACCGCGGGCGTGTCGTCGGCCAGGGCGGCGGCGGGGCGGGGCGCGCGGCGAATCGACGCCGGGCGCGCGGCACGGACCGCGCCCGCGCGGCGCGCGGGCAGGGCGGCGACGCCGGCGGGGGCGCGGGCAAGGGTGGTGAAAGCCATGGTGAGAGAGGGGATGGGGGGGTGGAAGGCGAACAGAAGTGTGGGGGCGACGGGCGCTGCTCCTCTCTTCTCTCGACCCCACACGCCCAACCTCGCACCAGGCGGCGGCACGGGTCGTCGCCCGACCCGCCACCGCCGCCGCCGCGGCGTCCGCCGCCACCGGCTGCGCCAACCGCCGGCTGTCGCGCCGCGCGCGAGCCGGCTAGCTCCAGTCGCCCCCCTTATTTTCGTCCTACCTTCCGCTTGCTTGGATGCGGCGATCCTCAATCGCCCTGCTCGCGCGCGCCGCCGCGGCGGCGGCCGCGCCTCCGCGGCCGCCGCCATCGGCGCTTGCACATCTCGCGGCCGCGGCGGTCGGAGCGCGCGCGTCGCTGTGGACATCGCCGCGGTCGGCGGCAGTGGCCGACGCGGCGCCCGCGCCAGCGCCGACGCCGGCCCCTCCCTCGCTGCGAAACCCGCGCGCCCTCCCCTCCCCCTCGGCCGGCCCCGGCGGCTCGGCCGGCTCCATGCTGAAAGCCGCGGTCGTGAGCGCAGGCGTGCTGGCAGAACCGTTTCGCGGCGAGGTGGAGGCGCTGCCGCCGACGGCGTGGGTGACGCCGTCCGGCTGGAAGGCGCGCTGGGGGCGCTGGATCGGCTCGCTCAAGTCGGTCTACACCCTGGCCAAGTGCAAAAAGCTGGTGCCGGGGTGGGAGCTCACTTCCTTCAAGCGGGAAGCGCTCGCGCTGCATTCCCAGGTCTGTGCCGCGCTCGCCGCCGGCGACCGAGGCGTCCTCCGCCAGCTGCTCACGCCCTCTGAATACGCGGCCGCCAAGCGCCAGCTCAAGGCGCGCGAGGAGGGCGGGTGGGCGACCGTGGACTGGTCGCTCGCCCCCCCGCTCCCCACCCCCGCCGACGCCGAGTGCGTGCACGCCCGCCTGGCCATGGCCAACGCCAAGGACGAGCGCGCGGGCTTCGCCCAGGTCACGGTGCGCGTGCGCTGCGCGGCCGCGTTCGCCGCGCGCGACGCGCGCGGGCGCGTGGTCGCGGGCGGCGGCCCTCCCGCCCCCGTCCAAGACGTGTGGGTGATGGAGCGGTACCTGGGAGGGGGTGGGGCCGCGCGGTGGCGGGTGGCGGCGCGGCTGGACGTGCCGCCGGCGCCGAAACGGGAGCGACGCGGGTGGTTGGGGTTCGGCCGCCGCGGGTGACCACCGACTGTGTGGGCGCCGTCCGCCGTCTGCCCCCCTCTCCCGGGTCGCAGCCCGGTTTGCACGCCGCGCGCCACGCCCCTCAAACCCCCTCCCCCCCCCCTCAAACGATCTCCACGCCGGCGCTCTGCTTGAGCGAGTCGCGCAGCGACGCCGGCAGCGCGCCCAGCACGGGCTTCAACTTGGGCGCGCCGTCGGGGCCGAGCCAGGCGCGCACGAGCTCGAGGGGCGGGAAGCGGGAGAGCGCGTGCGACGCGAGCAGCCAGGCCAACGACGACGCGAGGGTCGTGTACCACGCCCACCCCGGCCTCAACCGGCGCCCCGTTGGAACCACGCCGGCCTTGCCGTTCCAGACCGCGGATTGGGAGACGCCGTAGAAGAGGCCCGCCCACAGCAGTTGGTTGGCGCCGACCGCAAACCCGGGCAGGGCGGCGCGGGTGCCGCCCGCGGCGGACGCGGCTTCGTACCAGCCGCGCAGGAACATGATGTTCTGGGGGGAGGGGGGAAGGGGGGGGGGGGGCGGAGGGAAGCAAGACAAGAAGAAGGAAAAAAGGCAAAACTCTCGCTCGCTCGCCTAACCCCGCACCCATCCCTCCCCTCCCTTTCTCTCTCACCGTGTGCAGGACGTAGACCGCCGCCAGGATGGACACGCACACGCCGACGAGGGCCAGGGCGCCAAAGACTTGGGACGCGACGCCCAGCGTTTCGTGCAGCCTGCCAGCCACCGTCGGCCCGTTGTAGTCCGTGTAGCCCCACTCCGCCTTCGACCCGTCGCCGAGCAGCGCGGGGCGCACGCCCCACCCGCGGCGCCATGAGAGGGCGAGCGTCACGATGCCCGCCGCGATGATGAGGGACATGAGGACGAGCAGGAAGCCGTGCGCGCCCTGGGGGGGAGGGAGGGGGAGGGGGAGGGGTCGGGGCGTGGCCGGGCGGCGCGGCGCCGGCACGCCGTGCCGGCCATTGCCCCCCCGCCCCTCGCTCCTCTCTCTGCTCTCACCGCCAGCGTCAGGTCCTGGATGCACCCGATTGTGACGGCTTTGAGGCGGGTGGCCACCTGCTGCCGCGACGGCGGGGGTGGGGGCGGCGGCGCGGCGTCGCCCGCATCGGCGCCGTCCACGGCCGGCGCGGGCTCGGCCGCGGGCGCGGCGGCGGGGGCGGTCTCCTTGGCTTTGGACTTGTCCTTGCCCATGGTGGTCGAGGGGGAGAGGGGGGAAAGTGGCGCCACCCCGCCGACCGCGCTCGTTGTCTCTCCTTTCCCCCCCCTCGACACTCGCCGCCAAGATTGCTGCTGCTGCTACACGCACGCCGCCGCCCACGCGGCCGCCGCGGCCCCGACGGTCGCGGGCGCCGCGCGCGCCAGCGCGTCGCGCGCGGCCGCGCCGCGCGCGCCGCCGACGCCCGCCCACAGCGCGTCCACCGCCTCCCCTCCTCCCCGCACGCGCAGCGTGAGCACGGCGTCGGGGTCGGGGGCGGCGGGGGAGGGGGAGGCGTCGACCGTGACGAGGACGGCGCCCGGGAACCGCGCGTCGGCGGCGGCAGCGACGGCCGCCCCCGGCGCGGCCGCGGCCGCCTCGGCCGCCGCGGCGGCAGCGAGGGCGGCGATGGCGCCGTCGCCGCCGGCGACCGGCGCTCCGCGCAGCGGCGAGGGCGGCCCCGGCGGCGGCGACGCAGCGCGTGCGCCCGCCGTGCACACCGCGCCGCGCGCCGATGGCACCGGGGTGGCGCCGCGCGGGCGCGAGGGCGCATGGCCGTCGCCGCCGGCGGTCGCCGCGGGCGCTCCAGGCCCGGCCGCGCCCGCGAGCGCGGCGGCCGCCGCGGCCGCCGCCGCGGGCGCAGACGCCGCCGCCAACGCCGCCGCCAGGCGCGCCACCGCGTCCCGCTCCGCGCCTTCCCCCCCGTCATCCGCTAGCGTGGGCGTCGGGGCGAGGGGCGGGGTCGGGGCGGCCGCCGCGTCGGACAGGCCCGAGAGGTGCGACCCCGCGGACGCCGCCCCACCCCCGCAAACCCTCGCCGCCCGCCCCGCCAGCATGGCGCGCAGCTTGCCGCAAAAGGAGCGCAGCTGGGCGTCCATGCGCAAGAGGGAGGCCACGTCGTCGCGCGTGAGCCGCCGCGCGGCCGCCGCGGGGTCCGTCGGCTCCGCCGCCAGCCGCGCCACGATGCGCGGCACGGCGGCGAGTTTGTCGATCGCCGACCCGGGCGCGACGCGGCCGGCGGCCGCGGTGGCGGCGTGCAGGTCGGCCGCGGCTTTCAGGTCGGCGCCGTATTCGGCGCGCATGCGCCGCAGGTGCGCCCAGTAGGCCGCGGCAACGTCGGGGTCGGCGTCGCCGGGGGGCGGGTCCGGGGGCGGGGGCAGGGACGAGAGCGCGGGGCGGAGGGCGGCCGCCGCGGGCGGCGGCACGCCGCGCGACGAGCCGAGGGCGCCCGGCTCGGGAAAGGCGTGGGAGGGCGGCGCGCCCGCGTCGGACGCCGAGCCCCAGCGCGGCGCGGGCGCGCCCCCGCCACCCCCGCCCCCCCACCCGGCCTGGTGCGGCGGCGGCGCGACGCCGCCCAAGAGCAGCGTTTGCGCCATCTCCGCGTAGATGTCGGAGGATTCCAGGCGGTGGGCGAAAGGAGGAGGGGGAGGCGGCGGGTGGTAGAGTCCCGCCGCCGCGCTCGCCGCCGCGCGCGCCGCCGCGTCGGCCGCGCGCGCGCCCGCGTCCCGCGCCTGCGCCGCCGCCGCGGCATTCGCCGCCGCCGCCGCCAGGGCGGCATAGTGCTGGGCGGCGGCGACGTGGTGCGCGGCCTCGGCCGACGGCGGCGGGTAGGAGGGGGGTGGTGGGGGGTGTTGGGGCGGTGGCGCTTGGTGTGCAGCCGCCGCCTGGCCGCCGTTGTAGGCCGTGCCGTGCGCCGAGTAGGCGGGCGCCGCGGGCGCGGCCGCGCCTCCTCCCCCAAACTGCGCGCGCGCCGCCGCCGCCGCCTCCGCCGCCTCCGCCTGCACTCGCGCCGCCTCCTGCGCCTGCAGCTTGCGCTTCACAGTCGCCAGCCGGGACGCGACGAGGCGGACGTAGGCCCCCACGTCGCCCGCCGCGCCAGCCGCGGCGCGCGCCTCGAGCTGCTGGGCGAGCGGGCCCACGTCCGACCGGCCGTGCGTGATGGCGTGTAAAGCGGCGACGCTGGAGATAGAATGGAGGGGCGGAGGTGGGATCGGCGCATCGCGTGGCGGTCCGCGCCTCCATCCCCTCCTCTCCCTCTCCCTCTCTCACAGCTCGTTCATGGTGCGCACGCGCAGCTCGTCGGTGAGGCCTTGGGGGGCGGCCATGGTGCGCCGGACCCCCGGGGCCTGCGCGAGGAGTGACGAGGGGAGAGGGTGGGGCGACCGCACTCTATCCTCACTCTCCCGGGGCCGGCGGCGGCCCCCTTTGGCCGCCCGCCCTGTCGCTCGCCCCTGCCACCGCACCCCAACCCCCAATGCCGCCCCTCACCGTCGCCGCGGCCGCTGCCGGCGCGTCGCACTCGCTCTTCCTCCTCTCCGACGGCCGCGTCGCCGCCGTCGGCCGGGGCGACGACGGTCAGCTGGGCATGGGGGACGCCGAGCCCAGGGAGGCGCCCGAGGTGGTGCAGGGGGTGGGGAAGGCGCGCGCGGTCGTCGCGGGGGCCGAGTTTTCGCTCGCCGTCGTCGCAGGCGACGGCGACGACGATGACAAGCTCTGGGGGTGGGGGTGGGCCGACTTTGGGCGCCTGGGCTCGGCCACCAGGGGCGCCGCCCTCGCCCCCGCCCTCGTCCGCGGCCTCCCCACCCCCCTCGCCGTCGCCGCCGTCGCCGCGGGCGACGCGCACGCGGTCGTCGCGCTGGCGGGCGGCGCGGTCTACGCCTTTGGCCGCAACTCGACCGGTGCGCTGGGGTTGGGTGACACCGCCGACCGCGCCGCGCCCACCCTCGTCCCGTCGCTCCCCCCCGTCCGCTCCGTCGCGGCCGGCGCCGAGCACTCGGTGTTTGCCACGGTGGCTGGCGACGTGTACGCGGCGGGGTGGAACGGGCACGGGCCAATCGGCGACGGGGGCCGGACCGACTCGGCGACCCCCGTCTGCGCGCGCGTCGTCGGGCCGGCCAACGGCGGCCCCCCCATCGTCACCGTCGCCGCCGGCTGGCGCCACACGCTGGCCATCGACGCCGCGCGCGAGCTGTGGGCGTGGGGGTGGAACGGGTGGGGGCAGCTGGGGGTCGGCGCGGGCGACGACGGGCTCGAGCCGGCAAAGGTGGGCGGGCCGCTCGCCGGCGTCCCCGTCGCCTCCGCCTCGGGCGGCTGGCGCCACACGCTGGCCGTCGACGGCGAGGGACGGTTGTACGCGTGGGGGTGGGGCGCGTTTGGGCAAACCGCGCGCGGCGCCGACCGCTCCGACGCGCCGCTCCCGGTCCCCGTCCCCATGCCCGCCGCCGTCGCCTGCGTCGCCGCCGGCTGGCGCCACTCGCTCGCTGTGGCCGGCGGCGACGCGTTCGCGTTCGGCCGCAACGTCGACGGCCAGTGCGGCGCGGTGGGCGCGGGTGGCGGCGCCGACGCGGCCGCCCCCCTCCCGCCGTCGCGCGCCGACGTCGACCGCCCCCGCGTCGCCGTGCCCGCGTCCGCCCTGGCCGCCGGCGCGCTGGACGGGCGGCCAGCGCCGCCGCCGGCGCGCGTGGCGGAAGTGGAGGCCGACGCGGCAACGGTGCCGGACTGCGACAGCGGCGGAGGAGGTGGCGGAGGGGTGGGCGGGGGCGCGAAACGGAGGCGGGATTAGGCGGTCATCTGTCGCGGTGTGGGGCCCTGCGGTCGTGCCTCTGGTCGGGGCGGCGCGAAAGAAGCCGCACGTCGCCTGCTCGCCACCTCACTCCCGCGCGGCGCCCCGCCCGCACACCTCTTCCCCCAACCTCGTCCGGTGCGCGGTCGGTAGCGTCGTGTCTCCATTGGGTCGGCCGTGCGCCGGCGGCGCGGCAAGCGGCCGACCGGCGCGCGCATTGCCGCAAGATGGCCGGCGCGCCACGGCCCGCCGCGCCCTCCCCGCCGCCGCCGGCCATGCGGGCCGCGCCTCGCATTATACCTTCCGTCCGGGGGCGGGCGGGCGCGGTGGGCGGGCCACCCACGCGCCCAGCGCGCGCGCGCGCGCGCAACCAATTCCCGGCCGCGCGCGAGCGCCGTGATTCGGCCGCCGCCCACGCCCGACGCCTCCCCAATCCCCAACCCTCACCCCAGCGTCGCCAGTCGCCATGCGGCCGTCGCCCGCCGCGCTCGCCGCACTCGCCGCGCTCGTTGCCGCCGGCCTCGCGTCGGCCGCCCTCCCCAACGTTCAGGTCAGAGAAGGAGGGAAAGTGGGAGATAGAGGAAGAAGGAAAGTGGCCAACGGAGGCGCAACCGACGCCCACCCCCCCTCTTGCCTGTAGCCGATCGGCTGGGGCGGCGCCCCCGTCGAGGGCGCGCTCAACGCCGCCTTCGCGGTCGCCAACCTCAAACTCGGCAAAGCGCTCAACGCGTCCGACGCCTCCCCGCCGCTCAACGGGACCGTAGCGTGCTACCTCGACCCCACGACGCGCACCGTCGTCGGCGTGCGCGTCAACGGCGGCGCCCCCCTCTGCGCCTCCTCCTCCCCCTCCCAAGGCCTCGTGTTCAACGCCCCCGTCACCGCGGTCACGGTCGGGCTGCAGCCGGGCGGGGCGGGGGTGGCGAGCCTGCGGTTTTCGTCCGCGGGCGGCGACCTCTTTTGCGGCTACGCGGTGGCGCCCCTCCTGGCCAAGACCGTGACCGCCTCGCTCAAAGGCCGGTTCCTGGCGGGCATCGACGCCACGGGGTGCTATGAGAGGGCCAATGGGGCGGGGCCGGCGCTCGCGACGGGCGCTCTCTCGTTCGCGTTCACCTCCTCGCCCGACGCCGCCTACCCCGCCGGCGCCGGCGAGACGGGCACGTTTAATCCCGTCCAGACGCTGCAATCCGACGGCAGCGCGGGGCCCGGCGGCGTGGTCGCCGGCGGCGACCCCGGCGCCGGCGACCCGCCCGGCGACCCGTCCGGCGACCCGTTCGGCGACCCGTTCGGCAACCCCGACCCCACCTTGCCCGACCCGGACGCCATCTACGACCCGATCGCGCCCTCGGAAGCGTTTTCCTGGTCGGAGACGGTGGTCGCGGGGGACGAGGCGCTCGCCGCCGCCGTTGCGGCGACCGACGTCGCCGGCTTCGCCTCGCCCGACAACATGCCGCCCGACCTCGGGGATGCGTACGCGTCGGACAACATTTTGAGTGACATTCCCCCGGTGCCGATTGCGCCGGCCACGGCGGAGGGGCTGTCGTTGTCGCAGATCGCGGGGGCGGCCGCGATGGCCGACCCCGCGGCGGCTGACGGCGCCCCCACCCCCCAACAAGTCGCCGGCGGCGACGCCGAGTCCGGCTCCTTGTTCGACCCGCCCGCGGCCGGCGCGGGCGCGGCGTCGGCGGGCGACGAGGCGGGCGAGGGTGCGACCGCTGCCGCGACCCCCCCCGTCGGCTACGCCAACGGCGTCGCCGGCGTCCCGTTTACCGACTCTCGCGTCCCCGGCTACCTGGACGGCACCCGCAAAACGGGGCAACTGTACGTGTGCCGCGCGCTCGGGGCGAACGGCCAGTGTTCTTCCTGGTCGTTCTGCACCGCGTCGCTCATCGGCAACTCCCTGCTCCTCACCGCCGCTCACTGCGTGTTCGCCTACGGCGGCGGCTCTGCGGGGTGGCCCAAGTACGTGGGCGGGCAGTTGCAGGTCTACTTTTATCCTCAAGTGAACAACAACGTCGCGCCGTATGGCTACTGGCTCGCCCAAGACTTGACCGTCCCCGGCCCGTACTACGGCGGCACCGACACCTGCCTCGGCGCCGCGCGCGGCGTGGTGTGCAACAACGACGTGGCGCTGGTCTGGCTGAAGGCGGGCGGCAACACCAACCCGCCGCAACAAGCGGGCGCGCGGCTCGGCTACAACGCGTACGGCTTCAACAACTACGGCATCGTGTCGCCGGCGTCGCGCGGCGGGGTGACGGCCCAGACGTTTGCGCAGACGTTTGGGAGCGTGCCAACGGCGATGGTCACGCAGCTCGGCTACCCCGTCGCGTTTGATTCGGGCTCGTCGATGCAGATCGGGGCCTCGGAAACCGCCCGGTACTATCTGCCGGCCGCCTCGTCCACCACCCGCCAACCCGTGCTCAACCTCATGCGGGGGTCGGCCATGGGCGGCGGGTCGTCGGGTGGACCCTGGATTGTCAACTACGGGGTCAACGCCGCGGGCGGCGACTACGGCCAGAACGCCGCCCGCGACGTCATCATCGGCGTCACGTCGTGGGGATTCATGGATGCCACCATGAAGGTGTCAGCGGCGTCGGTGTTTGGGCAGAACGCCGAGTTTCCAGCGGCGGCCTACGGCGCGCGCGGCGCGGGCAACATCGCGTTCCTGGTCAACTGGGCGTGCGACCGCGCCGACGCCCCGTGGAAGCTGCAGTCCAAGGGCATGTGCACCGCGGGGGCGGGGGCGGGGGTGGGGAAATGAGGGAATTGGCGTTGCGGGTGGTAAGGAGGGCGCGTTTCGGCGCACAACGCGCCACCGGTCCCGCGGCGTTGCGGCCGCGGGCCGGGCAGAAGTGGAGAAAAGGGACGGTGGTGGGGCGCGCGCTCCCGCGACGAAGTGTGAAGTCAGGTCGACGCGCGCGCGAGCAGAGAGGAGGCGGCGGGCGCGGCCATCCCCGTCCCCTCACTCTCGCGCCGCGCGTTCGATCGGCCGCGCCCCCATCGCGCGCACCGCCCATGCGCCGCCGCTGAGGGCGCCCCTCGAGGGCGCAACTCCCGCCGCCGCGACCGCCATCGCATTGGCCGCACCTGCCGCAGCGGCAGCCAATCCCTCCATTCGCCCGCCGCAATGCCTGCCATGCGCCTCTTTGGCCGCCGCTGGGCGGTCGCCACCGACGACGCCCCCCTGCTCGCCGCGCCGACCGCGGCCTTCCAACTCGGGTGGGCGGCCTGCCTCGCGGGCGCGCTCGCGCTGGGCGTACGCGCGGAAGCGGGGTGCGCGGCGGGCGTGTACGCGCCCTACTTGGCGGCCCTGGGCGGCCTACTCGCGTGTGCGCTCGTGGGGGCGGCGGCGAGCGTGTGGTTGACGGCCGAGGGACTGAAAGGTAGGAGAAGAAGAGGAGAGGGTCTTTGCGTGGATTGGAGATCGGCGGCGGCGGGAGAGGAGGGCTCACGTCGATCCAACAACCAACAAAAAAAAAAACATCAGGCTCCATCCTTGACCTCGACGCGCGCAAGCGCGTCCCCCCCCTCGTCGTCGCCCTGGGGGCCATCTTCACCGTGGAGGCCGGCTTCCTCGTCTTCGCCACCGTGCTCGCCGCGCGGCGGCTGCCGACGTGTGTAGGGGCGGCTTTCCCCCCTCCCGGCACCCGCTCGCCCGCCACCCTCGTGCGGGCGCTGGTCTACACCGCGTGGGCCGTGCTGGCGGCGCTGGCTCTCCTGGCCGGCGCCGTCGGCGGCGCTGCTTTGCCCAACCCGGGCGACGACGGCGCGTGGCGCGCGCGCTGCGCGTGCGTCCTCGCCTGCTGCTGCGCGGGCGCGCCGGCGCCCGGCAACCCAGGGAGCAAGGAGCGGCCGGTGGCGGAGCGCCTGGGGCTGCTCTTCAAGCAGGTGAGAGAGAGAGAGAGGAGAAGGGGATGGGGATGGCGACGCCGCCTTCCCCTCCGCCCACCTCGACCCTGCATCTTCAGCTCTTGGGCCATGTCGATTTCGTGCCCACCGACGCGCTCGCCGTTTTCCTCCTGGAAGCCCGCCTGCAGCAAGCCGAGCGCGCGGCCGCGACCGCCGCTGCGCTCGGCGAGCCTCTCCTCTCCCGCCCCGCGTCCTGCGCCTCGTCCCGGCCGGCGACCGCGGGCCCGTCGCCTGAGCGCAAGACGAGCGCGGGCCTGGTGCGGCCGCCGAGCCTGTCGGCGCTCGCGCGGCCGCAGTCGCTCACGAGCCTCGCGGCCGCGCTGTCGGCGGCGTCGCCCGCGCGCAGGCCTAATCGCGACCCTGGCGCTGCCGCCCTCGCCTCGGCCGCCGTCGCTGCCGGCGACGCGGGTGACGGCGTCGCGCCGTCCCCCCTCTTCAAGCGGTCGTCGTCCGCCGCGGCCGGCACGGCGGCCGCCTTTGCGGTGGCCTGCGCGGTGGCGGCGGACGAGGAGCGGAGCCGGGCCTCGACGCCGCGCGGGCCGCTGCGCGCGCCGTCGCCCGCCGTCGTCGCGCACCACCACCTCCTCCTCACGCCCTCCTCCGCCGCAGCGGCGTTGCGTCCCGATCTAGGACCGGCCGCCGCGGCCCGCGCGGGGTCCGCGGCCGCGCCCCGGGTCTCCCTGGCGGATGTCGGCGCGGCCTGCCACATCTCCCATTTCGCGTTCGCCTCGTACGGCTACCTCCTCTACCTATGGGCCCGCCCGAGGCACCGAGGCGCGTGCGAATTGCTGTGCCCGGGGGGCTGTTGCGGCGCGGTGGGGCCTGGGGGGGGTGGCGCGGCGGCCGCCGCTGCGCGCGGCGTGCCTGGCACGAAAGCGCTCACCCGCCAAGCCATCCTCCAAATCACGGGCCTGCCCGCGGAGGACGTGCCGTTCATCCGGTATCGGTCGGACGCCGCGAATCGGGCGGTGCTGCCCTACTTCATTTCCGTCGACCGCCCGACGACGCGCCGCCACGGCGGCGGCCGCCTGCCGCCCGCCATCGTGGTCGCCATTCGGGGGACACTGTCGGCGGCGGACGTGCTGACCGACGCGCTGTGCGAGGCGGAGCGGGCGGACGATTGGTTGTGCGCGCGCGAGGAGGGCGGGCGGCCGCCGTCGGCTGCCTCGACTGCCCCTCCCACTCCTCTGTACGCCCACGCCGGCATCCTGGCCGCCGCGCGCGCGGTGGCGGCCGACATCGAGGGGGAGGGCGTGCTGGACGCGATGCTGGAGGGGGGGGCGTTGCCGCTCTGCGCGGCGCGCGAAGCGCGCGCGCCGCGCGAAGCGGCGGCGGCGGATCCCGAGTCGCCGCAACCACCTCCCTACCCCCACCGCGTCATCATCACGGGGCACTCGCTCGGCGCCGGCGTCGCCGTCCTGCTCGGCCTGCGCCTGCGCGCGCGGCTCGCGGCGCGCGCGGCGGCGAGGGGCTTGCCCCCGCCGCCGGTCGCGGTGTGGGCCTTTGCGCCCCCGGGCGGCCTCGCGTGTCCCGCCACCGCCGCGTCCGCGGCCCCTTTCACGACCGCGGTCGCGGTGGGAAAAGATTGGGTGCCCAGGCTCTCTCTAAGGGCCGTCGAACGCCTGCGCGACGACATGGTCGTCGCCGCCGCCCGCTGCCGCGTGCCCAAAGCTGCGCTGCTGGTCGGGTGGGCGTTTGGGAAGAAGTGGACGGCGGACCAACTGTTTCGGCCGGTGGCCGAGGTGTCGGGCGACGCGACGGCCGCGCTGACTGCGGTCAGGGCGGGAGGGGTTGACGAGCGCCCTCGCCTCTCCGGCGTCGACGCCCTGCACGCGGCCCGCGATTTCGTCCCGGCCACGCGGCTCATGCTCCTGCGCCCGATCAAGCCCGCGACCGAGCCGACCAAGGCGGCGGCCGCCGCGGCCATCGGCACCGCGCCCGCGCCCGTCGCCCACCTGCGCCGGCACGCGGCGCGGCGCGCGTTCGAGGCGGTGTGGGTGCCGGCGGCGGCGCTGGCGTCCGAGGGAATTCTGCTGTCGACGCGCATGGGCCTCGACCACCTCCCCGACTACTCCGTCGCCGTCCTGCGCCGCATGGCGCGCGGCGAATACGACGGCGCGGGTGGGGGGGGGGACGGGCGGGTGGCCGACTTTCCGAGGGACGGGACGCTCTTGGCGCCGCGCGGCGCCGACGGCGCGGACCCGGGCACCGCCCCTCCCCCCCCCGCCACCACCCTCCCGCCCCGCCTGGCCCGCATCTCGTCCCGGCGGCGGTCGGGCATGGCGCGGCGCACGAGCAGCGGGGAGCTGCTGGACCGGGCGGAAGCGGCCGAGGCGGCCGCGGCGGACGATGGATGAGGGGCGCGGCGGGAGGGGGGGAGGGAGGCGTGCACCGCGTTGTGCGAGCGTCTCTCCGTGTCATGTGACAGCGCGCTCGTGCGGCAGGCGGGCGGGCGGGGCGCTGCAGCGGCGGCCGCCCCCGCGTGGTGCGGGTTAGGGTTGGTACGCCTGGATGGAGGTGGTGATCGTGATCGAGGGCCCGCGCGCCGCGGCGAGCCGCGGCGCCGCCAGTTGCGCCAGGCGCAGGAAGGACCCCGCGTTGACCGCCAGCGCACGCTGGATGTCGGCCGCCGGGTTGGAGGTCCAATCCGTCTCCGCGGCATTGGGTTGGAGGGCGTGGTTGAGGACGACGTCGGTGAGCGACCCGCCGAGGCCGGCGGCCGCCGCGTCGACGCACGCCGCGCACGCCGCTTCGTCAGACAGATCCCCGCGGATCAAGACGCAATTGCGCCCGGCGCCACGCACCAGGGCGGCCACCTCCCGCGCGTCGCCGCCTTCCTCGAGGTAGGCCGCCGCGACGTCGGCGCCCTCGCGCGCGAACGCGACCGCCACCGCGCGCCCGATGCCCGAGTCGCCGCCCGTGACGAGCGCGGCCCGACCCGCCAACTTGCCCGACCCGGCGCACGACTCTTCGCCGCAGTCGGGCTTGAAGAACATGGCGCGCTGCTCGGGGCCGCCGGGGTGGCCGGGGCCCGCCGCCGCGTCGGCCAGCTGGGCCGCGCGGCCGGGGCCGGACCGGACGTCGAAGGCGACGGACGAGGGGGTGGGGGTGGGGGCGTCGATGGTCGTCAGAGACGGGTGGGTCGGGGCGGTGTGTGGCGACGGGCGCAGCGTCGGCAGCGGGGCGCGCGCGCACCCCCAATCGCGCCGCCCCGCGGGGCGGCCGCTCCCGCACGATGCCCTCCTCCGCCTCCGTCCCTGCCTGGACGCCCGCCCGCGTCGCGGCGACCCTGGCCCTCTTCCTCGTGTCGGCCGCGTGCGAGGTCGGCGGCGCGGCGTGCGTCTGGCGCGCCCTGCGCGGGCCGCCGGCGGCGCCGACGCCGGGACGGTACGCGCTCATTGCGCCGGGGGTCGTCCTCTTGTCTGCCTACGGTTTCGTCGCCGCGGCCCAACCCCTCGTCGCGCCGGCCGCCCTCTTTGGCCGCACCAACGCCGTGTACGGTGGTGTTTTCATCGCCGCGTCGTACGCGTGGGGGTGGGGGGTCGATGGACACAGGCCAGATGTTGGTGAGAGAAGAATGGAGAGAGGGAGGAGGGAGGGTTCGGTCTCCCCTATCCCTCACGCTCCCTCTCCTCCTTGCAGGCGACGCCATCGGTGCGGCCCTCGCCCTGGCCGGCGTCGGCGTGGCCTGGTTCTGGCCGCGGGGGAAAGCGGCGGCCTAGGCCCAGCCCGATTTTTTAGGGTCGAGGGAGGGGTGCGCCCTCGGCCTCGTGCCCGGTGTAGCGAGAAACGAGTCCTCGTGGTGGCGGGCGCGCGGGCCTGGGAGCGAGCGGCTTGGGAGCGGCGCGCCGCCGCCGCGCGCGCGCGCGCTCCGCGACACAACCTCCCCCCCCCGACCCGCGCCATGGCCGGCGCCGCCCCTTCCAACCGCCCGCGGCGCGAGGCGCGCCGCCCGCGGCCGTTCGCCCTCGAGTCGCCGCGCCGCCGCCCGGGCGGCGGCCCGCCCGTGCCCGACGAGGCGGCGGCAGCGTTGCGCGCGGTGCTGGAAGGGGAGGCGACCGCGCTGACGCCCGGCGCGGCGCGCGCGGCGGCGGTTGCCGGCACGCAGAGGGCGCGGTCGCGGTCGCGGTCGCCGCCGCCGTCCCGCGCGCGCGGCGCGGCGCCCCCCGCCGCCGCGCCGCGCACCCCGCCCCCCAAAAAACGTGGCGCCCGCCAGGCGGACGCCACGCCCCCTCCCCGCGCGGGCGAGGTGGAGGCCGCGCTGCGCGCGGCCGAGGCGGCCGCGGCCGCGGCCCAGGCCGCGGCGGCAGACTTGGCCGAGCTGCGCCACACCGCCGACGGCCTCATGGCCGCCGTGAAGTTCTGGCGGGCGCGCGCGCTGGAGCTGGAGGCGTTGGCCACGGCGCGCGCCGGGTCGCCGCCTCCGCCGCTCCCCCCGCTCCCGCTCCCGGCCCTCTCGGCCGGCCTGGCCGGGCTGCAGTCGCTGCAGTCGCTCACGTCGCTGCAGTCGCTGACCTCCCTGCCGTCCCTGCCGTCCTGGGGCAGCAGTGGGGGCGGGGGTGGGGGTGGGGGGGGCGCCGAGTGAGGGAGACGGGGGGGGAGCGAGGCCCGGGAGGGGCGGGGGGGAGGAGCGAGGCCCGGGCCCCACGCACAACGCGCTCGCTCGCGCTCCCTCCCCCGGCCGAGCGACGGGAGGGGGAGAGAGGGAGAGAGAGCCGAGTGTCGCGCTTGGGCTTGGGGGTCGCAGACTCTTGCAACGCGGCGGCGCGCGAGGGCTCGAGCGCGAGACGGGACGGGGGAGCGGGGAGCGTGCCGCGCCCGGCCCCCACACCCCCTCCTCCCCCCCAGCAGCAGGCAAGTGTCACCGGTCACAGCAGTGAGGACAGCGCCGCGGGCGGGGCGGCGCCCGGGAAGGAAAGGCTCCCCCCGCGCGCACGCCCGCGCCGCCGCGCGCACTTCGTTATTCGGGATTCTTGCGTTCCCCCTCCCCCCCTCCCCCCCCGCATCAACGCCCCGCCGCGGGCGCGTCCACGATGACGGGCGCGTTGGGGTCGGCCCCCGCGCCGGCCGCGCGCGCGGCCTCGCGCGCCGCGCCGGGCGGGGGGGGGCGCGGCGCGGGCTTGGCCACCGGGGTGGTGGGGTCGGCCGCGGCAGCGTCCACCGGGCCCGCGCGGCGCGGAGGAGCGGCGGCGGGCGCAGTCTCGCCGCCCGCGGGCACGTCGCCCGCGGACACCGCGTCGCCCGCCGCCGGCTTGGCGGCGGCCGGCTTCGCCCCGCCGCCACCACCCCCGGCGATCGCCCGCTTCGGCAGCAGCATGCCGTCTACCGCGTACACCGTCGAGATGCACGCCGGCGACCCGGTGTCGAGGAGCGTCGCGCCGTTGTGCGGCCCGCGCAGCTTGACCTTGTCCCCGCCCTTGGCCACCCCGATCGCGTCCTGGAAGTTGTCCCCGGGGAGCAGCGTGTTGAACGAGTACCCGTTGATGAACTGGTCGAGCGGGATCGGGTTGGGGAGCAGGTGGAATTGGAGGACCATCAACGCGAGGGTCGGGTTGGCGACCAGGTCGGAGAACGACAGCCCCTGCTTGCCCAGCGAGTCGGCGACCGCGTCGTCGGTGGGCGCGAGCAGGGTCACGGCCACGTCGGGCGAGTCGAGGATGTCGGCGAGGCGCGCGGCGGGCGGCGTCGCGTCGATCAGCTGGGCCAGCTTCTTGAAGCGCGCGTCGTTCTGGACGTAGGCCAGGGGGGTCGTGCACCCTGTGGCGGACGAAGGCGTCGCCTGCTTGGCCGCCGGCGCGGGAGACGCGGACGAGGGCGCCGCCGCGGCCGCCTCTTTAAAGTCCTTGTTCTTGGCGTCCGGCGCGGACGCCTTGGACGTGGACAACATGGCGTCCAGCGCGGACGTGCCCTTGGAGGAGGAGTTGGAGGCGGACGGCGCGGGCGCGGGTTGGGCGAGCGTCGCTGGCGGGGAGGGGGAGGAAGGGTTGGTAAGAGAGGGGTGCGAGGTGGGGAGGGTGGCACCGCCTCCCATCCCCATAGCGGGCGTGCGACGGCTCTCGAGCGCGTTCGAGGGTGGGCGGCACGAGCGTCGGCGGGCGGCCGGGCGCCAATGCGCGAGGCCCGCCCCCTGGCCGGGTGCGCGCGCCCAAATGCCGCCCTCTCCTCTCTCACCCGTCGCCAGGCACGCCACCAGCGCGATGGCGAGCGCTTTACGAGCCATTATGGTGGCGGAGGAGGGGTCTACAAAGGGGGGAGGAGGGGGTGGGCGGGTGGTTAGCGCCGAAGGCGACGCGCGCGGGGGTGGTTGGGGCGCAGAAGGTCCTCCGGCGATACCGCCGCCCGCGGGATGGCGCTTCGACCAATGTCGGGCGCCATCGGGCGAGGAAGGAGAGGGAAGGGGAGCGCGGGGAGGGGGGCGACGCCAGATTGGCAGTGCACGCGCCGCGGCGGCGAGCGCGTCTGGCGGCCGCGGCGAGGCAAGGGGATGACGCGCACGCACCTGATGTGTCCGACGGCCGTGCGGCCGGGGTCGGCGGAGGAGTGGTGGGGAGGGAAGAGCACGCGCGCTCCCAGACTGCGCAGCCCACCACTCTCCCCCCTTCACTCGAGCTCCTTGGTCCAGTCAAACGGGTCGTACGCCGTCTTGAGCGCCGCCACCGCGGCCCGCGTCTCGTGCGGCTTTTCGGACGCGCCGTGGCCCGCGCCGTCGTCGGCGCCGACCAACCCGCCAGCCAACGCCCGCCCCACCCCCGCTTTCCCAAACGCGCGCTCGTCGTCGATGACGTGCAGCCAACCGCGGGCCAGGCCGAGCTCGACGTGGAAATAGGGAAAGGCGGGGGGGATGGAGCCGCGGAGGCCTTTGCCGCGCGTGTCGAGCAGGCGTTTGGCGTGGTTTGTGCCCCATTCGTCGGCGGCGTCTTCAAGGGTGGCTCGGATGACGGCGGGGGCGCGGGCGACGGCGGCGTCGGAGAGGGGCACCGCGTCGACGCGCGCGTGTGCACGCGGGTCGTTGGCGCGCGACGCGGTCTCAAAGAACAGCGTCCCGCCCGCCCCGGCCGCGGCGTGCATGCGCAGGACGCACTTTTTAAAATTGCGCATGTCGGTCGCGGTGTCCTCGTCGGTGGAGCGTTCGGAAGGAGCGTGGGCCGCCGGCGCGATCACACAGTGCAGGGGGGCCAGCCGGCCGCGCCGCACGGCAGCCAGGTAGGCGCGGCCAGAGGCGGCGATGACGAGGTCGGACTCGAAGCGGGGGGCGCCGACGCAGGCGGCGCAGGCGGCCAGAGCGGCGTCGTCGCGGCGGGTGGCCGCGGATGCAGCGGCCCGCGCGCGGTCCGCTTCGCCCGGCCGCCCGCGCCTAGGCGCCCGCTTGGCGTCCAGGGCCGCGAGGCCGCCGTCAAAGTCGTACTCGTCGTCCGCGGCGGCTTCCGTGGTGCCGCCGCGATAGCGCGCCCCCTGCTTCAGGATCCCTTTCGCGATCGCGGCGTCGACGTCGATGGCCCCCCTGTCGTCGCCATGCCTCGCCCGCTTGGCCAGGGTGGCGACGTCGGCGCCCGCGTCGTCGTCGTCGGCAAACCAGCGGCCGCGCGCGCCGGAGGGGTCGTAGCGTTGCGTGCGCTTGCCCACGGCGGGATGCGCACGCCCGGCCTCGTCGCGACCGAATGCGCCCGCCGCCGCCCGGCCTGAGGCGTCGACGAGGGCGGCGTCGAGGGTGGTGGTCGGCGGCGGCGCGGGCGGCGGCGGTCGGCCGCCGAGGCGGGCGCGCAGGGCGGCGGCCACGTCCCGGTTGTTGGTGGCGGTGGTAGTGGGAGGTGGAGGGGGTGGAGGAGGTGGAGGAGGAGGCGCCGAGGGCGCAGGCGGCAACCGCGCACCCTCCTCCTCCTGTCTCTCGGGCTCGTGGCTGGCGGCCGCGAAGAAGGAGCCATCGCCCGCGAACGCGTTGGTCGGTGGAGGAGGAGGCGGCTTGGGGGCGGGCGCGGCGTCGCGGCGCTCCGGCGACTTGCCGCGGCGCTCGGGCGACTTGCCGCGGCGGTCGCGCCAGGAGAGCGACGACCCGCGGCCTCCGCCACTGCCTCCCGGCCGGCGCATGCCGCTGCCGCCGTCGTCCAGGTGGGGCGCGCGGCGGCGGTCGCGGTCGCGGGACGCGTGCAGGTGCGCGCGCGCGTGCGCCGCGCCGCCCCCACGCGCTCCACCTCCCGCCAGCGAGGCGACCGACCCCCAGCGCTCGCCCACAACCGCTTCCACATCCTTGCCCTCCGCCGCCGCCTCGGCGGCCGCCCTTTTGAGCGCCTTGAGGCGCCAAGACGCGCCGCCGTCGCCGACGCGCGGAAGGGGGGGGGGGGCGCCCACAGCCGGCAGGCGCGTCGGTGCACCGGCCGCACCCTCGGACAGACCCGCCGGGCGGTCGACGTCCAGCGTGCGCGAGGAGGAGGGAGGAGGGGCCGGGACGCCGCGGGCGGACGGCGCCGCTGCCACGGCCGCCGCGTCCAGCACGCCGGGGTCGGACATCCAGGCGTCGCGCGCGGGGGCAGACGAGGCGGGAGGCTGGAGGAAAAAGGTTGGCGCAGTCGGGATGCGGCGCCGCAGCGCGTCCCGCTTCTTCTCCCACCACCACCAGCGCCCTCCTTCTCACCTGGCGGTCGTCGCCGTCGCCGCCGTCGGGCGGCGGCACGAGCTTGACGCCGGAGAGCATTTCAGGGGGACAGGGGAGGCGCGGCGGCGGGCCCGCCCGTGGGAAGGGGAGGGCGGCGCCGGGGCGCGGCGGCCGCGGGAGGGGGGGGCGGCGCGCCGGGCGGCGCGGCGCGGTGTGTGAAGAGTCGCCGCGCCGCGCCGCGGCTCTCGCACCCCCGCCGCCCCCTACCCCCCTACCCCCCCACCGCCAGCATGGCCGACATCGGCAACCAACCCCCTCCCCCCCCCCCTCAAGACGTGAGCGACTCTTGCGGAGCGGGTTTGGGGCGCGGGCCGCCGCCCGCGCGCGGCAAGCCGCTCCTCCCTCGGCCGGCCTCGCGCCCGCCTGCCGGCATGCTGGCACGCGTGCAGGGCGGCGGCGTGCGGCCGGCCGAGGGAGAAGGGGGCGGGTGGAGGCCGCCGCCGCCGCGGCGCGCGGGCGCCCACGCCGTTCGCCGAGCGGAACACCTCCTCCCGCCCCCCAGCCCGCCCCCGCGACCATGGGCGCGCACGCCGAGCCCGGCGCCGACCCCCGGCCCGACGCTGGCGACCTCGGCCAGTCCCCGCAGCTGGTGGCGGGCGGGACGAGCCGCCGCGCAAAAGAGCGAGCGCGTCGACCGCTGCGCCTCGCGACGCCTCCACGACGCCACTCCCTCCAAAAAGTAAGCTCGCGCATTTGACGCGATGACATCGCCGAGAATCGAACTCGGGCCGTGACGGCGTTGCACAGCGGCGGAAGGGCGAGAGGGGGGCGCGATGACGCCCGCCTCCAACTCGACCGCCACCGACCACACCAAGCGCGCGCTAGCCGAAGCTTGCGCGCGTTGACAAAGCTAGGCTTCACAACGTCACGTGTTAACCACTACACTACGATGTCGAAGCGGATTGAAGAGAGAGGACAGATTTGAGGGTCCCAGCCCGCCGTCGCCTCCCCGACGCCATTCCCTCAAAAAAATTAGCTCGCGAAAGCTGTGGGTACCGAGAATTGAACTCGGGCCGTGACGGAATTGCACGGCGGCGTAAGAGGGGAGAATCCGACCTCTACGCCGACCGCGCGACACCAAGCGCGCGCCGGCCGAAGCTTGCGCGCGTTGACAAAGCTAGGCTTCACAACGTCACGTGTTAACCACTACACTATACCCACGGATCCAGCAGCGGAAGAGAGCGGAAGAGAGAAGGAGAGGGCGGGTTTCGGCCCGCCTCGCCAACTCGACTCGACCACGGAACCCCGGGCTTTCGCCCCGGACCCCGGCCGCAGGGAGTGTCCGATTTGAATAAACTACGGAATATAATCCTGATGTGAGGGTGGGAAGACGACAAAGCGGGAGGAAACGGTGGGCGGCCGGCGCGCGCGCGCGCGGCGCCGCAGCCGCGCCCACGCCTCGACGCCCCCATCATCAATCACACGGGATGCGACACGACGCCCGCCACCTCGGCCGACCCTCCCGCCCGCGCATCAACCGCAAACTCCCCCTTTTTGTTGCCCTTCGGGCTCAGCCCCGCCCAAAAAGGGGCCGCGACCGCAGGCGTCTCCATGCGGACAGGCGGGCGAAGGGCAGGGCGCGGCCCCGCGCCGGCCGCGGCGGCGGCGGCGGCTGCCGCAGCGCGCGCCCGGCCGACCAAGGCGCGCAGCACGACCGCCGCCACCAGCAACGCGGCCGCCACCCCCGCCGCCACCCCCACCCACTCGCCCGGGGAGAGAGAGGGCTTGCCAGGGTCGGCTAGGCATTGGCCGCCCGCGGCGCCCACGGCGCAGCCGAACACGGCGCCGGCGACGGACGAGGCTGAAGCAGCGGCAGGGGCGCCCCGCAAGGCAATCGATTCCACCGTCAACCCCGCGGTCGCCAGCGCCGCCTGCAGGCCGCCACTGGTGACGGCGGCGGTCAGGTCGTCGGCGAGGGCGAGGAGGGCCACAGGGGATGGAGCGCGGAGGGCGAGGGCGACGTCCGCGCCGCCGCCGCCGCCAGGGATTTGAGCAACGCGGCGGCGAACCCCTTTCAACCCGTAGGTCGACGGCTCAATCGCCGTCGCCCCGGTCACGGCCGTGTCGGCCGGCGCGAGCGCGCCGACCGACCGGTCGAGCGCCACCACGAGCGACGCCGCGCTCGCCCGCCCAAAGGGCCACGCGGCGTCGCCCCGCAGGCGCAACACGGCGACGAGCACGGTGAGCAGAGGGCCAGGGGGAGGGGTGGGGGAAGGAGAAGGAGTGGGGGTTGCGGTCGCGGTCGGCGCCGGGGTGGCGGTCGCCGTCGGGCTCGGCGCCGGCGTCGTAGTTGCCGGAGGCGGCGGCGCCGTCGTAGCCGGCGGCACGGTCGTCGCGGGCGGCGGCGGCGCGGCGGCCGTCGACGCGGGAGGCGTCACGTCCAGCAACGCCTCCACGGGTTGCGTCGTCGGCACAGGGGTGGTCGGCGGCGCCGGAATGGTGACCTGGGCGAAAGCTAAGGAGGACAGAGAGGAGGAGAGGGGGTCGGCGCGGCGCCCGGGGGAGCGCGGCGCCCGCCCCAGCATCCGCTATCGCCCGCTCACCGGCTCCGGCCAACAGCAAGACGGCCACCAGCCCGACGCGGGGCTTGCCACGGTGGCGAAGGCGAGGCAAGGCCGCCATTTTCCGCGGTCAACGCTCCCCAAAAAACAGAAACGGCGGCCGGGAAAAGGGAGCGCGGCGGGGCACCCTGCAGCGCCGGGCGGTGGTGCCGAGCTCGACGGGAGGCGGCCGGGAGGCGTGCAGGCGGCGGGAGTGGCGCGCGCGGCACCGCGCCGTCGCTCCCCTTCTTCTCTCAACTCCACGCCTTGGCCCTCGAACTCAGCCGGTCCTGCGGCGCGTACCGGTCCTTGAGCCCGTGTCGCGCCAGGGTCGTCGCGTAGGCGGCCAGGTCGGAGCGGCGGAGATAAGTGAGTTGAGCCCTGCGCGCCGCCAACGCCGCCGCCAACCCCCGCCGCGACGAATGGTCTTTCCGATGCTCCTTCAAATGTTCCGACAGAGCCAGAATGCGCTCGGTGAGCGCCGCGACCTGGGCCTCTGGGGAGCCACAGTCGCCGGGGGAGCGCGCGGCGGCGGCGGCCGCCGCGGCCGCTTTCCGGGCCGCCGCCACCCGGCGCGGCTGCAACGCGTCGTCGGCGAGCAGGCGGTCGACGAGGTCCGGTTTGGGGTCGGTGAGGATGGCTGAGGAGGGAAGAGAAGCAGGGGGGTCGGTTTGGGGTTTGCGCAACCACCTCCTCTAACACCCCGCACGCCCACGCATCTACCATTGGGCCACACGCGGGGCGGCGGGTAGTGGCGGGCGGCGGCGGCCGAGGCCGCAATTGCCCGCGCGCCGCCGGCGACGGCTGCGAGGCCGCCGCCAGACACTCCAGCAAACGAGCCGCTGGAGGCGCGAGCCAGCGAGCGTAGCATCAGCATGGCGGTCGCCGGAGACGACGCCATCGCGAGCCGCAGACTGCGCCACGCGCCAGCCACCCCCGCCACTCTCTCGATGCTGCGCCCGCGCGGCCGTGTGCCCGCCCCAGGGGCCGGCCGCGGCCGTCTCGCGGCCTCCACGGCGGCCGCGACCCCTGCGGGCGCCGTGCACACCTCGCTCGCCGCGGCGACACCGGCCCTCCCCGCCGCCCCCGACGTCGTCGTGATAGGCTCCGGCATCGGAGGCCTGACCGCGGGCGCCCTCTTGGCCCGCTATGGCTTCAAAACGATCGTCCTGGAAGCCCACGACCGCCCCGGCGGCGCCGCCCACGGTTTCGACCTCCCGGGAGGCCACCGCATGGACGCCGGGCCGAGCTTCTTTGCCGGGTTGGCGGCAGGGGGAGGAGTGAGCTCGAACCCGTTGAGGCAAGCGCTGGACGCGTTGGGAGAGACCGTGCCGTGCGCCTCGTACGACCGCTGGATCACCCACCTCCCCGGGACAGCCCCCTTTGCCGTCCGCGCCGACGGCCACGCCTTCCGGGCCATGGTCGCCCAACAAGGCGGCCCCACCGCCTCTTCCGAATGGGCGCGCGTCGAAACCCTGATGGCCCCCCTCGCGGCCGGCGCCGCGTCCTTCCCCGCCGCCGCCCTGCGCGGCGACCCCGGCGTGCTGGTCACCCTGGCCCGCTTCGGGCCGGCGTTGCTCAAGGCGGGGCTGGCGGCGGGGGCGCTGACGGCGCCGTTTGGAGCGCTGACGCGGCGGGCGGGCGTGACGGACCCCTGGCTCGCCGCCTGGCTCGACCTGGAGTGCTTTGTGCTCAGCGGCATGCTGGCCAAGGACACCATTTGTGCGGAAATGGCGTTTATGTTTGGGGAGAGAGGGGGCGGCGACAAACCTTCGCTGTCCCGCCTCCCCCTGGACTACCCGCTCGGCGGCTCGACCGCCCTCGTCGACGCCTTGGTCCGCGGCCTCACGAAACACGGCGGCCACCTAGTGCTCAACACGCGCGCGGACTCGATCCTGGTGGAAGGCGGGCGCGCGGCGGGCGTCGCCGCCGTCCCCGCGCGCCGCGGCGCGACGCCCCCCACCCCCGCCCGCCTCGCCGCCGCCAAGGCCGTCGTCTCCAACGCGTCCGTGTGGGACACCGCCCGCCTGCTGCCGGGCGGGCGCGGACCGGTGGCGGCGGTGCGCGCGGTCGGGCGCGAGCGCGAGCGCGCGTCGGCGACCCGCCCCCTCCCTTCATTCCTCCACCTGCACGCGTCCTTTGACGCCACCGGCCTCCCCGCAGGCGGCGTCGAGCACGGGCACCATCTGGTGGTGAACGCTTTCACGGCGGGCGCGGCGATCGAGGCGCCCCAAAACGTCGTCATCGCCGCGTTCCCCGCCGCGTTTGATCCTTCCCTCTCCCCCCCCGGCACCGCCAGCGTGCACGCCTATACCGCGGGCAACGAGCCGTACGAGCTCTGGGAAGGGCTGGACCGGGAGAGCGATGCGTACAAGGCGTTGAAAGAGGAGAGGAGCCGCTGCCTGTTTGCCGCGGTCGCGCGCGCCGTCCCGGATTTCCGCGACCGCCTCACAACCGCCTGGGTCGGCACCCCCACCACCCACGCCCGCTTCCTCAACCGCCACCGCGGCTCGTACGGCCCCGGCATCTCGGCGGCAACCTCCTCCTTCCCGGGCCCCTCCACCCTCCTCCCCGGCCTGCTCCGCTGCGGCGATTCCACCGCCCCCGGCATCGGTGTGCCCGCCGCTGCCGCGTCGGGCATGATCGCGGCCAACACGCTGGCCCCGGTGTGGGACCATTTGGAGTTGATGCGCGCGGCGGGGTTGTGAGGGGGGGGGGAACAGAGAGCGGGCGAGTCGAATGGGCGCGCCAGGGTCTCTGTAGCAGCAGTTGGGTGGCGCGACGGGAGCAGGGCGCGAGGGACGGCGCTTGCGTGAGAGACCCGAGCGCGCACGCGCACGCCGCCGGCACGCCGCAGTCGCCGGGTGGAGGCGAGGAGCGCTGCAACGGCTGTGCAGGGGGGAGCCAGAAGCCCAGAAGCCGCGGCTCGGAGTCGAGGCGCGGGGGAGGGTTTCGGGGCGTGGGCACGTAACAGCTTGTAATGCTGGCCTCTTTCCTTTTCTCTTTGTCTCAAACAGTCCCTCTGAAACCCTGGCTGAGCCCCTGCCCCTCCCCGCCAGCGCCACAAACGAGCAGCGCACTACAAAGTAGTCCCCCAAAACAGGGCGCAACGAGCCCGGGCGCGCCAGCGCGGCGCGGCGCGGCGTCGCGCGAAACCGCGCGCCGCCGCTCGTGCGGCGCGTGCGCCGGGTTCCGACACAGCGCGCCCCCCCCATCATCAGGCGGCCCTGACCTCCACACCCCCCCCCTATCCCGCGTCGGGCTGCTGCCCGGAACCCCCAAAAGCTACAGGGGCGGAAACGAAACCCTAATCCCTGGCGTCGAGAAGAGCTCTCCCTGGCCGAGGCGCCGCCGCCCGCCCTTCGGCCGCGCAGTGCATCAGAAAGCAACACAGCATCAGGACACCACCATCCCGGACGCGCCCGCGCGCCCCGCGTCGCGCGAAAACACGCGCCGCCACTCGGCGCCGCCCGCACCCTCCCCCCCCCTACCTCCCCCCCCTCCCCCCCCCGCCTTGGCCGCCAGCGTGTCGGCCGTGAGCCGCAGCGCGCCTTCAACGAGGGCCCGGGCGAGGGGCGCGCAGCGCGCGCCCGTCGCGCCGACGTCTGGATCCGCGTTGACCTCGAGGAGCCAGACAGTCCAGTCGGCAGCCACGAGGAAGTCAAACCCAAACAGTTCAAACGCGGAGGGGAGGGCGAAGAAGGAGAGCTCAGAGGCGACCGCGGCGAACGTTTCGCCGACGAGCGCGGCCGTGGCGGCAAGAACGCCCGCCACCTTGGCCTCGGCCTCCCGCCTCCCCATGCCGTCCGCCACCAGCGCGTCGGGCAGCTCGGACAGGAGCAGGATGGTGTCGGCCTCCTCGTCGGGCGTCAGAGGAACGGGTGCCGGCCGCGGCGGCGGCGGCGCGCCGTCGTCGTCGCCGCTCTCGCCGCCAGCCGCCTCGCCGCCCGCGGCACGACACGTGTTGGTCAAGTGCGCGTCCAGGTCGTCCAGCCCCGCCCCCGCGTACGGCGCCCGGGAGCGCAGGGCGAGGCCGTCGGTCAGGGCGAAGACGTCGAGCGCGCCGACCGCGAGCGCGTACACCCGGGCGTGCCATTTCCGGCCGCCCAGCAGCGCCGGCGGGTCGACGTACCGTTGCACGACCCACTCCCGCATGTTGGGCTGGGCGGCGAGGGCGGCCGCGAGGGCGGGGGCTGAGTCGATGACCGCGACGCCGGCCGCGCGGTTTGCGACCGACGGTTTGACGACCCACCGCCCGGCCCCGGCCTCGGCGTCCCGGACTTCGGGGATGTCGGCCATGGCCTCCTCGATGTAGTCCACGTCGTCGACCTGCAGGACGTACGTCTCCGGGAGGGCGGGCGCGAGGGGGGACGCGGGCCGTTTGGCGACCCATTTTTTGAGGTTGACCGCCAGCTGCGCCTTGCGCGTCAGGCCCTTGCGCACGCAGTAGGACGAGGCGAGGGTGGACCGGGCGTGCACGCGGGCCCAGTCGATGCGCTCGTACTCGCCCCTGGGGGGAGGGGGGCGAGGAGAAGAGGGGGTGGGGTCGCGAGGCTCGCCCTCCGCCGCCGCCCGCGCCCACGGCGCCACACCTCCCCCACCCCCCCACCTCTCTCTCTCTCCCCTCCCCCTCTCCCTACCAATGAAAGTCCGAGGCCGCCACGAGCGGGTGCGGCTCAAACCCTTCCCCGTCCGCCCGCTCGACGCGCCACCCGGGCCGTCCTCGCAGCGCGTCCAGCACGATATCGCGCAAGTAGGGGCACTCGAGGTCGACCGTGGCGAGCAGGAGGGGAGGAGAGGGCGGCGGCACCGGCGTTGGCCCGCCCGCGGCGGCGCCCACGCTGCGCTCGTCCCACCACACCATTGACCAAAAGGAAGAGCTGGATCGCCGGAGCGATGCCAGCGGGGCTTGGGCGCGCAGCGCGCGTCGGTGTGCGCGTGCAGCGCCGGCGACGGCGCTCCACTCCCGCATGCGGCCCGTCGCCGCCGCGTCCCGCCTTCCGCAGGTCGCATACCGCCGTGGTCGCCCCAGCGACAGGCCCCGCATCGCGGCCCTCGTCGCGGCGGAACGAATGAACCCGCTGGGGCTCGACCCCAGCCGCTTCCTAGTCGCCCACCCCCCAACCGACGACTCGGACCTGCTCTGCGTCGGCCAGCTGAAGCAATTGAAAGACGGGCTGTACGAGGTGGCGTCGTTGGTGGCCGCGCCGGCGGCTCGCGGCGCAGGCCTCGGTGGCGACTTGCTCTCTCGCCTCGTCGCCACCGCCCCGCCCGGCTCCACCGTGTGCCTGACCACCACCAGCCGGCGGGCGCCGTTTTACGAGCGGGCGGGGTTTCGGAGGGTGGGCCTCTTTTCCCGGCGCGAGCTGTGGCTCGAGGCGGCCGCCGGGTCGGTCGTCGCGCCGCTGGCGGCGGGGGACCGGTTGATCGTCATGGAGGCGACGGCGACGGTGTGACGAGTGAGAGTGTGCGTGAGGCGGGTGAGAGAGAACGACGCAAGTGAAACAGAACGATTGCAGACTCTTTCCTTTTCTCCTACCTCCGCCGCGCCGCCCTGACCGCCAACCCCCCCGTCGCCGCCGCCAGCGTCGCCCACGTCGCCGCATACTGCCCGTGGCGGGCGACGGACACGGTGACCGAGCCCACGTCGGCCAGGGTGCGGGGCGTGGGGGTGGGCGCGGCGGCGAGCGCGCCGCGCGTGCGCCCGCCCGCCACGTCCATCGGCGTCGGCGCCTTGGTCCGCCCCTCGCCGCGCACCACCTCCAGCAACAGTGTATCCGCTGGAAGCCCGGCCGCGCCCGCCAGCGCGGGGCCGTCGAGCGCGTGCCAGCGGCCGGCCGCCGGGTCGTTTGCCGGGACAAAGCGCGACGGCGATTCAGACGCGCGCACCACGCACTCGACCCCGCGCACGCACACGTCTCCCGCCTCCGTCTCTTCCCACCCCATCGGCACCCACCCGCGCACGAGCAGCGCGGGGCGGCCGCCGGGGGTGGTCAGCGGCGTCGCGAGCCAGTGCCCGGAGACCGCGCCGCCGGGCGTGGACCGAGGGCGGGGGCCGACGCGCGCGGTGGCCGCGGTGTGCAGGGTGCCGGTGGCGAGGGCGCGGGTAAAAGGGGGGGGGGATGGAGGGAGGTCGTCGAGGGGGAGCGGGGGCGTCTGACGAGGAGGAGGTGTCGGCCGCAGCCCGCCCCCTCGACCGCCTCTCTCCTCGCTCTCTTTCTCTCCCGACCTTCAACGCGTCCTCCCACGCCGCGACGAGGCCCGCCTTCCAGCGCCGCCGCTCGAGCTGCCACGCGCACAGGCCCGCGGCGGCGGCGGGCGGGAGCCAGAGCAGCCACGCGCTCCGACGCGGGGGAGGGAGGGCCGCGGTCGCGAGCGACCGCGCGTGGCGGAGCATGGGGGGTCTGGCGGCGGCGCGGCGACCGCTCCACACATGGCCGACCTCCCCCGCGGCGCGTCGCCGCCGCCGCTGGGGCTGGCGGCGCGGGACGATGCCCTCCCTCCTCCGCCCACCCCCCTCCGCCTCTGGCACACGCGGGCCGGCGCGGGCCTGCTCGCCGTCCTCGTCCTTTTCGTGGCCTCTGCCGCTGCGCCCGCCCCCGGCCGCCCCGGCCTCGCGGCCGACTATTGGGCCGGGCGGGCGGCCGGGAGACGAGTGAGCTGCGGGGGAGCGAGCGAGCCTGCCGAGTGCGGCGCCGGGCGAGCGGCGGCCGTCGTCGCGAGCGCAGCGGCCGACGCGGCTGGCTGCGTCGCCGCGGCCGCGCTCGCGCCCGCGCTCGGCGCCTGGTCGGACGCGGTCGGGCGCGTTCCGTTTCTGGCGGTCGGCGTCGCGGCCGCCGCGGCACCGACCGCTGCTCTCGCGGCCGCCGCGCGCGGCGCGTCGCTCCTCCCCTACTACCCCGCGTCGGCGCTCGCGGCCATCCCCGGAGCGACTGCAGCTTACGCCATGGTCGCGGACTTGCTGCCGCCGGGCGGGCGGGCGGCGGGGTTTGGGGCGGTGGCCGCAGCGGTGTACCTCGGCTTGCTTGCCGGCGCGGCGGCCGGCGCGTCCGTCCCGCCCGGCACCGCCGCTTCCTGCGCCACCGCCGGCGTCCTGATCGCCGCCCTCGCCACCCTGACCCTGCCCGAGACGCTCCCCCCTGCGGCGCGTACCGCCGCGCGCCGCGCGCGCGCGCGCGCCGCCGCCGCGCGCGCGCCCTCGGCCCCCATCCTGCGCGGTGTCCGCGTCCTGCGCCGTTCGAGGCTGTTCATGACGCTGGCGGCCGTTGTAGTGCTGACGGGGACGGCGGGGGACGGGTTGTCCGAGTTGCTGGCGCAGTATCTGGCCGCCACTCTTTCCTTCACCACCTCCGACCAAGCCCTCGTCCTCGCCGTGCTCGCCGTCGGCGGCCTGGCGACCCAGTTGGTGGTCTTACCTGCGGTGGTGATCTCCGCCGGCGAGCCCGCCGCTCTCGCGGCGGGCGCCGCGTCCGCAGCGCTCGCCCAAGCCCTCCTCGCGCTCGCCCCCTCGCGCCCCGCCGCCCTCGCGGCCGTCGCGGTCGGCGCCCTGGGCGGCATGGTGGCTCCCGCGGCTGCCGCAGTGAAGTCCAACCATGCAGGGGCGCACGAGCAAGGGGAGGTGCAAGGGGCGCTGGCGGCGGCGCGCGCGCTGGCGGCAGGCGCGGGTCCCGTTCTTTACGCCGCCCTCTATTACGCGTTTGGCGGAGGGCGTGGCGCGGGCGCGCTGGCCGCGCCATGGATCCCGTTTGCGGTCGGCGCGTGCCTGTGCGCCGGCGCGCTCGCGCTCGCGCTGTCCATCGACCCCGCCGCCGGCCGCGGCCGCGACAGCGGCGGGTCGTCCATCGGGGAAGCGGACGCGCTCGTGTCGTCCGACGGCGGGACCGGTGGCGAGGCGTGAGAGAGGGGCGAGAGGAGAGAGAGGAGCACACTGCAATTGTCCGCGACCCGTATCCCCTCAGGCTTCGCCGGCGGCCCGCGCAAGCCCGCCCAGCATCTCCGCCAGCTTGTCCCACCCGCGCGCCCACGCACCGCCTTGAGCCCCGCCCCCGAGCGCCGCCGCTGCGCGGTCGTCGCCGGGCCGCGGCGCTGCCCAGGTCGAGCCCCCTGCCGCGAGCGCGACCCGAGCGCGCAGCGGGGGTCGGCCCGGCGCGCCCACAACGATGTCGTAGGTGCCGGGCAGGGACGCGAGCGAGGTGGTGAGCGTCACGCGGCGGCCGGCGGTTGCCGCCGCCGCTTCGGCCGCCGCCGCGAGCGCCGCGCCAAACGCCAGCCCGTCCAGGCACGCGGCTTCCGCCCCCGCATCCGCCGCCTCGCCCAACGCGTCGCCCAGGCCGGCGGGGAGAGGGGGGGTGGCGGAGAAGCGGGCGCGGGGGGTCGACCCCGCGTCGTCCGCTACCCAGTCGACGCGTGCGCGCGCGAGCGCCCTCCCCCCCCCCCCATCCGCCACCACGTCCAGCTCGGCCCGCGCGGGGCCGGCCGCGGCCAGGCTGACGACGCCGACGCCGGGCACGCGCCAGCGCAGAGCGGGGAGGGGGGCGGCGGCGGCGGCGCCGCCGCCCCCGGTCCCCCCCGCGCAGAGCCGCCGCCCGCGCGCCAGGAACGTGTGCAGCCGCAGGCAGCGCAGCGCGTCCCCGACCGCGACCGCGGGCGAGTCGCCGTCGGCGGGGCGGTAGTCGAGGGTGAGGCCGGCAGGAGGGAGGAGGGTCGAGGCGGTCGCCGCGCCGTCCGCGCTCGCCACCCGCCGCGCGTCGGCCGGCGCCGGGGCCGCCAGCGCGCCCGCCCCCGCGGTAACCGGGAGCCCCGCAAAGTAGGCCGACCGGATGAGCAGGCGCCAGGCGGCGCCGCCGGGCGCGGGGCGGAGCTCGACGCGCGGGGCGGGGGCGCCGGCCGCTGCGGCCCCAGCCTCGAGCGCCGCCAGCGAGTCCAGGCCCGCCACCAGCAGCCTCGGGTCGCCGCCGGGCACTGAAGGCGTGCGCTCGTCCACCATGCTCACCCCCAGGGCTGCCAGCTGGTGGCGCGCGGCGAGCCAGGGCGCGGCGGTCGCCGCGGCGGCGGCCGCGCTGGCCAGCGCGGCCGCGTGGCCGGGCCCCCACCCCGCCGCGTCCCGCCGGGCGGCCGCGACGGCGGCCGCCGCGGCGCCGCCCGCGCCGCCGGCGTCGTCGCCGTCGCGCGGGCGCTTGCGCGCGGCGGGAGGGGCAGCGCTGCTTTCGCTGCCCACCGCCGCCGCGCTCAACAACTCGCCCGGTACCCCATGCACGTCGCACGACGCCATGACGAGGACGTGAGACCAGGCGCCGCCGGCGGTCGCGGGCGGGGCGGCGAGGAGAAAGCCGCGCGGCGCGCGCGCGCCGCCGCGGCACCCCGCGCGCACCAGGCCGGCCGGAACAGGGGGCGGCGGCGCCAAAGCGAACGTGAGCGCGGCATGGACAGAGTCGCCGTCGTCGCCAGCGTCAGCACCGGCGGCGGCCAAGGCCGCCGCGGCGAGCGCGCGCGGCAGCGCCGCCGCGGGGAGCCCCAGCGCCGCCCCCGCGTGCGCCGCCGCCGCGCGCGCCGCGGTGGCCGCCAACCGGGACGCCGCGGCCGCCAGCGCGCGCGCGACGCCGGCGGCCGCGGCGGCGCCGGGGTCGGCGGCCGCGGCGTCGGCGTCGGCCGCGCGGCGCGCAGCGGCTGCGAGGTCGCCTGCCGGGGCGTCCAGCGACAGCTCGCCCGAGTGCAGCAGCATGGTCAATGTGGCCAGGGGCGGGCCGGCCGCGGCACCACCGACCCAGACTCTCAGCCGGGGCGGCGTCGGCGGCAGCCCCGGCGCCGCCCCGAGCGCGGCCACCGCGTCCTCCGCGCCTTCCAGCACCGCCACGCCGCCCAGCGCGTTGAACGCGGGCTCGATGACGAGGTAGGACCGAATGGCGTCGAGGTGGGCCGCGGCGACGGCGGCGGCAGCCCGTAGAAGGAGGAGCTCGGGGTCGGGCGCCGCGGGCGCGAGCGCCAAGGGCGCGCCGGCGGCCGAGTCGGCGCCGCGGGAAAACGGGTGCGGGACGGCGAGCGCGGCGGGGGCGCCGTCGGGGCCTGCGCCGAGCTCGACAGCGGGGGCCGGCGGCGGCACGCGCGCGCCACCCGGCGCCCTTGCCCCCGCTTTGGCCGCCACCGACGGCCCGATCGCCACGGGCACGCCGGGCCAAAACTCGAGGCGGACGCCGGCGCCGAGCAGGGTCGCGGGCACCGAGCGCACGCGCGCCGCCCACCGCCCCGCCGCGCCCGCGCCGCGCGCCCAGGCGGCGGCTTCGCCGGCCACGACGCGGGCGGCGACGGCCAGCAGGGCGGCGTGGACGGCGTGGAGCGGGTGGCGGGCGGCGCCGGCGGCACCCGCCCCGCCGCCGCCCTCGCCCGCGCGCCCCGCCGCCTCCTCCAGCCCCGCCCGCAGCCTCGCCGCCGCGTCGGACGCCAGCGCGCCCGCGGGCAGGGTGCCGCCGGGGGGAGGGGGGGGGGGCGCGAGGCGGGGCGGCGCGCCGGGCGGGGAGTACCCCGGCAAGACGCACGCTTCCACCACCCGCCACCGCCACCCGCCCCCGTCGGCGGCGGGGGGCGCCAGAGTGACGCGGACAGCGTACTCGCCGCGCGCCGATTCCAGGGTGGCCACCCCCGCGCGCGCGCGCGCGAGCCGCGCGCCGGGCGGCAGCCCGCCGGCGAGCAGGCCCGCCCGCACCAGGCGCCCCATGCGGGCCGCGGCCGCCGCGACGGCGGCGGGCGGCGGCGGGGGCGGCGGCGCGAGGTGGGCGAGGCAGGTCGGGAGGCGGCGGTGCGCGCCCGTCAGAAGAATTTCCAGCGCGCCGTCCACGTCGGGCGCGGGCGTGGCCGTCGCGCGCAGCTCGGCGTGCAGGTGCGCGAGCTGTGTGGAGAGGGTGGGAGGGTGGTGGGCCCGCCCTCGCGACGACCCCCTCCTTCCCTCAACCCCCTCTTCCTCGCACCTGGTCCGCCGCGTCCACCGCGGCCCGGGCAAAGCGGGCGCCATCGTCCAGCACGCGGCCGACCTCGACCAGGGCGCGGGCCTGTGGAGATAGGGGGGTGGGCGGTGCGCGGTCGCCGCCGAGCGCTTCCTCAACCCTCTCCTCCCCCTTCTCTCCCACCGCCACCGACCTTGTGCGACCACTGGGACACGGTGAGCAGGCGCAGCAGCCTCTGGCGGATGCCGGAGAGGCGCAGGGCAAGGATGCGTTTGCTGGGGACAGGGGGTGAGAGCGCGCGCGTCGATCGGCGGCGTGCGGTCGATGCCGCTGCATCGCGGCGCGGGCTGCCGCGGGCGTGCGCGCCGGCGGGAGCTCCGGGCCGGCATTCGCCGGCGTGCCGATCCCGCCCCCGCCCTCCCTTCCCTCTCTCACCGCTCTCCGTCGTCCTTGCCCGCCAGGTCCTCGGCCAACGCTTCCAGGCCGGCTTGACCCGCGCGCGCCACGCCGGTCGCCACCGCGCCGAGCGGCGCGAGCGGCAGCGCGCCGGCGAGCGCGGCCGCGTCGTCCGCGGGCGTCGGCGGTGGCAGGGCCGACGCCATGGAAAGAGAGGGGGAGGGAGAGAGGGAGGGGGTTTCTTCGTGTGTGCCCGCCGCGCGCGCCGTTCCTTCTCCTTCCCTCCAAGCCCGCGCCCCCCTTGCAATGCCAAATCCAACACACGCCCACGCACGACAAATCCCCCTTCTCTCTCATCACCCGGGCGCGACGCCGGGTGACGCGTCGGCGACCGCGGCGAGCCACAAGAGATTCGCGTGGAGGCGGGCCTGGTAGCGCGCCGCGTCCTCGGTGCGGCCGGCGGCAAAGCATTGTTGCACGGCCTTGATGAGGCGGTCGTTGTCCTCCAGAAACTGGAGGAGGGAGGAGGGGAATGGCGCGGCGCGTCGGCGGCGCGCCGGCGCGGCGCGCTCGCCGTCGCGCGCGCCCTGTCCACCGCCCATCACCTCCCTCCTTCCCACTCCTACCGATTGAATGGTGTCGGTCGACGGCATCGCGGCCGCCAGCGGCGGCGGCGCAGGCGCGCCGGGGGGCGGTGCGGCGGCGTCGCCCGACGGGGCGCCGGGGGCGGACATGGGAAGCGTGTGGACCGGCGGCCGCCGGGGCGGTGGGCGCGAAGCGCGCGCGGGCGCCGAGCGAGAAGTGGCGACGGTTGGCCGCACTCTCCCGGCGTGCCCCGCCCCGCGCCGCCGGCCCACGGTCGCGCCCGCCGGCCGATCCCGCATCGCCACCGGCCCCAGGATCGGCGCTCGCCGCGCCGCCGCCCCCGCCGCATCGCGGGCCGCCGCGCGCGCCCCCCAATCCGGCCGCCGCCGCCCCTTCCTGTCACCATGGACGACGTCCCCGAATCCTCTTCCTTCTCCTTTCCCAAGGCGGAAGAAGAGATCCTGGCCTGGTGGGATGAAGTCGACGCGTTCAAAGAGCAACTGCGGCGCACCGAGGGGCAGCCCCCGTTTGTGTTTTACGATGGCCCTCCTTTCGCGACGGGCCTGCCGCACTATGGCCACCTGCTGGCGGGCACGATCAAGGACGTCGTGACCCGGTTTGCGTCCTCCACGGGGCGCCACGTGCCCCGCCGCTTCGGGTGAGGGAAGGGAGGGGCAAGAGAGGGCTGTGGTGGGGTGCGGGAGGGCGGTGGTGGCTGCGGCGGGCGTGGAGGGGAGACGCGCGCGCCGACCCCGCCCCCCGCGCCGTCCCTCTCCTCAGGTGGGACTGCCACGGCCTCCCCGTGGAGCACGAGATCGACAAAGCCCTCAACATCACGTCCCGGCAGGACGTCCTGGACATGGGCATCGCGGCGTACAATGACGAGTGCCGCAAGATCGTGATGCGGTACTCGGCCGAGTGGCGGACCACCGTCCGCCGCTCCGGCCGCTGGATCGACTTTGACAACGATTACAAGACTCTGGACACGCCCTTCATGGAGTCGGTCTGGTGGGTGTTTCGCCGGCTGCACGACAAGGGGCTGGTCTACCGCGGGTTTAAAGTGATGCCCTTCTCCACCGCGTGCTCCACCCCGCTCTCCAATTTCGAGGCGGGCCTCAACTACAAAGACGTGGCGGATCCGGCGGTCATGGTCTCGTTCCCGCTGGTGGCGGGCGGGGGGGGGGGGCGCGGGGAATGGTTTGCCGCGGCGGAGAACCCCGCGCTCGTCGCGTGGACGACGACGCCGTGGACGCTCCCCGCCAACCTCGCCCTCTGCGTCCACCCTGCTCTGCCCTACGTCAAGGTCAGGTGCCGGGCGACGGGGTCGGTGTACATTGTCGCCGAGGCGCGCGCCGGCGCGCTCCCCGGCGCGGGCAAGCCGAAGAAGAAGAAAGAGGGCGCCGACCCTGCCGCCCCGACGGGGTATGAAACGCTGGCCACCCTCGTCGGCGCCGACCTCGTGGGAGCGCGCTACGAGCCCCTGTTCCCCTACTTTGAGGCGCTGGCGGCGACGGCTGCCGGCCCGCCGGCGACGCCCGCCGCCGCCGCGGTCGCCCCGCGCGGCGCCTTTCGCGTCCTCGCCGACCCCTACGTCACCGCCGACTCCGGCACCGGCGTCGTCCACTGCGCCCCCGCCTTCGGCGAGGACGACATGCGCGTGTGCGCGGCGGGCGGCGTCGTCGCGGTCGGCGGCGAACTGCCGTGCCCGGTCGACGGCGACGGCCGGTTCACCGCGCCCGTGTCCGACTTTCTGGGCCGCCACGTCAAGGAAGCGGACAAGGACGTCATCGCGGCGGTCAAGGCGTCTGGCCGGCTCGTGGAGGCGGCGTCGATCGTGCACAGTTACCCGTTCTGTTGGCGCTCCGACACCCCCCTCATTTATCGTGCCGTCCCTTCCTGGTTTGTGCGCGTCGAGTCGATCAAAGAGCGCCTGCTGGCCGCCAACGCGCAGACGACGTGGGTGCCGGCGTACGTCAAGGAAAAGCGGTGAGAGGAGAGAGGCGGAGGATTGGTCGCGGCGCGCGCACGCGCGCTCGCGCGCATCTCACCTCCCACCTCCCCTCTTCCTCCAGCTTCCACAACTGGCTCGAATCCGCGCGCGACTGGGCCGTGTCCCGGTCCCGCTTCTGGGGCACGCCGCTGCCGGTGTGGACGTCCGCGGACGGGAGCGAGGTGGTCGTCATCGGGTCGGTCGCCGAGTTGGAGGCGCGCACCGGCGCGACCGGCGTGACCGACCTCCACCGCCACCACGTGGACGCCCTCACCATTCCGTCGGCGACGCCGGGCAACCCGCCGTTGACGCGCGTGGACGACGTGTTCGACTGCTGGTTTGAGTCGGGGGCCATGCCGTACGCGTCTGCGCACTACCCGTTTGAGGCGCGCGGCGAGGCCGCGCTCGACGGCCGCTTTCCCGCCGACTTTGTGGCGGAAGGGCTCGACCAGACGCGCGGCTGGTTCTACACGCTGATGGTGGGAGGGGTGGAGGGGGGAGAGGGGGGGGGGAGAGGGATGGAGACGAAAGAAAAGGCCCCCCCCCCCCCCCCCCCCCCCCCCCCCCCCCCCCCCGCCCCCCCCCCCCCACGCCCCCCCCCCCCCCCGCCCCCCCCCCCCGCCCACCCCCCCCCCCCGCCCCCCCGCGCCCGCCCG
>Ga0315287_10000390_pt1 | contig 37947 bp, 33 predicted proteins | sample YL17G11_0_MG_FD_205037 | JGI IMG/M metagenome (GOLD analysis project Ga0315287, IMG submission 205037) | Sediment microbial communities from Yellowstone Lake, YNP, Wyoming, USA - YL17G11_0 | ecosystem: Environmental > Aquatic > Freshwater > Lake > Sediment | place: USA: Wyoming | collected...
ACTTGATCTCCTTACTTCTTGGGGCCACAACCGCCAGGACCACACTTGCCGCCGGCGCACGGATTCGACTGCGCGGCCGCCAGCTTGGCCAAGAGTTGCTGTTTGGTTGCGGTTCCGTCGAACTTGCCGATCATGGAGCCCGGAGGAGCAAGAAACACGACGACCGGCTTCCGTGCCTGCGGGTCAACCTGGAAGTCCTTCAAGAATGCTGCTTCGCCCTGGTCCCTCGCATTGACCAGAATGATCTCCGTCGCCGGGCCGAACTTCGCGTCGGCCCTGAAGTCTTCCACTCCCTTGGGAATCGTCACCGGATCCTGAGGGTTGGCCTGGTCCACAACGCAGGCGAGAACCAGCTTGCGGTCCTGCAGGGCCTTCAAGCACAGTTGCGTGCAGGAGCTTACGAAGGCGGTGCGGAGTTTGTTTTCGTCGAATGCGCCGGTGAACGCCTTGGTGATCGCACCGCACGGGGCAACCGCCAACACCAACGGCATTGGGGCACGGCTCACGCCGTACTTATCCACGATCCGCTTCTCGGCCGGATCGGTGGACTGGATCGAAACCACCTCGGCCGAATCCGCCAGTTTGGCCATTGCCGGCTGAAGGATGCCCCACGCCTTGTCGGTTTGTGGGTTCTTCTCCTTCCAGAAGAAGATAAAGACGTATTTGTGAGCCGCCATTGTCCGATCAATGGCCGCCTGGCCAGGACTAGTTTGTCCGGCTTGGGTTCGGTTGCGGCCGGACGGCGTCTCGGTTGCTCGATCTTGAGCCATGACAGCGGGCGCACTGATCGCCAGGCCAGCCAATAGAACTTTTATCAGAGATCGTTTCATGTTGTGAACATTCTCGGAAAGAGATTGTTGCGGGACCAAAATAAGACCAATGCCCCCGGCGGTCAGGCGGGCTTCGTGGCGAACACCCGGACACTGGCCGCATAGTCGTTTACGTTGTATCGCCGAAGCAGGTCGGCCAATCGTCGATGAAGGTCTGCATTGCCTGATTGTGTGGAAGAGCAACAGGGGCTTGCCGACACAAGGGGCAACGCCGATCCCATCGTCGAGGAACCACAGCCCGATTGGCAATCCACTTTCGCGTAGGCGTTCAGATCCGAGTCGGCGTCGAAGACGTCCACCTGGGCAAACCCGGCTTCGATCAATTGACTACGGTACTGCTCGATAAGAATTGCCCCGGCGATGCAGCCGACATAGGCCATAAGGTCATTGCCGATCTCCGGCGGCAATGGTTTTTTCAGGGCAATGTCGCTCACCGCCAGCCGTCCGCCCGGCTTCAACACCCGAGCGATTTCTCGGAAAACTGCTTGCTTGTCGGGGGCAAGATTGATGACGCAGTTGCTAATCACACAATCCACGGAGGCGTCGGAAAGGGGAAGTTTGTCGATGGTTGCCTGGTGAAACTCGACGTTCCTGATCGGTTTGCCGCCATCGGCCCTTGCGGCGTTTCGGTGAGCCAATTCGAGCATTTCCGGGGTCATGTCGATACCGATGGCCTTCCCGGTTGATCCGACTCGCTTTGCCGCCAGAAACACGTCCAGCCCACCACCACAACCGAGGTCTACGACCGTTTCGCCGGGTTTAAGGCTGGCGAACGCCGTTGGATTGCCGCAGGAGAGCCCCATGTTCGCCTCGGCAGGGATGGATGCCAATTGTTCCGGCGTATAACCGAAGGCTTCGGCGACGGCCCGTACTCCCGAATGACTGGTCGAAAGGCCGCTCTGGGCAACCGATGCGTACTTGGACTGAACCGTCTCCGCGATGCTCTCTGACACGGGCGCTCTCTCCTTCAATCATCAGGGCCTAATCATTCGCTTTTTGAGTGGCGTTCGGCGAACATCCGCCCGGGCCGCACGAGCCGCCCGGACCACAAGAGCCGGAACTGGCCTTCTGAAGCGTGGCCGCCAACTCCGCTTTGTCGGTCGCGCCCTTATATTCCGCGATTGCCGAACCGGGTGGAGCCAGAAAGACCGTCATGGCTTCCTCCGTCTTCGGGTCAATCTTCATGTCGGCCAAGAAAGAGCTTTCAGCCGGATCGGCGGGGTCCAACATCACGATTTCCGTCGCGCCGGCGAAGCGAGCATCCGCCTTGAAGTCGCGGACGCCCTGCATCGCGGCCTCGTTGGATTTGGTTTTGCCGTTCTGGACGCACACGAATACAAGCTTGTTGTCTTGGAGTTGCTTCATCACCTTTTCCGTGGTGGGAGTGGCGAAGGCATCCACAAGTTGCTGTTCCTCGAACTTGGTTGGAAAGCCGCCGGTAATGGCGCCATTGGGAGCCATCGCCAACACCAGAGGCATCGGAGCGCGGCCCAGATCGAACTTGGCCACAATGGCCCTTTCCGACGATTCGTTCGTACTCACCGCGACCCACTGGGCGCGGTCGGCCACCTTCTCCATTGCTTTGTCAAACACCTTGCGCATGGCAAGCGTCTGATCGTCGTCGGTTTTCGAGAAGAACATGAAGAGGTACTTGCCGGCATCCGCCGCCTGCTTGATCGCGGCCATGCCCTTGCCCGATCCTTCCGCCGGACCATCGGATAGCCCCGTTAGCCGACTCTTGGACTGGCCGGCTTGAGCGCTCTCCGTATTCGCGGTGCTGCTGCCACAGCCGGTTAGGGCGACTGCCAAGAGGCTGCCGCCGACCAGCACCAATCCAACTCCGCCAAGAATCGAACTTCTCACGGGATAGCCCTCCTCTGCCACTCTGCAAGTCAAGGTTTTACAAGCCGTAGCGGCAACACCGTGCCCGCCCGTCATATTCGCCGATGCGTATATCATAGCAGATATTCGTCTGCGCGCATATGGCAACTTTAGCCATCTGGTGCGTTTTCCCTTGCCGGGGGGGGCATGAGATGTAGGCTGCTACACCAGCTTGTGCTTCTTCAGCTTCCGAGCCAGCGTGGCTCGATGCACTTTCAGCAGGCGCGCAGCCTTGCGCTGGTTGAAGTCGGAGACGTCCATCGCCTGGACGATGGTACGACGCTCCGCCTGGTGCAGGCTCATGTCCTGCTTGGGCGACGAGGAGCGTGACGGCTCGTTCTCGACCAGCATCATTTCGACCAGCACCTCGGGCTCGAGCCCCGTGGCGTAAAGCCGCTCGACCCATGCGGCCAACTCGCGGACATTGCCCGGCCAGGCGTAACCCATCAACAGCGTCCGGATTGCGGGACTGATCCGCAGTTCCTGCCGCGCATAGTGCTTCGCATAGAACGCGGCGTAGTGGTCGAGCAAGGGCGGCACGTCTTCCGGACGATCCCGCAACGGCGGAACCACCACGCGGACAATGTTCAGTCGGTAGTAGAGGTCCTGGCGGAACTCCGCACGCTGAACCAAATCGTGCAGATTCTGATTGGACCCGGCGATGAAGCGGGTATTCACCTTGATGGGGATCGGCTGGCCGATGGGCATGACCTCCTGCTCCTGGATCACGCGGAGCAGTTTCGGCTGAAGGTTCAGTGGAATCTCGGCGACTTCGTCAAGAAACAACGTGCCGCCATCGGCAGATCGGATCAGACCAAGCATATTCTGCTCGGCCCCGGTAAATGCGCCGCGCAAATGCCCGAAGAACTGACTCTCGAACAGCGTGGAACTGATGCCGGCGCAATTGACGGGGATAAACAGCGCGTGACTGCGTCGGCTCTTAGCACAGAGCCTGCGGGCGAGAAGTTCTTTGCCCGTGCCGCTCTCTCCCTCGATGAGAACGCAACAATCGCTCAGCGCAACACTGTCGACAAGTCTGAGAACCTCCCTCAAACATTGCGACACGCCGATAATGCACGGAAGATCCGTCTCGGGCTTCGTAGCTCCACTCATCATGGTGTCGTTCTCCCAGCCGCCACAGGACGCCGGTCCTCGACGGCCGCGCACAACCGGCAACACAACCGCAGGGATTCCCCTGGGTTTGCATAACGTCGGTTGTCGTCGCTGCCTCCGTAAAGTTGGTCAGTCGAAAAGCTGGTCCGCGAAAAGTTGGTTCGTACATCTCGTACGCCCAGCCGCCAAACGGCGATAAAATCGCCCGGCAGCACCCAATTCGCCCTACAACATCCTTTAGCATAATCGGTATTTCCGTTACGTCAATAGGCGTGCAAAGAATCGGTTCAGAATTACGGCTCATGCCCCTCTCATAGGTGGTGTCAATACACTGGGTCGGCCAAACCTCTATTCGCGCCGGTTTCAATCCACCCCCCACCCAAGACCCGCTCTCCGTCGTAGCACACGGCAGCTTGGCCTGGGGCCACGCCATGGCAGGGCCGGTCGAAGGACACTAGAAACCGGTTGCCCGGAAGCAGTTCCACCACCGCTTCAACGGGCCGGCTGCGATAGCGGATTTTTACCTGCGCGCGAATGGCCGGAAGAGGGGGACGCTGTTGCACCAGCCAATTCGCGCCGCCGGCCGTCAGTTCAGTTCGCGCCAGTTCGTTCCATGTGCCGATCACCACGCGACGCGACTCGGGCTCGATCCGAACGACGTATCGCCGCTCGCCGAACGCCAGCCTGAGCCCCTTCCGCTGCCCCACGGTAAATTGCTCGAAACCCTCGTGCCGGCCCACCACCGTGCCGTCGGTGGTCACTATCTCGCCCGAGGTGTCGATTTCGCCCCGATGCCGGCGAACGAAGCGGGCATGATTCTGGTCGGGTACGAAGCATATTTCTTGACTGTCGCGTTTTGCCGCCACGGCAAACCCAACCCGCCCGGCAATTTCGCGGATTTCCTCCTTATGGTACTCGCCGACGGGAAACTTCAGTCGCGGCAGCAGCGACCGCTGGATGCCAAACAACACGTACGACTGGTCCTTCGACTCGTCGCGGCCGCGGCACAGGGCGATCTCGCCATTGGCCGTCGGCACGAGCCGGGCATAATGGCCGGTGGCCACGAAATCCGCCCCAACGCTGTCGGCATACTCGACCAACTTGCCGAACTTCAACCACGTGTTGCAGACGATGCATGGATTGGGCGTGTGGCCGGCCGTGTATTCGGCCACGAAGTACTCGATGATGCGGCCGAACTCCCGCTGCAAGTTCAACGCATAGAAGGGAATGTCCAGCATGTCGGCCACGCGGCGGGCGTCGGTGGCGTCGGCGGCGCTGCAACAGCCCTGTTTCCGGCCGGCTGCCGGGGCGCTGCCGCCGGCGCAGGCCGCGTCGATGCTCCCCTCGCCCACGAGCGGGAGAGGGGCAGGGGGTGAGGGCAGTTGGTCTTGCCCGTGCCGCATGAACAGCCCGATGACTTCATGCCCCTGTTGGCGCAGCAGCCACGCCGCCACGCTGCTATCGACACCGCCGGACATTGCCAAGACAACACGAGACATGAATGGATCGCCCATAAATGATACGAGGTCTTCTCTTCCCCTGTCCTGGAGTGACCGATATAATGGCACTTTGAACAGAGGCATCCTGTGGGAATTGTATCATGGAACGAGAACTAATCGACCGGGCCGAGGCCATTCAGCAGCGGATTCTTCAACTCAGAGACTCCCTTTGACTACGAGGCCAAGCGCAAGCAGGTCGAGAGCATCGAAGAGCGGATGGCGGCCCCCGATTTTTGGAGCAATCAGGAGAAGGCCCGAGAGGTTGTCGCCGAACTGAAGGGCCTGAAGGGCGTTCTGAAGCCGTTTGAAGAGACGATCAAGGCAACCGATGACCTGGCCGCGCTGATCGAAATGGCCCAGGAGGATGAAGGTTTGGCCGCCGAGGCGCCCGGCGAATTGGAGCGCATCGAGCGGCGGCTCGACGACCTGGAGACCAAGGCCCTGCTGAGCGGCCCCCTGGATGCCAACGCCGCGATCCTCTCGATCAACGCCCGCGACGGCGGCACCGACGCCAACGACTGGGCGGAAATGCTGCTGCGGATGTACCTGAACTGGGCCAAGGACCACGAGTACGAGACCGAGTTGCTGGATCGACAGGAGAACGAGCAGGCGGGCATCAATAGCGCCACGGTCGCCATTCGCGGGCCGATGGCCTACGGATACCTGAAGGGCGAGTTGGGCATCCACCGCCTGGTGCGCATCAGCCCCTTCAACGCCGAAGGCAAGCGGCAGACCAGCTTCGCCGCCATCGATGTCTCGCCCGAGGTCTCCGAGCAGGCTGTGGCCGAGATTCCCGACGACGATATCGAGGAGCAGGTGTTCCGCGCCAGCGGGCCGGGCGGACAGCACGTCAACAAAACCTCCAGCGCCGTCCGCCTGATCCACCTTCCCACGGGCATCGCCGTGGCCTGTCAGAGCGAGCGGAGCCAGCACAAGAATCGGGCGACGGCCATGAAGATGCTCCGCGCCAGGCTGGCCCGCGTCGAGGAGGAAAAACGCGAGGCCGAGCAGGTCGCTAAATATAACCAGATGCCCAAAGTCGGCTTCGGCTCGCAAATCCGCAGCTATTTCCTGCACCCGGACCAGCGGGTGAAGGACGCCCGGACGGGCCATTCGGCGGGCAACTTCCACAGCGTGCTCGACGGCAACATCCAGCCTTTCCTCGACGCCTACCTGCGCTACAAAGTGACGAAGAAATAATGGTTGGCAGGGCAGAACGCGGCGGGAAGGCGATGGCGGCGCCACCCGAGTTGCGGTTGCGGGCTTTGTCGCGTTCGCAGCCGACTTCACGCAGGCGCGCAAGCAGCGGAGCGAGCTTGTCGAAATACTTCAAGCCCGTCACGTCCTCTTCGCGCACGTCATCCCGGCGCTTGCCAGCCATGCTGGAAATTATGCGCGCTTAGGGAAAACGCGCAATACCACCTATGCGGGGTGCGCAACAATCGGCAAATGCCGTGCCGAACAAGCGGCGTAGAAAGGAATTGCTGATTCGCGCACGAGCACGGCCGCTGTTGGCCCGCAAAAGGGTCTCGTGAGACGCAAGTCTGCACTGCGCTCCTGATTGGGCACTGTGGCCGGTGAACAATATCCTGTGCGACGGGCGCGAGCCCGGCCGGCACGAATGGGTGACTACCATGTGCGCGACGGCAAACAACTCGCGGAGACGTCCAAAGGGCGGTAAGAATGACACCTTGGGGGTCGGATTTTCTGAGGGATTGCAAAGGTGTCCAAAGGGTGAAAGGGCAGGGCCTCCGACAGGAAGTACCTCCGGAGGCCCGATGCACCTTTGGCGCACCCTTGACCTGGCTATTCCTCATCGGGTTGCGTCCCCGCAGAGCCCGACTCCGCTTCACCAGGCACGCCTATTGTACAACGAAAGAGGCCGAATTGTCAGCCCCACGAAAAAAACCGAAACTGGGCCTTGACGCAGCGGCGGTTATGGGTGCCGGATAAACCGGCAAGGGGTCTTCTTGCGGAGGCTCCGGCGTTCTAGCCGCCCAAACTGGTTCACCTGCCGGATCGGCTCGCCAAGAAGCTTCACGTCGCCCATGCCGTTTTGGTCGCCCGAGGGCTACACGCGGTGCTCGGCGAAGAGGCGCCCGTCGGATAGGAGAATCCGAACTTCAGGTTCATCCGGACGGTATTATCGGGTTCGGGGGTTTCGCAATTGATCGCGGCGCAGCATCTCAACGATCAGCCTTTCAGGCGCGCGAAACGTCGTGCGGCGAAAGTCGGCAATTGCAGCGGGCAACGACAGGAATCCTTTTTCAGCAGCCAACTCAAGCACGAGGTAATTCAGCGGCGATGTATCGGAGACGACGATCATACGCTGGTGAGATTGCGAAGCGTCGTCAATTGTTGATCGAGTTCTTCCAGGGTCACGCAGTCCTCGGTGACGCGATGACGTCTGAGCAGCGCCTCCGTTTCAAAACGGTCCAGCCCCAGCGCGGTGGCCAACTCGTGGTGCGTCAGCTTCTCTTGACGATAAAGTCCAACCAACGCCGCTTCCTTGGCAACTTGGTCCAGGTCTACAAGCTCCCTACGAAGCTGTGCTTCAATAGTGCCCGGCAATTGGAACGAAACGGTCATGGCCACCTTGCTCCTCGACAACCAATTGTACCCGTTCTCAGCCAGATTATCCACCCCGATCAGGGTTCAAAATGGGCATCTAGACGGCCAAGTCCGCTTCTAAAGCCTTGCTCGAAACGAAGTTGCGTGAGGCATTTACAAGTTTCAGCGTCGAGCGGATCAGGAAAAGGGGGACTGGCTCCGTGGCACAAAACGGTGTGGTATCGGAAGAAACGTCACCGCCACGGTGCCCGTCCCCCTTTTCCGCACCAGGGTTGGTAGTTGACTTGTCAGACGTACATTGCTACACCTATGGGTGGCAGGTCTGACAGGCTATCCGAAAAGCTCCCCTCTCGTTTTGGGAGAGGAACAGAGGGTGAGGGCATGGGGACGTGGTTCTGGGTTCAGAGCGCCCTTTGTCCACAGCAGGATTTCACTAATGACTGAGTGCGCTCTGACCCCAAGGTTTCCTAAGGAACTACTTTGGGTTGACTGCCGGGATGTTTCTCGGCTTGGCCTTCTTGGCGGAATCCGCCCGACCCTGCGGCGTTGGGTCAAATGGGAAAGGCTCCAGCATCAGGACGGTCTTCGTGCTTCCGAGGGCGGTTGTGTACTGCTTTGTTCCCTTGATTTCAAGCAAAGCTGCAAAGCCGCGTATAGTGTCGTCATCGGCTAGGCCCGTGGTCGGGAAACCTTCGACCCAGTAGAACTTGTCATCCCTCCGGGGCACGCCAGCCACGTCGAGGCTCACTGTGACGAGCATCGTTTTCTCGTCGATCACCTGGACGACGACCACGCGTCCCCAAAAGTTGCCACTTGGCCCACCCCACGGACGGTGCAAGGGAACAAGAAGTCCCACCTCCCCTACCTCGAATCTCCTAAAGGCAGGAAGGTATTTGCCCTTGGCTTGCTTCAGCCCAGCAAGTACCTGCGCCCCCGTTGGGGACTGCCGCATCGCTTCCTGTCGTTGGCGTTCTCCCTCTAGTATGACTGCCCGAAGACGCGCGACATCCTCTTCCGATGTCGGCTTCACCAAGGGCTTGATAGGTTGCAGCGGCGGCTTCATGGGGCCGCCGTATGTTAGGGATGCTGTTCCGACAAAAAGCAGCAAGAACCACGGACCAAAATTGGGACGGGATCTCATCGCGGACCTCCATTAGAAAAGCAGGGGCAGCGATAGTAACATTCACCCAACTAGGATAGCAGATCGCTGTATTCAGTCAAGTACCCACGGCCGGATCAATCGAACCCCTACCGCGGCACATTCCCCGAGATTCTGTATAATAGGGGGGGGGCCCGATAGAAACGCAGGATTCTTATGACTCAGCTATCCGATTCGGAGCGTGCCGCAGTGGCGGTGGTCAAGTGCTTGGTCAGTATTTCGCCACTCATTGAAGCCCGGCGACCTCTTCCGTGGCGACCCAAGGAACGAAATCCACAACGGGTGATAAAAGCTGCCACGGAAGCGATTGGCCACCTACGTGAAGACTTTGCGCAGCTTGAGCAATGTCGCGGCGCGGCCCGTAGGGAATTGCTGGAATCGCGCAAGACGATGCTGGCGGCTGGCGTAAGACAACCCCCCGTCGATGCGTTGGGAATTACGGGCATGTTCGCCCTGGACGTGGCCTGTGAGAAAATTACCGAGGCGGTTGAAGTGGTCGAGCAGATTGTCGCGGTCGCGGATTTGCCCAACGTACAATCCAGCAACAATCGCATATTGTTTCGAGCCGACCAACTCCCTGATTACAAGGCGAAAGAATGGAAGCGATTCCTCCCCCTCTTGGAAGTCGAGGCGCGTGACGCGGCGGCCGCCAAGCCGGAGCAAGGCGAAGGGAACGGCGGGGCTGTTGATCATCAACACCTTTCCCAACCAGCGATGATCGTTAATAACTACCACAACCACTCCGTCAAAATCCTAGGAAATGTGCAGGGAAGCAATGTGGCCGCGGATGGCTCAAGCATTGCCGGCTCTTCGGCCAGTTACAACAACATTGCGGTCAAATTGTTTCTTAATCTGAAATCGGGACTGGCAACCCTCTTCACTTGGATATGGCGTTTCATCGGCTGGCTATGGGCGTGGCTGTGAAGGCAAAGTCTGCATGGGCCGCAAGCCAACCTCGACAAAAGCCCAAGAAAGCAAACGTATTGGGAGCGATTCGACCGGGAGGTCCAGGGTCCAGTGATTGCTTGCCTACCCGTCGGCATCGAGAAAATCAAGACTTGCACACAACGGCATTGTTGCTATAATGTACATGTGGGCCGATCAGTTGTTCTCCCTAGAGGAGCGGAGTATGAACGCGAATGTAGTGGATGTGCGGAACACGTTTTCCGAATACCTGAATCGGGCGAGCTATCAAGGCCAGCGGATCGTCATTGAGCGGCGGGGCAAGCCTGTGGCGGCCCTCGTTTCGCTGGAAGACTTGGAATTGCTGAATGCTCTGGAAGATCGGGCCGACGTGAAGGCGGCCAAGAAAGCCCGCAAGGAAAAGGGCGAGGTGCCCCTGGAGAAGATCAAGGCCCGCTTGGGGATGAAATAGGCCATGCCCAAGTACAAGGTCTTGTTCAAGCGTTCGGCGGATCGGGCGCTGAAAAAGCTGCCCCAGGACGTGCAACGGCGGATCGCCGGTGAAGCGGCGCTGCTGGCCAACAATCCCCGCCCGGCGGGCGTGGTCAAAATGGCCGGCGATGAAAACCTCTGGCGAATCAGGATCGGCGACTATCGCGTGGTCTATGAAATCCACGACGACCGCTTGATTATCCTGGTGTTGCGAGTGGCACACCGGAAGGATGTTTACCGGCGGTAGCCGTCCTCTCAATCGCCAACAATTTCCATCAGGCCCTCGATGACCCGATTGAGCTCTTCGGGCGATATGCGGCCGAATCTCTTGCCGAGCCGTTCCGTGGCCAGCGTGCGAATCTGACTGATCTTGATCCACGACTGCTTGGGCAGTCTCGTGCCGTGGACTTCGAGGGTCAAAGGAAAACCGATTCGCTGTGGTTGACTGGTGATGGCGACGGCAATCACCGTTCCGGAACGCTCGTTGAACACATCATGGCTGAGGACCAGCACCGGGCACTGGCCGCCCTGTTCGTGGCCGCGAATTGGGTCCAGATCGGCCCAGAAGATGTCACCCCTCAGTATTCGGGCCATTGGGCCAACTCCCCGGCCATGCCCTCTTCCGCCAGCTTCTTCTCGAACTGTGGATCCATCTTGGCGCATTCCTCGGCCAACCGTCGTCGCTTGAGGCGGGCAATCTTCTCCCGCACCGCTATCTGGACCGCTTGACTACGGCTGGCAAACATCTGCTTTGCCACGAGTCGGTCCAATTCCGTCAACATCTCATGGTCCATCGAAACCGCCACTTTGGACACCGACATGATTCACCTCCAGTATTACCAATAATCATACCAGATGCGATTGCCAAAGTCAACCCTGCGATGGCCTCCTCTTCGTCGTCTTCCGATGCGGCCGGTAGCCGGTGGCGGCCTTTCGGTTGGCCGGATGGCGGGGCGACCGCTTGGCTTTCTCGATGGCCTTCGGCGGCTTCGAGGAGATCAGGCACTCCGGGCCGTCGCCGATCAGGTCGGGGCGGCCGGCCTCGGTGAGCGCCTCGTGCACGTCGGCGTAATTCTCCGGCTTGAAGTATTGCAGCAGGGCACGCTGCAATCGCCGCTCCCGCGAGCCGCGCGGCACGTAAACCGGTGAAAAAGTGGGGACAGGCGCCTCGGCGGATGTCATTTCCACGGGGTTTGTGCGAGTCGGCACGGAGCCAGTCCCCATTTCTTCACAACCGCTCAGCGGGTCCAGACCGGTGTAGTACATGCACGTGGCGATGTCCATCGGGCCGGGGATGAAATCTTGCACCTTGTCGGGCTTCAGCCCGTGCCGCTTGAGATACAGGGCCAGCTCGATCATCGCCGGCAGGTCGCTGCCCGGATGCCCGGCGATAAAGTACGGCACGAGGTACTGTTGCTTGCCCGCGGCGGCCGACTCGCGGCGGAACTCGCCCACGAACGCCTCGAACTCCTCGACGGCCGGCTTCTTCATCAGCCGCAGCACCTCGGGATCGCTGTGCTCGGGCGCGACCTTCAGCAGCCCGCCCGTATGATGCCGGGCGATCTGGCGGATATACTCCGGGCTGCGCCGGGCCAAATCCATGCGAATGCCCGAGGCCACCAGCGTTTGCTTGACCCCCGGCCGCTTTCGGGCGGCACCGAGCAGGCGAATCAGCGGCCCGTGATCGGTGGCCAGCAGCGGGCAGATCGTTGGGTGCAGGCAGCTCAGCCGGCGGCATTTTTCCCGCACGTCCGGCCGCGAGCAGTTCATCTGATACATGTTGGCCGTGGGCCCGCCGAGGTCGCTGATCGTGCCCGAGAAAGCGGGGTCTTCGGCCACGCGGCCGATTTCGTCGAGGATCGACCGCTCGCTGCGGCTCTGAACGATGCGGCCTTCGTGGGCGGCGATCGAGCAGAACGTGCAGCCGCCGAAACAGCCTCGCACGATCTGGATCGAATCCTTGACCACCTCGAAGGCCGGAATCCGCTGGCGGCCGTAACTGGGATGCGGACGGCGCGTGAAGGGCAGGTCGTAAACGCGATCGATCTCTTCCTGCGAAAGCGGCCACGCCGGCGGATTGACGACCACCGCCTCGCGCCCGTGATACTGCACCAGCCGCCGCGCGTTGTAGGGGTTCGTCTCGCGGAAGATCGCCCGCGTCATGGCGGCGAAGGCGGCCTTGTCGGTCGAGACTTCTTCGTAGCTGGGGAGGAGGACGCTGTCGGAATGATGAATGATGAATGATGAATGATGAATGCCGGTTCCAGAAGTCCCGGGGCTGCTGAATTCATCATTCATCATTCCGCATTCATCATTTGCCTCGCTCGCTCCCAGCCGGTAGGCCGCGCCGCGGACATCGCGCAAGTCGCGCACCGACTGCCCGGCGGCCAGCCGCTTGACGATCTCCACCAGCGGTCGTTCGCCCATGCCGTAGACCAGCAGGTCGGGCTTGGCGTCCAGCAGGATCGAGCGGCGAACCTTGTCGCTCCAGAAGTCGTAATGGGCCAGGCGGCGCAGACTGGCTTCGACCCCGCCGGCGATCACCGGCACGCCCTTGCAGGCTTCGCGCGCCCGCTGGCAGTAGGCCAAGGTGGCCCGGTCCGGCCGCCGGCCGATCTTTCCGCCGGGGCTGTAGGCGTCGTCGTTGCGGACCTTGCGGTTGGCCGTGTAGTGGTTCAACATCGAGTCCATGTTGCCGGCGCTGACGGCGAAGCAGAGCCGCGGGCGGCCGAAGGATCGCCACGGCTCGCACGAGCGCCAGTCGGGCTGGCTGAGAATGGCCACGCGGAAGCCCTCCGCCTCCAACACCCGGCCCAACAGGGCCATGGCGAAACTGGGATGGTCGATGTATGCGTCGCCGGTGACGAACACCACATCCACCGCGTCCCAGCCGCGCGCGGCGACCTCAGCCGGCGTCATGGGCAGGGGTGGGGCGACGGGCGGTGGTGGGCGACGTGTTGTGGACATGGATATAGGCATTTTACGTTGCGGCCGCCGACCTGTCAGCCCCGCCCCGAAGGAAGGGCCCCGCCACGCGTGTTGCCGCCCGGAACCTCTATTGGCGGATCGGCGGCGGTAGAACTATAATGCGGCGATTGTCCGTGGTTTCATTGCGACAGAAACATTCATGCAGCGGCCTCGCATTCTCATTGTCCGACTCAGCGCCATCGGCGACGTGGTGCAAAGCATGCCGATCGCCTGCGCGCTGCGGGAGCGGTTTCCGGCGGCGTTTTTGGCCTGGGTTGTCGAAGAACATGCGGCGCCATTGCTTCGGGGGCATGAGGCGCTCGACCAAGTGATCGCATTGCCCCGCGGTTGGCTCAAGTCGGCCCGCGGTGTATGGCGTCTGCGCCGCACGTTGCACGATCTGCGGTTTGACGTGGCGATTGAAGCTCAAGGTTTGACAAAAGCGGCCATCCTGGCCTGGCTCTCCGGCGCGCGTCGGCGGATCGGGTTTGGTGTTCCGTGGGGCCGTGAATTCAGCCGGTGGCTCAACACGGAAACGGTCGACGCTCCGGGTCCGCACGTCATTGAACGCAATCTACAGCTATTGCGCCCCCTCGGCGTTGTATCGCCGAAGGTGCGGTTCTTGTTGCCCGAGCCTCAAAACGAAAGCCAACTGGCGGAGCAGGCCGTTTGTCGCGCGGGCTTGGAGCGCGGGTTTGCCATGATCAATGTGGGGGCAGGCTGGCCGTCCAAGCTCTGGCCCGCCCCGCGGTACGCCGCCGTGGCGGCACACCTGGGAGCCGCGTGGCATTTGCCCACCCTGGTTTTGTGGGCGGGTGAAACGGAAATGGAAATAGGCCGGCAGATTGTCGCCGGCTCGCAAGGGCACGCGCAGCTTGCCCCGACAACCACGCTCATGGAATTGGCCGCGTTGTCGCGTCGGGCGCGGATATTCATCGGTTCCGACACCGGTCCGCTCCATATCGCCGCCGCGGTAGGCACGCCCTGCGTGGGGCTCTACGGGCCGTGGCCGGCCAAAGTGCATGGACCCTATGGTCCGCAACACATCGCCCTTCAGAAAGTTATTTTCGATGGCCCCACGCACCGTCGGCGCACGGCGCCACCGCAACTGATGGAGGCCATCGCCGTTGAGGACGTTTGCGGGGCCTGTGATACGATCCTGTGCGCGGACGATCGCAAGTTGGCGCCAATGGTTCCCCAGAATGCCTGAGGGCCATGAGGAGACCGGCCGCATGAAGGAAGGCGAGCAGCGATGACCAAGACCACTCTGTTATCCAAGCTGTTGTGCCGGACTCTGAGCGTTGCCTTGGACGTGCTGAAGGGCGGCTTTCCGGCGGTGGTTCGTCTGGAAACGACCAATGCCTGCAACGCGCACTGTGTGATTTGCCCGCACCGCATCATGCGCCGTCCCATCGCCTGGATGGATGAACCCCTTTTTGCTCGACTCATCGACGAATGCGCCGCCTCGGGATGCCGCGAAGTCCACTTGCACAATTTTGGCGAGCCGCTATTGGACAAGCGCCTTGAGCAACGGGTAGCCTATGCAAAGTGGAAAGGCATCGGAAAGGTCAAGATCTTCTCGAACGGATCTTTGTTGGATTCTACTCGCGCCCAGGGCCTAATCGAGGCTGGGCTGGACGAAATCAAGGTGAGTTTCGACGGCGCCACCAAAGAAGAATTCGAAAGCATCCGTACGCCGCTGAAATACGACGCCGTGGTGCAAAACATCGTCGACTTGGTGAAGATGAGGGATGCGGCGCGGTCGAGCCTTGTGGTTCGCGTGGCGTGCTGCAGCACCACGGACAAGGAAGCGACGATGCAGTTTTTGGAACAAGTTGTCGACGACTTCTCCTTCGGAAAGCTGCATAATTGGGCGGATGGCGGACCACCGCGGGAAAACAGAATCCGCAAGGCGTGCTCTCGGTTGTGGCGCACCTTCACCGTGCTTGCCAACGGCGACGTGGCCTTGTGCTGCCTCGATTACGACGGACAGCAGACGTTAGGTCGCGTGGATAACGAACATTCAATTCGCGACGTGTGGAACGGCGCCCCATATCGGGAAATCCGTCGTCGTCACAAAGCAGCGCGGCAGAGCGAGATCCCTCTTTGCGCCAACTGCACAAAATCGCTCCTTTAAGACCGCGCAGCAATGGATGGTGTGAACACTATTGTGCTTCCGATCCGAAACCAATAGCCCCGCTACCGGCCGAGTTCATCGGCCAGCGGCCCGGCGTCGTAAATCTTCCGCAGGGTCTCGACGATGGCGCTGCTGTGGACGGCCACCGCCCGGCCGTCGTCCTCGGTGTACACAAAATCCCAGACCAGCGACGGCACGTTCCCGTCGAAAATGATGCCCACCAGTTCCCCGTCGCTATCGACTACGGGGCTGCCGGAGTTGCCGCCGATGATGTCGGCCGTGGCGACGAAGTTCATCGGCGTTTCGAGTTTCAGCCGGTCCTTGCGATCGAGCCAGCTTTTCGGCAGGGCGAAGGGGTCTTGGTTGTGGTGTTCCGCGGCGCGGCGATAGGCGCCGCCCAAGGTGGTCCAGGCGGGAATCGCCCGGCCATTCTCCGAGTAGCCCTTGACCGTGCCGAACGCCAGCCGCAGCGTGAAGGTGGCGTCGGGATAGTTGCCGGCGCCGTAGATGGCGAACAGCGCGTTGGCGATCTGGCCGTAGGCCGTTCGCTGCGGCTCCTCGACGTTCCGCTCGAAGAACGTGCGGCAATCCCGCGCCGGCTTGTCGACCAGCCGCGCCAGTCGAATCATCGGATCGTCGGAGGCTTCGACGGCCTTCAGTCCGCCGTCGGCCAGTTTGCGGCGGATGGCCGCGTCGGCCAACTTCGTGCCGCGGACCAGCTCGGCCGCCCGCTGTTGCGGCGATTTCCCCGCCAGCACCTTCAGAATGAGCAGGTCGTCGGCGCCGGCCTGTTCGACGTACATGCCCAACGAGTCGGCCAGCAGAAGCGTCTCCAAGTCGTCGTAGATCGGCGCTTCGGAGAATAGCTCTTGCTTGAGTGAATCCAGGCCCGACTCGGCGTATTCGCGGAGCCGCTCGGCGTTGGGTCTGGCGGTTTCTTCGGCCAGCCGGACGAGGGTGCGGGCGATAGAGAACAGGCGACTGTGGAATGCCTGGCCGCGCTCCAGCAGGTCGTAGTTGTTCTGAATCTTCGCCCAGGCCGCCAGCGACTCGTCGATCGTTGCGACGGCGCGGCTGCAAGCCACATTCAGCGAGCGATCCTTGGCCACAGCCTGCAAGAAAGCCGCTTGCTCGGCCGCCTTGCGCTTCATCACGGCCGGGTCTTGCAGACCGGCCAACACGCCGAGTCTCGCCTTGCGGGAGTTTTGGTAACCGTACAGATCGTCTCTGGCCCGCCGGGCGTTCTCGGCGCTCCGCTGGCTGAACGCCGTCAACAGCACCTCCCGCCGCCGCAGTAAGTCGAGCGCGCGGGGAAAGACGCCATCTCGCAGGAACTCCAAGTGATGGAGGGTGTCCATGCGGTCGGTCTTGCCGGGGTGCCCGGCCACGAACACCAGGCCGCCCTCTTTGGGCCCCGTCGCGCTCCACTTGAGATAGTGCGGCGGCCTGGCCGGCTTGCCGTCTTCGTAGACGCGGAAGAAGCCGATGTCCAGATCGTAGCGAGGGTACTCGAAGTTGTCCGGATCGCCGCCAAAGAAGGCGATGTCCTGCTCCGGCGCGAACACCAGCCGCACGTCGGTGTATTTTTTGTAGCGATAGAGATGGTACAGACCGCCGTGGTACAGCGTGACCACGTCGCTGCGCAGCCCGGTCTTCTTGAACGACTCCTCCTCGATGGTGTTCATGGCCGCGCGGCGCTGTTTTTCGGCCACGGCCGGATCGGCGGCCGACTTCACCGCGGCATTGATCCGCGCGGTGACGTCCTCGATGCTCACCAGCACGTTGAGTTCCAGGTCGAGACACTTGATTTCCTCCCGGCGCGTGCGGGCGTAGAAGCCCGAGGCGAGCAGGTCCTTCTCCTTGGTGCTGAGCTTCTGCAGGGCGTCGGAGGCGATGTGGTGGTTGGTCATCACCAGCCCGTCAGCCGAGACGAACGACCCTGAGCCGCCGCTGTTGAACCGCACCGCCGACTGCTGCAAGTGGGTCAGCCACGCCTGGGTGGGCTCGAAATTGTATTTCTCCTTCAGCAGCTTGGCGGGCGGATGGTTGAATAACCACATTCCTTCGTCGGCGCAAGCCGTAATGCTCGACCATAAGCAGATCACCAGAACCGTTAGCGCAACGCGCAAGCACTTGGATTTCATAAAATGTACTCCCAGTTTGGATTTGCCATTACCGTGATTGTTTAGCCGCGACCTTGTTTAGCCGCGACCCGAAGGGGAGCGGCTAAACTGCATTCTCCGAAGGTTTCATAATCCACCCCACTCCCACGGCCGCCAGAAACACGGCCAGCAGCGCGAACGCGATCAACGCCGGGGCGTTGCGCTGCGGAATTTTCAACAAGACGCCGGAGGGCAAGCGTTCGGGAAGTTTCAACTGATTCTCGTTGAGGTCGAACAGCAACGACGCCTTGTCGCCGCTGCCGAGAGCTTGCTCGGCGACTTCGATCAAAGGAGCAACGGCGGGCGCCTCGTACCGTTGGTTCTCGGGAAGGTTCAGCGTCATTCCCTTGGGCACCCGGACATAGAGGCGATGTTTCGATTCGTTGAGGTCGCGGATTTCCGCGGCCATGCGCTCAAGCTGCTTTGGCGAGGCGTTCGCCCCGAGTTCTTCTTCCGCCAGCGCTCGGCACTGCGCTTCGAACGAAGCCGCCGTCGCGACCGGCATCGTGCGGTACTGCCACACCGCCATCGCATTGACGGCAGTGTCGCTGAAGGTGAGGAAGGCGATCAGCACGCCGGCCAGCGTGCCTCCGGCGATATAGCCGGTGGACAGCAGTACGCCGGGGCTCATTTCCGACTCGAGTTCCGACGCTTGGGCAAGACCCCGCTTCTTTCCGATCTTCTCGACGACGTAGCGCGTCAGGCCGCCGGCGCAGATCGGCGCCGACGACGATAGCGGCAGGTACACGCCCACCGCGAAGGCCAGCGACGAAACGCCGCACAGTTCCACCACCAGGGCGATGGCCACGCCCAGCAGCACGAGGACCCACGGAAGCTTCTGGCTGAGAATGCCGCTGGTGATCAGGGCGAACAACTCGGCCTGGGGCGGGTTGTACTTCCGGACTTCGGCGCCGTCGTCCTGCCGGCTGTGCTTGCCGCTAATGCCCGGATCGACCAGGTAGCAGATTTTCCCGCGCTCATCGACAAGATATTTCGCGGGCGGCACTCCTTCGGGATTCCCTTCGGTCGCGTGCCAGACATAATACAACGCATCGCTGTTGGGAGCGTTCGACTGTTTGGCGGTTGCACGCAGCATCGGCATGTCGAGCGGCTGCTTGGGTTGCGGCAGATGCTTGGTCGAGTAGATCGTGCTCGACTGGTTCATCGCCATCAAGACCGCGCCGATGACCAGTGCCGACGACACCGAGCCGACGACGATGGCCAACTGTTGCCACTTGGGCGTGGCGCCAACGAGGAATCCGGTCTTGAGGTCCTGCGAGGTCGTGCCGCCGTTGGAAGCGGCAATGCACACCACCGCCGCCACGGAGAGCGCCACCAGGCGATAGGGCGCGGCAGTCCAGCCCAGCATGAGGAAGATCAAACAGGTCAACAGGAGCGTGGCGATCGTCATGCCGGAAATCGGGTTGCTCGAGGAACCGATCTCGCCCGTCAACCGCGACGAGACGGTCACGAATAGGAAACCGAACAATACGATGAGCACGGCGGCGGCCAGGTTGACCCAATTAAAGATTGCGGCCCAAGACCAACCGCCGCCGGCCTGCGGGTCCAAGCCGAGGAACGTCCAAATGGCCAACACCAGCGCCAGCGAGCCGAAAAGCACGATTTGCATGGGCAAATCGCGGTCGGTGCGGCGGGCCGCTTCGCCGGCCGAGTGGGCGGTGGTCCGCATGTCGCGCAGGCCGGAAGCGATCGAGGCGATGATCAGCGGCAGCGCGCGGCACAGGCTGATGATGCCGCCGGCCGCCACGGCGCCGGCGCCGATGTAGCGCACGTAGGTCTTGTACACGGCGTCCGCGTCCATTGCCGCGATGGTGGCCGTGGCCGGGTAAAGCGGCTCGGCCAGCCCTTCGCCGAAGAAACGGATGACCGGCACCAACACGAACGCGGCCAAAATCCCCCCCGCCACCATGATGCAGGAGATCTTCGTGCCGATGATGTAGCCGACGCCCAGCAGGGCGGGGTTCGCCTCCAAGGCGGGCATGGCCCCCATGAACCAGTCCAGCGGCCGGCTGGCGACTTCTTTCCACAGCCGTAGGCCGCTACAAAGCAACTGGTAAACGAACGCCAGCCCGAACCCGGCGAACACCGTCTTTGCGCTGGCCCCGCCGGTCTCGCCGATGATCAGCACGTCGGCGCAGGCGGTGCCTTCCGGATACTTTAGCGTGCCGTGCTGCTTGACGATGAACGCCCGGCGCAGCGGGATCATCATCAAAATCCCCAGGATGCCGCCGAGCACGGAGACCACCATTACTCGGGTGATCTCCATCTCGAAACCCAGGATCATCACCGCCGGCATGGTCACGCCCACGCCAAAAGCGATCGACTCGCCGGCCGAGCCGGTCGTCTGCACGATGTTGTTTTCCAAAATCGTCGCCCGGCGGAAACCGAACAGCCGGGAGAAGACGCGAAACAGGGTGATCGAAAGCACGGCCACGGGAATCGAGGCCGACACGGTCATGCCGACCTTCAGCACCAGGTAGAGCGACGACGCGCCGAAGATGATGCCCAACACGGCGCCCACCAGCACGGCCGGCCAGGTGAACTCGGGCATCGCTACGTGATCTGGGACGTAGGGCTGATGCGCGGGGGAGGACTCGGGAGAGGTTGGGGTAGACATGATAACGACCCAATTGCTTTTATGACATTCAATAGCCCCGCACCAGCCCCATCATTGCCAGGGCGGCGATCACCATCGAGTGCGAAATCTCCCCGCTTTGCACCAGGGCCGGAACGTCGGCCAACGGATACGGCGCCACTTCGATGCACTCGAACGAATCGGGCTTGGGCTCGTCCAACTGCCGGCACCCCTCGGCCGCATAAAGGTAGCAGTAGTTGTCCTGAATGGCCGGATTGGGCAACACGCGGCCCAACAGCCGCAGCCGCCGGGCCGTGTAGCCCGTCTCCTCGCGCAATTCCCTGGCCGCGGCCGCCTCCGGCGCTTCGCCGGCGTCGATCATGCCGCCGGGTATCTCCAACGTCACCGCGCGGATGCCGTGCCGATACTGGCGGATCAGCACCACCTGGCCGTCGTCGGTCACGGGCACGACGTTCACCCACGACGGCGTTTCCAGCACGACGAAGTCGCGCTGCTGGCCGCTCGGCTCGAACCGGTAACGGTCGTAGCGCAGGCGGAAGATGCGATGGTCGGCAACGTCATGGCTGCCCAACAGAGTCCAACTGCGTTGCGGCATACATTCCCCCTCTCCCCTTGGGAGAGGGCCGGGGTGAGGGTTTGGGAGAGGGCCGGGGTGAGGGTTTGGCAGCGGGCCGGTTGAGGCACTACGGCGCCTTCTTCATCAAATCGCGCAGGTGCTTCTCCTTGACCGGACCCCAATAGCCGCAGTCGAGTTGCAGGAACACCGAGGTGTAGGGCAGGGTCAGGTCGGTCTTGATGATCAGCACGCGGAACAGCTTGCCGGCCGCGTCCACTTCCTGGATGATGTCCTCGTGCGCCATGGTCTTGACCGTCTTGCCCTTGACGACTTCCGCCGCCTTGCGACGGAACTCCTTGATGCCGGGGGCGTCCTCTTCGGCGACGCTCTGCAATTCCTCGTCCATGTGGATGATCGGCTGGACGTGCTTCGAGGCGCCCAGGGCGCGGAGCACTTCCTCGACGACGGCCAAATGGTCGCCGCCGGCGTAGATCGTCTCGATCCCCTGGCCGCTCTGGGCCGGATAGGCCGAATCGGCGATGATGATCCAATTGCGGTGGCCGAAGACGGGCAGATCCTTGGTCAACTTGGCCCGCCACTCGGGATTGCCCCGGGGCTGTTCGCCATGCACCAAGGCGGCAGCCAGCATCGTGCAACACAGGATCGGCAACAACAGGCTTTGCATGGGGCGCTACTCCTCTTACCGGGATAAGAGACAACGCCCCTATTGTGCCAGAAATGGGGTGGCAGTACAACTGTCGCCCCAACCAACAGGATGGTCAACAGACAAAGGAGACCGAGCCATGGTCGTGTTGGACTTCAGCATGATACCCATCGGACAGGGGGAGAGCGTCAGCCCGTTTGTCGCCCGGATGGTCGATATTGTCGACCGCAGCGGCTTGGACTACCGCTGCCACGCCATGGGCACCACCATCGAGGGCGACCTGGAGCAGGTGTTTGGCGTGGTCAAGGACTGTTTTCAGGCCACTGGCCGCCGATTGCAGCCGCATCGCCTGCACGATCAAACTGGACTACCGTAAGGGCTATACGGGCCGGTTGATGGGGAAGGTGGCCAGCGTCGAAAAAAAGCTCGGCCGCCCGGTGAAGAAGTAGGCAACATGCAGTGCATGGGACTATACTTGTGTGTGGCTGGTGGCTATATCTCACGCAGAGCGTGAGGAGTACATGGTTAGTTGGGGCGGCAGTTGTACTGCCGCCCCGAGGGGTGGCAGTACAACTGCCACCCCAACAACCTCGCCCACCTTCACTATTCACTATCCACTATGACCCCGCTGATCTCCGAACTCCGCGCCAAGTTGGGACGAGAGAACGTGCTCTCGGCGCCGTCGGAGTTGGCGGTCTACGACTGCGACGCCTTCACCATTGAGCGGCATCGGCCGGGGGCCGTCGTCTTTCCGCGATCCACGAAGCAGGTCGCCGAAGTGGTCCGGCTCTGTCAGAAGCACGACGTGCCGATGGTTCCTCGTGGGGCGGGCACAAGTCTGGCCGGCGGCTGTCTGCCGCTGGGGCGTGGACAAGAACAACATCGCTGCTGGGGTGGCAGTTCAACTGCCACCCCGACGGCAGGCAGTTCAACTGCCACCCCAACGAAAGCCGTCGTGGTCATGCTCACCCGCATGAACAAGGTCGTCGAGATCGACCTTCGCAACCGCATGGCGGTGGTCGAGGCGGGCGTGCCCAACTTGCGGCTCACGCAGGCCCTGGCCGGCACCGGTTTCCATTACGCCCCCGACCCGTCGAGCCAGGGGGCCAGCACCATCGGCGGCAACGTGGCCACCAACGCCGGCGGCCCGCACACGCTCAAGTACGGAGTGACCGTCAACCACGTGCTGGGCGTCGAGGCCGTGCTGGGCGACGGATCGATCGTGCAGCTTGGCCCGGAGGGAAAAAGGGGACAGTCCCCATTTGCCGGAACGGCCCGAAGGGTGCTTCGCACAAATGGGGACTGTCCCCTTTTTCCCGATGAGCCGGCCGGATTGGACCTGATCGGCCTGCTGGTCGGTAGCGAGGGCACGCTGGGCATCGTCACCAAGGTCTGGGTGCGGCTGACGCCCAACCCGCAAGACTATCGGGCGATGCGGGCGATCTTCAACAATGTGGACGACGCCACCAACGCCGTGAGCCGGATCATCGCGGCCGGCATCATTCCGGCGGCCATGGAACTGATGGACCAGGGGATTTTGGCGGCGGTGGAGCAGGCGTTTCAGTTCGGCTTCCCGCCCGACGCCGGCGCGGTGCTGGTGATCGAGGTCGATGGCCCGGCCGCCGGGTTGGATCGGCAGCAGCAACAGATCGTCGAGTTCTGCCGGCGGTGCGGCGCGCGGGAGGTGTTGCAAGCGTCCACCGCCGAGCAGCGCGAACTGCTGTGGAAGTGCCGCAAATCGGCGGTCGGGGCCACGGGTCGATTGAGCCCGAGCTACGTGATTGAGGACGGCGTGGTGCCGCGGACCAAGCTGCCGCACATCATCCGCCGCGTGGCCGAGATTGGCGCCAAGCACCAGATTCGGATTGTCAACGTCGCCCACGCCGGCGACGGCAACGTGCATCCGATTTTGTTGTTCGACGAACGCGACCGCGAAGAGGTGGGCCGCGCACAGTCCGCCGGCCGCGAGATCCTCGAAGAGTGCATCGCTTGCGGCGGCAGCATCACGGCCGAGCACGGCATCGGCGTGGAGAAGATCGGCCTGATGGATCGCCTCTTCGCCCCCGCCGATCTGGAGGCCATGCGCCGCGTCCGCCAGGCGTTCGATCCAACAGGGCGGCTGAATCCGGGGAAGCTGATACCGGAGAGGGATAATCTCGTTCCCACGCTCCGCGTGGGAACGCCAGGTGCGGACGCTCCGCGTCCGTGACAGAGATGACCAACGACAATCCCCACCAAACGCCAACAACGCCCGGTGCGCCCACCGACAATCGCCGGCTGCGCAAGCGCGCCAGGGTGTTTTTGGCTGTTGCAGTAGGATGCATCATCTTCGGCGTGGGTCTTATGGGTTGTTGCAGGTCCATAACTTCGCACTATATTGCTCACTATTACGCAAACGGGCATCCAGCTCATGAGGCGGTTGCACTAGGCGTCAAAGACAGCCTGCTAATAACGACCATCTTGGGGAATGTTGGCATTCTTGCGATGTTGCTGGGAGCGATTGTTGGCGTTCCTTCTGCGGTTATAGGTTTTCGGCCCCGCAAGGAGAAAAACGATTACCAGGAGGATGCGTACTTGTGATGGACACAGGGGAGTTGCTACCACTGACCGAAACCATCGCACCGGCCGATCAGGCCGCCGTGGCGGAAGCGGTGCGCAACGCCGACAGTAACGGCATGGCCGTGTACACCATCGGCGGCGGCGCAATGCTCGAATATGGTGTCAAACCGGAGCGGCCGGGCGTTGGGCTCTCGCTGGCCAAGCTCAATCGCGTGGTGGATTATCCGGCCGACGACCTGACGATCACGGTTGAAGCCGGAATGACCGTTGCGGAGTTGAACCGCGTTCTGGCGGCACACCGGCAATGGTTGCCGGTGGATGTTTCGCAGCCCGATCGGACGACCATCGGCGAAGCCGTGGCGATCAACGCCGCCGGTCCGCGGCAATATGGCTACGGCACGATGCGCGACTACCTGCTCGGCTTTACGGCCGTGGACGGAACCGGCATGACGTTTTCCGGCGGCGGCCGGGTGGTGAAGAATGCGGCCGGCTACAACATGTGCCGGCTCATGGCCGGTTCGCGCGGCACGCTGGGCGTGCTCACGCAGGTGACGCTGATGGTCCGCCCGCAGAGCGAGGCCTCGGTGTTGCTGGCCTGCGACGTAGCGAGCCTGGAGATTGCGGAAAAGCTGCTGGCCGATCTGGTCCGCTCGCCGACCCGGCCGGTGGCCATCGAACTACTCGCGGGGGACCGGCAAAGCAATCGCGGTCGCAAGAATAGTACTCATCACGCTCCGCGTGATGAAACCCATCACGCGGAGCGTGATGAGTACATTAGAGAAGCCGACCCCCTGTTCGGTCCAATATCGGAGGGCCATGCCGGCCGGTTGTACGTCGGCTTCGAGGGGTCGGCCGCGGAAGTCGATTGGATGGTCGGGCAGCTTCGCAACGAGTGGGCCGCCGCGGGCATCGCCGCGCCAATGGTCGCCTCCGCCACCGATGCGGAAAAGCTCTGGCGATGGCTCGCCGAGTTCCCCGCCGATGCGAAGATCAGCGTTCTGCCCGGCGCGGTCGTTGAAACCATTGTCAAGTTGTTGGAGAGGGAACCGGGATGTGCGATTCAGTCGCACGCGGGCGATGGCGTAATCCATGTAAGCGGCATCAATAGCCGGTGGCTAACAGCCCCCGGAGCAGTGGATCGCACATTCCGGGAGCTGTTAGCCCCCGGCTATTCCGATGACAATGTCGCGGAAATCCGCGTGATGCAAGCCATCAAGGATCGCTTCGATCCTAAGAACATCCTGAACCCGGGGCAATTCGTATTCGCATGAACCACAACGGCTTCGACAACGCGAACCTGCCGGAAACCGTCAACCCGGCCGCGGGAATCGACTACGAGTTGTTCCTGCGCTGCGTTCATTGCGGGCTGTGTACGTCGAGCTGCCCAACCTTCAGCGAGTTGGGCGACGAAAACGACGGACCCCGCGGCCGAATCCAGTTGATGCGGATGGTGGCCGACGGCCGCGCCGGTCTGACCGATCGCGTGCGGCGGCACCTCGAGTTGTGCCTCGATTGCCGCGCTTGCGAGACGGCCTGCCCTTCCGGCGTGCAGTACGGCCGGCTGATCGAACCGTTCCGCCTGGCGGTCGAGCAGGCCGACGTCCGGCCGGAAGAGCAATACGACTGGTTCCGCGAGTTGATCCTTTTTCGCCTGTTCCCCTATGCCGACCGGATGCGAAAGCTGCTCGGGCCGGTGCGCTTCATACAGCGGGCCGGGCTGTTCGACGCGGCGGAGCGGCTGGGGCTGTTGAAGCTGATACCCGGGCGGCTGGGGCGCATGATCCCCTTGCTGCCGCTGCCGGTCAAACCGGGGCCCAAGCTGCCGAAGTTCCTGCCGGCGATGGGGCGAAAACGGGCCCGGGTGGCCTTCTTCGTCGGTTGCGTGGCCGACGCCATGTTCCGCCCCACGCATTGGGCCACGCTGCGGGTGTTGCAACAAAACGGCTGCGACATCTTCATCCCGCCGGAGCAGGGCTGCTGCGGGGCCATCCATCTGCACGCCGGCGACGGCCGCGGCGCACGGCAGATGGCCGACGCCAACCTCGTGGCCTTCGAGCTCGACCGCTACGACGCCATCGTGGTGAACCACGGCGGCTGCGGCGCGATGATGAAGGAGTACGGCCTGCACTGGCGCGACGGCCTGCAGCCGCACCGCGAAAAGTTCGCCGCCAAGGTCAAGGACATCAACGAGTTCCTCGACGCCCTGGGGATGATCCCGCCGCGCGGCCGCATCGAGGCGGTCGCCACGTACCACGACGCCTGCCACCTGGGCCACGCCCAGGGCATCACGGCCGCCCCTCGGCGGCTGCTGGCCGCAATTCCCGGGCTGCAACTGCGCGAACTGCCCGAGACGGGCATCTGCTGCGGCTCGGCCGGCACCTACAACCTCAAGGAAGTGGAGATGGCGGACCGGTTGGCCCAACGGAAGATCGAGAACATCCTCGGCACCGGCGCGCGGATCGTGCTGGCCAGCAACGCCGGCTGCCTGCTGCAAATCCAGCGCGAGGTGCGGCAGCGCAAGCTCCCGCTGCTGGTGATGCACCCGATGGATCTGTTGGACCTCAGCTACCGCGGCGAATGGCCGAAGAGCAGCGGATAGTGGATAGGGAAGAGAGGAGAGTGGAGAATAGCCGGGAGCTAACAGCTCCCGGAAGAATCGCCAGCAATCCCCGGGGGCTGTTAGCCCCCGGCTATTCTTCTCCTCTTACATCTTTTCTCACGCGCACGCCCGCTGTGAGAACGTGGCCACTTCCAGCGCCACCAGCCGGTCGATCAATTCCCGCGGCGACTGCGGACGCCGCAGCGGATCCCTGGCGAGCATCCGACGGAGCAGTTGCAGCAACTCGCGCGGCAGATGCGGGGCCAAGCGAGACGGGTCCGGCGGGGCCGATTGCCTGTGCTGCGTGGCCAGGTGCGCCAAGTCCTTCGCTTCATACGGAACGCGGCCGCAAAACATCTCGAACAGCACCGCGCCCAGGCTGTAGAGGTCGCTGCGGATGTCGGCGCGGAGGGCAGACGTGATGCACTCCGGCGCGAGGTAGCTGCACGTGCCCATGATCGGCCGATCGACGGCCGAGCCGGTCTCGTCGCAGCGGCGGGCGAAGCTCAGGTCCAACAACGTGACGTGCCCCGCGGGAGAAAGGTGAATGTTGCCCGGCGTCACGTCGCCGTGCATCCAGCCCGCCGCGTGCAGGGCATCAAGCGCCTCGGCCGTCTGTCGGGCAATCCACAAAGCCCCGGGCACGTCGAACAGTTGCCCGGCGGCTAAACGCGCCTGTAGCGTAAAACCTTCCAGCCACGGCATTACCAGCAACCGCGGCGGATCGCTCACGTGGGCTGCAAGGATCGGCACCAGGTGCGGGTGCGACACGCTCGAACCAACCAACGCCTCCCGCCGCAGCAGGCCAATCGCGTCGGGATCGTCCTGCCACACCGGCCGGAGCATCTTCACGGCGTAGGCGGCTGGCCCCGCATTCTCTGGCCGGACCGGTCTGGCACGGTAGACCCTGGCCAGACTTCCCTCGCCGGCAAAGTCCACCAATTCCCACTGCCTTACCTGACAGGGAAACTCGGCGACGCGCGCAACGGGCGCACCGGCCGTGTTGCCGATCGATATCAGCGCAGTCTGGGTCATTCGCTGGAATGCGGGAAAAGATTGCTTGCGCGACGGGTCTACCGATAGAATCGGTTGGCCGGGACGGACAGCTTGACACGACCATCCGGCGCGCGACAATGAGTTGGTCTCCCCTCTCCCTTTGGGAGAGGGGCAGGGGGTGAGGGCGGGATGAGTCTCACTGCAAAACAGTAGGGTTTTATCGCTGTTTGCCCTCACCCTAACACTCTCCCAAAGGGAGAGGGGACCAAGAAGATAGGCTTTCCAAACACATTCTCAGCCGGCGGGTTTATCCGCCGCATAGGGGTCCATTTTACTAAGGAACAACGCATGAACAATCGCATCGCTCAGTTTGCCGGCGCCGTGACGTTACTTGCTATTGGCATCCTCACCGGTTTTGCGTGCACCGAGTCGGCACGGCAAAGCGGGGGCAAGGCCCAAGCGTCCAAGCCCGAAGCTGCCGCGCCCACCGACGCCAGGCCGGTCAAGGTGCAGCGTTTCAGCTCGGTCATCGGGCTACGGCCGGAGAAGAAAGACCGCTACAACGACCTGCACGCCCATCCCTGGCCGGAAATCAACGCCATGATCAAGAAGTGCAACATCCGCAACTTCTCGATCTACGAGACGCAGCTCGACGGCAAGCTGTACCTATTCAGCTACTTCGAGTACGTCGGCGACGACTTGGAGGCCGACATGGCGAAAATGGCCGCCGACCCGAAGACCAAGGAGTGGTGGCAGCAGACCGATCCGTGCCAAATCCGCCTGCCCGATACGCCGGAGGGCAAGCAGTGGAAGAGCATAGCTGAAGTGTATCACCTCGATTGAGCATTTTGGCTGCGACGACCTCGTGTCGGCGACGGAAAGCAGCTTTGACTTTTGAGATAATCTCTTTGACAACTGGGACTGGAACGATGACATACCAGGGTGACGCAAAGACGTGCAAGACGTGCTGTATGGAGATTCCTGCCGGCGCCAAGAAATGCCCGTATTGTCATCATTGGCAGCACCCGCCAGCGACATTCATGTCTCATCCACTTTTCGTCATGAGTCTTTTCTTGCTGTTCTTTGTTGTCCCCTTCTTTGTTTTTTCAGCCCTAACGGCCGCATCATTTCGTCACACCTTTGGCAGCGGAGAGCCTTTCCGGAATTACGCGGGGCAGATCACGGTGGCTGAAACCAAGCCGGCATTCGGGCACGACCAGTTTGGCCCAGTGGTCGTGGTCATTGGCAAGATGAAGAACTCCAGTCCCGTGGAGTGGAAAGACGTGCGTTTTCAGGTCGACTTCTTCAACCACAAAGGGGAGTTGATGGACACCGGCCAGCAAGAGACGTACGCGTGGCGCGTGCCAGAAGGCGAAGAGGCTGCGTTCAAAGTCTCTTTCACTCGGCAGTTCCCGGAAAAGGAATACGTCAGCCACAAAGTTCGCGTGATTTCCGCCACGGACGGCAGGCAACGGTTCTAGGCCGGGCAATTTGCGACGTGCTTCGCCTGGCGGAAGCGGAAGTATGCTGGCAACGCCGCGTAAGGTCATGCTCCACATCGTCCTCTATCAGCCCGAGATACCCGACAACACCGGAAACGTGGGCCGGACATGCGTGGCACTGGGGGCCAAACTGTGGCTGGTCCGCCCGTTGGGTTTCCGCATGGACGATCGCCACCTCCGCCGGGCGGGATTGGACTACTGGCAGCACCTGGATTGGGAAGCCGTGGACGACTGGGCGGCATTATTGACTCGTCTGCCCAACTGCCGGCCTTGGCTCTTCACCAAGCACGCGGCGCGGCGCTACACCGACGTCGCCTTTGCGCGGGGCGACGTGCTGGTTTTCGGCAGCGAGTCGCAGGGCCTGCCGCGGTCGATGCTTGATGCCGCGCCGGACCGTTGCTTGCGGATTCCGATGGCTCCGGAAGCCCGTAGCTTGAACCTCGCCGTAAGTGTCGCCGTGGCGGCGTACGAGGCCGCACGGCAATGCCTTTCCTGAGACGTACGCTTGCCGCCGCCGTTGCCGCGCGGTAGAGTTCCTGGGGAAGCGAGCCCGCCATTTGATCCGCTCAGGAGACAAATCATGGACAATCGAAGAGCAATTCACGTCGGCTGCCTATTCGGGGGGATTCTTGGCATAGCTCTCACAGGGTTGGCTGCCGCTCAGGAACCGGCCCCCTACAACGGTCTAAAGGCTGGGCAGGACGCCTATCAGGCGGCGGAAGCCGAGCGTCGCGCGGCCATCGACCGGCAACGCAACCTGATCGAGCAGATGAAGTGGTACAACACCTGGGCGTATCGCGGCTACGCGCCGACGCTCATCGACATTTACGCCTACCGATATGCCCCTTACGGCTATTCCTACAGCCCACGACGTGCCTATCGCCAAGCGATCCGGTACGGCTACTCGCCGGTCTTCCAGCCGTGGCCGCGCGTGCCGGGCGATATCTATGGATACCCGTATTACGGGGCGGCGCGGCAGCCGGCCGGGCACGAGAAGACCTACACCAGCCCGAACGGCTATGTCTATCGTCCGCTGTACGAGAACCCGCCGCCGCCGCAGCCTCCACCAGGGCCGCCGCCGCAGCCTCAACCGCGGATCGACGGATCGCCCGAGTCCATTCCTGCCCCACCCTCGGAGCCGGGGCCAAAGGAGTTCTGAGGCAACCCCTCTGTGGAGGCGACGAAAAAAAGCCGTGGACGCCTCGACAGTCGCAAACCACATGGTACAATTACGTTTGATCATTCGACGCAAGCTCGCGTTGGATGTTCGCAATAGGACGCGGGGTGGAGCAGCCCGGTAGCTCGCGAGGCTCATAACCTCGAGGTCACAGGTTCGAATCCTGTCCCCGCCACTTGAAATTGGGTATCGAAAAACACGGTGCCCTTAGGTTAACGCCCCAAGGCCGAGGTCCATTGCCTCGGCCTTTCGCGTTTTAAGGCCAATCTCCGTAATAACTTGCGCCTGCCCGTCTCTCTCGGCCGTTATCTCTCGTCCAGAAGTCGAGACATCCGCCGCGGGCCAGCAACGCCGTCCAAGTCGGCCATTTTCGCCCAAAGTCTCAGTGTCTCTCTTTCGCCGGGCGGTTCGGGTTATGAGGGGCCACACTGGGTTATGAGGAATGTCGCGCTTTCTCATAACCCAGTCGGACGGTTAGAAACTGGCGGGATCGGGTTATGACCTCGCGTCAGGCGTGTCTCAATATCGCTGACAGTTCTGCCACAAAGCGCCGCTGGTTGCCGTGGCCCGGAAAGGGCACAGCATGCACCGGAACGTCCAGATTTGCAATACGAACTGCTCGACGCACGTCGCATTCGATTGACCTGAGAACTGCGATTACACGTCCAGGTCGGTACTTGGTCCGAGTGAAGTCACATGGGTAAACGCAAAAGAGCGCCAGAACTGACGTTTCAGCAGCATGTTGCGGACTATCTTGTTCGCGAGCATAAGTACGGCGTGCTCGAACAGACTGACATCACAGACACTGAGCACTGTATTGCCGAGGACCAACTCTGGGCTTTTCTCAACGCCACACAGGCCGACACGCTCAAAAAACTGGCGGACGACTATCGCCCGGACAAGAAGGTGTTCTACGTGAAGGTGGACAACGGCATTTCGGGCAGCAGCATCATCACGGAGAAGTATTACGGCCCGTTCACCGGCGATCCGCACAAGACGCTGGACCTGAAACCGCCGCTGCCGGAGCCAGCCGCAGGTTCCCCCAGGCCTAAACTCGCCTTCCGCGACCTCGATCTGACCGATGCCCCTATGACGACCAACCTTTGGAAGCTGCCGGACGTTTGGGACTACCCTGCGGGCGCAACGGCCCATCGCGGCCTGCGGGCCAGCGTGTCCTTTTCACAACACCTGCTGGAGCAGGGCTATTCGGTGTGGATCGCCTATGTCGCCGATAAGGATGTGTTCTACGTGAATTGCGACTCGGTGTGGTCGAGGACCGAACACTTCTACGGCCCGTTCAAGGGCGACCCCTTCAAGCGATTTGACCTGGAGGCATTCCCCAGAGCAGCCGGTGTCCGTGCGCACGCCGGTCGGCCGGCTGAGCCACCATGGGGCGAGGCGGTCCAGGGCGTCCAGGTCCGTCTGCAGGCGGACAAGACCACTTGGAAGGCCGGCGAGACGCCAACTCTCGCCATGGACCTCAAAAATGACGGGAAAACCGCGATCCATCTCTCCCCTAACCCCGTCTCCGGGTATTAGGTGGAAGTGGATGGACTGTGGTACGACTGGACTGTTCCTCCTCACCAGGTCGGTCTTGATCGCGTTCTTGAAAGGGGCAGTCAACTCTCCGGCGCCCGTAGGGTCGAACTCAGTGACAAATGGGCTCGGCCCAAAGAGGGAAACGATCCGCTGCCTTTCGCGACCGGCAAGAAGTTGGAGCTGACCCCGGGAAAGCATGTCGTTCGCGTGAGGTGGCCGCTCGCGAGGCAAATGGACCGGAATGTACCTGCTGATGCAATGGGTATGAAGGAGAACGGTCTTGGCCCTCGTGTTGACGCGATCGAGAACTTCAAGAGATCGCAGAAGTGGGCGATCAGCAACCCCGTGGAGTTCGCAATCCAGCCCGCCGACGCGCAGCCTGCGGCGAATTAGGGCGAGGCGGTGGATGTCGGATAGGTTCTAAGCTGGGGACGCAACAATCGCTCGCATCAGTGAATAGATTGCCTTTAAGATTCCCCGAGTGCATTCCCTGGAGGCTGTCTAGGCATGCCGATTCTATCGCCAGATCTTCAGGACAACTATCGCCGTAAGTCCTTGACAGCCAACGAGAACGGGACTATCACTAAAGGCGGCCTGGCGAAATCTTGTCGATTCTAGCGACGAATTTTCGGCCTGAGTTGCGAAGTATAGGTAGTGGTAGAAGCTGGTCCACCGCGGCGGAAGCGACAAACCATGGACGACTGCCGGGACGATGAAATCGCGCGCGGCTTGCGCGAACGCAAGGCCGAGGCTTGGACTGCGCTCTATGAGACGTATTTTGACCGGATTTGGCAACTGACGGCGCGGTTGATGGGCGCTAATGCCACCGCCGTGGCCGACGTGGTCCAGGAGACGTTCATGGCCGCTGCGCGCTCGGCGGATGCCTACGACCCGGTGCGCGGCCCGCTGTGGCTCTGGCTGGCGGGCATCGCGCGGAACCAACTGGGCGCCTACTACCGGGCGCGGTGGCGTGACAACCGCGTCGGCAAGGACGGCGACTTGGCACCGCAGGTGGCCGAGCGTTTGACCCAGTGGCTGGCAAACCGCCATCCGCCGCCGCCTGACGCCCTGGCCACGGCCGAGATCGTAGCGGCGGTCCGCGCAACACTTGCCGAACTGAACGACGACTATCAAGCCTTGTTGACGGCCCGCTACTGCGACGGGGCGAGCGTCGAGCAGCTTGCCCTGTGGGGCCGATGCACGCCGACGGCGGTCCGCTCGAAACTGGCCAGGGCAAGAGAGGCGTTTATTGAGACGTTCACGATAACGTGCGACCGTGTTCCTCCCGCTCCGTCGGGACGAAAGCCGGACTGAGGAGCAGAGAACCAGCAGGTACGGCCATGAATCCCAATGATCTAACTCCGGAAGAAGAGCAATTTGCTCAGTTGATTGCGGGGCTAGCGGCCGATGCGCCGCCGCCCGACGAGCAGTTGTGTGAGAAGCTCCGCGCACGGTCGATCGAGGCTTTCCTTTCGCAGTCTTCCCCGACAGAACCCCCCCAGGCCCAACTCTCTCGCAGGAGATCTCCCATGTTCGTTTTCGCATGGCGCGCGTTGGCCGCCTCAGCCGCGGCGGCGATGGTGGCCGCAACCCTCTTCTTTGCGCGTGGACCGGCCGGCAACGCGGCCACCGCGTTTGGCAAAGTGCTCGACAATGTGGCCAACGCTAAGTCGCTGCAAGTCGAGGTCACGTTCGACGGCAAGAAGACGCAGCTCTGGGCCGGCGGCGGCCGACTGCGATGGAACCAGCCTGACGGCACCTACCAGATCGCCCGTGGCGACCGCGTGTGGCTGGTCGACGAGAAGGCCAACCGCGCGGCCTCGCGCCCGGCACAATACTTCCGCGGCGAAAAGGGCGGACTCGACCCCGTCCGTCTGCTGGCGCTGGCCGACGACAAGGGCCGCGAGTTGCTCGACCAGGCGCAGCCCAAAGGGCGGGCGAAGCTCGGCGACGTCGAATGTCTCGTCTACCGCGCCGAGGCGCCCGGCCCGCAAGGCGTCATCTCCTGGGAAGCCTACGTCGATCCCGATTCGCTCATGTTGCGCAGCTTACAGGCTTCGTGCAAGCGAGACGGCAAGCTCGTCTCGCTGGCGGCCGTGCAAATCGTGGCCGTCGATAAGAACCTCAACGAGGACTTGTTCGTGGTGGGCGATACGCTCACCGAGGACGGCCGCGTGGGCAAGATCACCGACGCCCAGGGCATCGTCTCGGTCAAGCCGGTCATGGCGTCGCGCTGGACGCCGCTTTCGGAAGGGATGCTCGTGATGCCGGGCGATTGGCTCCGCACCGACCCGCGCGGCGCCAACGCCATCGCCGCGCGGCTGGTCCCGCAAACGCAGATCACCGTCGGCCCCGGCGCGCTGGTGGAAGTCGTCGGCCCCAAGAAGATCCGCGTCCACTCGGGCGACGTGAAGGTCGCGGCGGCCGAAAAGGCACCGGTCGAACTCGTCGGCCCCGACACTCAGACCGTTGCCGTAAAGGGGACGCAACTCTTTCGAGTCGAGAACGAGAAACTCGCGCGGCTCGACAAAGAGCCGCTCTGGCTGAAGGGCTTTGAGGGCCGGGCGGTGGGCGAGTCGATCGGCTCACTGGTGGCCAACATCGAAGGTCGCAACACCCCGCTGACGGTCGGTTACCACAAAGTGACCGTGGACATCCGCGACCAAATCGCCCGCACCGTGGTCGAGGAGTCGTTCGTCAACCACACCAGCGGCCGGCTGGAGGGCGTGTTCCACTTCCCCCTGCCGCAGGACGCCTCGATCTCGGGCTTCGGCATGTGGATCGGCGACGAACTGGTCGAGGCCGATGTGGTCGAGAAGCAGCGCGCCCGCGAAATCTACGAGGAAATCCTCCGCGAGCGGCGCGATCCGGGCCTGCTGGAATGGGCGGGCGGCAACATCTTCAAGGCCCGCGTCTTCCCCATCGAGGCGCATAGCGAGAAACGGATCAAGATCACCTACACGCAGGTCTTGCCGCTGCGGGGCAACAGCTATCGGTACAGCTACGCCTTGCAGAGCGAGATGCTGCGGCAACACCCGCTGCGGGAACTGGCCATCGACGTGAAGCTCAACTCGGTCTCCGCGCTGAAGGAAGTAAGTTGCCCGACGCACCTGGCGCGGGCCGACCGGACCGGGCACTCCGCGCACGTCGAGTTCACGGCCCAACAGTATACGCCCACGCGGGACTTCGAGGTACTGGTCGAGTTAGAGAAGCAGCAGTCGGACGTGGCGCTGATTCCGCACCGACGCGGCGAGGACGGGTATTTCATGGTGCTGGTCACTCCACCTCCGCCCGAGGGCGATTGGCAGCGCGACGTGCTGCCCGACGGCCGGCCGCTGGACCTGATCATCCTGGCCGACACGTCGGCCTCGATGGACGTCCAGACGCGGCAGCAGCAGGCCGACTTCATCGCGGCCGTGCTCGGGTCGCTCACGCCTAAGGACACGGTCAACCTGGCCGGCTGCGACGTCGAGTGCGACTGGGTGTTCGACAAGTCGGCCGCGGCTGACGCGAAGAGCGTCGACGCCATCCGGCAGTTCTTGGCGCGGCGGATTTCGCTCGGCTGGACCGATCTGGACAAGGCGTTTGCCGCGGCTTTCGAGCGGGCCGGCCCCAAGACGCAAATCCTCTATGTCGGCGACGGCATCACGACCACCGGCGACGCCGACCCGCAGGCGTTCGCCAAGCGGCTCAAAAAGCTCTACGACAAAAGTACTCATCACGCTCCGCGTGATGCCGGCGCTTTGCGCGATGTTGGCGCTCCGCGTGGCGCTGTCGCTTCCGGGCTTCCTCACGCGGAGCGTGAGGAGTACGTTGCCTGTTACGCCGTCTCGGCCGGCAGCAGCTTCGAGTCGGGCGTGTTGAAGGCCATCGCCTCGCTGGGCGGCGGCTCGATGCGGCAGATCAGCAGCGAACAGGGCCCGGCCGTGGTGGCCCGCGAGTTGCTCGGCGAGATGGCCCGGCCCGCCTTGAAGGACGTGAAGGTCGGCTTCAGCGGCATCCGCACGGCGCGGGTCTATCCCGCCGAGTTGCCCAACGTGGCCGCCGGCTCGCAGCAGATTGTCCTGGGCCGGTATTTGCCGGAGGGCAAGGACCAGTCGGGCGAGGTCATCGTTACCGGCACGTTCGACGGCAAGCCGGTCCGCTGGACCAGCAAGGTCTCGCTCAAGGACGCCGAGGAAGGCAATTCGTTCATCCCGCGGCTGTGGGCCCGCATGCACCTCGACTATCTCTTGAGCCAAGGCTCGTCGCAGGGCGTCCAGGACGAGGTCGTGGCCCTGAGCGAAGAGTACCACATCATGACGCCCTACACGTCGTTTCTCGTGCTCGAGAGCGACGCCGACCGCGAGCGGTTCAAGGTCAAGCGGCCGTTCCAGATGCGCGACGGCCAGAAGTTCTTTGCCGAGGGGCGCGACAACGCCAACTATGAATTGGTCCAGCAGCAGATGAAGCGGGCCGGCTCGTGGCGGCTCGGCCTGCGCCGCTCGGTCCTGGCGCAACTATCGGGCCTGGGACGAAACCCGAACATCTTCCAGCCGCAGTCCCAAGGGGGGAGCGCGGGCGCCATGTCGGGGAGCGGCGGCACCGATCTCTATTTCCTCGGAAGGGGGAATGGGGCGGCGGGACGCAGTGCGGACGGATTTGACCGCGACATAAGCGGCCCGTGGGGCAGTGCTTCCCCTGTGGGGGCCCAACCGGGCGGGGAAGATTGGGGCATCGGGGGCGATTGGGGCGGAGGCAACGGGCCGTACCTGGGGGGATTTGACAAGACGCCTAAAGTCGAGTTTTCCTTACCTGGCGAGCTTGGGGAACTCTTGGATGATGATAAGAAGTTTGACGACCATTGGCAAGGATCTAGAACGCCGGAAAATGCGAACCTTTTCAGATTCGTCGAAGCGGGAGAGAAACGCAACGCGCAGTTGTCCATGCCCGCGGACGTGGCGGCGGCGGCGGCGCCCGCCGCCAGGCCCCGCACGGCGGACGCCCTCGTCATAGAAGGACCGATGCGCAGCTACAATCCGGTATCTTTCTTCGCCACGGCCGGAAATGGTCGGTGGTCAGGCCCCGGACGAAGGCCATCTTCTTACGGCTATTATGATCAGTGGCATGGCGACTGGTTGGGCAATCTGTTCACCCATGTTACTCCGCCGTCGCCCAAGCTCGTCGTCAAGCCGCCCAAGACCCCCTGGGCGCCCGAGGCGCGGGCCATCTCCGAAAGTCTGCTGCGGACTGAACTTCTCGCCAAGCTCAAGGGCGGACTGGAGATCGACCGGCAGAGCGAATCCTTCGAGCCGCGCTTTAACGAGCTTACGCATCGCGGGCGCGAGGTGGCCGTCATCTCGCCTTCGGCCTGGCTCGTGCGCACCGAAAGCTCCAGCAACCAGACCAGCGTGCAGTGGTGCGATGCGAAGGAACGGGGCATCTTCAACCAGGCATTGCAGCTTGGCCGGCTGCGGGCCTCCACCTCGGCCGACCACGAACTCCGCGCGCTCCCGTTCTCCCTGACGGGCAACGTGCTCGCGACACTCGAAAGCGGCTACCAGCGCTGCAACGTCGAACTCAAACCGCAGGGCGCGGACCGCACCCTGCTGGTGCTCAAGTATCCGGAGAACCCCGACGTCGAGGTCCACGTGCTGGTCGACACCGCCAAGCATGTGATCCTCTCGATCGAGAGCCGCAGCGAGGGCAAGGTGACGACCACGACGAAGTTTGACGGCTTTGTCGAAGTAGCCGGCGCGTGGTGGGCCGGCCAGATCGAGACCCTCAACGACAAGGGCCAGCGGACCTCCTTGACGACGCTCAAGTACAACGTCTTGGTCGAAGACGCCGTGCCCGCACAGATCGAGCGGCAGTTGGCCGGCCGCGACCAGGTGCAATTCCTCCGCGAGCCGCTGCCAAAGATCAACGACGCCAAGCGGGCGCTGGCCGGCGGCAAGCCGACCTTCGACGATCGGATGACGCTGGCGGCCCACTTCGCCGCCACGCAGCAGTGGACGCGCGTGGCCGAGCATTTTGACGCGGCCG
>Ga0315287_10000392_pt1 | contig 37899 bp, 36 predicted proteins | sample YL17G11_0_MG_FD_205037 | JGI IMG/M metagenome (GOLD analysis project Ga0315287, IMG submission 205037) | Sediment microbial communities from Yellowstone Lake, YNP, Wyoming, USA - YL17G11_0 | ecosystem: Environmental > Aquatic > Freshwater > Lake > Sediment | place: USA: Wyoming | collected...
GCGAACGGCGATCCCCACCAAGCCTGCCACGACCTGATCGAGCAGGCGCTGAGCAGAGGGGGAGAAGATAATGTGACCGTGATCGTCGTGGCATGCATGCCTCCTGCCGTTGCGGGAGTTTAACCATTGACAAGACTCTATCGGCCCTGTAGCCTCAGTCTCTAGCCAGTCAGTCTTTCCTCCCATTTCCCTTGTGATCCCGACAGGAGCATCATCATGCATGTGTCCGTACTGGTTCGTCTCATCGTATGCATGCTCATCGGAGGAGCCTGCTGGGTTCCCGCAGCCATGAGCGGCACCACAGATAATACCGAACTCGAAACGACAGTTCGGGCCCTCGTGCGAGCCAATTCGGAGAAGGATTTGCCTGCCATGTCCAAGCTGATGGCCCACGACGCCGATATCACCAGCTATTCCATCGGAGGACGAAAATACGTGGGTTGGCCTGACCTTGAGCGGGATATCAAGGAGGAGTTTGCAAACGTGGCTGCGCTCGACCTACGCATTTCCGAACTCAAGGTGTGGTCGAAGGGAGACATTGGGTGGTATACAATGGAACTTGCCTATGGGCGTATCCTCGGTCAGGGACCGGACCAGCAACGAGCCGTCCTGCCGTTACGGGAAACCGGTGTGCTTGAGCGTCGAAACGGCCAGTGGGTCCTCCTGTCCTGGCATGAATCCTTCCGCAGTGTTAGCGATGCGATGCCTGTCGATGATCGGACGAAAGCTGCTGCACCACGCACCGTGGCTTCATCGACCGGCCAACCCGTCGTTGTTGATTTGAGCGGGGAATGGGAAATTCTCGAGGTGGAGGACGACAAGCGCTACAAGGCCACACTCGATAAAACCGGCAACGGCCCCTATACCCAGCACGGTGGACGATTCGTCACCATAAAGTATGCCGACCGTCTCTGGCAAGGCAGCTGGCAGCAGCCGGGCAACGATCGCGAAGGAGAGTTTGAACTTCTCCTCTCCGAGGATGGGACCCAGGCCAAGGGTGTCTGGTGGTATTCGCGGGTCGGCACTCATAAAAATATTCCCCCTCGTGAACACGGCGGGACCTATGTCTGGAAACGGTTAACCCCGCCACCATCCGCACAATGATACCTGCGAGCTCCACAAGCCTATGCGAGCATCGCACCACATATTTCTCATGACCACTTTCCATTCTTGGGAGGCTTTATGCGTCAGGCACTCCTCACTCTGCTCACTGGCATCTGTCTGGTGACCCCTGTCCTCGCAGACGGCGGGCACGACCACCATGCAGTCCCAACCCTTTCCCACCAAACCACGACGACGGTGACGTTCGAAGCCAATACCGTCACCCTCACGTTCGGTCCCATCGATCTTCCAGCCGGTCACGATGGAGACCTCGCGGCGTCGATGCCCAAGCATAACTTTCAGCTTCCCAAAGATATGTATATGGTCGGGTATAAAACCGCGGTCTTCACCAAAGAAGGGAAGCCCCTCCCCAAGAACTATCTCCATCACATCCTGATGCTCAATAACGATAAACCGAGCGTCTCATGTGAGGGCGAACCGTTGTTCTTTGCAGGGGCAGGACTGGAGATGACTGAGACGCGTTTTCCGGATGGCTACGGGGTCAAGCTCTCCAAGGGTGATCACCTCATGTCGATTGTCGCGTTTTATCACAAGGCGCCGATCACCAAGGACGTCATGGCCAGCTTCACTATGTATATGGCACCCGAGGGCGCCCCCGTCAAAGAAATGGACGTGTATCAGGTGGGAGTCAATATTGTGTGCTTCAGTAAGTTCTCCCAGCGAGGCCCAGACCAGACGGATGAAGGAATTGAGATTACAACCGGAGTCCAGGTCCACAGCGCACCACTCAAGTTCTCGATGGATGGCTGTGTGAAATTCGCCTACCCCCATGGGCATGACGAACTCTTGATGATAGGGCTGGACAATAAGACCAAGAAACAGACCCTGCTGCGGACGGTCCCCGACGTCACCCAGGACGGGACCTTCCTCGAGTTTCGACCGTACCAAGTCTATTCGGACAGCCAGGGGTTTCCTGTGACGAAGGCTGATGACTATGAGATGGTCATGGTCCATCACCATCCCCTGCAGAAACAAGAGGCCCAACACGGGATGGGAAATTATTTGCTGTACATGACCCCGGGCGCCTGTCCGACGACACCCAATACGCCATTCGCTAAGTAGCGACAACACACCCCCCTCGACCAGCCGCACGATCTACGGCTGGCATCGCGACGTTCCCTCACATAACCCACGCCCTGTCTCCCTCCAGTTCCGTTCAATTTTGTTCCTCATCGAAGTCCGTGAGAGCTCCCCCTACCAAAGAAGAAGCTCATTCCATCGCATGTAGACTGGGTTTCCCACCTCCGCCTGTGCTATTCACATCTTCATCCTCAGACGCGTGCCCCGAGTCGCTTGCAGCAGAAGAAAATAGGGGCTGGTGTGTCTCAGATCACGTGACGAGCGAACGTTGGGTTGTCGCTCTGGGACTTGGTGTGCTCGGATTCCCCAGGCGCACCAGGGATATCTAGATGCCGCAGAGTGAGCCGGTCACCATCCTGATTATCAGCGAACACGCTGAGGCCATCAAACTCGTCACCATCAGTCTGCGCGGATTCTTTCCTGACTGCCGCGTGGACGTCGCCTATTCCTCCGAAGAAGCCCGTGCATGGACGTCGTCGCACGAATGGACCCTCATCCTCATCGACGAACAGTGCCTCGCCGGGGACCACACCTCCCTGCCAGCCGAATTTAAACGCCGCACACCGTACGCGGCGAGTATTCTGCTCGGCGACCGCACCGATTCAGCCTCAGCGCTTCAGGCACTCCAAGCCGACGTTGACTTTTTCCTCTCGAAGCAATCTCCGGCCTTTCTCACAGAACTTTTGTTCTGTGCCAAGGAAGCCATCGAGAAACATCACCTGAGAGTGGCCCTGGACCACGTGCACGAACGCCATCGTCGGCTCATCGAATCACTCAGCGACATCGTCTACGAACTGGATGCCAGCGGCTGTTTTGTGGCAGTCAGTCCCGGCATCGTCACGCTATTGGGCTACTCCCCCGATGAACTCATCGGATTGCCCTATACCACTCTCGTCCCTCCCGGCCAGGAGTCGGTGGCTCGGTATCGCCTCAACGAACGCCGCTCCGGAGCGCGGGGCACCAGCCGCCTTGAATTGGCCTTTCGGGTGAAACCCGCCCAGGACAACAATCCACTGACCCTCACGGCGGAACTTAACGCCAGAGGACTCTACGACCCCCTTCGCCGATTTCTCGGCACGGTGGGACTGATCCGAGACCTTTCCCAACACAAGCAACAAGACACTACGATCCATCAACTTCGCCAGCAACTCCGGCGTACGGATGAACTGCTCGCGCTGGCCCAGCGAGTCACACTGTTGTCCCAACAGCTCCACGATCCACTGGCCTCACTACTGACACAGTCCCAGCAGCTCCTCACCACCATTCGCGACGCACGTCTGAACGACCAAGCCGAAACACTCGCCAACCACGCCGCAGAAGTGACGAAACTTGGAGCACAACTGGCGCAAACCCTCCACAAGAGAGAGGAAGGCGCCTTAGGACACACGATCAACGACGTCCTTGACACAGTACTCACATCCACAACCCCGGCGATCGTGGATGGTGCGGGCATCATACGGCAGTTCTCCTCGCTCCTCCCCGCCCTCGTCGGCGGTCGCGAGCAGGTCACGAAGCTCGTTCACCATCTCCTGAACTACGCGCAGACCTATTTGCTGACGATCGGCCGGGCGCATCGACTCATCTTGAGCACGCGCGCAGTTGGGCCATCTTCCTTCTCAGCAGACGCCCCTGCACTCTTTCCACTCGCCCCGCCTACCGAGATCGAGGTCGAGCTGCTCGAATCAGACATGGTGTGGTCAGGAGAATCTCCGACTCCTTCACCCCCGTCGATTGATCTCCTTGAGTCGTATCAGCTCGTCCGCCAACTGGGTGGCACCTTGGATTTGTCGGCACCGATGCAGGGCCCCCTTCGTATGATCCTCCGTCTGCCGGTTGTCTCTAGCCCCCCCCTCGAGATGCTCCCGCTGCCGATGGCCGTCTCTGCCGCCCCGCCCGCACTCGCTCCTGAAACAAAGGGCGCCACGACGGCACCTGTTCCGACGACCGATTCTGGCATTCGACAACAGGAACGGCGCCATTCACCTCGAATTCCAACCACCCTGCCTGCCACAATCACCGTCGGGTCAGCGACCTGGAACGGAACTATTTCCAACCTCAGCGTCGGGGGCACCTGCATTACACTCCCCAACGACTTCCCCACCGTTGCGCCACAAGATGCCTATGTTGTACTCAAGACTGCCGTGGGGATCCTCGAACTGCACGGTGAGGCGCAGGAACGGCCCCTCTCGCTCCCTTCCGGGACGCCGGTCTCTCATCTCGTCATCGCATTTGATTCGCCTAAACGAGAAGAAGCCGCCGTCCTGGCCTCGCTGATCCAGGCTGTGCGGGAGCAGACGTTGCCCTTCTCCCTTGAAGTACTGCTTGCGGCAGAACAGCAGGATGACCTGACTGCCACCGCCCCCCTCGTACCCAGCGAGCAGGAAGATTACGACCCGCGTGAAGCGGTTCGGGTGGTCGTGAAGCTCCCAGTCCGGCTTGATGTGATGGACCATACCGGTCACCCTCACCGTCTGGCGGCGCTGACAATCAACCTCAGCCGGGACGGTGCCTGTCTTCGCCTCAACGCTCGCCCTGAACTCCTGAGCGGCCTCACCACGCTGCATTTCGCCGCCACACAGACCCAGAACCATCCCGGGACCCATGAACCAGGCGCGCCGGACTCCGCACTCCCCGCCCGGATCATCTGGTCGGCTCCGGATCCCACAGCGCTCAGAGAATTTCGTGACCAAGGCTCCGACCCTGCCCTTCTGGTCGGCCTCCGCTTTCATGGACTCACGCCCTACGCGGAACGCGAAGTGAACCGTGTCGTCCGACAACATCTGACGTCCCCTGGCGAGTCGGAATCCTTGTCACAGCAGGCGTCGGTCGTCAGTATTCCGAGAGAGTGCCGGAATCCACGCGGCCAGGCGATTATGATCACCGACGACCATCTTCGCCAGTCGCTCGCACCGAACACACCGGTCGTCATCATCGCTCCCGGCTATGGCCAAACCGCGTTGGACGCCATGACCTTGTCATACTACTTGACGCATCACCGGCTCCGCGTCTTGCGTTACGACCATACAAACCACGTGGGGTTGAGCGACGGCGAGCTGCAACAGACGACCTTACGGAGCATGCAAGCCGACCTCCTTAAAGTTGTGGAGTTTGTGCAACATACCTGGCCGACCGCTCCTCTGATCGTCATGGCGAGCGACATGACCGCACGGGTCGCCCTCAAGATGGCGGTGCAATCCCGTCCCCTCGACCTGCTTCTCCTGATCAATCCGGTCGTCGATATTCAAGCCGTGCTCATGACTGTCCATGGTCATGACCTCGTAGCCGATCACCGATACGGACTCCGACGCGGCATCGCCAACCTGCTAGGTCTCAACGTCAATATCGATCGCTTCGTCGGCGATATCGTTGCAGGCCACTTTACAGACCTGGCCTCCACGATTGCGGATCTGCGCCTCCTTCGCTCTCCATCAGCCATTCTCACGATTCCCAGCAGCCCGCTCGGGTCGTTGCCTCCAGCTGACCTCCCACAGACGTTTCTCACTGCGCTGGGAGCCCATACTCGTCTGGCAACCGTTTCCGCACCGCTGATCGGCCAGGATCTCCCGCTCGACGAACCACACCCCCCGGCTTTCCGACAGATCCTGGAGCAGATCGCCGCAGCCGTTTCGCTGCCGACCATTCCGGCTGAATTCCGCGCACACACCCGTCACATGCTGGCCCGTCAACAGCGCATCGAAATGGAGCGCACCCGTCTTCGCCACAATCTCTCGCAGATCACGCGTGGGGCCTTGAGGGTCGCGCACATGCAGCAGCTGCCCCAACTCGGGAACCTCCATGAGCACTGGAAGCTCTTGGACGATCTCTATCGACTGCTCAGCCCGCTCGAACCGGGCTCCATGCTCGTGGACGTGGGAGTCGGCCATGGCGATTTGCTCCGAGCCACGATGGTCAACCTAGCCTATCGCTCGCGACAGCGTGGATGGAGTCCGGAGCGTCCCGTTCACGGGATCGGGCTGGAACATTCTCAAGATTCGCTGACGCAGGCCCGACAGAGTCTTCGTGCCTTGCATCAGGAACTCGACAGCGACTTCGCAGGCACCCTCACCATCCACCCCCCCCTGACCACCGAATGGGTGCATGCAGATTGGACGCAGGGCCTTCCCTTCAAAGACCACTCCCTCCACCGCATCGTCTGCAATCTGTCACTCCCCTTCGTCAACTCTCCACTGGTCACGATTCGGGAGCTGTACCGCATGCTCCATCCGCAGGGGCGCCTGGTCCTCACGGTCTTCCACCCCGACACCGATCTCTCGGTGCTCTATCGCCGGCATCTGCACAGAGCAAATCAGGATGAATTTAGTCCCCAAGCCCAGATCGTCCTACACTACCTGGGGCGACTCCGAGAGGCCATCCGTCATGGATTACTGCATACCTTCGACCGACCTTCGCTGGCCTCGTTCCTCCAGCAAGCCGGTATCCTCACACCCCGCATCCTTCCTGCGCTCGATGGGCATGCCCTCTTCGCCGTCATCGAAAAAGGTAAATCCGCTAGCTGAACGTGCCCAGGCCGTGTATACTTCCACCCGTACATCTTTGAACACATAAGCTATTCATGCTCAATCTGCATTTCCGATGGAGGGTCACACGGCGCCCCTGCGCCCCCTGTTCGCTATGACATTACGCCCATCGAATACCGGCATCATGGCGCCTCCAGCCAGCGAGCTCTTGAACATCGTCACACAGTTTGCGGCCGACCTGGGAGCGATGACCGACCTCACGACACTCGGGATTCGCATTATCCAAGAGCTGTGTCGCGCTGGTGCCACAACCCATGGGACGCTATTCCTGCTGGATCGCGAACACGAATGTTATCGCCGCGCCAATATGGTTGGTCCGGTCGACCCCACGCTTATTCCTCCGACGCTGGCCGTGAGCCATCCTCTGCCCCACCACCTGCTTGCCACCAACCGAATCATGACGCAAGCCGACTCAGCGGCAGATCTCCAAGAGACTGACTCCGGAGCCGATGCACGCGCGGCCATGAAATCCATGCAGGCCACACGCATCGTGCCCCACCTCAATAAAGGCTGTCTTATCGCCTTCTCACTTCTCGGCGCGTCACAGCCCCTGGCTGAAGAAAGTGCTCTGACCAGGTCCGTGCTCGCCGCGCTGGCACAAACCGCCACGAATGCGCTTGACACCATCGTGCTGTACGAGGACCTCCATCGCTCACACACACTCATGAAACGCACGGATCGCCTGAAATCCCTTGAGACGATCGCAGGCGGCTTCGCCCATGAAATCAGAAACCCCCTCACGTCGATTAAAACTTTTATCCAATTGGCTCCTGAACGAAAAGACGATCCCCAATTTATTCAGGAGTTCAGTAAAGTGGTGCTCGACGATGTGTATCGAATCGAACGACTGATCCAGGAAATTCTCGACTACGCCCGATACATGGAACCCAAGCTGACGGACGAGGACTTCAATGACATTGTCGCCTCATGCCTCTATTTCATCGACGTCAAGGCGGACAGCAGCGGGATCAAGATTGAAAAAGAGTTGGCGCCCGACCTGCCCCGTGTCATGCTGGACCGACAGCAGATCAAGCAGGTCCTGCTCAATCTCCTCCTCAATGCCATGGACTCGATGGCAGGAGCGGGTGGGCGTTTACGCGTTCAGACCCGCAAGCTTGTGAAGCCGGGAGGAAAAGTCTGGGCCCACATCGAAATCGAGGATACCGGTGAGGGAATCCAGGATGCGAATCTCGAACACATTTTCGACCCATTTTTCACGACGAAACACGAGAGCGGAGAGCACGAGGGAACAGGACTTGGTTTGACGATTGTCCATCAAATTATTCAAGAACATCAAGGCGAGATTCGGGTGAAGAGCTCGGTCGGTGTCGGCACCACGTTTTTCGTGAGCCTGCCCACGTTACCCGCATAGCCGCCAAGAACCTATGGACACCAGTATGAAAAAACGAGTGCTGTTGATCGATGATGAGGCCCGGGTTCGGGCCTCATTGAAAGCGGTGCTGGAGCCGACCTACGAAACGATCCAAGCCGCCGACGCCCAGGAGGGCCTCGAGCTGTTTCGCAAGGAAGCTCCCCATCTGGTCCTCCTAGACGTCATCCTGCCGGGCACCGACGGGCTGTCGGTACTCCAAACCCTGCGAGCCGAGGACCGTACGGCACCGGTCATCATGCTGACAGGAACGAAATCAGTCAAAACCGCCGTCGATGCGATGAAGTTCGGCGCGGCCGACTACCTCTCGAAACCCTTCGATGTGGAAGAACTCCGCATCATCGTCGAGCGCGCGCTCAAGGACCAGGAACTCCAACGGGAGGTGAAACAACTCCGTGCGCAAGTCGTTCGGCGCTATGCCTTTCACAACCTGATCGGCAAGAGCCCGTCGATGCAGGACATCTACACCAAGATCGAACAAGTCGCCGACAGCCGCACGACCGTCCTGATCGGCGGCGAGAGCGGCACGGGGAAGGAACTGGTCGCCAAGGCGCTCCACTATAATAGCGGCAGGCGCGAGCGCCCCTTCATCGCGCTGAACTGCGCGGCCCTTCCTGAAACACTCATCGAGAGTGAGCTGTTCGGCCATGAGAAAGGCTCGTTCACAGATGCCACGGCTCGTCGAGTCGGGCAATTTGAACTCGCCAATACCGGCACGCTCTTCCTTGACGAGATCGGCGACCTCAGCGCCATGACGCAAGCCAAGCTGCTGCGCGTTTTGCAAGAACGAGAATTCACCAGAGTCGGTGGGGTGCAATCCATCAAGGTGGATGTGCGCATCGTGGCAGCGACGAACCAGAATCTCGAGGAGCTCGTTCGCAAAGGGCAATTCCGCGAAGACCTCTACTACCGCATCAACGTCATTGCGCTGTATTTGCCCCCGCTCCGCGAACGTGGTGAAGACGTTCCTCTCCTCGCCAAACATTTTCTGGCCAAACGAATCGAAGAAGAAAATCGACCGCCCCAAGAGTTTTCCAAAGATGCCATCGATCTTCTGTCCCGCTATCCCTGGCCGGGCAATGTGCGAGAGATGGAGAACATCATCGAACAGGCGTTCATTTGGTCCAAGGGATCGGACACCATCACCCCCGAACATCTCCCGACCATTCTCAAGAACGACACCAGATCCTCTTCACTCCGCGACGACACCCTCGCCGGGCGCCTGTCGCTCGAGAAAGCCGTGATGGAATTCGAGCGAGAGATTATCTTGGATGCCTTGAAACGAACCAGCTACATCCAAACCCATGCCGCCAACCTGCTGGGAATCAGCCGTCGGATGCTCAAATACCGTATGGATGCGTTGGGAATCGGCCGACCCGACCAGGGAGTCAGCACCGAAACTCAGGCCGTAGTGCAGGAATAGCACACCAACTCCCCCCACTGCGTCTTTTTTGCACAGTGGGGAGTGGGATTTTCTCGCTGATGTACGTAGTGTTTCGCTCAAGAAAACTACATATGGGTCTCAATCATACGCAAGCCACACTCCATTGAGACATGGATGCTAACTCACTGAAACGGAACAAGAATTGCTTTAATAAATACGTAGTTAGCGGTAGAGGACACTCATGAACTTACCTGTGACGCTTGAGCCAACGAAGAATAAGCCGACCTTGCTCGTGATTGACGACGAAGCAGGACCTCGTGACGCCCTGAAAGTTATTCTCCGCCCATTTTTCAATATCCAGACAGCGGAATCAGCCGGTGCAGCGATTGACGTGCTGAACTCCCAGCCGATCGACCTCATCACACTCGATCAGAAGCTTCCAGACCGCCAGGGCTTAGATCTCCTTCAGGACATCAAACAGCACCACGCCGACATTGAGGTCATCATCATCACCGGGTACGGGAGCTTAAAGTCTGCCATGGAAGGGATACGCCATGGCGCCGCTGGTTACCTGCTCAAACCCTTCAACGTCACGGAATTGCTTTCCCTTGTCAACCAGACACTCGAAAAGAAACAACGGCTCGACTTCCTCAGACATTTCATCAGGACATCGACCGACCTCTGGGGATCAGAAACCGACAGCTCGCAGGCGTGGAAGGAATTGCTCGCAGGATATCAGGCGATCGGGAAACCGACGTCAGACCATGCGTCCAGCTCCGAATCCATGCCGGACCTTCTCCCTCTGCTCTCCGACTTGCTTGAAGCCAAGGATCGCCAGTTGCTCAACCACTGCAGCCGAGTCAGTTTCTACGCTACACTCCTGGCCAACCGCATCAACCTGACACTCGCTGAACAGAAATCGTTGGCGCTGGGAGCGTTCCTCCACGACATCGGCAAGATCGGGCCTGAGACCTATCACTTTGCCGACGATGAAATCGCTGTAACCGGGGAGTCTGTCGGCAATCGGCATCACCCGGAGCAGGGTGCGAAACTCGTGTTACCGCTGGGACTCCCGGCTGAGGTGGGACAGATTATCGCCTATCACCATGAACGGTGGGATGGCTCAGGCTATCCATTTGGACTTGAGAAGGAAGGAGTTCCTCAACTGGCCCGCATCGTCTGTCTGGCCCAAACGTTCGACCATCTAACCGCGGAGCTTCCTGGCCGGACACCCCTCTCGATTGATGACGCCTGCCAACAGATGCTTTCGCACGCCGGCACCCATTTCGAACCGAAGTTGACCGAACTCTTTACGCGCGTGGTCCAGGAATGCAAGGGATCCCTTCCTGCCATGGCAATGGCTACTACCCCGACCGACCGATCCGATTCTTAGCAGGATGCTGAAAAAGTCCGCCAGCTTTGTTCTCGCATCGCTCAGAGACTCGACGTACCGCAAGGGTACGCCTCGCCTCCTCGCTCGCTGCGGCCGCGCTGGACGGACTTTTTGAGCATCCTGTGGGCTAATCGGCAATCATCGCGTACGTCCCATTCTCTGAGCCCCACCGAGGGTGAAAATATTTTTTCCGCAGCCTGCGCACTCATTCAGACCGCTTCCCCTTCGCCCCCGCGATGAGTTCCGCTGCCGTGTCTCGCACTTTTTTCGTAATGGTCAGACCGCCCAACATGCGGGCGATTTCCTCTTCTCGCCCCATCCCCTTGAGCGCTCTGACCGACGTGGATGTCCGTTGACTCTCCAACCCCTTTTCCACAAGCAGATGATGCTCCGCTTGGGACGCGACCTGAGGAAGATGGGTGATGCAAAACACTTGATGGAACGCCCCGAGCTTGCGCAGTCTCGTTCCCATGGCTGCAGCAACTGCCCCACCGACTCCCGTATCGATTTCGTCAAATACCAGGACCGGAACCTGGTCCATCTCGGCCAACACCGTCTTGAGCGCCAGCATGATACGCGAGAGCTCCCCGCCGGACGCCACCCGGCCCAACGGTCTTGGCGGTTCACCCGGATTGCTTGAGAGAAGGAACTCCACTCGGTCACGCCCAGCCGGTCCGAGCCCCTCGGCCGACTCATCGTTCGAGACCGTGACCTGAAAGATCGCCTGCTCCATTTTCAACGCCACCAGCTCGGCTTCCACAAGTGTCGTCATTCGCTTGGCCGCCTCAATTCGCTTCTTGGACAGCTGCTGTGCCAGCGTGCGGAGACGGCGGGCCTCTTCGTCCAGCCGCGCGGTCAGCTCAGCAGTTCGCTCTTCACGATTGTCCAATAACTGTAGCTCCTCCTGCACCCGTCTGCCCGTCACTAGTACCGCCTCAACTGACCCTCCATACTTTTTCTTCAGCCGTTGGATCAGATCGAGTCGGTCCTCCACGACAGCCTGTCGATCAGGATCTGCCTCCAGCTGTTGGGCATAGTCACGCAGCCGCCCGGCAAGTTCTTTGAGTTGGATCGCCGACTCCGTAGCAGCCTGCTCACAACCACCCATCGCCGGATCGGTCTGGGCCAACTCTGCAAGGGCCCGCCCGATCCGCCCCAACCTGGTGAGGACAGCCTGCTCATCCTCCTGCAACTCGGCATGAGCCTCGTGGGCTAGTTCCCTGAGCCGATGCGCATGGACCAGTCGCTGCCGCTCGTTACGAAGCCGCTCTTCTTCATCAGACAGGAGGCCGCCTTGTTCGATCTCCTGAGCCTGGAATCGCAACATATCCTCACGTCTTGCACGATCGACGATGTCACTCTGCAAGGCATCCAACTGCGTGCGGAGCTCCTTCCATCCCTGGTAGGCCTGCTCGTACCTCCCGCGTAGCTCGTAGAGGCGTCCGAACGCATCGAGGGCATCCAATTGTTTGGCAGTAGCCAGCAGCGATTGCTGCTCATGCTGGCCATGGATATCGACGAGGGTGCCCCCAAGTTCTTCGAGCACACGCAGGGGGCAGAGGCTGCCGTTGACATACACCCGGTGGCGACCCGATCGGGAGAGCACACGCCGAAGAATCAGCTCAGACTCGTTCTGACCGATGATTTCGTCTAGCCGCAGGCGTTGAAGGAGTGGATGGGTATCTGGAAGGTGGAAAGCTGCTTCGAGCTGGGCCTCGTCTTCTCCTGAACGGATCTGGTCGGTCGAAGCCCGTCCGCCGACCAACAAGGCGATGGCATCAATGAGGAGAGATTTACCGGCCCCGGTCTCCCCGGTCAGGACCGTAAACCCGGACTGGAATTGGAGACCGAGCTGCTCAATGAGCGCAAAATTGACAATGCGCAACTCGGCGAGCATTGCGGTGGGTGGCTACATTTCTTAGGCTGAGCCGGCTGGTTGCGCCAGCAGGGAATCGATCATTTCCTTGAACTGCCGCTTCGGTCGTGCCCCAACGAGTTTCTCCACGACCTGGCCGTTTTTGAAAAACAGGATCGTCGGGATGCTCATGACCTGATAGCGGCCTGCGACTTCGGGATTTTCATCGGTATTGAGCTTTCGTACCTTCACTTTCCCCGCATACTCTTTGGCCAATTCCTCGACGATCGGAGCGACCATTTGGCACGGTCCGCACCAGACGGCCCAGAAATCCACCATCACGAGTTCAGAGGCTTTCATGACGTCTGCATCCCACGTTGCATCTTCGACCTTCAGTGCATCACCTGCCACGTCGCATTCCTCCTTCGCTGCGTACACGATAAAATTTAAAATCGATGCGGCATCGTATACCAGCCCTCTTCGAGGAGTCAAATCCCCCGGACCGGCGCACGACATGACCAGGGTCAGCCCGGCGGAGGCAGGACTCTGCAGTTCACCCACAGGGATACGGCAAAGAGAGCCGGCCCCAGACTGAGCATCACACGAGCCGTTCTTCCAGACAATCTGTTCACCGTCCACTCCCATCCATCCCAGGCTGGGGTATGGCCGATTGTGGCCTCCCATACGGCCCTCCCGGCGCCGCCCAGGGCAGACCTTTCTCCCCGATAAGCAGCGGACTGAGAATACTTTTAATGACGGCCGTTCCGAAGTTTTCAGTCCATCCAACCCCCGTTAGATTGAGCATGAAGTTATACTGCTGACGATCGGGGAACTCCAAAAGGTAGAGTCCCAGCGACCAGCACTTGCAGGGATTCTGATAGAGGGCGACGACATCATACTCCGGGCTCCTGCCGTTCTTCACATCGTAGTAGCCCTTCGCGCCGACCGTCCACCCCCACGGCGTGCGAAACGCCCCTCCCACTGTGAGAAATTGAATCTCAGGAGTTGGGGCGTAGACCTGACTAAACGAAATCGGATTCCACACGTCTCCGCGTTGTACGCGATTACCATCATGTGTGAAACGCTGCCCCACTTGGAGGTACCAGTAGTTGGACTGCTGGACCCGGAAGTCGGTGTTGAATTGACTCACCGACGCTTGGTAGGGATCGAAAAACGCATCGATGGTCAGATATTGGTTGATGGCAGGCTGCTGACCGGTGCCTCGGCCAAACGCGGCACCCGCTAACTGAGCCGGCGTGAACTGAGGAGTCGTATTGCCGATCACGGCCCGCATCCAGAGATCGGAAAATTTCTTCCCCTCAATGGCCGTGGTCGCCGGCTGTAACGGCTGTGTCACGGTTCCGAACGGGGGAGTCACTCCAGGTGTGAAATCGCGCGCCTGCGTCTGCACGGCCCCGGCCTGGTAGCTCTGAGCCAGCGTGAGGTCGAGCCAATTAAAGCTGCGGGTGCCATCTTGTTCCAACAATCGGCTGCGGATCGCGTAGGTCAACAGGTTTTTTTTCGGCAGGTCATCCACTTGATCGATCTGAGTCAATTGTGACTGAGCGGTCGGCGGGACATATTCATACATGACGCTGGGCTCGATGGTATGCAGCAAGGCATTGCCCTCGCTCGTTCCGAGCCGGCGGCTCAGCTTCGACGTCGCATTAAGTCCCGCCCAAAAAGTCTCGCGATGCTGGCTTTCAGAATCTTGCACCCCTCGCGTGTAGTAGACCTCGCGCACTTTCACTTGGGGGGTCAGGCCCACGATGTGGCCGAAATCCAGGACGTCGGTCGACAGTCCCGGCAGAACATCTATTCGATTCTGGGTAAATCCCTGTTCACGATAAAAGTTCACAAAACTCGTATCCGCGCCCAGCAAGACCGGCGAATTGAACAATGAGAGATGCGGCAGACTGTAGCCGATTTCCGGCAGGCGCTGAAACGTATCCGCTCCTCCCGATTGCAACGGCTGCAGGTATTGACCGAGCAGGTACGTGTTTCCGTAAGCCAGACGTTGAGTCGCCAAGAGATTCGATTCGCCGCTGGGAAGGGCCCGCTGGGCTCCCGAGTTGCTCAATTGCTGGAGATAGCTTGCGTCCGTTACTAAGAACGCTTGCACTCTCAGCAACAAGTCCGGCGTGAACTGTTGGGTATGGGTCCCGCTGAGTAAGCCACGAACCTCATTCGCAGATTGTCCCGTCTGGTTCACGCCGGACACACCCGGCAACTCTGTCTGCTGCAAGGCACTGACGAACCACTGCCCACGCGATTTCTGGTCCAACACATACCGATACTCAAAATCGCTGCCATACCCGAGTTTCGCGAAGTAGTACGGGGAGATCGTCAGATCCTGGCTCGGATTAATCGCCCAGAAATAACTTTGCTGAAGATGCGTCCCGAAGCGATTGTCGAACGCGACATTGGGAATGAGGAACCCACTGCGTCGCTTGGAGAGCGGATACGTCAACGTGGGAATAGGAATCACCGAGACATCGTTCACGCAGAGCCATCCACCTGTAAACGCCACGTTGTCACCGGCATTCAGATCGAGATCCTTGAACTCAAACCGCCAGGCCGGCGTCTCACCTTCCTGCGCATCGCAGTTCGTAAACCGGCCCTCTTTCACCCGATAATGGTCCTCTGAAAACCGCTGCAGGAGGCGCCCCTCCACCGTGGTATTCGAGGCTTTGAGATACACCCGTCCGTGCGTGACCACCCCCGCCTCAGTATTCACGTTGAGTTCCAGCCGTTCGGTCGCGAGATCGGCTTGCGGGTCGGTGAGTCGGACGTGGCCCGTGGCAATCAATACGCCGGGCAAAGCCTGGATGGTCATGTGATCGGCCGTCAGACGCATGGTGCCCTGGTTGACCACCACCGAGCCATCGGCTTCGTAGATTTCTTGTTCCTGAAGATAATCGATTCGTTCTGCAGTGATATCAAGCGGGAGCGCACCGGGGGATGTCGTCGTCACTGCGGAACCTCCCCCATTCCCTGCAGCACCCCCTATGAGCGGAAACAGCATCCCCAGCATCAACCAACCAACCAGACACATCCATAGCCGCGTCGCGATCCCTGCCATGTCAACCCCGAAGCGGCGAAAGTCCACAGCCACGGAACCATGCCTTGCACTCTCCCACGAGCATGAGCGAGCCCGTGACACACACCAGGCCGTCCGGCGTCGCCAGTTGCCTGGCCAGCGCCATCGCATCACTGAGCGACGGCACGACATGCGGGTGAGGCAGCAGACCTCCGAGCGAGGATCGGAGTTCCTGAGCGGTTGCAGAGCGTGGGAGATCCGCCTGCGTCAACACCACCTCATCGACAAGGCCTCTGAGCGGTTCGACAAAGCCTCGATGGTCCTTGTCGCGCATCATTCCAAGGACAAGGACCATAGGGCGGGACGGATGAGATCGGTCAGAGCGCGTGAGGTAGTCGGCCAAGGCCGTTGCGGCAGCAGGATTATGCGCGCCATCCAGCAGGATCGTCGGATGGCGATCGACCACTTCCAATCGTCCGGCCCAGTTGACTGCACGCAGTGCCGCGCTCACCGCCTCGGCCGTGACAGCAATCCCCTGAGGAGCCGCCGCCCCCACCAGCGCCAGCGCACAGGCGGCGTTATCAAGTTGGTGGCGACCCTCCAGGGCACAGGTCAGTCCGTCATATTGCATACCCAGACCGCGATAGGAAAACAGCTGGGGCGTCTCTCCCACTGTGCGAAAATCCTCATACAGGCGAAACACCGGGGCCTGCCGCTCCCTTGCCACCTGTTCGATCGTCCGCCGCGCGTCATCTTCGAGCCGCCCCAGCACCACCGGCACCCCCGGCTTAATAATGCCGGCCTTCTCGAACGCGATCGATAAGAGTGTGGTCCCCAAATACTCCTGATGATCGAGGGAAATCGTCGTCACTGCACAGGCCATGGGCGTGACCACGTTGGTGGCATCGAACCTGCCGCCCAATCCAACCTCCAACACTGCCACGTCGACCCCTGAATCGGCAAAGTGCTGAAACGCCATCGCCGTCGTATATTCGAAGAAGGTCGGTGACAGGTCCGGTTGGCAGAGGGTCTGAAGCTGTTCGGTCAATTGTGCCACCTGCGATTCAGCAATCATCCCGCCGTTCACGCGGATCCGCTCTCGAAACTCCACGAGATGGGGCGAGGTATAGAGCCCCACTCGATACCCTGCCGCCTGCAACAGGGCGGCGGTTATGGCCGCGGTGGATCCCTTTCCATTGGTGCCGGCGATGTGCAGCGTGGGGTACCGGGTCTGCGGCATCCCGAGTCGCACCATCAACGCCGTGATCGTCTCTAGACCCAATTTGATGCCATGCTTTTGTAGACGATACAAATAGGCCACGGCAGAGGAATAGGTCATGGTGTAGCCAGGCAGGACGGGAGGTTAGCCAGGATTCTTCACGCAGAGTCCGGAATTAAAAATGTGCGACGAGGGTGCTTAAGGTTTCTTTCAGCTGTTTGCGTTCCACGATCATATCGATCATGCCATGCTCCAACAGAAATTCCGCTCGCTGAAACTGATCCGGCAGCTGCTGTTTAATGGTCTGCTCAATCACGCGGGGACCGGCAAAGCCGATCAGCGCTTTCGGTTCGGCCAGAATCACATCGCCCAACATGGCGACGCTGGCGGTGACGCCCCCGAACGTAGGATCGGCTAACAGGCAAATAAACGGGAGTTTGGCCTCGCCCAGCTTGGCGACTGCGGCAGAGGTCTTGGCCATCTGCATCAGGGAGAGAATCCCCTCTTGCATCCGGGCTCCTCCGGAAGTCGTGACCAAAATGACCGGCAACCTGGCCTCCAGTGCGCGATCGATCGCCCGGCAGATCTTTTCCCCGACGACCGACCCCATGCTGCCACCCATAAAACTGAAGTCAAACACGCAGAGCACCACACGACGGCCGTTGAGCATTCCTTCGCCGATCACCATGGCATCTTTGCGGCCGGTCTTCTCCTGGTGCGCCTTCACCCGATCCTTGTACGATTTCGTGTCCTGAAAGTTCAGCGGGTCCTGGGGACCGAGCTCCGCATCCCACTCTTTGAACGTCCCGAAGTCGACCAAGAGCGCAATGCGCTCCATGACGGAAATCGGGAAATGGTAGTCGCACTTCGGGCAGACCTTATTATTACGCTCGACTTCTTTGCGATAGACGATTTCTCGGCAGTGGTTGCACTTGAGCCACATCCCTTCCGAAATCTTGGATCGTTTCGGGGGTTCCGGCTCGGTCGTTTTCTGTTTTTTAAACCAGGCCATTTTGCGCTCCTCCTAGGAGCCTGTGAAGCGTGAAACGTGAAGCGTATCCCGTGGGAAGGCGGAGCTAATAGCTAATGGCATATAGCGCGGACAAAGACGATCCTGTCCTTGTTCTACGTTCCTGCTATCGGCCATAAGCCATATGCCATATGCTCTTTTCTTCGGACGACGCACGAAGAAGATGGCAGAATATCATAGCCGCCCTGATCACGCACGTAGATTTCCCGTCGCTGCTGTCACGGTGGAGCGTCAAAAAAGCTGGCTGCCGAGGGCGATCTGAAACATCATCGTCAGCCCGACGGCAATGCTCCCAAGACTCGCCAGCCCCTGAACCGTGAGAAAGACGGGCCGCCCGAGGTTCAGCGACCACAAGACCGGAAGGCTCACGACTATCCCGACCAGCATCATCCCCATGATCGAGCCAAACCCGAACACCGCGATATACGTGAGCCCCTCCGACACCGATCGCGCAGACGACAGCACGATCAACAACAGTGCCGCCGATCCGGCCAAACCATGGGCCATGCCGATACAGAACGGTCGAACGGAATCACGCCACCAGTGTACATGTCCGTGATCCTCGACCAGCGCATGACTATGCAGGTGCACGTGCCGTTCACCGTCATGGTCGTGCGTATGCACATGCCAGCGTTCTCGGACCAATCGCACCCCGAGCATTCCGCCGAGGAGCACGAGCATGGCGCCAACGCCGAACTCGGCCGCCAACGCGAAGGGCTCAGGGATCGGCACGCGGAGCACCAACACCACCGCCCCGACCAGCAACAACACCACCGTATGTCCGAGCCCCCAGCTGAATCCAATCATGCCGGAGGCGCGCAGCGAGGGTCGCTGCGATAGCACCGTGGATACGGCAGCCAGATGGTCCGTGTCCAAGGCGTGGCGAAGCCCCAGCACAAACCCGAGCCCCAAAATGGTTAGGAATTCAGTGTCCAGCATACGGGCATCAACAGGGATTGGTCCTAGCAGGATGCTGAAAAAGTTCGCCAGCGGCGTTCTCGCATCGCTCAGAGGCTCAACGTACCGAAGCGTACGCCTCGCCTCTTCACTCGCTGCGGCCTTGCTGGACGGCCTTTTTGAGCATCCTGCGGGCTACTCTGGCGCTATCGCCAGAGTGAAATCACAGCGGCACATCGTGCAAAACCGAGTTTTCCCGCAGCCTGCTGTGGCACGAATATCGGCGGCAAGATGGGACCTCAGCCGCCCCGAGCGTGCATTTCGAGATGTGGGTCTTCACGAAGTTTCTCAATACCGATGAGTCCCCCGACACGCAATCCGTCCCGCTCGAGTGCCTTACGCTCTTCTGCGCCTCGGTCGCGGCGGCCTTCCCAGCCGGCACGGATCAAAGCCCGCATCTCGTCCGCGGAGGCACCGGCACGGAGAGGCTTACGCAGATCCGTTCCCGTCGTCGCATACAGACAGCGGTACCACATGCCGTCGGCGGTCACCCGGCTGCGATCGCATGTCTCACAGAACGGCGTGGTCGTCGAAGGAATAATCCCAAAGGTCGTCCCGCCGGGCAACAGAAATCGCTGCGCCGGCGCAGCACCCCGCTCAGGCAGCGGCTCAATCGTCCCATAGTGCTCGCTCAGCAGCGTGAGCATCGCCGCTCGGGAGAGCACGTTTTGTTGAGACCACTCGTTTGCGCCACCGACATCCATATATTCGATAAACCGAACCTCCGCCTGCACCTGCTTGCCGAACTCGATCAGGGCGACCAACTCATCGTCATTGAAACCCCGAATCACCACTGTATCGAGTTTCAAACCGGTGAATCCCGCGCGAGCCATCGACTCAATCCCTTCTAACACGCGCGCATACTCATCACGGCGAGTCAGTTGGCGAAATCGTTCCGGTCTCAGCGTATCGAGGCTGACTGTGACGCGGTGAAGCCCTGCCTCATACAGTGCCTCAGCCTGGTCCGCCAGAAGAATGCCATTCGTCGTCAGCGCGATATCCGTTATCCGCCGGTTTTGGAGCAACAAGCGAATCAGCCGAGGCAAATCGCGTCGAAGCAACGGCTCTCCGCCGGTCAGCCGCACGCGATCGACGCCGAGGTCGGTGAAATAGCCCGTCAGGCCTGCCATTTCCTCATGGGTCAGCAGATCCTCGCGCGGCAGCCAGACATAGTCCTCCTCCGGCATGCAGTACTTGCAACGGAGATTGCATCGATCCGTCACGGACAGACGCAAGCTCCGCAACGGCCGACCGTACGTATCGGCTACTCCTACCATATGTTCCAGTGATTGACTCATTCCGCGTGACTTGCCTTTTACCTCAATGTTGAATGATCAATTTTCAACGTTCAATTTGCTACCGACTCAAAACCCTCACCCATTGAGCATTCATCATTGAACATTGAACATTCGAGACTGTCGTTTCACGTGGGTTACGGGTGTTCCTCCACCCAAACTTCACCTTGCGGCGTGTGTTCGAGCTTCCAGATCGGTGTGATCCGTTTCAATTCATCGATCGCCCACTGGCAGGCACTGAACGCCTCGGCCCGATGCTCAGCCCCCACGACAATCAGCACGATGTTTTCGCCGATGCCGATTTCGCCATAACGGTGGAGGATCGCCACCTCGATAATGTCAAAATCCTTCAACGTCCGCTCGCGGATCTCGCGGAGCGTCTTTTGCGCCATGCCCTCGTAATGCTCGAACGTAATGCTGTCCACATCCCGGCCCTTGGACCGGTCGCGCGCCGTCCCGAGAAAAATCGAAATACCGCCGATACGTTTCGACCGGCCTCGCACCCGATTGATCTCCGCATCCACGGAGAAATCCTCCCGTTGCACGCGGACAAACTGGGCATCGTCAATGACCTGGTCCATTGGTGCTCCGCCAGCGAAGGGAGGTAGGAGAGCTACCTCGTCGCCATCCTGAATCGTCGTATCTTCGTGCGCGATTTCTTGATTAACCGACACCAGGACTTTCTTCTTATGGATCAACTCCCCGATCATCGGATATCCGGCCTCGAGAAGCTCAACCAAATCTTTCACTTGTCGTCCATTCACCAATGCTAGAGCGATAGAACTTTGATTCCCTGCCAATGACTTTGTAATGCCGAATAGCTTGATCGTGACCATCGTTCCTCTAACCTTGACCTTAACCTCAGCCTCAACCTTCCCTCGTATAGGTACCTGATTTTCCGCCTGACTTTGAGAGTAAACAAATATCACTGAAGCTCATCCCGCGATCAATGGCCTTACACATATCGTAAATGGTCAAGGCTGCCACCGAGGCCGCCGTCATCGCTTCCATCTCCACCCCGGTCGGCCCGGTTGTCTTGGCCGTCGCCAAAATGGTGATCGAACAGCGGCCGTCGCGATCCGGCTGAGATTCTTCTTTGAATGAGATGTCGACGCTGGTGAGGAGAATCGGATGGCACATGGGAATGAGGTCCGGAGTCTTCTTGGCTCCCATCACGCCGGCGACCTGTGCGACGGACAAGACATCGCCCTTCGCAATCTTACCCCGTTGAATCTTTTCAAGGGTTTCTGGCTGGAGAAAGACTGTGGCCTGAGCCGTCGCGGCCCGGATGGTCGAGTCCTTGGCGCTGACATCGACCATCCGCGCCCGCCCCGACTCGTTGAAGTGCGTAAATTCTGCCATCTTCTTTGTTGAATCAGCCGGTTGCAGGAAGAATTGTGAGGGGATTATAGGAGCCGGTGGAAAGGGCAGTCAAGGGAGGGGAAGGGAGCGGCCAGGTGCCCTTCTTGCTCGCAGAGCCCCCACGATGAAACGGTGGTCGCTCGATGCGCGCAGTAAAGGGCAGCCTTGGCCACTCCCTTACTTAGAGGTATAGAGAATCGGAAAATCCTCGTTCGACGCGCGCAGCGGAGGACCACTGGAAACCGCCCTTCTGATGGTGGAGTAGCGAGCGAGCTTGGAAGGAATATTATGCTGGTGCGCTGTAGATAAGCATTGGACTTTGCAGTAAACTTGCCTACACCAGATTGCTGAGTCTGCCTTGCTATGCTGCACGGCAGCTCGCAGCTGACTGACTAGTTAGGTGACGAATGAGCACAGAACCATTCCGCTATACGATTGACCGCGTCCGATCGCGGTTCTCGAAGGCCGAGATCATTGCCTCACTGAAGGAGTATGGACGATTGCACAGGAAATCCTCCTTCGGGAGGCAGGAGTACGACAATTGGAGTGGCAAGATCCTGTACTCTAGCGGGATTCAAAGACACTTTGGTAGTTGGGGTAAGGCGCTTCAGGCAGCCGGTTTTCGGGCACAATTCGCTGCGAAGCTGAATCCTCGGGATATGGTCACCGCGTTTCGTGACTGCTGGCGCGAACATCAGTCTATGCCCAATCCACGCCGATTGGGCGAGCACTTGGAAAAGCATAACTATCCTTTTCGGACTAAAGCCTATCAAAGCTTTTTCGGAGGGTTGGGTAGGCTCGCCAAATTGATTGCTCAAGTTGACTCCGGACAGCTTCTTGAATCGAAGCTCTACGAGCGCCACAAACCCGTAAGTCGTCTTTACCAGGCGGTTCGTCCCAAGCTCCGCCGGGCCGTCTTGATCCGAGATGGCTATCGTTGTGTAAAATGCGGAGCCGACCCAAAAATTGACAAGTCCGTAAGGCTCGAGGTCGATCACGTCATACCGGGTAGCCGGCGCGGAGCAGCGACGATGGAGAATCTCCAAACGCTTTGCTTCTCCTGCAATCAGGGAAAGAGCGACGACAATGACTGAGGTGAAACAAAAGAGTCGTCCATCTCGAAGGCTCCGAATGAACAGAAAATGGTTCTCGCGCTAAGAAACAGGGGCAGGTCTTGCAATCCAACACCTCTCGGCGAGAAGCTGGCCTGTCTGCCGATTCACCGTTCGGCTCTCCTCTCTCGTCGTTCGTCCCTTCGGTGAGTCTGATCTGAAACGAGATCCGCTTCACGAACGACGGTCTTTTAGGGAGCGGAAAATGGCACCAAGTACTTTCCATTGGCAAGTGACAGGAGTGCCGGTATAATGGCGCCTATGGATTCGACAAAATACATCTACTGGCAGGACCAAGGTCTCTGGCTCGGATATCTGCAGGACTATCCAGATTATTGGACTCAGGGGCAGTCGCTCGAAGACTTGGAATCCCATCTGCGAGACCTGTACCAAGACCTGACCAGCGGGGAGATTCCAGGGGTCCGCAAGCTCGCTGAGCTGTCGCTTCGGTGAAGCGGAAAGACCTCATCCGGCAACTCGAAGCGAGTGGCTGTGTGCTTGTTCGCCACGGCGGGAAGCATGACTGGTATCACAACCCCACCACGAAGATATCCCAACCCATTCCCCGACACACCGATATCAACGAGCATCTCGCCCAGCGCATCCTGAAAATGTTACGCAACCTTTAACAAGACGAACAAAGGGGCGGGAATTGTTTCTCGTCGCAAACGGGGGGGCATTGCCGGGATATACGGCGGATTGAACAAGTATTGGAAGTTCAAGTAGACTTGCCTTGCACCAGCCTATCCAGGCGATCGTGCTATGATACACGGCAGCTCGCAGCCGACTGACTAGCAGGCTGCGGAAAAACCATTTTGGTACAGCAGAACTTCGATGGTCCGCACTTGTGGCACAAGCCCGGTCTGTCTGGTTATCTGGTTTATCTGGTTTATCTGGTTGGTCTGGTTGGTCTGGTTTGTTTTGTTTATCTGGATCATCTGGTTTATCCGGTTAGTCTGGTTCAACCAAATAAACAAGACAAACCACTTAAACGAGACAGACCAGACAGACCGAACAGACCAAATGAACAAGATAGGCTGGCGGACTTTTTCAGTATCCTGCTAGTTAGGTAGACGATATGGGGGCAACCAGCATGCACGACGGTGACCAGATTTTGAGAGCATATGCCACCATCACCTCGATTCGGGATAACGTTCCGGAGCGCCACGAGGTTGAAGAGAGGTGGGTCATCGAGTTCAACGCAGCGATCGAGAGACTTGAGAAGTCACTGGGCATTGATCTGCAGGAATTCAAGGTTCCACAAGACGCGCTCAAACGATATGTCGCTTCGTGCAACAACCTGACGAGTGTCGTTACGTATCTCGAAGGTCTGTGGTGCGAGCGGGCCATTCTGATGCAGAAGCTTGACTCGGTACTTGTGTACTTCACGGGATTGCAAGAACGACAAGACAAGAAGATTGGTTTTCAGCCATCTAACCCGGACCATTCATGAATACCTGCTACGCCGTCCGACCCGCTGCGCTTGCGCGTGAAACGTCGTTCGTCCTTCGTATCTCGTCGTTCGCAAGCATTGATTTTCCTGCTTGCGAGATACGCTTCACGTTTCACGAAGAACGCTCTTTGGGGCGGCTCGCGAGAGCCTTCATGAATAATCCAGGGTAAATAAGCGTAGCAACGCTGCCTAGTCGAGGTAGAGGTAATGGCGTTTCCTGGTCTGTTGATGGAGTTTTTGCAGCAGCAGAATGACAGAGTGATCTTGCGCGGATTACGCGCAGTTTCAGATTTTGAATACGAATTTCAGATGGCGGGGATGAACCGCAGCATGTATCCCGATGCCGAAAGCATGTTCATCACCCCATCGGAACAGTACATGTTTATTTCCGCCACTATCGTGTGGGAAATCGCCATGCTGGTCGGCGTTGCCGGCTAGTTTGTTCACCCCCTGATTGCCGCACAGCTACGCATCAAAGCTGGGGAATAATTTCTAGAGAGATGGATTCGGCTCTGATAATTACGACGAATACATCAACTGCGGCATGTGCGAGCAGGAATGTCCCGACTGTGCGATTTTGCAAAGTGCAGGAATCGACGTCATCAACTCCGCTCTATGCACCGAGTGCGTGGGGCATTACGAGACGCACCAATCTGTCGAAGTGTGTCCGGTAGTCTGTATCATCATCAACCCGGACATCGTCGAGACTACAGAACAGTCGCAAGACAAATATCTTGCACTCATCGGGCAGCGCGGGCAGCAATCTCCTCAGGTATAAGGTAGCGCCTTGGCCCGAGAATCGCCGTACCCACGCGCACCATGGTCGCGCCTTCGGCAATGGCGATATCCATATCTTCTGACATCCCCATGGAGAGAGTGTCGAGTTCATATCCATCCCGCTTGAGCCCATCAAACAGCTCTCGCAGCATGTGGAACTGGCTGCGCTGCAAAGCCGTGGCAGTCGTGAGCTCAGGGACGGCCATCAGTCCGCGTAATTTCAGGCGGGGCAGGCGCACGACATGAGCTGCCAGATTAGCCACCTCTTCAGGCGCCACACCGCTTTTACTCGCTTCCCCGCTCACATTCACTTGCAAGCAGATTTGCAACGGCGGCAGTGATTCGGGCCGGTCTTTCGCCAAGCGGTCGGCAATTTTCACTCTGTCCACACTGTGCACCCAGGAAAAATTCTCTGCGATGCGTTTCGTCTTATTGCTTTGTATGGGACCGATGAAATGCCATTCAATCGGCAGATCGGCAAGGGCCGGCATTTTTGCCAGCGCTTCCTGCAGATAATTCTCGCCAAAAATAGTTTGTCCGGCGAGCCAGGCTTCCCGCACTCGCTCGGCAGGGTGAGTTTTACTCGCAACCAGCAGTGTGATCTCGTCCGGTTGTCGGTCGACGGATTGCGCAACTCTGGCAATGCGGGCTTTGATGGCTTGCAAGCTTGAGGCGATTATTATCATAATTTTCGCGGCTGTCCCACGTTCCTGAATTGGCTCAATAGTATCGCAAACCGAGGGCCATCGCAAACCGAGCACAAACCGAGAGTCATTGCTTGACTTCGCACATGGTCTGCCCGGCTGAGACCTTCTCGCAGTGGTGACAGTCCAGTTCAGTGCGTCGCTTCGCCGATGATCGGTCCCTCTGTAAGGGTGTGCCCAGGTTGGCTTTCACTGCGCGCATCGAGCGACCGTCATCCATCTACTTGATCCTTCCAAGCTCGCTTGCTTTCTCTCTTTTGGAGGGGCACCCATGTTGGTCTACGTGCGGCCGTCGAACGAGGCCCTTCTCAGGGCGCGCGTTCCGGGAGCACAGGACCAACATGGGTGTCCTTCCAATCATTTTTATCGTAGGGGCTCTGTGAGCAAAAAAGCCACCTGGGCGTACCCACCCCCCTCCGATGGTAGGTTGACAGCCTGAAATCCAATCCGTGAGAATACTCCCATGGCTGGGAAGATCATCATCGAACGGCTGGAGTTTCAGGGGCGTTGCGGCGTAACTCCGGAGGAGCGCCGGCGGCCTCAGCCGTTGGCGGTGGACCTGGAACTGGATTGCCAGACTGAACCGGCGGCGACTTCGGATGACATCCACCACGCGGTCGACTATGCGCAGGTGGCCGAGCGGGTTGTCGAGATCGCAGCGACGCAGGACTGCGCGCTGCTGGAGACCTTCGCGGAACGGCTCCTCACCATGCTCTTTGCGGAATTTCCCATCGATCGTGCCAAAATCTGGTTGCGGAAACTTGCGCCTCCGCTGGAGCAGGTGACCGGCTCGGTGGGCGTGCAACTCGAACGATCGCGCCTGGCTCACCAGATTCAGGATGCAGGACCAACCCCGGCCCGGTTTCTAACCCAGCAACTTCACCGGTTGCCGAAAGGTAAGGCGCTCGACGTCGCGGCCGGGTCCGGACGCAATGCGCTTTATCTCGCCTCGCATGGTTTTCAGGTCGATGCGATGGACCGCGATGAACAGGCCATGGCCCAGCTCGCTGCCACGGCGAAACAACGGAACCTCCCAAATCTCACGGTCCGTGCGGTGGACCTCGAACGAACGACGGATGAACGGCCGGAATTTCCGAAGCGAGAGTATGACGTGATCGTCGTGTTCTTCTATCTCCATCGCGCACTGTTCCCCGCGCTCATCGAATCGCTGAAGCCGAACGGGGTCTTGATCTACGAAACCTTCACCATCGACAACTACTTGCGCCATCGCCATCCGCGCCGATGGGAGTTTTGCCTCGCACACAACGAATTGCTCCGGCTCACATCCACTCTCCGCGTGCTTTCCTACGACGAGGGCGAACACGATGGCAGCCATGGACCCGGATCTGTCTTTACCGCACAACTCGTCGCCCAACAAGCGGGCCCAAGCAGCCGGCCGCACGAGTCGACATGAGTCGCATCGATCTCCATCTCCATACGACCCACTCCGATGGAAGCCTCTCGCCGACTGAGGTGCTACAACTCGCCCACAAGGCAAGTGTCACCGCGCTGGCCATCACGGACCACGACATTGTGTCCGGCATTCCCGAGGCCATAGCAGCCGGGACTGAGCTGGGAATTGAAATCATTCCCGGCGTGGAAATCAGCTCCCGCCTTGGCAACAGTGAACTCCATATCCTTGGCTATTGCTTACACTGGCAGGACCCGGAGCTGAATCAGCGCTTGGCCACCTTGCGCGAGAGTCGGCATAGCCGCAACCCGCAGATCGTCGAACGGCTGCGCGCATTGGGGCTAGACGTAACCTATGAAGAAGTGCGGGCTCTGGCCGGCACGGATTCGGTCGGCCGACCGCACATTGCGCGGCTCTTGATGGACAAAAAGTATGTCACGTCTGCTAAAGACGCCTTTGACCGGTATCTGGCGGACGGGCGCCCGGCCTATGTGGCGCGTGAACTGCCCTCGCCGGCGGATGCCATCGCCTGGATCAGAGCCGCCGGCGGCGTGGCCGTGCTGGCCCATCCAACCTGGGCCAAGGTGTCTGGAGAAGGGCTGAATACGCTCTTGGCGACATTGAAAGCCGAGGGCCTCGGCGGCATCGAAGTCCACTACAGTACCCACACGAAGCGACAGACGACGGAGTACCTCGACCTGGCCAAGAGGCTGAACTTGCTGGTGACCGGTGGAAGCGATTTCCACGGCATCACCAAACCGGACATCGAAGTGGGCACCGGCCGGGGTGATTTGAAAGTTCCCGAGAAGTTGCTCGAGCCGCTCAAGAAAGCCGCCCTCTTCGTTGGTCATTCGTGAAGCAATTCCGGAATCTGTTGACCTGTTGATCTGATGATCTGACGAATTCAGAACATTCAACAGATCGTCAGATCGACAGATCGTCAGATACCTTTCATGTCACGCTTCAAGGTTGTCGAGAGCACCCCTGCTCATTTCTCCCAATTCGTTGACTCTCCCATCCCATCCGCTACACTTTGAGACGTTCACGGACATCCTCAAAGATTCCTATGTCGAAATCCTGGGCTTGGATCGCTCCCTATACCTTTGCCATCTTGGCTGTGCTCCTGGCCGGCCCCTTGCTGAGCAGCCTGGCATTGGTCCAATCTGTCTCGGTCCCGTATCTACAGCTCAGCGGGCCTCACGCCATTCGATTGGTTGCAGACCTCCTCGCGCTCGCCATCCTCTGGATCCTCGCCTTTGCTGCCTTTCTGAAAATCCCAGCCAATGGCCGAGGATCGAGCTTTCTCCGCAACCTCGTCCTTCCGCTCACGACCCTCGCCGTCATCCTCTTCGCCAACAAAGCGTTCAGAACCGTGGGCCTGCCACTGATCGAACAGATGGGCCCTTCTCGATTCGCTTCGGGCTACGCAATCGGTCTCGTCGGTTCCGGTCTCTGGCTCACGGCAGCCTGGGTCCTTAACCAACGTGCGCTGCGTGAAGCCTTCGCTCCCCCCAGCCAGACACGACGCCAAGGGGCGCAGGCGCTCTCCGAGGATGAGGACGCAGGACAAGAAGAAGAGGCAGAGGCTCCGTCAGAACCAAAGAGTACAGCCGCCACGTCAACGATCACTAGCTACACACCAGGCATGCTCGGGCGCTACAAGGTGTTCAAAGAACTCGGACGCGGCGCAATGGGACTTGTCTACCTGGGAAAAGATCCAACGATCCAGCGTTTTGTGGCCATCAAGACCATGCGACTCGACCAAATCGATAGCGACGACAAGCTGCAAGACGTCAAGGCACGGTTTTTCCGCGAAGCAGAATCCACCGGGCGTCTCTCCCACCCCAACATCGTGACCATCTATGATGCAGGAGAAGAAGACGGTTTAGGGTATATCGCGATGGAACTCATCGAGGGAACCCCCCTGAAACAGTGGGCACGGAAACCCAACTTGATGCCGGTCAACGAGGTCCTCCTGACTGTGGCCACCGTCGCGGACGCCCTGGACTACGCCCATCAACAAGGCGTCGTCCATCGCGACATCAAGCCGGCTAACATCATGCTCACGAAGGAACGCGTCGTGAAAGTCATGGATTTCGGTATCGCGAAGATGGCCTCGAGCAGCAAGACACAAACGAATATTGTGTTGGGCACGCCGACGTACATGTCGCCGGAACAAATCGCAGGCAAAAAAGTGGACGGCCGGTCGGACATCTTTTCACTCGGCGTCGTGCTGTTCGAGCTCCTCACGGGGCAGCTGCCGTTCACGGCCGACAACTTGTCGGCCGTGCTGTTCAGCATCGCCCATCATCCGCATCCCGCCATTCAGACCTTGCGGCCGGATCTTCCCCTGATGGTGCAGGAGATCGTGGATCGCGCGTTACAGAAAGAGTTGCCTCACCGCTATCGGCGCGCGGAAGAATTTGCACGCGAGCTTCGTGCCTGTCTGCAAAGTCTCGCGGCCTGAGGGAGGTGTCGTCTGGCCCTCGAAAGAATGCATAGTGCCAAATCCGATACCGGCCTCAAACGACCGCACAACGAGGATCGCTTTGTGGCCGACCCTCCGCTCGGACTCTACGTCGTCTGTGACGGTATGGGCGGCGGCAACGCCGGCGAGATTGCCAGCGCCCTCGCAGTCGAGGCGATTCACGCGCATCTGGCCGAGGCAGTCCGCCACCCAGACCTGCCGCTGATCGGCCCCTGCGATGCCACGGTGTCTGCACCGGCCAATCGTCTCGCCAGCGCGATTCGTGCAGCAAACGATGTCATTCATCGCGAGTCATGGAGCAGGCCTGACTATGCCGGGATGGGTACCACCGTGGTCGCCGCACTGCTCCGTGAGGAGGTTCTCGCCATTGCCCATGTCGGCGACAGCCGGCTCTACCTCGTTCGAAACGGGACAATCCAAGCCCTCACCACAGACCATTCCTGGGTCGCCGAACAGATCCTCAAGGGGTTCATGACGGAAGATGAGGCCGAGCGCTCCCCCCGCAGGAACATCGTGACCAGAGCCCTCGGCGGCGAGAGCAGCGTCGATGTGGAACTGACGGAGGTTCCGGTCACGAGCGGAGACATGTTGTTGTTATGCTCAGACGGACTCACCCGTGGTGTCCGTCCGAACGACATTCTTCACATCCTCAATGGATCGGAAGACCTCCCCACCATGTCCGATCGCCTCGTCGCCATGGCGAATGAAGCCGGCGGCGACGACAACACGACCGTGATCGTCGTGGCCTTGCGGGATGAACTCCAAGCCGGACTGTGGGAGCGTCTAAAAAAACGATTCGTCGCATAACCAATCACAGGGACCCTGCACAGGAGGGAGCATCATGCCGGTGACTCTTCCACAACCAGCCACACTGCTCGTCAAACTTCACGGAAAAGGCGCGCGGCATATCGAACTGACCCAGGAGATATTGACGATCGGTCGGAAGGCCGACAATACCCTCGCGATCGAAGATCCCGCCGTCTCGGGGCATCATGCGCGGATTGTGAAGGTTCAGGCCGTCTTCTTTCTCGAAGACTTAAAGAGCACCAACGGCACCGCCATCAATGGCCAGCCGATCACGCGCCACCAACTTCATGACGCGGACGTGATCACCATCGGCCAACACCGGCTCGTCTTCCAAGAGAATTCGACGGCCAGTACGGCGGCGCCTGCCCCATTTGTCGATCTGGATCGAACCACGGTGCTCAGAGGAACGGACCGTACACCCGACGGACCGACGCGCACCGCCAAGGTCCTGATTGTTGCTGGGAAAACCGATAGGTTGGAATATCCGCTCACCAAACAAGTGAATGTGATTGGATCACAAGACGGAGCGGTCATACGTTTGACCGGCTGGTTTGCCCCCAAATCTGCGGCGACTATCGCCCGACGAGGCCACAGCTACTCCATCAGCCCTTCTCAGGGTGCGAAGTCTCTGCTCGTCAACGGCACGGACGTTGTGGGGCAACAGGACCTGAAGGAGGGGGACCAGATCGAGGTGGCGGGCGTGAAGCTGACGTTCTGTGTGCTCTCAGGAACCAAGAACACCACTCGCTAACGCCCGGACAACTATTTGAAGAAAAACGTGCCCTTCGGAAGGGTCTGGTAGCACCGGTCGGAGACCTCCTGGGCATGCGATTGGAGACACTCGAGGACCTGCCCGCTCCCAGGTTTGACTGCTCTGCAAAACCGTTTCGCATCCTCGTCGCACGCCGCCATCAACCGACTTCGATCTTCCTTCCACTTCACAAACCGCTCGTGCAACTGGCTCTGGCACAACGGCGGAAGTTGTTTCGCACGCTGTTCCAGACAGCGCGTGCGGGCAGAACCGTCCAGAGAAACGGGGCACAATTGCTCTATGTCCGCTTCGCACTTCAGCCTGGTAGCCTGCAGCGCATGAGGATCCAGCCGCGTCACAACCGGAGCTTCAACACTTGATTCGCGTGACCGATCATCGTCAGGCCTCGACCTTGCTGACTCTGAAGGCAGCGGAGGAGAGATGGGAATGGTTAAATCCAGCGTGGGTGGCGCAGACAGGGGAGACGAAGGACGTGCCGCCTGACGAGTCTCAGCAGGCAGCGTAGCCGAAGACAGCTCTTCTTGTGACGGAAAATTGGTGGCCACCGTCACCCACACGAGCCCAAGACCAAGGATGGTGATTGCGCCGGCAATGGTACCGCTCGAAGACTGCTGCTGAGCCATGATTGCTCCCTATCTGACCTGACCCAGCATAGAATAAGCCGTCTAAAATATCGACGAATTGTCCGGTTTCTACCAGGAGCCTGTCCGACATGATGGCGCGCGACAAGCGAGAGGAGCGAGACTCGCGTGACGGACGACGGTTCGAGGTCCGAAGTTCGAGGTTTTCGGAACTTCGAACCCTGAACTTCGAACTTCGGGTCGCGCCAGTCGCGCTTGTCCCGTTAGTCTCGCCCGTCTCGCGTGAGTTGTGAGCTAGTTCTCTGGAGTTTCGACGATGTGATTCTCGAACCTGGTGCACCCCTCGGCGAGTAGCCGATTGGTCAACATTTCTCCAGGCCATTCGATGGGCAAATCGGCCGTGAAGATCCACACATCAGGAGAGGTCCACACGGGACCGTAGTCTTCAGGAAGTTCGGGATCAAACAGATCGGTCCAGACCGGCATGTACACTCCGTTCCCGCATTGCGTATGGAGGTGCACGATCGTGCGGGCACGGACAAGCGGGTCCAGATCGCGCCAGACGGCCGCGGTCTCATCCGCCAGCCGATGGAGCCGCACGGCATTTTGCGCATCGAACATGGCATAGGCGGCGTAGACCGGTGCTTCGATCATATCGGGAGCTAGCGCCAACTCGGGACATTGTTCCACGAGGCCTTCAAGGAGAGCCCGACGATGCCGGTCCTCCAGTGAATCGGGCAATCCCGAATTCGGCACACCGATCAACTCAAAGAAAAGAAAGGCGGTACTCTCGACGGGCGGATAGAGCCGAGCGGCAATTGAAGTGGCCCGCTGGGAATCCGCAACCGTGCTCAAATGGTCATTCAAGCCCTGGAGACTGAGCGGCTCCAGCGTCGAATCGGTCAATAGGCGCGACTCCACACGCACCACCGTCCCGGCAGAGAGCCGGAGATGTCGATGCAACAGATCCGCCGTCGCAACCGGATCGATCTTCAACTTGAGTGGATGGGCCAGATTTGCTTGGAGAGGAAGTTCCAATGCCGCCATAATGGCATAGGACAATTTGTCATCGGCCGGCCCATCTATGAGCACGGAGCAGGATGCCTCCGCGAGAAGATCGAAGAGCCATTCCGCCATGTCCTCATCCAGCGCCGCCAGCACCGTTAAGAGATCATACTCCCGTCCCTGCTCCAAGAAGGCTTGCAGCGTATCGATCGCCGCATCGGTATCGCCATGGTCATGGCGCCGGGCATTGATCAAGTGAACGAGATCTCTTGTAAGAGGGTCAGGACGAGACCAACTCAACATATAGACAGACTCCTACCGCACAGCCTTGCATCACTGGTATGCATGTTGCCAAATTTTCCCTGTGGTAGCAAGCGCTCCAACAGTTTATCCCCACAGGGTCCGGGCCACCGATCGGATGACATCATGCTCACGATCCAATCACCTTCACCAACACGCGTTTTCGTCTCAGCCCGTCGAACTCCCCGTAGAAAATTTGCTCCCACGGGCCGAAGTCTAACCGGCCTTCGGTAATCGCGACGACGACTTCTCGCCCCATCAGCTGGCGTTTGATGTGGGCGTCGCCGTTATCTTCTCCCGTCTCGTTATGCCGATAGGTCGCGCCCTGAGGAACGAGTGTTTCTAAGAATCGGTCATAGTCCTTGAGTAAGCCTGGTTCGTCGTCATTAATATAGACGCTGGCCGTGATATGCATGGCATTGACCAACACAAGCCCCTCCTGGACGCCGCTCTTCTTGACCGCCGCCTCTACCTGACGTGTGATGTTGAGGTAGGCGCGCCGCGTCTTCGTCTCGAACCAGAGCTCTTCGCGATAGGATTTCATAGTCGTGGGTCAGTAGGCATTCATTCTGCCGAACTGGACGCTCAAGATGCAAGCAGGACAAAACCCCGCACACCGTCGATCAATCAGGCTGCTGCCGGTATATAATGGTGCCATGTCCGTCAAGAAGACGACCATGTCCTTACGCCCGCCGCAATCCCCACGACTTCGACTTTCAGCCCATGCCAAAATCGTCCTCCGTGGGCGCTATCTGGCCAAGAACACTGCGGGAACGATCGTCGAGACGCCGGCGCAGCTGTTTTGGCGCGTTGCCACCGACATCGCACAAGCTGAACGACTCTACCCCACCGCCAGCCGGCTGCCCCACGCGGCCCAACGCTGGTACGACTGCATGGCCCGGCTCGAATTTCTTCCAAATTCTCCCACGCTGATGAACGCCGGACGACGCCTCCAGCAACTCTCCGCTTGTTTCGTCCTCCCGGTTGAAGACTCCCTCGTATCCATTTATGACAGCCTGAAAGAACAGGCCCTCATCCACCAATCGGGCGGCGGCACCGGATTCTCGTTTAGCCACGTGCGCCCTCACAACGACCGGGTCGCGTCGTCGAGCGGCGTGGCCTCCGGACCGATTTCCTTCATGCGCCTGTTCAACCTCTCGACGGACGTCATCAAACAAGGCGGGACCAGACGCGGCGCGAATATGGGCATCCTCCGTGTTGACCACCCGGATATCCTCGACTTCATCGCACTGAAACAGACGCCAACCGAGATGACGAATTTCAATCTCTCCGTCGGCATCACCGATTCGTTCATGCAGGCCCTTGTACGCCGTCGCACCTATACCCTGATCAATCCCCGTACCAACAAACCGACCAGGCGACTTCCGGCACAGCTCGTATTCGATCGGCTCGTCAAAGCGGCCTGGGCCAGCGGCGAACCAGGCCTGGTCTTTTTGGACACAATCAATCGGGCCAATCCCACCCCTCGCCTTGGCACCATCGAGTCGACCAACCCCTGCGGTGAACAACCGCTTCTGGCCTATGAATCCTGTACCCTCGGCTCCATCAACCTGGCCAATTTCGTCGCACGACCGGAGGCACGACCCACCATCGACTTCGTCCGATTGGCCGAAACCATTTCCATCGCCGTACGCTTCCTCGACAATGTGATCGATCGCAACCGCTTCCCGCTTCCTCAAATCGACCGCATGACGAAACAAACCAGAAAGATTGGGCTGGGCATCATGGGCTTCGCCGACTTACTGATCGGCCTCAATATCCCCTACAACTCCGAAGCCGCGCTCCAAACGGCGACGACTCTGATGGAATTTTTTCGATCTCGTGCCCATCTCGCGTCGGCAGGGCTGGCCGCCGAACGTGGAGTCTTTCCTGCCTATCGGGGCAGCCGTCTCCAGACACTTCACCAGCGGCGTCGAAACGCGACCGTGACCAGCATTGCACCGACTGGCAGCATCAGCCTCATCGCCGACTGCTCGCCTGGTATTGAACCATTATACGGCGTGCAGGAAGTCCGCCGCATCATGGACGGTGTCGTGCTCACCTCGCTTCATCCAGCCTTCGTCCGTCGCGCTCGCGCACTCGGTCTTGATCTCGACTCACTCCTGCCCGACCTGGCGGCGCATCCTTCCATTCAACATTTGACCCATATTCCCGAAGAGCTACGTCGTCTGTTTGTCACGGCGCATGATGTCTCACCCGAGCATCATGTGCGTATGCAATCGGTGTTTCAGCGGTATAGCGACAGTGGAGTCTCGAAAACCATCAATTTGCCGGCCACGGCGACCAAAGCCGAGGTGGCCGCAGCCTTTCTGCTCGCATACCAACTCGGATGCAAAGGCCTCACCGTCTTTCGTACGGGCAGTCGAGACAGACAAGTCATTTCTTGTCATCCCTCACATCCCTGCTGAACCTCGCCGCTCGCATGCGCAATTCCTCAACAAAATTGACAGCACTCGGTGATGGTGATAGGTATTTTCACAGATTAGCCCACGTGGAATTGAATCGCCAGTAGGGAGGTGCTCGATGGCTGCGCTCGTTGGGAACCTGACATCAGTCTGGAATCCTTTTAACTTGACTCTCATCTTCGCCCGCCAACCAGAACCGGATTTGGAATTTACGGAAGAGGAACTTGATCAAACGATCGCTACGAAAGCAAGGGGCCCGCTGAACCCCCGCAAGAAATCCGGTGGGGGACGCCCGATCCTCTGGATACTTCTCCTGGCTCTTGTCGGCGGCATGGCCTATGTCGCGATGGAACCGGAGATGTTGACAGAATGGCTGAGCCCTTACCTGGGTGAGAGCACTCCACCACCGATGGCCATGAAACCGAAGCCCTTGACCCCGGCGCCTGTGGCGCCACCCGCGCCACAAGCCGCTCCCAGTCCGAGTGACAAGGCCTCAGCCCCTTTGGCTCCAGCAATCCCTCCCCCCGCTGCCACCGCCCCTGCGACCCCAGCAGTCGTTTCACCACCCCAAACGGCAGCAAGACCCGCTGCACCAGTCGCACCTCCTCTCGCCCCGATGTTCAGCGAAGGGCAGAAAGTGACCGTCACGGTAGACGAAACGGCTCCCGGCGGAAGCATTCCGTTGTTCGCAGATTCATCGAGCAGCAAGCCTGGGCCAATCGTTCGTCCCGGGGTCACACTGACCGTCCTGGACGGTGATCTACAGCCGGGCGGCTGGATGTATTTGGTGCGCACCGACGAAGGTGCAAAGGGTTGGGTATCGGAGAAACGTCTTCGCTTGAAGTTCTGACCCCCCATTTTCTCTCACGCGAGTGGCCTGCTGAGCAGACACATTCTCGCCTGTTCAGGCGATCTCCCTGTGCTATAATCTGCCCGTTTTATATCCCGTAACCAAACCCACAGTATCGAGACGATTCCATGGACACACTTACAGCGATCATCTTTGACTTTGATGGCGTGATCGCGGACACCGAACCCCTACATTTCGCTGGCTTTCGTCAAACACTGGCTGAAATCGGCATCAGCCTGACTGAATCCGACTACTACGCCAACTACCTGGGATACGACGATCGAGGCTGCTTTATCGCGGCACTCACCGCGCACCAGCGCCCCACTGACCCATCCACCCTCGCGCAACTGATGCAACGGAAGGCGCATGCCTATCTGGAATCGGTGAAGAATCATCTGGTCATTTTCCCCGGTGTGCGCGAGCTCGTGCGTGAGGCCGCCGCCTACCCCTTGGCCATCGCGTCCGGTGCCCTCCGCCATGAAATTGAATTCATCCTTGAACAGGCGGGGCTCCGAAAAGAATTTCTCCACATCACCGGCGCAGAAGACGTGACCAGAGGAAAGCCCGATCCGCAACCCTTTCTCCACGCCCTCAACGCGTTGAATCGACAACGTCGAGAGCAGGCCATCACCGCCGGATCCTGCTTGGTGATTGAGGATTCGATCCCGGGTATCCGCGGTGCGAGAACCGCCGGGATGAAGGTCCTCGCCGTGGCGAACACACACACGATCCAAGATCTTCATGAAGCCCATGCGGTCGCCCAGAGTCTTTCACAGATTCGCCTCAGCGAACTCCGCGAACGCTTGTGGCCGGCCGCATAAGAACCGAGGGGTATGAGAATCTGCTCTCTGCTTCCCAGTGCGACCGAAGTGATTGCCTTGCTTGGCCTGAGCGATGAGTTGGTCGGGATCAGTCACGAGTGCGACTACCCGCCATCGGTCAGAAGCGTGCCCATCATGGTTGAACCGATGATTCCTCCTCATGGACTGGCCAGCGCCGAGATCGACAGACAAGTTCGTCAGCTGGTGGAGTCAGGGCAACGGCTCTATCGGCTGAAAGACCATCTGTTGCGGCAGGCGCAACCCGATCTGATCTTGTCCCAAGACCTCTGTCATGTCTGTGCCGTGACGCCGGACCAACTGCACGACGCCCTTTGCTCCCTCCGTCACCAACCGACTGTCCTCACAGTGAACCCTCGTACAGTCCATGACGTGATCGACGATGTCGTGCGGATCGGCGACGCCGCCGGTCGGTCGGCGGAGGGCCATCGACTCGCCACGCAATTACGTGATCGACTGGACGCCATACGGACTCGCGTCCAGGGTCTCTCGCAGCGCCCCCGCGTGGCCTGTATCGAATGGCTCTCTCCTCTCTACGTCGCAGGTCATTGGGTTCCTGAGATGGTCCAGCTCGCCGGCGGCCAGGATGTCCTCGCGCAGCCTGGTAGCCCCTCGCGGGTTGTGACGTGGGACGAGGTCCTGGCCGCGGCTCCGGACGTCCTCATCGTGATGCCCTGCGGTTTTTCCGTCGAACGGACACAGACAGAGC
>Ga0315287_10000393_pt1 | contig 37869 bp, 32 predicted proteins | sample YL17G11_0_MG_FD_205037 | JGI IMG/M metagenome (GOLD analysis project Ga0315287, IMG submission 205037) | Sediment microbial communities from Yellowstone Lake, YNP, Wyoming, USA - YL17G11_0 | ecosystem: Environmental > Aquatic > Freshwater > Lake > Sediment | place: USA: Wyoming | collected...
GAAGCCCGGTCCCCCGCCCTCCTTGTGAACGTGGGCCGCGTTCTTCACCGTGTCGAAAATCGACTCCATCGAGTCGTCGATCGGAAGGACGAAGCAGGCGCTGAGACACATGTCCCGGCCGGCCCCGGTCAGCGTCGGGCTGTTCGGGAGAAAATCGCGGGCCATCATCAGCTCAAAGAAAATCCGGGACCAATGGTCCCGCTCTTTGGAGGACCGCTCGGCCGCGGCGACGGATTTGGCCACGCGGCCGAACAAGTCGGCCGGGGTCTTGTCGATCAATTCCCCTTTCGCGGTCTTGAGAAAATATCGGGTTTTCAGGATGCGCAGGGCGTTTTCGGAAAAACCGGCCGTCGTGGATATCGTCATGAGTCTCTCTCCCAGGACCCGGCGCTCTCCGCCGCTGCGCCCGCGCCTTAATTCATATCTAAGTTATAGTATTAGTGTACAACAACCCAAACTTTTTTTCCAGCTTTTTTCGATTCCCAACGACCGACGCCCGATTCGTTTCTCACCCGCCTCGAGGGGATGCCGTCGACGGCTCCTGGAAAATCAGATCCGCTCGGCGGACCATCCCGAAAATAGGATTCGGCTGAAAACGACCCGACAAAAAAATTCCTCAAAAATCCCGGGGCCGCAAGGACGCCTCCTCGAAGCGGCCCGGTCTTCGCCTTCCGCCTCCCCGGCCGAACCGGGGATCGGTCCGATTTACTTCGCGACCTTCGTTTTCGTCATCGGCCGGCCGCAGCAGAGGAGGATATGCTCCCTTGTTTCGGATTCTTAGAATTTGAACCCGGCCAGAATGAGGAACATATTCGACTTGACCGCGGGATCTTCGGGCGCGGGATCCTTCACGAGGTTGGCAAACCCGAGATGATAACGGACCTCGGCCACAAACTTCATTCCGCCCAGCGGAATCCCGATTCCTCCGCCCAGGACGAGGCCGTAGTCCATGGAGTTGACACTTTCTTTAATATCTTCGGACCCGGTCTGGGTCTCTCCGCCCGAGCTGATCGAATAATCATATTTGGCTTGGAGAATATAAGCGATTTCGCCGCCGCCTAAAATATAGGGAGAGATCCCCTGGACCGGAAGGTTGAACTTCAAAAGGGCGGTCGCGCTGACTTCCGTCATCCGCGCTTTGATGTCGAACGTCGTGCCGGAATCGGTCCCCTTGTACCGGATTCCCTTAGGCAAATACATCAAGTCGATTTCCAGACCCAACGCCCCGCCGGTTTCGAAGCCCAAACCGCCGGTGAGGCCGGATAATGACGATTTGTATTTATCATAGGCCTCGGTGTTTGGGTCGGAATAGGAGAGACTGGCCATTCCGTATCCGACCATGAGCTTGACTCCGCCCTTGGCCGGGCTCGCCGAAGGGTCGCTCTGTTGGTAAACCGGGGCTTCGGTCCGGGTCGGTTGACGGACGGGCTCGGCCGCGCGCACCGGCTGGGTTTCCTCTCGTCCGACGGCGGCGCCGCCGCTCACGACGTCGACCACGTTCGCATGGATGTAGGCCGTCAGGTTGACGCCGAGGTCGTTCGTCACCGTAACCTCATACCAGTCGCCGGCTTTCTGCTTGGCTTCGAGCAAGGTGCCCAGTTTGACCTGCTTGACGACGGCGGAATTGGTGTCGGGTTCCGTCCGGACGTTGGCCGCTTGGACTTTCACTTTCAGAACGATCGACTGGGCAGACAGGGTCAGGCCGCCCAAGACGAGCGCCAGGATGAGGACGAGAGCGATGCGTTTCATACGGGCCTCCAATATTTTATCGGTTCAATGATGTTCTAGTTATGCCATGTTGAACGAAGAAATACAAGAGTCATACGACCCTCCGCGGAATCGCAGGGCTCAACCGGGTCAGGATTTCATACCCGATCGTCCCGGCCAGGGCCGCCAGCGTTTCGGCCGAGACCGTCTCTCTCCCCTCCCGTCCGAGCAGAGTGACGACATCGCCGGCTTCAACGCCGGGAATATCGGTGACATCGGCCGTGAAAAAATTCATGGCGATCCGGCCGCGGATCGCGGCTCGACGGCCGTGGACGAGGATATATGCGGCGTTGGATAATCCCCGGTCGTATCCGTCGGCGTAGCCGACCGGCACCACGGCCAACCGGGTCGGACGCGTCGTCCGGAACGTGCAGCCGTAGCCGACGAACGCCCCTTTGGCCACCCGCTTCACCTGGACGATCCGGGCCCGCCAGGAGAGGACGGGTTTCAGGACGACCGGATCGCGCTTTTGCAATCGGCAGGACAAATAGGTCTCCTTCGAAGGCCAGAGGCCGTAGAGCCCGATCCCCAAACGGACCAGGTCGAATTGAGCCGAGGGATAGACAATCGCCGCGGCCGTGGCTGAAATGTGCTTGAGGGGAATCTCGAAGCCGGCCTTCCGGAGACGGGCCACCGCGTCCCCGAACAAAGCCAGTTGACGCTTCGGATAATCGAGCGAGGTCGTATCCTCGATATTGGCGAAATGGGAAGAGATTCCTTCGATCTCGATCCCGGGAAGACGGGAGACGCGTCGGGCCAGGCCGACCAGATCCTCGACCCGGACGCCCTGCCGGTTCGTGCCGGTTTCAACTTTCAGGTGGATCCGGGCCGGAATCCCGCCTCGAACGGCGGCGCGCGAAATCGCCGCGGCCATATCCCGATCATAGACCGTCAGCCGGAGCCTGGACCGGACGGCGTCCTCGGTCCGGCCCGGCGCCGTTGGGCCAAGGACCAGGATCGGAGCCTCAAGGCCGGCTTCCCGCAAAGCCGTTCCCTCTTCCACGCCGTGGACACCGAGCCAATCGGCCCCGCCGGCGAGGGCGAGGCGGGAGATCTCGATCATCCCATGCCCGTAAGCGTTGGATTTGACGACGGCCAGAAGCCGCCGGGACGGCCCGACGAGGGTTCGAAAACGCCTGAGGTTCGAAGCCAGAGCTTTCCGGTCGAGCTCGATCCACTGTAAATATCGATCGTCGGCGATCAACGGCATGGATTTATTCGCCGAGCGCCCGGCGAACGGCGGACAGGTCGATCAGCCCGTCCAGGACATCCTCCCGGAAGAGGGTTTCCTCCCGTTCGACGCCCGTCGAAACAACAGCGGCCTCGGCCTCGACCCGATCCTCGAGAAACCGCAAATAATCCTTGAATCCCGCCGGAAGCTCGTCAAAACGTCCAAGACCGTGAACGGGCGTCTTCCAGCCGGGGAGCGTTTCATAAACAGGGGTCACCCGCTCAAGCACGCCCGGTTCGAGCGGATAATCGCGGAGAGTCGATCCCTTGTATCGATAGGACGTGCAGACCTTGATGGCCGGAAAAGCATCGAGCACATCCGGCTTGGTGATCACCATTTTTGAGATGCCGTTGATCCGGCAAGCATAGGACACCGCCACGGCGTCGAACCAGCCGCACCGCCGCGGACGTCCGGTCGTCGCCCCGAACTCGTCCCCCCGTTTGGCCAGCAACTTGCCGTCATCGTCGAAGAGCTCCGTCGGGAAAGGACCGGAACCGACTCGGGTGGTATAGGCCTTGGTCACCCCGAGGACGGCGTCGATGGCCGTCGGCCCCACGCCCAAGCCGGTACAGACGCCGCCCGCCGTCGGGTTCGACGACGTGACGAACGGATAGGTCCCATGGTCGATATCGAGAAGCACGCCCTGGGCTCCCTCGAACAAGACCGGCCGCCCGGCCCGGATCGTCTCATGGAGAAGCCGGGACACGTCCTTGATATAGGGGGCCATGCGGACCGCATAATCAGAATAATCGGCCAGGATCCGCTCCGGATCCAGCGGGGCGAGTCCGCGCGCCGCCGCGATCGCGTTTTTGGCCGCGGTGTTCGCGAAAATCTTCTCCCGGAGGGCCACGGGATCCAGAAGATCGCAGACCCGAATCCCGCGGCGGCCAATTTTATCTTCGTAGGCCGGACCGATCCCCCGGCAGGTCGTCCCGATTTTTCGATCCCCCAAGGCCGCTTCTTCCGCTCGTTCAAGCCATCCATGATACGGAAGGATCAGATGGGCCGTCCGGCTGACGGCGATCAAATCATCCCGGATTTCGGTCACGGTTTTCAGAGCTTCCAATTCGTCGAGAAAGGCTTTGGGATCGATGACCACGCCGTTGCCGATGAGGCAAAGCGTCCCCGGATGAAGGATCCCCGAAGGAATCAAGTGAAGGACGACCTTGCGGCCGCGGAGATAGACCGTATGTCCGGCGTTGTGGCCGCCCTGATAACGGGCCACCGCCCCGAACGCCGGGGTCAGGAGGTCGACGATCTTTCCCTTGCCTTCGTCGCCCCATTGGATGCCGAGAATGACGATATTCGCCATGAGATACCTCGCGATCCTTAGAAGTGGGCGGCCGCTTGAGCCCGCAGCGTCGAGGTCCACCGGCCTGCGCCGCTTTCGCGCCGCCGGTCATATTCGATTTTCAAGAGGATATTGGGGTGGAGGTTATAGGCGAGACCGAAAACCCATCGCGTCCCGTCCCGGAAAATCCCCGCGCCTGGAATTTCAGGACCGGCGAAGCTTAACCCATGAAACGGATCGTCATAGCGGAGCCGCTGGTAGGAAGCCAACGGAGTCCAACGGTCGAACACGAGTTCCAGCAAACCGAACCACCCCTCCGCCTCTCCCCGGCCAAAGGCGGCGGGATTGTCGATGGTTGTTTTGACATATTCCCCGGAAGCTCGGATATTCGGAGTGGACCAAGACGCGTCGGCCCCGATCATTTTAATGGCTCGTTGATTCAGGACATCGGCCCGGCCGGAATAATACGATCCGCCGATCTCGAACGAGGCGCTGAGCGAAACGCCTAACCTTCCGCCCCAACCCTTGTTCCCATTGTTGTCCCTAAACTGCTGACCGCCGCCGAACTCGGCCGCCTCAGCCAGGCCGTTTCCGGCAAAGACAGCCAGGTTGAAATTTCCAAAACGCGCCTCGGCCAGGAGACCCAACTCCCGCCAATCCGCCGGGAACGCCGCCCCGATCGGATCGGGGTCCGAAATCAGGCGGGTTTCGTAGGGACGGCGGGCGGAGTTATATCGGCCGAAAGGAACGAAAAAAAGCCCCGCTTTCAGGCCGATCGCCGGGGAGAAGGCGAAGCCCATCCAGGCCTGGCTCAGGTCGAGCCGTCCGCCCGAGCCGAATGTCGGTTCGATCGTATAGGAAAACCCGGCGGCCCACTCCCCGGAGAAAAACAATCCGCCGCGGAGATTTTCAAGGCTCCAGGCCTCGGCTTCGAGTCCTTGCGGTCCCTGGACCGCACCGAAGGAAAAATACCCGTTGATCCGGAGCTGGGCCGCTCCCGGGGAGGCGATGATCGCCGACAAGGCGAGAAAGAGGGCCGCTCCTAAATATTTTTTCATAGGAGTCGAAAATCAAAATCATCTTCGAGGATTTCCGCCTTCCAAGCGGCGACGTTCCGGCCCTCGGTGACGGCCCGGGCGATCGCCGAAGCTCCGATTTTCGTCCCCATCCAGATCGCGCCGATGAGAACATCGTTTCGCAAGACGATCTTTTTGTAGAAGCCGGACTCGGGCCGGGAAACCCGGTATTCCTCGAGATCCGACCCTTCCGACGCGATGGCGCCGACGGACAGCAAGGGAAGGTCGGAAACCTTGAGTTGATTGGACGGGATCGTGCCTTCGTACCGCTTATCGCGGCCGAGGATATTTTCGGCCGCGACTCGGGATTGGGCGAACGACGCGGGAATAATTCCATAAAGCCGGCCCCGATGTTGGGCGCCGTCGCCGGCGGCATAAATGTCGGCCGCGCTCGCGGCCATCCGATCATCCACGATCACGCCCCGCTCGACGGCCAGCCCGGCCTCGCGGGCGAGGGCCGTGTTCGGAACGACACCGGCCGCGATCACGACCAGATCGGTTTCGAGAAGCGACCCGCCCCTAAATCGGACTCCCCGGGCCTCAGTTTCACCGACGATTTCCTCGGCAGGAAGGCCGAGCCGGACTTTGATCCCACCGGCCTCGAACCGGGACTTCAAGACGGCCGCCCCGGGCGGATCGAGCTGTCGCGGTAAAAGGTAAGAGAAAATCTCCACAACGACGACTTCGGCGCCGCGCGCGCCGAGCGCCCGGGCGATTTCCAGCCCCAAAAGCCCGCCTCCGAGGACGACGACCCGAGGATGGGTCCGGTGGTAATCCAGGAGAGCTTGGGCGTCCTCGATTGTCCGCAGGGTGAAGACGCCGAGTTTGGCGGCTCCGGAGATCGGGGGTACCGCGGCCGAGGCGCCGTCGGCGAGGAGCAGCCGGTCATACGGTACGATCAACCCGCCGGCTGTTTCCACGACCCCATCGGCGGGACGAATCCGGCGGACGGGCGCCCCGAGCCTCAAGTCGATCCGGTTTGTTTCCGGCCAGGAAGCCGGAAAGGCGAACAGCTTATCCTCGGACAACCGTCCGGCGAGATACTCGATCAGGTTCGGCCGGGGATAGTAGGGATGGCGTTCGGCGGCCAGAATCGTGATCGCGGCCCGATCGTCGAGGTCACGGATAGACTTCGCGGCCAGGGTGCCGGCCAGTCCGTTGCCGACAATGACAACGTTCAAGCGTCCGCCGTTCCTCTCCGCTCAGTCTTCGACCTGCCGGAAATAGTCCTTCCCCACGCCGCATTGCGGGCAGGTCCAGTTTTCCGGCAAGGACTCGAAGGGGGTTCCGGGGGCGATCCCGTTATCGGGGTCCCCGATTTCGGGGTCATAAACAAATCCGCAGGCCGTGCATTCCCATTTCGACATCGGACGCTCCTTTCGGCGATTTCGCGCTCAATCCTCGGAGAGGACGCGCGCTTCGTATTCGTTCTCCAGCCGGAGCTTGTGGCTCCGCTCCTGTCGGATCAAATATTCGAACAAGGCTTTTTCCTCCGCCGTGGCAGCGACAGCCGCCAACCGGGCATACAATTCGGCCGCCCGGGCTTCCCTCCGGGCCGCGATGATCAGGACATCCTGGGCGGTCCCTTCCGGTCCGAGAGGCTCTTCGACCAAGGCATCGGTCAGGCCCAGGTCCGAAACCGGACCGCCGGCAAGCGGCACCGCCAGTCCGGCCCGGAATTTTTCGAGAAGCGTTTTATGCCGCCGCTCTTCAGATTCGAGCTCGAGGAGAAGCGCTCGGAGACTTTCGGTCCGGGCCGCGGCGGCTCCTTCGGCGTAAAATCGGGCCGCTTCATCCTCCCGGGTGGAGGCAAATTCCAGGACGTCGTCCAGGGACGCGAAGGTCACGGCGCTCCCTCCTGCGGGTGAAATTCGAACACCGATTGGCATTATAGCGCATTGTTCCGGGTTGTCAAAAGAGAAAAGGCTTGATGACAAATCGGGTCCCATGCGGATGAAAAAATGAGGAGATTGCGGGCTTTCTCACGAGTCCGGCTCGGCTTGCCGTTTCTGCCGGATTCCGGCGGACGACAGGTGCCGATCGGCGCGGCAAAGAATTCCCGCCGATCGGGAAGAAAACCAGCCGAAAGAGTGATTCAGCGTTTCCGCCGTTGACAAGCGGGACAGAAGAACGTCGACCGCCCGCCGACCACGATCCGACGGATCGTCCCGGGGCAACGCCGGCAGGGCTCGCCGGCCCGGCCGTAGACTTTGTGGCGGGCTTGAAAATCGCCGAGATCGCCGCCGACGCCCCGATAATCGCGGACGGAAGATCCGCCGGCCCGGATCGCGTTTTTCAGGATCCGGCGGAGCGCAGACCATAACCGCGAGGATTCCGCTCCGCTCAACCGGTCGGCCGGCGTCCGCGGATGAATCCCGGCGGCATGGAGCGCTTCGTCGGCGTAGATATTTCCCACGCCGGCCAACACCCGTTGATCGAGGAGCGCGCTTTTCATCCGCCCCCGACGGGCGGCCATCCGGGCCGAGAAATCCTCCCGGCCGATGTCCAGGGGTTCGGGGCCGAGAGGTGCGACCTCCCCGCAGGCCGCGACATCGGCGGAGGGCAGACACCGCGCGAATCCGAATTTTCGAACATCCCGAAAACGCAATTCTTCGGGCGCGTCCGCGAACGAGAGGACGAGATGGGTATGCTTGTCGCGCGGCTGTTCGGGCCGAAGCCAGAGAAATTGGCCGGTCATTTTCAGATGAAACAGGAGGGTCCGGTCACCCGCTTCGATGATCAGAATCTTTCCCCGCCGGCCCACGGCCGTGATTCGGGTCCCGCCGAGCGCCTGAAGGTCCTCCGGCGGAGTCGCCCGGAGAAGCTTCTCTAAAAAACATTCCACCGTGGAGATTTGAAGTCCGACGATTCTCGACCGCAGACCGGCCGCGACGGTTTCGACTTCGGGAAGTTCGGGCACGCGGGTATTGTATCCGTTTCCCGTCGTGAAAACACCGGCGTTCCGGCGGACGGGACCACCCGGACGCGACCCGTCGAAAAAAAGAAGAAAAAAAGAAAAGTTGACTCCGATGGAACAGGGTTGTTAAGATGTTGTCCGCCATGAAAATGAAAGGTGTCGTATCGATGATCCTCGGCTGGGCCGTGCCCGGGCTCGGGCATTTCGCCCAGAAAAAATACGCGCGCGGAGCGGTTTTCTTCGGATGCGTTGCGGCCATGACCGCTCTCGGCCTCGGGCTCGGCGGCCGAATCTATCCGTTCCAAACGGAGAATCCGCTGACCATTCTGGCCTTCTTCGCCGATATCGGCAACGGGCTCCTGTATCTCCTCTCCCGTTGGATCCCGATCGGAGCCGGCGACCTGAAATTAGCGACCTTCGAATACGGCACGGCCTATATCGCCGGGGCGGGTCTCCTGAATTATCTGATCGCCCTCGACGCCTACGACATCGCCGCGGGGACGAAATCATGATTTTTCGCAGTCACCTCGTCTCCATGATCCTCTATGCCGCCTTCGTCGCGGTCGTCCTGGCCTTCCTCCGCCGCGACCATCCGAAAAGCCGCCTCAAATACGGCCTGGTCATGTTCGCCGTCATGGTCGGCGGGGCCGTTCTATTCGGCTGGTTGATGTACCTCTTCACCCTTTAAGGGTGGTCGATGATCGAGTTTATTCACGTCTGGAAAAGGTATCACAAACCCGGTTGGGCTCTCTCCGACGTATCCTTCACCATCGATCCCGGGGAAATGTGCTTCATCACCGGCCCGAGCGGTTCTGGAAAATCCACGATTCTCAAGCTCCTCACCCGGGAATGCGACCCGACGGACGGGCGCCTCCGCCTCGACGGGACGGACATCCTCCGCATCCCCGCATCCAAAATCTACATCCTTCGTCGGGCCATGGGGGTGGTCTTCCAGGATTTCCGGCTTCTCCCCGAGCGGCGCGTTTTCGACAACGTCGCCGTTCCCCTCCGCGTCCTGGGCGCGCCGGTCAAGGAACTCAAACGGAAAGTGTTCCTGGCTCTGCGGATGGTCGGCTTGCATCATCGGATCTGGGACATGCCGGGGGATTTGTCCTACGGGGAGCAGCAGCGGGTGGCCATCGCCCGGGCTCTCGTCAATAATCCGCGGCTCCTCCTGGCCGACGAACCGACCGGCAACTTGGACCCCGACCTCGCCGGGGAGATCATGACCTTATTTCGGGAGATCAACCGCCAGGGAACGACCGTGATCGTCTGCACCCATGACCGGGAGATCGTCCGCCGATTCGCCGGACGCGTCCTGCCCTTGAGGGAAGGACGGTTGATGGAGAGGAGCTCCCTATGAAAGGCCGCCGGGCGGTCGACGCCTTCCGGGATGCCTTCGGACATCTCGGCCGGGCCAAGGCCCGTCACGCCGTTTCCCTCGCCGTCCTGATCCTGTCCTTTCTGATGTCCGGATTGTTCTTATCCCTATCGAACAACCTCCGTGGCCGGGCTCGGGAATTATTCCAAGACGTCGCCATCGTCGTCTATTTGAAGTCCGACGCGTCCGCCGATGAACGACGCCTGGTCGAGGACCAGGTCCGTCGTTCACCGCTCATCGCCTCGCTTCGGACCGTGGAGCCGGAGGAAGCGAAAGGCCGCTTCCTCACCGAATTCCCCGACCTCAAAGAAATCCTCGAAAACCTCGGCCGCAATCCCCTGCCCGCCTCCCTCGAGGCGACGCTCCGTGATCCGGAGTCCCCGGGGGGGCCGATCGCCTCGTTCATGAACGAAATTCGAACCCTCGGCGGAGTGGACGAAGTCCGCTTCAATCGGGCCTGGTCGGACCGCATCCGAGCCTTGGGACGCCTGAGCGACGCGATCGGCCTCGTCGTCGGCGGCCTCCTCATCCTCGTCTCCATCATCGTGGTCTCGGGGGCCGTCCGTCTCAATATCCTCGGCCGCCGGCAGGAAATCGATATCCTCCGTCTTGTCGGGGCGACCAACGGATATATCCGCGTTCCGTTTCTTCTCGAAGGGACGATCCTGGGCGTGGCCGGCGGCTTGCTCGCGGTCGCCCTGGTCGCGCTCGCGGTCCGGCTCTTCCCGCTTTATCTCGGGAGCTCCCTGGGCGCTCTTCAGGAGCTTCTTGGCTTCCGGGCGTTGTCCGTCCTTCAGGCCGTGGGTCTGGCCGGGGGCGGCGGAATCGCCGGCCTGATTGGAAGCCTGGCCGCCCTGGGCCGGGTCTTTCGAACCTAAAGGCTTCCACCCGTCCGGCAATTTTGCATTCATTGACTTCACTTCCTGATGAGCCTAGAATTCCAACCAATGACCACCCTTGGACGGGAATTGCGGGAGGAACGCGAACGGAGGGCCGTCTCCCAGAAAGAAATCTCCGATCGGACCAAGATCAGCCCCCGTCTCCTCCAGGCCCTCGAGGACGATCGCTGGGAGGAACTGCCTCGGCAATTATTTCTGAGGGGGTTGATCAAATCCTATTGCCAGGCGATCGGGGCGGATCCGGGAATCCATCTGGCCAAATACGACGAGCACCGGGGCCTTCGGACGGAAGGGCCGGAAAGGGGGAACGACGAGATCGAAGGATGGAAAAGCGAAGCCCCGGTCCTCCGTTCCCGCCGCCGCGTCTCGCGATTCGCGATCGTTCTTCCGGTCGTCGTTCTCGCCGCGGCCGCGGCCGCGGCTTGGCTATGGCTGCTCCCCGGGAAAGGAACTTTGCCGCGGATTTCCCGGCCGGAGGTTTTCCAAGCGGTCCCCGGGGTCATTCCGCCCGCCCCTTGGGCGGCACCGGAAATTCAGGAACGGAAGCCGCCGGCTCCGGAGACAGGACTCCGACTTGAATTCCAGTTCCGGGCCGATAGTTGGATGCACGTCACAGCCGACGGCCGGATCGTCCTCGACGGAATCCGTTTGGCCGGGTCGACAGCGAGTCTCAGGGCCGAACGGGAATTCATCCTTCAGACCGGAAACGCGGGAGGGTTCGATCTCACGATCAACGGCCGTCCCGCCCGCGCCTTGGGCGGCGCCGGAGCGGTTCTGACGGACATCCGGATCAACACGGCCAATACCGAGACTTTTATCAAGGAAGACAAGCGGCCGGAACCCGGCTCCGCGGGCCTCTGACCCTCATGGACGCGTCGCAGAGACAGCCTCAGAAAAAAGGCCCCCGCATCATCGGCGGGATCATTACCGTTCTGATCATCCTCTTTTTCGTCATCGATATTTTCATCCGCCGCTCGTCCGAATTCTCCCCGGGGAAAGTCACCAACATCCTCCTGACGGCCCTCCAATTCATCGTCTTCCTGCTGGCGATCATCCTCTTTTTCGTCCTCGGCCGCTATCTGGTCAAATTGTATTTGGAGCGCAAGAGAAAGGTCGTCGGCTCCCATTTCAAAACCAAGCTCGTCATCTTTTTCACCGCCCTGTCGTTCATTCCCACCCTTCTCCTCTTCATTTTTACCAGCCGTTTGATCAACAACAGCATCGAGCAGTGGTTCCGGGTCGACATCAGCCGTCTGGTCAAAGACACCCGGGCCGTGGCCGACGGATTCTATGGGACCACCTCGGACGAGACGCTTCATTTCGCCCAACAACTCGCCCGGGAGATCCGCAGCCTCGATCTGGTCGAGCCGGCCCAGCGCACCCGCCTCGAAGAATTCGTCAAGACAAAGCTGTTCGAATACCGCCTGGATGAAATCAGCTTGTTTCTCGAAGAGGAGGAATTATTTTCGTTCCTCAACCCGAACCTCCCGCTTCAGGATTACCGGGATCTCAACGCCGATGACGTCCGCAAAGCCCATCTGGGCGAGGGATTCAGCGACATCAAGCCGATGGGGACGGGCGAGTTCGTCCGCCGGGGCGTCTCCTTCGCGGTCCCGAAACTGGGCGCCGTCCTGGTCGCGGCGGGTAAATTCCTGCCCCAGAACCTGACCCAGAAAATGAATTCGATCATGGCCCTGGACGACCGCTATAGCATGCGGGGGACGCAGAAGGACCTGACCAAAACCCTTTATTTCATGGCCCTGATTTTCGTCACGATGATCATCGTTTTTGCGGCCACCTGGATCGGATTCCACATCGCCCGAAGCATCACCGTCCCCATCGAGAAACTGGCCCACGCCACCAAGGAGGTGTCGCGGGGCAATCTGGCCGTGAAGATCGAGGATCCTGCGGCCGATGAACTCGGAACCCTGATCGATTCTTTCAACCAAATGACGGCCGACCTGCGGACCGGCCAGGAGCAGGTCGCTCAAAAAACGGCCGAAGTCGCCGCCCGCCAACGGACCATCGAAACCGTCCTCAACGCGATCTCCACGGGCGTCATCGCCTTGGACGCCAAGGGCCTGGTGACCACCATCAATCCGGCGGCCCGGGAAATGCTCGACCTGCCCGATAAAGCCCCGGCCGGACGGATGTTCCGCGACGTTCTCGGTCTCGACCGTTATCACGACCTCTGCGGGACCATCGAGACCGCCCTGAAAAACCGGACAAAAATCAGCGACCGGGAAATTCACCTGGTCCTGAGCGGTTCCCAGAAAACGTTCTCCCTGACCCTCACGCCGCTCCGCAAACCCGGGGAGGATTTTTCCGGGCTGATCGTCGCCCTGGACGACCTGACCCAGCTCATCAAGGCCCAGAAAATCGCCGCCTGGAAGGAAGTCGCCCAGCGGGTCGCCCACGAAATCAAGAATCCGCTGACACCCATCCAGCTCAACGCCGAACGGATCATCCGGAACTTCCGGAAAGGGGACGCGGCCGCGGAGGAGGTCATCGAGGAGGGGGCCAGGATCATCATTCAGGAAGCCCAGACCATCAAATCCCTGGTCGACGAATTCTCCGATTTTGCCCGTCTCCCCAAGATCAACCTCCAACCGACCCATCTCGAGGAAATCCTCCACCAGGTCACAGCCCTCTTCCGGGGGATCTTCGCCGACATCGTTTTCGACATCCGGGTCGAAGAAGACGTTCCGGCTGAACTTCTCCTTGACGCCGAACAGATCAAGCGGGTCTTCATCAACCTCATCGACAACGCTATTGACGCGATGAATAAAAAGGGTACAATCACTCTTCTCGCCACCTACGACCGCGAACAGCGTCACGTCATCGTCACGGTGACCGATACCGGTCCGGGTCTTCCCGTCGAGGACACGGACAAATTGTTCCTGCCCCATTTTTCGACCAAGAAGAAAGGGCGGGGATTGGGCTTGGCCATCGTCAGTCAGATCGTCCGGGAGCATGGGGGCACGGTCCGAGTCGAGAACAACCGCCCGACAGGGGCGAAATTCATCATCGAGTTGCCCGCATGAATCAAGAACGCATCCTGATCATCGACGACGAATCCTCCATCCGATCCTCCCTCCAGGGCATCCTGGAGGACGAAGGCTATGCCGTCCAGGCCGCAGCCTCCGGAGAGGACGGGCTGGAGATCCTGTCCAAAGGGAACTTCGGATTGGTTCTCCTCGACATCTGGCTACCGGAAATGAACGGACTCGACGTCCTGACCGAAATCCAGAACCGGGACGAAAAACCCGCGGTCGTGGTCATCTCCGGCCACGGCACCGTGGAAATGGCGGTCAAGGCTGTCAAACTGGGGGCCTATGACTTTCTCGAAAAACCTCTTTCGCTCGAAAAAGTCGTCCTGACCGTTAAAAACGCCTTGCTCCGGGTCCGCCTGGAGGAGGAAAACATCGGTCTTCGGGCCCATCTCCGGGGACGTTGTCATCTCGTCGGTAAAAGCGCCGTCATGCGAAAATTGCGGGCCCAGGTCAAAACAGTCGCTCCGACCGACGGCCGCGTCCTCCTTTCCGGAGAGAACGGCACGGGGAAGGAACTTGTCGCCCGAATCATCCACCAACAGAGTCCCCGGTGCGACAAGCGCTTCGTCGAGGTCAACTGCGCCGCCCTTCCGGAAGCCTTGATCGACGCCGAGCTCTTCGGCTATCTGAAGGGCCAGGGACCCGATCCGGCCAAAGAAAAGAAGGGAAAGCTGCTCCGGGCCGACGGCGGAACCCTCTTTCTCGACGGGATCGGGGCTCTCCCCCTTTCCACCCAGGCAACCCTCGTTCGGGCGCTGTCCGCCGGTTCGTTCGAACCGCTCGGCGCTTCCGAACCGGTCGCCTTCGACGTCCGGGTCGTCGCCGCGACCCGGTGGAATCTCGGGGACCTCGTCCGTCAAGGCCGGTTCAACGAGGATCTCTATTTCAAGCTCAACGTCATTCCGATGAATCTGCCTCCGCTGCGGGAGCGGACCGAGGACATCCCCTCGCTCATCGCCTATTTTCTCCGGATCTACTGTCTGGAATACGGCCGGATGCCGAAAAGCATGAACCCGGACGCCCTCCGGGCGTTCGTCAATTACCCCTGGCCGGGAAACGTCGCCGAACTCATGAACGTTCTGGAGCGGTTCGTGATTCTCGTCGAGGAGCCCGAGATCGGGGCCGCCCATCTCAACCTCCTGGTCGAAACGCGGGAACAGGGACCCGGGCTCCTGCCCCGTCCTTCTCTGAAGGAGACCGTTTTCCGGTTCGAACGGGAGACCGTCCGCCAAGCGCTCGGCCGGAACAACTGGGATGAAACCCGGACGGCGGCCGAACTCGGGATTGAACCGGCAGCCCTGCGGGAAAAAATCCGCGACCTCCGGATCACCTTGCTCACCTGAGGCCTCATGCCCCTCGATCAGGCCGAAGCGATCGTCCTTCGGACCTTTCCTCTTGCCGATCAGGACAAGATCGTCGTCCTCTTGACGCGTGAGCGCGGCCTCCTGAGGGGCGTCGCCAAGGGCGCCCGGAAATTCGGCAACCGGTTCGGGAGCGCCTTGGAGCCCATGTCCCATGTCACCGCATTTTTTTATGAAAAGGAGCGGCGGGACTTGGTCATTTTCAGCGCGTGCGACCTCCGCGAATCGTTTTTCGACGTCCAAGCCGATCTTTCTTCGGCCTTCGCCCTGTCCTACATCGCCGAATTGTTGGAGGAATTTGTTCCCGTCCGGGCTCAGGAGGATTTGGCCTTTCGGCTTCTTCTCTCCATCCTCCAGGCCCTCCGGGATCGCGGCGACGTCCGCGTCCTCACCCGCTATTTCGAGGCCTGGATCCTCCGAATCAACGGGATCATGCCCGACGTCCACCGCTGCCGACGCTGTCGAACAGCGATCGCCGAGGCGGCCGCCGGATGGCTGTCGCCCCGCCGGGATGGGGTTTACTGCGACGCCTGCGCGCCTTCCCGCCGCGAGGAAATCCGGAACGGCTTGGGTCGGTTCATGGATTGGGTCCGGACGAATCCACCCTCCGCCTGCGCCTCCGCGCCCTTCTCGCCCGAGGAGATCAAGGGCTTCGAGAAAGCCCTCCAAGCGATGATCGTCTTCCATCTCGAGCGCGAACCGAAAAGCCTCCGTTATCTCAACCTCTGAAGCTCCACGGAGTTACATCTGTGGGATCCATCGCTGACAGTCACGGGAGCAGGATTTCGTCATTCTCTACCGGACAAACGTTCTTGGAATTCCGTCAAGGGACGAGCCTTCGGCTCGCCACTCACCCGTGGCCTGAAACCACGGGCGAGTACGGCAGAAATTCCCCCGGGCAAGCCCGGGGCCTTGGTCGCTGTCAAGGGACGAGCCTTCGGCTCGCCACTCACCCGTGGCCCGAAACCACGGGCGAGTACGGCGGAAGTTGACCCCCCAGGCAAAGCCCGGGGCCCCGGCCGCCGTGGAGGAAGAGTCATCCAACCGGAAACGGAACTCGCCTCCGACGATGGGAAACCAGGCCGGGAAGAGCGCCCGGGAGGAAAATCAGCGGGCGTAGAGGATCACCGCGACGGAAATGATCCAGAGAAGAATCGCCCCGGCCAGAGGCCTATCCCGGACGATCAATTCCTCCGGACTTCCGCCTTGGCCTTTTTGATGGACCAGATAAAGATACCGAAAAATCCCATAGAGAACGAACGGCGTGGTGAGGATCAGTTCGGTCGTGCCGAATTTCCGGACCGTTTCCTCGGATACGGTATAAAGGACATAGGCGATGACCGTGGACGCCGTGACGACGGCGATCATCTGGTCGAGAAGATACGGGCTGTATTCCTCGAGGACGGAGCGATGTCGGGCCGCGTCCGCTTCCAAATAGACGATTTCATGACGCCGTTTTCCCAGGGCGACGAAAAGCGCCAGAAGCGTTGTGCAGATGATCAGCCAAGAGGAGAGAGTCACGCCGATCGCGACGCCGCCGGCGACGACGCGGAGGACAAAGCCAGCCGCGATCAGGAAAACGTCCAGGATGACGACGTTTTTCAACTTGAACGTATAGGCGAGAATCAAAAGGAGATAACCCGCGGCCACGACTCCGAACAGAGGGCGAAGGGCGAAGGCCGCGATGAGAGAGACGGCGGCGAGAACTACGGCTCCGATGATCGCCTCGGCTGAAGACATGCGGCCGGCGGCGATCGGACGCAGCCTTTTGAGGGGGTGGCGCAGATCCTCGGTCCGATCGTGGACGTCGTTCACCAGATACATCGAACCCGAAAGTGCGCAAAACACCAGGAAGGCGCCGATCGCGCAGAGAGCGGACGGACGGATCAGGGCGCCCCGGGAGAAAACCAGGGCAGCGAAGACGAACAGGTTTTTCGACCACTGCCCGGGCCGGAGGGATTGGAGAAAATCTCGGCTGGTCATGGAAGAATCCGGCGCTATTGTAAACCAAGGCCCGGGGGGAAAGCAAAAAACACAATTTCTGTGGACGCGGGCCCTTCAATCTGCTAATATCCGACGTCCGCCGACATCGTTACCGGACAGCCGACGGCCCGACTCAACCGATCTTGCCAATTAAACTAAACGGGAAGAAAAGTGAAGTTCCGGCGTCAAAAGCGGTGATGTATATTATTTCAAGGCGATCCGTCAGCCTCCACGGGACGGAAACTGACGACTAGGAGACCGACGTTGAAGAACCGCGCCCTTTTGCTCGCTCTCGTCGCTGCGTTCCTGCTGCCGGCCGCCAGCCTCCTCCTCGCAGAAGACAAGGTCCAGAACATCGACGAATTGAAGAAAACCGCCCCCAAAGTCTTTCTCGACGGGCAACGACTCGACACCAACTTCATCAAGACCGAAATCGAGTTCGTCAACTACGTCCGGGACCGCAAGGAAGCCGACGTCCACGTCCTTGTCAGCCAACAAGGCACCGGGAGCGGCGGCAACGAATACACCCTGTCTTTCATCGGCCTCGGAACGTATGAGGATCTGAAGAACGAGTTGAAATATTTCTCCAATAAAGTCGAGACCCAGGACGAAACCCGGAAAGGGCTGGTCCAGGTCCTCAAGCTCGGTCTCACCCCCTTCGTCGCCCGGACCCCGATCGCCCGGATCCTCAACCTGAGTTTCGCCGGCAAAGTGAAGCAGACCGCGGTGGAGGATCAATGGGATTTCTGGGTCTTCAGCTTCAGCGCCCGCGGCCGGTTGAATGGAGAAAAATCCCGGAAATCGAATTCGATCAACGGCAATTTTTCGATCAACCGGGTCACCCCCCAAACCCGGATCCGCCTGGGGATTTCCGGCAACAACGACCGGAGCGAATACAATTACGACGATTACCAATCGACCAGTACGTCCCGGAGCCGGGCGATCGACGGATTATATGTCTTCAGCCTGGGCGAACATTGGTCCGTTGGGGCCATTCTCAACATGAATTATTCGACTTACAGCAACATCAAGTTGGGGATCAGTATTCATCCCGCCATCGAGTTCAACATCTTCCCCTATTCCGAGTCGACCCGGCGCCAGCTCCGGATCCTCTACCGGATCGGATACAACTACGATCAATATCTGGAAACGACGATCTACGACAAACTGAAGGAAAGCACGGCCAGTCACGCCCTCTCCGTCACCTTCGAATCGCGCGAACAATGGGGAAACGCCGAACTAACCCTCGAAGCCTCGAGCTATTTCCACGATTTTTCCTACAACCGGTTCAAGGTCCAGGGCAACCTGAATTTCCGCATCATCAAAGGCTTGTCCTTGACCGTGGACGGGCGATATTCGGCGGTCCGGGACCAACTCGCCTTGCGCAAGGGCGATGTCTCCGTCGAAGAACTTCTCCTCCGGCGGACCGAGCTCGCCTCGGGTTACAGCTATCAGCTCTCGCTGGGTTTAAGCTACAGCTTCGGCTCCGTCTACAGCAACGTCGTCAATCCCCGTTTCGGCGGCGGTTTCGGGGGAAGCGGCGGCGACATGAGCCATTACTGATCCGACCCGAAACGAAGTCGCCGGGCGGGCGCCGGTCGGCCTTATTTCGGGAGGAGCGCGTCCGCATTTTTGTTCAGCGAGAGCAAGAGGATCCGGACAAACATGAAAATGATCCCGCCCGCTAAAGCGAAAATGTAGAGGGACATCAAAACAACCGAAAGAGCCGTTCGCCGGCCGGAGACTCCGCGCGGGTCCAGGAGATCGAGCAGCGTTTTTCCGAACAGGATGATCAGCAGGACGATGCCCGCGGCCGCCCGGTAGAAAAAGGGGATGGAATTCCCCGCGTCGACGGAATCCAGGACGATCAGCGGATAGAGCAGCCAAGCCGCGGCCGCCCAGAACAGGATCGAAACGGCGATTCTAAATCCATTCGATCCGGCCGACGGTTTTCTGCCGCTCATGTCCTTTCAGCGTACCTCCCTTCCTTTTCGTCGTCAACCGTCGAATCGCATCCCCCCCGCTCTTTTCAAGCCCGGCCGATTCCGCTATAGTGAACAACCGCGGAGACGCATATGGAGGCTTCACGAACGATCCTGATCAAGTCGGCCGGGCCGGCCGTTTTTTTGATCCTGGCCTTCCTGCTTGTCTTCAATTTCGCCGACCAGTCCCTCCTCAGCCCGCTCGTCAATCCCCTGCTGACCGACTTCTTCGGTCAAACGTCCAACGTCGTTCCCCTCGGCTGGGTCACGTTTGTGTTCACGATCCTCTCCGCTTTGTCCACCATCGCCGCCGGCCTCCTGGCCGACCGGGTTTCCCGGCTGCGGTTGTGCTTCGTCGGGAGCTTGACCTATGGACTCGTTGCCGTCCTGACTGTTCTCGTCCCCCACGGCCGGGCCGGTTTCGCCGCCTTTTTTCTCGCCCGGGCGCTGGCCGGGCTGGGCCTCGGGCTGATCGTCCCTTCGGTCTTCGCCCTGACCGGCGACCTCGTTCCCGCCGGCCGGCGGTCGACCTCGTTCGGATATCTCTCGGTGGCGATGCTGGCCGGCCGGATGGTCGGTTTCGCCGCGGGCGGCGCCTTGGCCGCGAGCTGGCGCCTCTCCTACGCCCTGATCGGAGGAATCAATCTCGCCTTGAGCGCCGTCCTCGTTCTCCTGAGGGAGCCTTCGCGCGGAGTCCAGGAACCCGAGCTCCGGGACATCCTCCTGGCCGGAGCGGCCTATCGTTTCCACTGGTCGCGAAAAGAGATTCGGGCGGTCTGGGCGGCTCCCTCGAACGCCTGGCTCATCCTGAATTTTCTCGACGTCATCCCCGGTTCGATCATTCTGTTTCTGATCTTCAAATACATGAAGGACGTTCACAACATGAACGCGGCCGCGGTCAACCTGGCCGTCTTTCTCGTTTTTCTGGCCGGCGCGGGGGGAGCCGTCGTCTTCGGCCGGTTGGGAGATCTCTGGTTTCGGCGGGATCGCCGGGCCAAAGTCTGGACGGCGCTGATCTGCAACGCGACGCCAATCATCTTCATGGTTCTGTTTCTCACCTCCCGGGCCCGGATCCCGGAGGGTTCCGGGATCGCGGCGGCGTTCGCCGCGCCAGGCGTCGTCGGTCTGGTTCTGGCGATCGCCGCGGCGATGTTCGTCAACCAGGGTGTGAATCCGAATTGGTACGGGGCCCTGACCGACGTCAACCTGCCCGAACATCGGGCCGCTATGATCTCCTTCGCCTCGGTCATGGACATGGCCGGAAACGCCCTCGGCCCATTATGCGGGGCCTATCTCGCCACGGTCCGCGGCCCTCGGACGGCCATGGCCGGCGTCCTGGTCTTTTGGGTCTTGAATATTCTCCTGTGGCTTCCGGTCCTTGTCCACGTCCGCCGGGATCTCGACCGCGTCCACGCGGTTTTGTCGGAACGGGCCGCTCGAATGAAAACGGACTTGTCGGCCGAGTTGAAGTAAAATGGAACCGATGATCATCCTATTCAACCCCTCTTCGGACCAAGGCCGGGCGGCCGGAAAGCGCGGACTTCTCCAAGCCGCGCTGGATCGAGCCGGGGTGAGCGCCAAAATTATCGTGACCCAGAGCGAGGGCCATCTCCGGCGCCTGGCGCGCGACGCGGGCCGATTCTATTCCCGGATCGTGGGCGCGGGAGGGGACTCGACCCACTCCATCATCGCCGGGGAAATCCTTTCCGCCAGGACGGGAGCCGCTCTCGGGATGATCCCCCTGGGATCCTCGAACGATATCCCCCGGGAATTCGGCGTAGAGCGGCTGGAGAAGGCTGTCGCCGTTCTCAAGGAAGGCCGAACGCGGGACGTTGATCTCGGGCTCGTCAAATCTCAAGGCCGAACGTTGGGTTATTTTCTGGGTCAAGCCAACATCGGCCTCGGCGCCTTTGTGAACCGCCGAGTCGCCCGCCGGGCGGAACGGCGGAGGCGAATCATCCGGAGCCAGTCCCTGGCGGGTTTTTGGGCCGTCCGGGAGGCGATCCGGTCGGGAGAAGTCCCGATTCGGCTGGAAATCGCCGGATCAGGGACAACGATCGCCGGCCCGTTTACGGCCGCCGTTTTCTCTAACATCCGTTTTTGGGCGACCGGAAAAGCGATCGCCCCTGAAGCCCGGACGGATGACGGGCTCTTGGACCTTTGTCTCATCGGATCGCACTCCCTGTCCGGTTTGGCCAAGATTTTCCGTCTCGCCCGGAAGGGCCGGCACGGACGATCCCCCTTGATCCGATTTCTCAGGTCCCCGTCGTTTCGTCTCCGTTCCGAAATTCCCTTCGAAATCCAGGCGGACGGGGAGATCTTGGGCACAAGCGACGGCCGGACGAAATTCGGCGAGTTGGAGATCGAAGTCATCCCCCGGGCCTTGAAACTCATCGGGTGAAGCGGGTGTTCGACGAGGACGTTTCCCTCTCGTTCCGTCTCAACCGGAACAGCCCCTATTCCTTCAAGTGCCGACGGTGCGGCGTCTGCTGCGCCAACAAGCGGATCGAGCCCGATCCGGAGGAACGATCGCGTCTGGCCGCTTTTTTGGGAATTTCGTCGGATCGATTCGGCGCGGATTATCTCGATTTATCGACCGGGGAATTGCGTTGGACCTCGAACGGCGATTGCGTCTTCCTGGGACCGGACGGATGCCGGGTTCATCCCGCCCGGCCCTTGGTCTGCCGCTTGTTTCCCCTCGGCTTGATTTGGGATGAGCACGGACGCGAGGCGTTCGGTCTCATGCCCCTTCACCCCGACTGTTTAGGGATGATCGGAACGGACGGGACGGTCGGCGACGATCTTCGAGCCCAAGGCACGGACTTATCAACCTTCCCGCCCTCGACTCCCTCCCGCGGAGATCCTCCCGGGAGGGCACGGTCTTCTTAAACGACCTTGATCGATCGGTCCCGCCGGGGTTAAGATGTCGGGCATGAACCGCCCGATTCGGATCGTCGGCGCCCGGGAGCACAACCTCAAGAACATCACGGTCGAAATCCCCCGCGATCGGATCGTCGTCGTCACGGGGGTCTCGGGATCCGGAAAATCCTCGCTCGTCTTCGACACCCTCACCGCGGAAGCCCAGCGTCAGCTTCTCGAAACATTCAGCGCCTACGCCCGCGGCCGGCTGCCCAAGATGTCCCGGCCGAACGTGGAGGAGATCCGGAATCTGTCGCCGGTCATCGTCATCGATCAAAAGCGCTTAGGGAAGAATCCGCGGTCGACGGTCGGAACGGCGACCGAAATCTTCACCTACCTCCGGCTTCTCTACGCCCGCTGCGGGACCCCCCGCATCGGCGAATCGAATTTTTTCTCCTTCAACGAGCCCGCCGGGATGTGCCCCCAATGCCGGGGTCTGGGGCGGGAACTGGTCTTCGACCTCGAGGCGCTCGTGGATGACGACCGCTCCCTGAACCAGGGGGCGATCAAGCATCGCCATTTCGCCGAAGGCCGCTGGATGTGGAAACGGGTGATGTCCTGCGGCCTGTTCGACTTGGACAAGCCGCTCCGGGCATTTACCCCAAACGAACGGAATCTCCTGCTTTTCGCCGAAAAGGCCCCCCTGCGGGGTCATGAGGGCAACAAGTATTACAACCTGACATGGGAAGGCCTCGTTACCGGAATCAAACGACGCAGTTCGGGCCGGGAGGGTGAGGAGCAGGGCTCGCCGGCGGTCGAGGGACGCTATTTCCGCTTCGCCCCTTGCGGCCTCTGCGGCGGGTCGCGGCTCAACGAGCGGGCCCGCTCCGTCAAGGTCAACAGCCGGGGACTGGACAACCTGGCGGCCATGGAACTCACGGACCTGCTCCCGTTCCTTCGGACAATCAAGGGCCCGGTGGCCGCTCCGGTCGTGCGGCGGGTGGAAGAACTCGTCCGCCACTTGGTCAATATCGGGATCGGATATGTCTCCCTCAACCAATCGGTCACGACTCTGTCCGGAGGGGAATCCCAGCGGATCAAAATGGCCCGCCAACTCGGCGGCGATCTCACCGGCCTTATCTATGTCCTTGACGAGCCGAGCATCGGACTCCATCCCCGGGATGTCGCCCATCTTCTGGCCATGATCGAAAAGCTCCGGGACAAGGGCAACAGCATCATCGTCGTCGAACACGATCCATCCGTCATCCGATCCGCCGATCACGTCATCGACATCGGCCCCGGCGCGGGCCGGACGGGGGGCGAAGTCGTCTTCACCGGGACCGTCGAGCGGCTGCTCCGCTCCGGCTCGATCACCGGCGAATGCCTCAAGAGCGGACGGCAGGCGGAGACGCCCGCGCGGCGAGTTCCGACAGGCGCGATCCGCATCCGGAACGCCCGGGCGAACAATCTTCGGAACATCGACGTGGACATCCCGACCGGGGTGTTCGTCTGCGTGACCGGCGTCGCCGGAAGCGGAAAGAGCAGTCTGATCGAGGATGTCTTCATCCGGGAACATCCCGAGGCCGTCGTCATGGACCAAGCGCCGGTCCAGGGGTCGGTCCGCTCGAACCCGGCGACCTATGTCGAAATCTTCGGACTCATCCGCAAAGTCTTCGCCACAGCGACGGGCCGAAGCCCGGCCCTGTTCAGTTTCAATTCCGCCGGGGCGTGCCCGAACTGCAAGGGCACCGGATTCCTTCGGATCGAGATGCACTTTCTCGACGCGGTGACGATTCCCTGCGAGGTTTGCCGAGGCCGGCGCTATTTACCCGAAGTCCTGGAATGGACCTATCGGGACCGGACCATCGCCGATGTCCTGGCCATGACCGTCGCCGAAGCCCGGACGTTTTTCGATCCGCCGGAGATCCGGAGAAGGCTCGGCACCCTCGAGGATGTCGGACTCGAATATCTTGAACTCGGCCAGCGGCTCGACAGCCTCTCGGGCGGCGAAGCCCAGAGAATCAAGCTCGCCGCGGAGCTCTGGAAAAAAGGCCGGATCTATGTCCTGGACGAGCCGACGATCGGCCTCCATCTCGCCGACATCGGCAAACTCCTCAAGATTATCGACCGATTGGTCGAGGCGGGAAATACGGTGATCGTCATCGAGCATAATCTCGACGTCATCCGCCGGGCCGATTGGGTGATCGATCTCGGGCCGGAAGGCGGGAAGCGCGGCGGGACGATCGTCGCCCAGGGGACGCCCGAAGCCGTCGCCGCCGTGAAGACTTCCTACACCGGCCGTTATCTCCGAGCGGCTATTCGGGGACGCATGACTCAACCCCCGAACTCCTGAGGCCGGACCGAATATTCGGGGAGGCCTTACGATCGTTCGAACACCCATGGTGTAAGGACATCGGGCGGCGGCCTCGCTTTCGAAAACGAATTCGGGGCTTTCCCTCAACCCCCGGTAATATCGCCAAGTCCACCCCGTGAGACGTAGGCCGAGGCCGAATGGTTGACCGAGGCCCCGAAGTTGACCATAATGCCCCCATGAATTTGATCCCCGAAACGACAATCGACGGACGGTTGATCATCGACGGAAAGCGCCTGGAAGGCGAAGGCCTCCTTATCTCGAAGAGCCCGACGACCCTGGAGCCTATTGGAGAAGTCCATCTCGCCCAGGCCGTCCGATGCGACGAGGCGATCTCGGCGGCCGAGCGGGCCTTTCCCCTCTGGCGGGAGACACCCAACCGGCAAAAACAGCGGATCCTCCGTTCGGCCCGGCAAATCCTTCTCCGCCGGGCCGACGAAGCAGCCCATCTTCTCAGCCGCGAAAAAGGCTCCCCCCTGATGGAATCCATGGGGGTGGAGATCCTAGGAAGTCTCGGGATCCTGGATTACTACAGCCGGCATGAATCCCCGGCCCTTCGGAGTAAGCGCGTCGCGGCTCACGGTCCGCTGTTAGCTTCCAAACGGAACGCCTTCCATTTTCCGCCGCTCGGCCCGACTCTGGTGATCTCGCCTTGGAATTTCCCTTTTCTGATCCCTCTGTCCGACACAATCAGCGCCCTGACTGCCGGCAACACGGTCGTCCTGAGGCCGTCAACCGCGACCCCGTTGGTCGCCCTTCTTCTCGGCGAAATCTTCCTCGAAGCGGGGCTCCCGCCCGGGGTCTTAAATATCGTCGTCAGCCGGACAGCCCAAGCCGAGGAGATGATCGTCGATCCGCGCATCCAAACGATCATGTTCACCGGAAGCGTCAGTGTGGGCAAGCGAATCATGGAGCTGGCCGCCCGCAACTTGACGAACATCGTCCTCGAACTTGGAGGCAAGGACCCGATGATCGTCCTGAAGGACGCCGACGTCGAACGGGCCGCCCGGGGCGCGGTCTGGACGGCGTTCATGAATTGCGGCCAGAGCTGCGCCTCGATCGAGCGGGCCTATATCGCCCGGGAGATCGCCCCGGCCTTCATCGACCGGATCGTAGCCTTGACCCGGGGACTACGCGTAGGTGATCCGCTCGACCCCGAGACGGACATCGGCCCGATGACGACCCTCGGCCAACTCGAGTCCGTTCTCGGCCATCTCGAAGATGCCCGAACGCGTGGCGCCGAATTCCTGACCGGCGGGGGGCGGATCGAAGGCCGTCTCGGATATTTCCTCCCGCCCACCGTCCTCACCAGAGTCGATCACACCATGAAAGTGATGACCGAGGAAACATTCGGACCGGTGCTTCCGATCATGGCCGTCGCCGACGAGGACGAAGCCATCGCCCGGGCCAACGATTCTGAATACGGCCTGACCGCATCCGTCTGGACACGCGATCGTCGGGCCGCCGCCCGGATCGCCCAGCGGCTCGAAGCCGGAACGGTGACCGTCAACGACCATATGTATTCCTTCACCGAACCGACGGCGATTTGGGGAGGGATCAAAAAAACGGGCGCCGGCCGGTCGCACGGGCCTTACGGCCTCCTCCATCTCGTCAACCAGAAGTACATCAGCTCCGATTTCCGGCGGACCAAGCAACAGCTATGGTGGTTTCCTTATGGTTCGGCGAAGACCAAGGCCATAGGCAAATCGCTTACCCTGCTGTTCGGGACGGGGATCAGACGTAAACTGAAGACGCTGTTCGCGATGAGGCCCGCTTGGGGCTTGCTGATCCGGACGGTCTCGCCGCGAAGTCTGTTCCGGATCGCCCGGAGGCTATTCGGATAATTTTTCCTTTTTGAGCCCGGCGGCCCGAGAGAGGTCGGGGACGCCGTATCCAAGCACAAATACCGGATCGGGCTTCCCTTCCCGCAAGAAATAATCCCCCGATTCGAGCAACGCGTTCCGGAAATCCCGAACGGTCCATTCGGGATGAACTTGGCAAAGACACGCCCCGGCCCCGGCGATTATCGGTGTCGCCAGGGACGTTCCCGAGGAATAAGAAAAGCCCTTCGGATCCATCAGGGAGACGGTTCCCACTCGATTGCCCTGCGACAGGATTTCCGGCTTGAGACGAACGTCGGCGGTCGGTCCATCCGAACTGAACCGGGCGATCGTTCCGTCGACATTGACGGCGCCGATAACGCGGATGAAAAGAGGATGTCAAGAAGACGACACGTCGATCCGGATCTTCTTCAGGCGGCGAATCGCCCGTCGTCGCAGGTCCGGACTTTCGCCGGTCCCGCGCGGCAGAATTTTCTCGGAGGCGATCCTCAGCAAATCGAGAGAGGCCTTCGCTGTCGGCCGGGTCAAGACAAATGGACTTTTCTTGAGGGCGGATTTTCTGACCATTTCATCGTAAGACACCGGACCGAGCATTTCCACTGTGACGCTGAGTTGGCGCGACATTTCGGCCATCTGCGCGGCAGTCTTTTTGATTTCACCCCGGCGTCTGACCATGTTCAAGATCAATCCTCTCGGACACGAGGCCAAAGAATTCCACACGGTATCGGCCGATTCAGGTGATTCGGCTCTCAATTCCCCCAGGAACTGAAAGAGGGTCGGCCGGTAGGCCCGCCCCGCCTGTTGTTTCAGGTGCCGGCGGACGATCTCGTCGGAGGAACACGACCGTATGACGTTCCGATACATGGCGGTTTTCAAGAATCCAAAGGCGTTTTCCAGCGAGAACGGATCAGGGCAGGTGACCAGGATCCCGCGGTCACAGGAAAGAAAAAAATCGAGGACATCGTAGGATGTGCCGGCGCCTAAGTCCAAGAGCACGAAGTCGGCCTCGAGCGTCCGCAATTGATTAATGAACTTCAGTTTCCGAGCGTATTTCAGGTTCGCGAGTCCGAGAACGCCGCCTTTTCCTCCAATGACCCGGAAGCGGTCCACGCCAGTCGGCATTAGAAGTCGTTTGACCATGGCCTCTTTGTTGACGAAAAAATCAGCGCCGGCCAATTGCGGATCAGGCAGGCCGAGGGCCGTGAGCAAGTTGGAACCGCCGAAATCGCAATCGACCAGAATGACCGATTGTTCCATCGCCGCCAAACAGAGTCCCAAGCCCACCGTCAACGACGTTTTTCCGATACCGCCCTTGCCTCCGCCGACGGCGATGACCGTGGTCGGGGGACGCGTTCCCTCCGCAACCTCCCGGCGGATATCGCGGGCTTCAAGCTTGGCCGCTCTAAGGGCCTCATTTTCGACCGTCCGAAACAATTCGGCAAATTCAGGGATCCGCCGGGCTTCCGCCCACTGCCACTTGCCTAACAAGGGATACCACACGAGACTATTCGTGGTGAAGGTTCCCAATCGGGCCATCTCCTGAAGTTGGTCAAAAGTAAAGGGACCCTGACTCATGTTGTTGACCAACTGGTAATACACGTTAAAAACCTTTTTTTTTATTGGAGCCAACAGGCGGCATTATAGAGGATGCTCCGATCAACTTCAACAAAGAGCGGACGGGACCCGGATTCAGCCTGATCCGTCCGGGTCAGTCTTATCAGGGGATGCTCGTCAAGATGATGCCGAACCCGAAAGCTTTCCTGACCGAGATGCTGAGAAAAGAACGGGCCAAAGGGGCCCTTGAAACCCAGCAATATATCAACCGGGTTTCCCAGGAAATCGTCGACAACCGCCGCCGAACCAACGCCGAAATCCGGCATGAGAATTGGTTGTTCCTGACCGGTCAGGAAGAATACAAGAATCCCTTCACCGGCTCGCTCGAGCGCGGTTCTTCAGAATACCGGTATCGCTGGCAAAACAACCAGGGCGAGGTTCTTTATTGCGACGAAAACACGTTCGATCCCAACCGGCGGGAAGAATACAACACCAAGGAATGGAAGCGCTCCGAGGTCGGGGATCGGAAGAAATAGCGGGATTCCGCCGGATCGACCCTCAAGAGACGGCTTTTTCCATCCGAAGGTAGAAATATTTCTTGGCGAGTTCGGTGGCCAGAACGTAGAGCGCCGTTATTCCGATCATGGTCAGCATCAGCGATGCGGGCAAAGGAATAAATCCAAACACCGTATTGAACGGCAGATACGGCAGGAGGAGAGTCAGGCCGATAACGGCCGACGTACTCCCCAGCAGGAGGGCGCTCGGGCGGCTGCGGAAGAACGGATGGCGCGTCCGCACGACCAGGGCGATGACGAGCTCGGTCAACAGCGACTCGACGAACCAGCCGGTGCGGAACGCTTCCGGCGAAGCGCGGAACAGAAGGAGCAGCGTCCCGAAAGCCAAGAAGTCGAAGATTGAACTGACCAGGCCGAAGAGCACCATGTAGTTGCGGATGAACTTGGAGTCCCAGCGGCGCGGCTTCTCGACCCATTCCGGATCCACGTTGTCTCCGGCGATCGTGGTGGCGGGAATATCGGACAAGAAGTTATTGAGCAGGATTTGCGGCGCGAGCAGGGGCAGAAACGGCAGGATCATCGAGGCCCCGGCCATGCTGAACATATTGCCGAAGTTGGCGCTGATGGTCGTCAGAATATACTTGAGCGTATTGGCGAACGTCACCCGGCCCTCGTCGATGCCCTCCCGCAGGATGTCCAAATCCTGTTTGAGCAGAACGAAGTCGGCGGCCTCTTTAGCCACATCCACCGCCGTATCCACCGAGATACTCACGTCGGCGGCATGCAGGGCCGGAGCGTCGTTGATGCCGTCGCCCATGTAGCCCACGACGTGCCTTGTCTTTCGCAACGCCAGAATGATGCGCTCTTTTTGGTTGGGATCCACCTCGGCGAAAATCGTCGTCCTCTCGGCGGCATGCCAGAGCGCCTCGTCCCGCATGTCGTTCAGCATGCTTCCGGTCAACAGGCCCGCGATCGGAAGGCCCACGGCTTCGGCCACGTGTCGGGCCACCTTTTGGTTGTCGCCGGTGATGATCTTAAGCTGGACGCCGCGTTTGGCCAGGTCGACGATGGTTTGCCGGACATCGGCCTTCGGCGGATCGAAAAAGAGCAGGAACCCGGCAAAAGTCAGGCCGCTTTCATCCGCGTGGGAATACGAGTCGGACCGCCCCTCCGCCGGTTTCGTCGCGACGCCCAGGACGCGAAATCCCTGGCCGCTCCAGTCGCTGAAACGCTTTTCGATCCCGGCCCGCCGCGGGCCGTCCAGCGGATGAAGGCCTTCTCCAACTTGAGCGCGGGTGCAGATGCTGAGAATGTTGTCCAAGGCGCCTTTGGTGATCAGGGTAAGCACGCCCCGGGCGTCGGCCGTGACCACGCTCAAACGCTTCCGCACGAAGTCGTAAGGGATTTCATCCACCTTTCGTTCGAGGCCGATGGGCGGCCCGGCCTGGCGGGCGTAGGTCTGGATGGCCGCATCCAGCGGATTGGCCAGCCCGGTCTGAAAATGCGCGTTGAGATAGGCGTATCTCAGAACGGCGGTCGAGGGTTGACCTTCGGGGTCGAGCGCGCCGTCAAGCCGGACGACGCCTTCGGTCAGGGTGCCGGTCTTATCGGTGCAGAGCACGTCCATGCTGCCGAAGTTTTCAATCGCGTTCAACCGCCGCACGATGACGCCGCGTTCGGCCATCCGCTGCGCGCCGTGCGAGAGGGTGATACTGACGATGGCGGGTAAGAGTTCGGGGGCCAAGCCGACGGCCAGGGCGAGCGCGAAGAGCAGAGAGTCGAGGGGCGGTTTGGCGAGAAAGATGTTGACCGCCAGAACAATGACCACCATCACGAACATGACCCGGGTCAGGAGATAGCCGAAACTTCGAACACCGCGTTCAAACTCGGTCAACGGCGGGCGCAGGCTCAGCCGTTCGGCGATTCGGCCGAATACCGTGGCCTCGCCGGTCTGAGCGATCAAGACCCTCGCCGTGCCGCTGCGCACGCTCGTGCCGGTAAAGACGCAGTTCGTCCGTTCCGCCAACCCGGCCTTGTCCGGGACAATCCCCGGGTTCTTCTCCATCGGGAAAGTTTCGCCGGTGAGTACGGCCTGGTCGACAAAAAAGTCGTTGGCCTCCAGCACGACGCCGTCGGCGGGGATCAGACTGCCCGCAGAAAGCAACACCACATCGCCGGGGACCACCTGTTCGGAGGGCAAGATCCGCCTCTGACCGTCGCGAAGGACACTCGACTTGAGAGTGACCTGCGACCGCAGTTTCTCGACCGCGTGTCCGGCCCGGTATTCCTGCACAAAACCGAGCATCGTACTGCCGATCACGACAACCAGGACGATGGCGGCGTCGGTCCACTCCCTCACGAACGCGGAGACCGTCGCGGCGAAGATGAGGATGAGAACGAGCGGGCTTTTGAACTGGCGCAGAAGCAATCCCGCCGCCGTGGACCGCCGCCGGGCTTGAAGCGCATTCGGCCCGAATTGCTTCAGACGGTTCTCCGCTTCAGCTTGCGCCAAGCCGTCGCCGGCGACGTGAAGGGCCGAAAGGAGTTGTTCGGGCGAAAGGCTCCAATAGGAAGCCGGAGCTGCCGGAAAATCTTGCGGCCTGTTCCGGGGAAGTTTTCGGGCGAAGACGCTGAAGGTTCTCATCTCGAACCGCGGTTCTCCTGTTTCAGGATCGCTCCGGCGCGGCCAGAAAAACGGCCAGGCCGTCATGGTCTCCCGTGCCCACAAGAGGATCGTTCACAATCGCGTTGTTCAACCTGACATACGGCCGCCTTTCTAAACCGGCTTTTTCGACCAACGCGCTGGCGAAAGCGTCCCGGGCCCGGTTGAACGACACGTAGACATGCTCGCTCCGGGTCAAGGGGGCCCATTTTTCCCGGCTCATGGCCCCGATCCAATAGAACGTCCGTCCTTGCCGAAAGGGCCCGAAAAACCGGCCGTGGTTGTTATTGAACTCAAAAGGTTCGTCGGACAGGGCATGATGTTTCCGGTCCGGAATTTGAGGGAACAGGCGGCCTCCCAGCCAGCCGAAGTATCCGGAGGAGTGCCATGGCCGGCTTTTAAAACCCGCTTTTTCACAGGATAGGAGCAGCCGTTGCAAAGCTTCGGCTTCGTCGGTCGAATAGGAGTCCGCGATAATGACATTGATCGGCTCTCGGAGACCTTTGCCGGCGACGATCTCGCCCATCCAGTGGGCATAGGACAAATCGGGATTGATCAGCCATTTCCCGATCTCGGGGAGTCCTTGAAGACGGACGATCGCCGCCGGTTCCGGCCGAAACACAGAGGGATCGACGACTTGGCGCTGGGTCGAAGACCCGATCGCAACCGCTATGAAACTGATCACGGAGAACCCAACGAGGAAGAAATTCGGCGAAGTGCGGTCCGGTCGTTCCGTCATGATTATTGTTTCAATTTGAGAATTCGCTGCTCCGCGATCCGATGGCCGGTTTATCCGGGCGATCGTTCGCCCGTTTTCTCTTCAGGCCGATAATTTATCGCCGACCGGCCGGCGTTGTCAAACGACCTTCTTCTCCTCCGCTCCGGACTGGTTTACAATGAAACTATGACGCCCACGCGAACCCGGCCGCAAATTCTCGTGATCGGAAGCGCCAATACGGACCTGATCGTTCGGACGGCCCGCCTCCCCGGTCCCGGGGAAACCGTCCTGGGCGGCGATTTCCGAATCGCCGCGGGAGGCAAAGGCGCGAACCAAGCCGTGGCCGCTTCCCGGGCGGGCGGGGCGGTGACCTTCATCGCCCGCGTCGGGAACGACGTCTTCGGCGTCGAAGCGATCGCCGGATATCGGCGCGACGGAATCGAAACGAAATTCATCCGGGCCGCCCGCTCGGGCTCAACCGGCGTCGCCTTGATCGTCGTCGATCGAAAAGGCGAAAACAGCATCGCGGTGGCTTCGGGGGCGAACGCGGATCTTTCGATCGGAGATATGCGCTGCGCTGCGGACGAGTTTTCCTCCGCGGATTTACTTCTTATCCAACTCGAAAGTCCGATTAAAACCGTCGGGGAAGCGCTCCGAAAGGCCGCTCGCGTCGGTCTTCCCATTATTCTGAACCCGGCCCCGGTTCCCCCAAAGTTGATTCCCCTTGGTTTTTATCCCCTCATCGATATTCTGACTCCCAATGTCATTGAAGCCGGGATGTTAACCGGAATCTCCATCTCGAGCCGGGACGGTCTTCGGAAAGCGGCCGGCCGCCTTTTGAAAAAAATGTCGCCCCCCGCCTCAACCCGAAATCCCCGATCCCGGGCGGTTCTCATCACCCTTGGCGCGGTTGGGGTCTTCGTCTTCGCCGAAGGGATCGAGACGATCGTCCCCGGATTCAAAGCCAGGGCGGTGGATACGACGGCCGCCGGCGACGTTTTCAACGGCGCCCTGGCCGTCGCCTTAGCCGAGGGACGCCCACTCCTCGAGGCCGTTCGGTTCGCTTCGGCCGCGGCGGCGATCTCCGTCACCCGGATGGGCGCCCAGCCGTCCGCTCCCGGCCGCGCTGAAATTCTGCGTTTCTTGAAACTTCACGGAGAGGCATCCTGCCCTCTCGGAAACCATGAACTTACACGAAGGAAGGTGAACCCATGACCCGCGAAGAAACCGATCGCGCCCGGAAACAGGCCGCCGTTCTTCTTTATCAGGCAGGAATCGCCCTGACGCCTGTCGAGGTCGAGATGATGGAGGTCGCCGATTTCGGACTGGGCAATCTCCCCCGCTACGGCTTCGAAATCATCACCTACGTCAACAACGCGCGATATTGCGCCAAGGAGATCGTTCTCTTTCCAGGCCAGATCTGCCCGGAGCATTATCATCCCCCGCTCGCCGGAAGCAACCCGGGCAAGCAGGAGACCTTCCGCTGCCGCTGGGGCATCGTTTATCTTCATGTCCCGGGCGAACCGACGCTTTTTCCGAAAGCGTCCGTCCCGCCGGGCGACGAAGCCTTTTTTACCGCGCCGCGCGAAGTCGTACTCCGACCGGGCGACCAATACACGCTTCCGCCCAACACTCTCCACTGGTTTCAAGCGGGAGACGACGGCGCCGTTCTCAGCGAATTCAGTTCGGCCAGCGTCGACGAAATGGACGTCTGGACGGATCCGAGGATCAAGCGGATCCCCATTTATTCCTGAATCGAGAAAAGAAGCGCGCTGAAGTGAAGCCCGTCATCGAGATCGGTATCTCCATCAAAGAAATCGCGGTCCGGCGCAATCGGGTCGAGACGGCCCGCCGCTTCGGGACGCCGGATCGGGTGCCCGTCCTTCCGGCCGTCGCCCACCGCTTCCTCGTCCCGGTGACCGGAACCCGCTTCCGGGATTATTACCGCGACCCGGAGATCATGCTCCGTACCCAGATCCTCGGCCAAAAATGGTTGATGGAAAACGTCCGGACAGACGCATACGGGATCACCGGCCCCTGGGTCGGCGCCTGGACCGATTTTCAAAACACCTTCGAAGCCGGGAGTTTGGGCTGCGAAATTGTTTTTCCGGAGGACGATATTCCCTGGGTCGGCCCGGGTTGGGTTCGGGACGATGCGGATTTAAGGCGGCTGGCCGCCATGGAATATGTCCATGAGGGGATGAACGCCCGGCAAATCGATTATCGCCGCCGGATGATCGAAGAGGCCGAGAAATACCCCGTCCGGTTTCAAGGCGGCGAGATCTTCTATCCGGGCGCCGCCCCGAGCCTGACCCATACGAGCGACGGGCCGTTCGGCGTGGCCGGCGATCTGATGGGGAACACGGAGCTCTTTCTAGCCTGCGCGGAACGTCCGGATTTCGTGAGAGAGCTGCTGGGCATCATCGCCGAGAAGATGATCGCTTGGCTGGATTTCTGCTGGGACGAGGAACACCTCCCGCGGCCCAAAGACTTCGCTTGGACGGACGACCTGGCCGTCTCCTTGTCGCCAGAGATGTTCCACGAAATCGTCCTTCCCGCCAACCAAAGACTGCGCGCTCATTTCGACGGACGGCTGTCCCTGCATATGTGCGGAAAATCGGATCATCTCCTGGACATTTTTCGGGACGACTTGCGGATTCACGAATTGCAGGGGTTCGGCTGGGAAGTTAATTTGGATCGAATCGCCTCGGCGATGAGCGGGAGAGTCGTCCTCCTCGGCAATATCGACCCGCGGCTGATCCTCCAGGGGACGCCGGACGAGGTGATCGAGGCGACCCGACGAGTGATCGAGAAACTCGGGTCGGGCCGCGGACTCATCCTCCAGGACGGCAACAATATTCCTCCGGGATCACCGCTTTCGAACATCAATGCCATGATGACCGCGGCCGAGCGGTTCGGTCGTTACGATTAAGCGGATTCCTTCGGCAAATCTCTCCCCTTCCGGGGTTTTTTGATCAATCCGAATTAGTAACAAGAGGCGGCCTTGCCTGTACTCCATGGCCGCCATGAGTGCAGCCTTGCCTGTCCTCCAGTGGTTTCCACGAGGGCCTGTCCTCCCTGGCTTCAAAAATACATACGACGTCTGCCCTCCGGAGAAATCCGACGCCTTCAGACGGAAGTTCCGAATCTACGACCACAATCGCGAGAAATCGATCCTGAGGAGTCTAGCCAAGATCCGCGATCAAAGAGACTCGTGGGCGGCTTCGGCCATCGCGGCGACGTTTTGAGGCGGAACGTTCGGCAGAAGCGCCTCATGGCTCGGGCTGACGATCCAGAAGGGGCCGAAGAGAGACCGCAGCCGCCGGACTTCATCTTTGACTTGAGCGGGCGTCGCCTCGACCAGAAGCCGCTGCGTGTCCACACCGCCGACAAACGCGACCTGGCCGCCGAACTCCCGGGAGAGCCGTTCGGCATCCATCCGACCGGCCAGGGCTTGCAAGGGATGAAGTCCGTCCACGCCCGCTTCGATCAGCCGGGGGATGACTCGATAAATCGAACCGCAGGAATGAAGGATGACTCGATATCCCGAGCGATGGGCCAAATCCGTGAACTTGCGGAACCACGGCAAAACGAACGCGTCGAAATCGGCCGGGCCGATCAGGCAATCGATCTGGGTGCCGAAGTCGTTCCCGAAAAAATAGGCGTCGATTAAATCTCCGGCGGCGGCGAACAACCGGCGGTTCGCTTCGCGATAAAACTCGCAGACCCGGGCGGTCGCGGCCCGGACGACCTCGGGATGGGTTTTCATTTTGATGAAATAATTTTCCATACCGAAAAGGTCCATCACATCGTGAAAGAACGGGGCCCAAAATCCACCGGCCCGATAGACGTCGCCGGCGGCGCGCAGGGCGGTCAAGGTTTCCGAAAAATCCAGATACAGGGGATCAGGCCATTCATACGCCCGCTCGACATCATCCGCCGTCTCGGCCGCGGCCAGCGGCCCGGCTTCCCCGTGAGTCTTTTTATCGTCGTGGAGGCCGAAGATTTTTCGCCCATCCGGATGCCGATACGTCGAATCCCGGTATTGCGGCGTGATCCAACGGAAGTCGTCGCCTAATTTTAGCCGCAAATCCTCTTCGGTTTTTGTCCCGAAGTAAGCGTGATAAATCGGCCACGTCTCCGGATGGGGATTCCCGAGCCAGAACCCGCATCGCAGGCCGGGCCGGCCGGCGAGGATTCCCTTGAGGAGTTCGCGGCTGTTCATTCGGCGGGTCTCATCCCGGGGGCTATCGTGGGGTCATCGGATTTGGAATCCGGGGACTCCGTCGATCAGGTCCGAAACCCGCCAACTCCCCGACCGTTCCACCCGAAAAGTCTTAATCTCAAAAGGCCTGAACCGGGCCGCCACAACAACGGGTTCGCCGGCGGCATCAGCCGGACGATTGATCGTCACCCGGGCTTTTGTCTTCCGCCCGGCGGATTCCTGGAAACGGACAAGAAGGGATTTTCCATCAGCCGAACGCTGGCAAGTCAGAAGACGGACATTGGGGACGGAAACGGAGAGAAAACCCGCAGCCCGCAAGCAGAGCCGACCGTCTTTCGAGACGGACTCGACGTCTTTTCTCTTCTTCAAGGCATTCCCGCCTAACGGCAAATGTGCGTAAACAGCGGGCGGCGCGGCTAAGTAATCCGAAAGGGCGGCCAGGAATCCTCGGATCTTTTCGGGTTTTCCCGCCGTCACGGCCAGTCGGATTTCATGAACCCCCTGATCGGCGAACCGATAGGCGCGGTCGGAACGGAGTTTGAATCCCTGCTCATGACAATAAGCAGAACTCCGAAGAACCGACAAGCGGATTTCGCCGTCTCGAAACCCGATTCCATGAAAACCGGGATGAGCGATCCCGAAGGCGGCGGCACCTTTATCCAACGCGCCTTCAACGAGGCACCAGCGGCCGTGGACATGTTCCTCTCCGTCCGCGGGGCGCCGGATCGCTCCTCCCGGGATCCCGCAAATAATCTCCTCGGCTTTCAACGTCGTCGGGAAGGTCAGCATCAACCTCTTTCGTTCTTCATTCCAGAAAAGGCGAAGACGGAACTCGACGACCGGCCAGGGCGGATAAACGATCGTCGAGAGAACGAGCCGGCTTCGGAGGCAAGTCCGCTCGGATTCGACAATAGTCCGGACGGGCCCTCGTTCTATGATCCGGGTCGGGGACGCCGGTTCGAAATCACCGACGATATCCCCGGGACTTCGGCCGTCCGTTCCCCAGGAATCCCCGGGATCGTCCACGACGATCGCCCGCGGCGCGCCTCCGGCCAAACAATCGACGCCTCCGGTTCGCAGCGTTTCAAGAAGGCCGGACCGACGGCCGACCCGAACGGCCGCGGATGAAGCATGGCCCGGATTCCAAACGGGGTTGGCCCGCCCGGCTTGAACTTTGTTCTTCACCGGGAAGTGATCATCGGGAATCCATATATCCGCAACCGACTCCTGAACAGAGTCCGGACGGGCCGGCTCTTCTCCCGCGCCGTGTTCCTCGGGAATGATTTTGTAAAAAGCGGCGCCGACGCCGGGAAGATCGGCCAGAAAAACGATTTTCCGCCGCCATCCGTTGAAGGGTAAAAGCGCCTCGGGTTGTTCCTCTTGGCAGACGACGTCCCCGCCGCCGATTTCCTTTAAACGCACCGACCACTTCCCCGTCCATTTTGGACGGTGTTCGATCATGAATTCCGCTTCGACAGGCATCCGGCCCAGGGCGGGATTGGCGTTGAGTACTGTCAAGGGGATTTCGGCCCGATCTCCGCAGGTCTGCGCCCAAGCGGCGGCCGCTTCGAGCTTGAGCATGCGGGCTTCGGCCGCGGCTTTTCCATAGAGGTCGAGCGCATCCCGCTCGGCCGATTCGACACAGCTTCCCGGAAGGATGTCGTGAAAATCGTTGAATAAATGCGAACGCCAGACGCCCGCGAATTTTTCATCCGGATATTTTTGGCCGAAGAGCCACCACGTGGCCGCCCGCTGGCTCTCAGCCTGGACGATCCCGCCGAGATTCTCCACTTCCGCGCGTTTGATTCGGGACAACGAGGTGTAGCAGCCGGGAAAACACCGCTGAAGATCGCCCTCGACGAGCGGGGCGTTTTTCGCGGCCGCCCGGACCGCCTTCCAAAAACGCTCAGGAGTGCTGTGGAAGATATGAACTCTTTTTTCGCGAGAGATGAAGCTGTCGATTTTTTCCAGATCGGCCCGGGTCGCGCCGCCCCCATGGTCGCCGATGCCCCAGAAAACGGGCACGTCGCGTTCGAGTTTTAAGGCCAAGTCGACGCCCGCTTTCAGCCGCTCCTCGATGTTGCCATATTCGGTGTGATAAAGACCGACCTCGAGCCGGTAGGCGGGAATAATGGTTCCATCGACACCGCGCCAGCGAAACAGGTCGGACGGAAGAGATCGGT
>Ga0315287_10000396_pt1 | contig 37798 bp, 28 predicted proteins | sample YL17G11_0_MG_FD_205037 | JGI IMG/M metagenome (GOLD analysis project Ga0315287, IMG submission 205037) | Sediment microbial communities from Yellowstone Lake, YNP, Wyoming, USA - YL17G11_0 | ecosystem: Environmental > Aquatic > Freshwater > Lake > Sediment | place: USA: Wyoming | collected...
CGGGGGGGGGGGGGGGGGGGCGCCCCCCCCCCCCCGGTCCGGGGGCGCGCTGGGCGTGCCCCGCGCCCCCTCCGCCGCCGGCGGCGGCTACCGCTCTTGCCGGGCCAGGCGCCAGGTCACCCGGCCGACTTCCTGGTCCCTGTAGATCTGGCGGGCGAATATCTCGTAGGCACTCTTGCGCGCCGCCTCGGGAATCTGGACCAGCAACCGGCAGGGGGCCCGAAGTTTCGCTTTGAGGGGCAAGGGGCCGATGGAGGTCCGCCCCTGCGGGTTCAGGGGCAGCCGGATCAGGTTTCGCTTGGACACAACCTCCGGGCGGTACTGTCGCGAGATGAGCCCGCGCAGGTGAAGGGGAGTCTCCAGGAAGAGACGCGATCCCTTGGGCAGGCGGGCCGTAACTTCGAACCGCATTTCCCGGACCCGGTCGAAGGCGCCGACGAGCAGGAACGGCAGAGCGACAAAGTCCTTCGGGTCGGCCGAAGCATCCGGGTCCGGTCCGGTGATGTTGAAGTTCCGCCAGGTCACGTTGTTGTTATTGCGGATGTAGTCGTAGAAATGATCCCAGTCGGGGAAGTCGGCCGGGAGAGGGGCCGGGTCTTGCGGGTTTCCGCACAGACCGACAAAACAGTAGTGCCCGGCCCCCGGCAGGGTCGGCCAGGGGAGGGCATCCGAGACCGTGAGAACGTTGGCGACCGGCACGGTCGGAAAGGACGCCTCCCCGATGAGATTCCAGAGGTCCGGCGTTACCAGCGTGGCCACGGGCGCCCAGTAAATGGTAGCTTTCACCTCGTCCGCCGCCGTGCCACCCCGGTTGCGGATCCGGGCATAGATGTAGGCCGGCCCGGTAGCGGGCGCCGACGAACCAAGGGTGTCGCTGTTTTCCGTTCCGCTTCCTTCCCCGAAAGCCGCCTGCGGGTCCGGGACGGTAGCGGAGAGGAGGATGATGTCCGGGCTGGAGGAGATCGACCCGCTGTGGAGATCCCCCGTGTCGCCAACGTGGTCGCGGATGTAGAGGTCGGGGGCCAGGCCGATGGCGTCGGACTGGATGATCTTGAGGAGGTCGGGCATGACCCCGATGCGGTCAACGGCCGGATTGGCCGAGGCCGTCCCGTTGGCCGGGTCGGAGAGGAGGGCCCGGAGCTGCCAGGGACCGAAACGGTGAAGCAGGTTGATCTCGGCGATGCCCTGCACGGCCAGAGCGGCCCCAGTGACGATCGGAGAGGCCCCGGACGTGCCGCCGAAACTCGTCGTGTAAAGGGTAGTCGAACCGGCGGCGTTCGAGGACGTCGTGTCGATCTGCTCACCCCAGGCGTAGCAGTCGATGCGGCTGCCGTAGTTGGAACTCACCCAGCGGGCGTGCGGCACGGCCGCCGTGCACGAGCCGACCATGAGGGCCCCCGAATCGCGAAAGTGCGGATCGCCCCGCTGGAGGCTGTGGAAGCCCGAGGTGTCGGTCCAGGCGTCGAGATCAACCGAGCCGTTGCCGGCGGCTTCGATAACCACGAGGCCCAGGGCGGTGGCCAGGCGAATGGCCTCGAAGGTCGCGTCGACGGTCTCGATGGGCAGGGGGCCCGGCGCGACGGGCAACTGGACCTCCAGGAGCACCGTGTCCCCGTAGGACAGGTGGATCATGGCCGCCAGGATGGCGTTGGGGACGTTGTTGGTGTCGCCGGAATGGGAGACAACGTTGACCGAGGCCAGGTTCGGCACGATACCCACGCAACCGATCGTGTTGTCGCCGGCGCAGATCTCGCCGAGGACAGCCGTCCCGTGGTAACGAGAGCCGTCCATCAGGGTCCCGAAGAGTAGGGTCGCCCCGTGGGCGGTCAGGTCCTCGTGGTCAAGGGTCCAGCCCTGCTCCAGATCGATGAAGTGCTGACCCTGGCCGTCTCCGCCCGCGAAGCCCCAAGCGTAGTGGGCGTCGATCCCGTCCGGCGCCGGGTCGAGGTAGAGTTGAGAGGGGCAGAGCGGGTCATCGGCGTCGTTGACCGGAAGCGGATCCTGTCCGGGGGGGTCGAAGTAGGCCTTCTCGACGTTTGGCCACTCGCGGAAGGCCTTGGCCAGAGTCTCCGGTTCGACGTTGGGAGGGCAGTCGACGACAAAGTAGGTCAGAAGGTTCGGCGGGCGGTAGGTTTGGTCGACCTCCCTGGCTTTGGCGACAAGTTCCTCGATCTTCTCCGGGGGCACGGCATTCCAGAGACGGCGAACGGTGAGCCCCGGGAACTGCTTGGACAGGTTCTCCCAGGGTCCGACCTTCAGCTTCTCAAACATGGTCTCGACGCCATCCCGGTAGGGAAGCTCGACATAGTCCTTAAACTTGATCACGATCCTGGGACGATAGCCGGTTACGCTGCCCTGTTTGCCGGCCACCATGGGTTTCTCGCTTGGCCTCTTCTCCACTGGCTTTACCCTCCTTTTTCCTCCTCTTTCGGTCTGCCTGAGAGGCGCGGGTGGCGCCGCAGCCCGGCGGAATGGCTGGGAGGTTCTGGGGGAACATACCGGTCCCTGCCGATCCAACACACTTCTTGACTCCGACTTCGAGAGCGGCTATGATGACTGTGGACTGCTAACAGTAGGCTGGCACATAGGGAGGAATGGATTATGGTCTCCTACACGGCCGAGGAACTGGCCGAGAAGGCCCGGCTTGAACTGGGCGCCGACCTCAGTCCGAGGACGATCTACTTCTACCGCCAGATCGGCGTCCTGTCGCCGCTCGCGGCCGCCGGAAGCCAGCCGCGCTTCAGTGAACGTCACTTCCTGGAACTCGCGGCCGTTCTGGCCCTGCAGCGGGCGCCGGACCGCCCGACCCTGGCCGAGATAGCCCTGATGTTGGGCGGCCTGTCCGAGGAGGATCTGGCCGGGCTGGCTCGATCCGTCGGACCCACGGCCCGGGAACTCATGTCGGTCCGCCCGGTGATCAGGCTTCCGTCCCGCGGCGGTCACTACTACGTGGCCGAGAACATGCTCTACGACCCGCCGTCGCCGAGCCGATCGCCCGCCCCGGACGCGTCGGCGGCAGACACGTCCCCCGCCGGCTCACTCACCGCTCAGGCTTCGCGGGCCGTGACCATCAACCTCGCGCCCGGCGTCACCCTGCACCTGGGTCCGAATGCGCCGAAGGAGCTTGTGTCCAAGCTTCTCGCTCTAGCTCTCGACCACGCCGAGGGCGCCAAGCCCTCGGGCGACACGCCCCCGACGGGTGCCAAGCCCTCGGGCCAAACGCCCCCGGAGGGTAAATCCGGGGGGACCGGAGCATGAGACCGGAACTGAGGAGCACTCGCCAAGGTATCGCCCGCGAGGGTGGTTCGGTCTACGTTCAGGTGATCGTCGATCCGCGGGCCGCGGCCACTCGCGGCGGCGGACGCGATCTCCCCCGCCGTCCGGTGGCTCTGGCTCTGGTCTTCGACCGTAGCGGCAGCATGGGCGGCCCCGCCGGCGGGCACGACCGCATCTGGAGCCCGGAGCGCGGCTACCGCCCTGTCGCCTCCCGGACCGACTACCTCCCCGTCTACGGACGGACCAAGATGGACTACGTCAAGGCCGCGGCCCACGGCCTGATCGACGCCGCAAAGACCGGAGACTCCATGGCCCTGGTCAGCTTCAGCAACAGCGGCCGGCTGGAGGCCCCCCTGACCCTCATCGACACCTGGAACCGGAGCCTCCTTCACGAGGCCGTCGCCTGCTTCCAGCCCGAGGACTCGACAAACCTTCACGAGGGCCTGGTCGTGGCGGAGAAGCAATTCCCGCCCTCGCTGCCCGGAACCCACTACTGCAAGATCATTCTCCTTAGCGATGGGCTGGCCAATGTCGGCGTGACCTCCCCCGGCGGAATGGCCGACTTCGCCCTCTCCGCGCACCGTCGCGGGGTCACCGTCTCGGCCCTGGGCGTGGGTCTCGACTACAGCGCCGAACTCATGGCAACCTTGGCCCAGTGCGGCGGAGGTCACTTTCATCACATCGCCGACGCCTACTACCTACCCGAGGTCATTCTCGGCGAACTGCGAGGCGCCGGCGCCATTCTAGCTCGCCGCGTCAGGCTGGAGATTTCCTGTGCGCCTATGGTGGCCGTCAGCGAGAACCTCAACCTCTATCACCAGGAACCACGGCCGGGCGGAGTCGCGGTCGACATAGGCGATCTCAACGGGACCAGGGACCTCGTCCTGGAAGTGGCCACCCCGGCCGGCTTTCGGGGGGATCTGGTTCCGGTGAGAGCCACCCTCCGCTGGGACGACCTCTCCGGCGCGAGCCGCGAGAGCACGGCCGAACTCGTCCTGGCGGCGGTCGATGCCTCCCGCTTCGAGACCCTGCCCGTCGACGTGGCCCTCGTGGCCGAGGTGGTCCGCCTCATCGAAGCGAGAGCCCTTCGCCTGGCCAGCGGGGCCTACGACGCCGGCGACGCCGGCCGCTCCCAAGCCTCCGTGGGCACCGGGTTGGCCGACCTGGCCCGGATGATCGGCGGGGCCCCTGAACTCGACGGCCCCCTCCACGCGGCCGAGGCCCGTCTTCAAGACGCCGGGGCTAGGTTCGCCCGGCGCGAGATGACGGCCTCGGAGACCAAGGAGCTTTTCAGCCAGGCCTACGAGTCGACCGTGGGCCAGGGGAAGGCCGAGCGCGGTCGGAGGAGAGCGGGAAAGTAGAGCGGGAAAGCAGAGCGGGGGAAACCGGGCGCCGGGCGTATCGGGGGAGATCGCCTGGAGGGGCCAGATCGAATAGGGTGGGGGGGCGAAACGCCCCCCCTCTCCCATTCAGTCGCGGGCGAGACTCACTTTCCCTTGAACTGGGGCGGCCGCTTCTGCATGAAGGCCATGGCCCCTTCGATGGCGTCCTCGGTCTTGGTGACGGCGTCCATCTTGTCGAGCTCCACCTTAAGACCTTTCTCCGTGCAGCCTCGACCGATACCCTCATGGACGGCCTCAAGGATGAGCCGCTGGGCCACCGGCGGGCCCTGGGCCAGACGCTTGGCAATCTCCATCGCTTTGGGCACAACCTCGGCCAGCGGAACGGCGAAGTTCACGAGCCCGTGCCGCACAGCCTCCTGGGCCGGGATCGGGTCGCCCGTGAGCATGTAGTAGAGGGCCGGGGTCTCGCCCATGAACCGAGGCAGCCGCTGCGTCCCCCCGTAGCCCGGAATGATGGCCAGCTTGATCTCCGGCTGTCCGAGTTCGGCGTCCTCGGCCATGACCCGGAGGTGAAAGCACATCGTGAGTTCGCAGCCCCCGCCGTAGGCCGAACCGTTGAGGGCGATGACGGCCACCTTGGGAAAGTTCTCGATCCGGGTCAGGAGCGCCTGACCCCGGCCGATGAACTCGCGGGTCTGGCCGGAACTGAAGGCCGATCCAAACTCGGTGATGTCGGCCCCGCCGCAGAACATCTTACGGGTCTTGGTTCTGATCTCCTCGCCCGCGGTCAGGACCATGACCCGGGTCTCGGACGAGGTCTCGACCTCGCCCAGGATGGCCTCGAGTTCGTCGAGGAGCCCCTGGCTCAAAGCGTTTACCGGGGGCCGGTTCATGGTAACCAGGGCCACGCCGTCCTCGTTCCTAACGCTAAAAAACTGGTAGTTGCCCATCCTCACGCCTCCTTGAGAGAGCTCTAGAAGGTGAAGAGCGTGAGCCCCGCCGACAGGTCGAGGGCCACGCCCGTGATGTAGCGGGCCTTCTCCGAACACAGGAAGACCACCGGCCAGGCGACGTCCTCCGGCTGGCCCTCCCGCTTGAAAACGATACGCTTCCGGATGCGGTCCTTCATGTCGTCTCGCATGAACTGGAACATCTCGGTGGCGATGATGCCGGGGTAGACTACGTTGGCCGTGATGTTGTACCGCCCCTGCTCGAGAGCCACCGTTTTCATCAGACCGAGGAGAGCCGACTTCGTCGCCGAGTAGCCCGCCTGGCCGAAGCCACCCAGTACGCCGGCCACCGACGAGATGCTGACGATGCGCCCCCAACCGAGTTGCTGCATGGTGGGAAGAGCCGCGCGAACGCAGTTGAAAACGCCGGTGAGATTAACCCGAAGATCCCGTTCCCACCGGCTCTGGGCCATGATCTCGATCTTGGAGACATTGTCGAGAACGGCCGCGCCGTTGACAAGGATCGCCACCGGGCCAAGTTCGGCGCTGAACTTGTCGAAGGTCGCCTTCACCGCCTCGGGGTCGCCCACATCGCAGTGGAGGCCTAGAACCGTGCCGCCCATAGTTTCGATCTCTTTCGCCGTCTCGGCCAGGCCCTCGTCAAAGATGTCGAGAAGCCCCACTTTGGCGCCTTCCCGCGCGAACTCGAGAGCGATGGCCTTACCGATCCCGCGGGCGCCGCCAGTCACAACGGCCACCCGATCCTTGATGCCAAGGTCCATCTTGTCGCACCTCCTCTCCGTAAAAGGCCGTTCGAATGCTTCTTCGATCTAGACCAGTGAGTAGAGGTCCACCTCCCGGGTCTCGGTTCGGCGGACACGCCCATCCGCCTCCAGGAGGTCGAGGTGGCCCAGGGCCTCCGACAGAGCCAGGAACTGCCCGGTCGGTTCCCCCTGGTCCGGGAAGAGGGCCCGGGCCACGCCGAAGGCCGGCGACGGACCGAGCCGGCCCAGAATAGCGGTGATGGCCGACTTCCTTCTTTCGTAGTGCCGCATCCGGCGGGCAATGAGGGCCCGGTGGCCGGTGAAGGGCGCCCCGTGCCCGGGCAAGATCTCGCCCACGTCGAGGGCCTCAACGCGCCGCAAAGACTCGATATAGATTTCCAGGCTTCGCTCGCGAATCAGAACGGGGGCCCGGGCGGGCTCGGCCGCGGTTGCCGGGCCGGCCTCCGCCACGTCCACGGGGCCGACCTCGGCCGCGTCCACGGACGCCGGGCCCGGCGAGACCTCCCGGAACTCCATGATGGCGTTGGAAGTAATGTGGGGAAGCAGGTGGTCGCCGGCGATGAGGCGCTGCCCGACCTCGTCGTGGAAGCAGACCGAGCCGGGAGAGTGGCCCGGGGTGTGAATGATCTTCCAGGTCACCCCTCCCCCCTCAACCGTGTCCCCGTCGGCCGGAAGGACATCAACCTTGACCGCGGCCCCCAGCCTGTCGCTGGCCGCCCACTGCCGCATAAGAGAGGCCAAAAACTCGTCCGGCAGGCCGGCCCGGGCCAGGATCTTTCCAAAGACCAGAAGCTGCCCGGGACTGCTCTCCGAAATTCGTCCCGTCAAACGGGGTACGGCATCGGCGTGGGCCACAACGCGGGCCCCTGAGCGAGAGGCGATCTCCCCGGCCAGACCGTAGTGGTCCACGTGGGGGTGGGTCAGAAAGAGAGTCTCGAACCGGTCCAGACCGAGCCCAAGCTTCTCGAGGCCCTTAACCAGGGCCTCCTTGGCCGGCGGGTAGTTCGGACCCGGATCCACCAGGGTGAGGGAACCGAGACCGGGGCCATCGGGTCTCAGAACGTAGCTATTGACTTGACCAACGGGAAAGGGTGTGGGTAGGGTCAAACGGTGGATCTCCGGCAAGGCGGCCCTCCAGGCGTTGGCCGGGGCTCGCGAACCGCGCCGAACTCGTTCCGAAGCCCGACGCGAACCCTGGGCCAGAGTCGGACCGGGCCAAGCGGGACCCCTATCTCGGCCCCGCCCGGCCCGGTTTCAGCGATCATCTTCACGCGCGCCGGCGGCCCTAGAAGCTCTTCCCGCCGAGCTTTCTGGCAATGACCAGGCGTTGGATCTCGGCCGTGCCTTCCCAAATCTGATAGATCTTCGAGTCGCGCAGCCACTTCTCGACGGGGTACTCCTTCATGTACCCGTAGCCGCCGAGAACCTGGATGGCCTCGATGCAGACGGAGACGGCCGTGTCACCGGCGAAGAGCTTGGCCATGCTGCCCTCACCCCGGGTGAAGGGGACCTTGGCGTTGCACATCCAGCCCGCCCGCCAGATAAGCAGGCGGGCCGCGTCGACCGCGACGGCCATGTCGGCCAGCTTAAAGCCGATGCCCTCGTGAGCTATGATGGGCTTCCTGAACTGGACGCGGGTTTTGGCGTACTCGATGGCGTACTCCAGGGCCGCCCGGGCGATACCGAGAGCGGCGGCCCCGACTCCGGGACGGGTGTACTCGAGCATCTGCAGGGCCCCCAGAGCGGCGATGGCCCCTTCGCCCCCGAGCCGGTTCTCCGCCGGCACCCAGCAGTCCTGGAAGACGACCTCCGCCGTGTGCGAGGCGCGGACGCCCAGCTTGTGCTCCTTCTTACCCATGGACATGCCCGCCGTCCCCTTCGGGACAATGAAGGCCGCCAGGCCGCCCCAGCCCAGGCTCGGATCCGTGGTGGCGAAGACCACGTGCACGTCGGCGATGCCGCCGTTGGTGATAAAACACTTCACGCCGTTAATAACGTAGCCGTCGTCCTTCTTGACGGCCGTTGTGGTCAGCGACTGGACGTCTGAGCCGGCGTTGGGCTCCGTGAGGCACATGGCCCCGAGCCGGGCGTTGTTCTCGTCGCAGAACATCGGGATCCACTTGTCTTTCTGCTCTTCGGTCCCGATGGCCAGGATGCCGGCCGCCGCCAGGCCCGTTCCCAGAATGCAGGTCTGGATCCCGGCGCAGCCCCAGGCCAGTTCCTCGGAAACGATGAACTCGGTGACGCGATCCTCGACGCCACCCCCACCGTACTTCTCAGGAAAGTAGAAGGAGGTGAGCCCCATCTTGGCCGCCTTCTTCACGACATCCCACGGAAACTCTCCGCTCTCGTCGTACTGGGCGGCTACCGGACGGATTTCCTTCTCGGCGAAGTCGTGCGAAAGGCGTTGGAAGGTTACTTGCTCATCGGTCAACGCAAAATCCACCACGCTAAGGCACCCCCTGTGCGGCGCGACGGTTGGAAGCGGCGGGGGCCTGCGCGGGCCCGGCTAGGGCGATCCTGGGGGGCCGGAAAGCGGTCCCGCCACCAAACCGTCCGCTAGAATGTGGTAGGAATATTGGCTCAACTCTCAGCAATACCTCCCACTACCGTCACCCGGGAGAAGATATTCTAACGACCGTTAGGTAAGAACCGAAGCCATGTTGAACAACGACCGGCTCGGATCTCGGAACCATGTGGAACTCCCACGTCTGTCGTAGGCGCAGAGAAACTTTGGATGTTTCAAACAACTTATCCCAAACTGCCCTGATCTTAGGAGGATAACTAAACCCCGCCAAGAACCGCCCCGGTGGCAGCCTCGCGCTGTCACCTGGGGCAATCGGTCCGCATGTCCTTGTCGAAGGGAGGTGATATCAGTGAAGAAAGCCTACGAAGAGCCCGTCGTTGTCACGATCGTCGAGCCGACCGAGAAGGCGGCTTATATCACTTGCATCTGCTTCTGCGGCTCCGCGGACTAAGCTCAGCTAGGTTCACCGGCTAGGTATCGCCTCACTCCAGATGCGGACCGATTGCCCCTAATTGGAGGGTATTCCGTGGCCCCGGAAGTGTCAACCCGCTCGACCGCCGCCCGGCCTCAAGACGGCCTCCGTCCGGACCTGCCCTCCGTCTCCTACCGGCAATTGGGGGAGCACGGAGTCGTCCTCCACGTTCCCTCGGGGGCGGTGACCGTCCTCAGCCCGGTGGCCGCCTTCCTCTGGGAAGGCCTCGGCAACACAGAGACCACCGTAGTGGATCTCGTGGCCCGGCTGACCCGCGAGTACGACGTGTCCATCGAGCAAGCCGCCCGCGACGTTGACGCCCTCATCCGGGAGTGGCGGGCCCGGGGCTTGATCCGGGACAGCGAGGCCACCAGTGGGCCCGAAAGCTCGGAAGGCGGAAGGCCACCGGACCCGAGAGACAAGGAGCTCCTGACCCGCCTCGCGGCCGGTCTGGCCGTGCCGATCACCTGTGACTGGGAGGTCACCCTGCGCTGCAACCAGCGCTGCCTTCACTGCTACGTGGCCGCCGGGACACCCCTTGACGGCGAGCTTGATGCCGACCAAGCCCTCTCCGTTGTGGCCGACCTGCGCGAGATGGGTTGCCTTTTCCTGTCTCTGACCGGCGGCGAACCCCTGGCCCGGCGGGATCTTCCAGCCCTGGTCCGGGAGGCCAACCAGGCCGGCATGCGCGTCACTCTTCTGACCAACGCCAGTCTGGCCGGCCGGGCCAAAGCCGGCGAACTGGCCGAAGCCGGGCTCAGGGCCTGTGAGGTCAGCCTCTATGGCGGCGAACCGGCAACCCACGACGCCATCACCAGGGTCGCGGGCTCGTTTCGGGCCACCTTGAATGGCCTTCGCGCCTTCCGCGCGGCCGGGACCAAAGTGACCGTGAAGTTCCTGGCCACGCGGATGGCTTTCGACGAGCGCCTCAGGGTCCAGGAGCTGGCTCTGGAATTGGGGGCCGGTTTCAGGCTCGGACCTCTGATCACGCCGACCCTGCGGGGCAGCTTGGATCCTTGCGGGCTTCGGCTGACCGACGACCAGTTGACGAAGATTCTTGCCGAAGGATCCTATCGGCCCCAAGAGGTTCGTTGCGAGCCGGCGACCCACAAGTTGCGCCTGGGCAGCGATGGGTCCGTGTTCGCCTGCGACTTCCTGCCCTCTCCGGTGGGGCGCCTTCCGTCCGGGGGGTCGCCTCTCGCGGAGTGGCGCTCACCGGCGGCCCTAGCCCTCCGCGAGGCTGCCTGGACCCGGATTCCACCGCCCCAGTGCGCCGCGTGCCCGCTCGGGGCCACCTGCCCCCGCTGCCCAGGTTTGGCCTTCCTCGAGCATGGATCGTACGAGGCCATCCACATCGAGGCCTGTCGTATCGCCCGGCTTTACAACGCGGTCACATCCAGGGAGGCATGATCTCCATGAGCCCCGATCTGTTTCGATTGGCCTCCGGCCTTACCGTCCTTCATGACCGGCGGCCCCAGCATCTGACCTCAACCATTGGCCTGTTCATCTTGGCCGGACCGGTCGATGAGAAACCCGAGGCCGCCGGAGTGGCTCATCTGGTGGAACACATGCTCCTCAACGGCACCGAGACCAGGTCGGCCGAAGACGTGAGCCGGGCCTTCGACCTGGCCGGCGGGCATCTCCAGGCCTTTACGGCCAAGGAGCACACCTGCCTTTTCAGCCGCGTCCTAGCCACCGAGACGCGCCCGGCCATCGAGGTCATGCTCGATCTGGTCATGGACCCGGTCTTCGACCCCGTTCTCTTCGAACGGGAGAAGAGAATCGTAGCCGAGGAGAGCGGCCTTGGCGCAGACTCGCCCCAAAGGCACGTGATCGACCTCGGTCTTCTGTCGCTCTGGCCCGAGAGCGCCTTCGGCCGGTCCATTCTCGGCCTGCCCGAATGTGTCGCCGACCTCACTCCGGCCGACGCCCGGGCGTTCCACGCCACTCACTACCGGCCGGCACGGATCGTGGCCGTGGTCGACTCGCCTCTGCCCGCCGAGGAGATCAGGTCCTACTTCGAGACGGCGGCCGGGCATCCCGGAAACTGGCGGGCCGGGGGCGACGGGGCCCCGGTCCCGAGGATCGCCCCGCGAACCACTCCGGGCATCGTCGTCTCCCGGGCGGCGACCCAGCAGGTCCACCTCTGCCTGAGTTTCCCGGCCCCGGCTCTGGGCGACTCCCAAGCCGAGCCGGTCACGATTCTGTCCACTCTCCTCGGCGGGAGCGTGGCCGGTCGACTCCTGCGCGTCCTTCGCCGGGAAGACGGCCTGGTCTACTTTGTTTCGACCAGCTTCATCCCCTACACCGCCGGAGGGGTCTTCCAGGTCTATGCCGGAGTTACTCCGTCCAGTGTCGAGCGGGTCCTCTGTCTTTGTCTGAGGGAACTGGGCCGCATCGCCCGGGAGGCGCCCTCCGCGGACGAGCTTCACCGGGCCCGGCAGAGAGTCAAGGGGGCTCTGGCCTCGGCTCAGGAACAGCCCGGAGACCGGACGACAATGACCGGCAAGGAGCAACTCCTTCTCGGCCGGATCCGTGACCCGGTCGAGGTTCTGCGAGCTTACGACGCTGTGACTTTGGACGACCTTCTGGGAGCGGCCCGGGCCATGTTCCGGCCGGAGCTGATGGCCTGCGCCGCCATTGGGCCGGTCGACTGGACCCTGGATGACCTCGCTCGCTTCCGGACCCGGCTGGCCGAGGCCCTGTCGGCCGCGACGGGAGTCGCCGGAATCGATGCACCGGGAGGCCAGCCATGATGGTCGGACCGGACACTGTCCCCAGCCGGCGGGAGGGCGTGGAGACCCAGCGCTGGGAGGAAGCCCTTGTCCTCGTCTGCCCGGCGACGGGGCGACGCCACCGTCTCAATCCGGTGGCCACCCGCGTCTGGGAGCTGGCCAACGGCGAGCTGGCGATCTCCGGCATAGCCGCCGTTCTCGAGCGCGAGTTCGACGCGCCGCCCGAGCGCCTCCTGGCCGACGTCGCCCGTCTGGTCGAGACCCTCATTGAAGCCAGCCTCTTGCAGGTCGCGGGACCGCCGGTCGCGGCGGTGGTCGCGGCCCCGGCGTCCCCGGAGTCTTCGGTGGCAATGGGGCCGCAGCCGCCCGTTGGCGGCCGGCCGCCGGATGCCTCCGCCCCCGAGACGCCCGCGCGGGAGGGCCTCGTCCGCCGGATGGAGTTTGAGCTTACCGGAAGGTGTAACCTCCGCTGCCGGCACTGTTTTCTCCAGGACGCGACACCCGGCGATGAGATGACCACGGTGGAGGTCGGCAGTATCCTGGGCCAACTCGGCGAGGCCGACTGCGATCTGGTCAACTTCACCGGAGGCGAGGCCACCCTGCGGCCGGACTTGCCCGACCTCATTGCCGCGGCCCGGGCCAGCAGCCTCCGGGCCACGCTCATTACCAACGGCACGACCATGACCCCCACCCTGGCCGGCCGTCTGGCCGGCGCCGGCCTCGGCGGGGTCGAGATCTCCCTTCACGGGGCCACCGCCGAAACCCACGACTCCTTCGCCGGTCTGGCGGGTGCTTTCGACCGGGCAAAGCGGTCCCTCGCCCTCCTGGCCGAGGCCGGCGTCCCTACCAGCGTCATGTACGTGGTCACCCGGCAGAACTACCACGAGTACCGCCGGGCGGTCTTCGAGATCGGCCAGCTCACGCCGAGCCTCGGCTTCTCGCCCCTCCTCTACCCCACGCTGCGCGGAGGCAAGGGACCCCTGGCCCTGCGCCTCGGCGACGACCAGCTCATCCAACTCATGCGGGACGGCCTCTTCCGGCCTGGCCGTCGCGTCTGCTCCCTGGCCCGCGGCGAGGGGCGTATTGGTTCCGACGGAACGCTCTTCCCCTGCGGCTTTGTGACCGTGGCCCTTGGTAACCTCCGGACGACAAGTTTCCGCGAGCTTTGGCAGTCGGCCACCTGTGAGGAACTGCGACGGGCGCCCTGGATCAATGAGACCCCTCCCGCCTGCGCCCGCTGTGAGCGTCGGGACATCTGCCCGCGCTGCCCGGGCCTGGCGTTCCTCGAAGATGGAGAGAAGATGATCCCGCACCAAGAGTCGTGCCGGATCACCCGCCTGTACCGGGAGGCGATGGCGTCATGAGTCTACCGAAAGGGGGTGGCTTCATAAAGGCCCAGGGCGACACCCTGGTTTCCCGCAACCCAAGAATCAGGTTCCGGATTGCCGGAGACGAAGGCTTCCTTTCTGATCCGTCCCTGCGGGCCAATCATCGTCTGAATCCCACCGCTGCCTTCGTCTGGCGCCTTCTGGAGGAAGAGCGACGGTTCGACGACGTCGTGGCCGAGGTGGCCCGCGAGTATGAGGCGAGCCCGGAAAGGGTTCGTTCGGGGGTTACGCGGGCGCTTGAAGACATGTGGCGTCTTGGGCTGCTTGTCTTCGACGGCGACCTGGCCCCCGACGAGGTCCGGCAAGTAGCCCTGGCCGCCAGTCGTTCGGTCACCCTGGCCGCCGGACGCCCGGTCACCGAGACCGGGTCCCGGGACGGGCAGGCCCCCGCCCACCGGGATAGCCCGGGCGGGGATGAGCCGCGGGCGGACCGCTCGCCCCGGCCGGAGAAGTGCTCCATCGAACTCACCTGGCGCTGCAACCTGGCCTGTCGACACTGTTACGCCGAGAGCCCGCTCCTGTGTCGCCCGTCCGCGGGCGGCGGGGCGGGGGACCCGGTCCGCCTGGCGGTAGCGGGCCGCCTGGCGGCGGCCTTTGACGGCGACGAGCTTGACGCCGCAGCCTGGGCCGGGGTCCTCCGCCAGCTAGCCGATCTCGGAACGATCTTCCTGACCATCACGGGAGGCGAGCCTCTTCTGAGCCCGGTTTTCGCCAGCGTGGTCCGGGCCGCCGAGGAACTCGGGTTTGTTATCCGGCTCCTGACCAACGCCACCCTGGCCACCGAGGATACCGTGGCCCTCCTGGCTTGGGCCGGCTGCAATGACGTGGAGGTCAGCATTCACGGCCCCGACGCGGAAGTTCACGACTCCTTCACCGGCGTGCCGGGTTCGTTCGCGGCCGCCCTGCGGGGCGTAGGCCTGTTTGTGGCCGGCGGGATCAAGACCCACCTGAAATTCCCCATCACTCGCCTCAACGAGCCCCACGCCTCGCGAATGGTCGACCTGGCCGGCAGCCTGGATCTGGACTATGTTCTCAATCCGATGGTCTACCCGACCACGGGAGGTAGCCGCGACCCCCTCAATCTCCGGGTCAGCGACGAGCAGTTGGGACGTCTCATGTCGGCCGGACACTACACCCCTCACCGCGCGCCGTGCAACACGGTCACCGGCAAGTGCCGCATCGGACCCGACGGCCGGGTCTACCCCTGCGAGTTCGTTCCCTGGGTTCTCGGCGACCTGCGGCGGCAGTCGCTGGAGGATATCTGGCTCGGCCCGCGGGCGAACGAGCTGCGGGCCTCCGGCGCCTTCCTGGACCACGGCCCCGCCTGCGAGACCTGCCCGGACGTCGAGCTCTGCCCGAGATGCCCGGCCATCGCCCTCATGGATGATGGCGACGTCTTCGGCCCGTCGCGGGAGGCCTGCCGGCACGTCCGGGTCTGGAAAGCGATCAAAGGAGGAGTTCCGGCGTGAACCAAGACGGCTCGGGCAAGACAGGGGCGCCCGCGGACAAGACTCAGGCGCCGGCGGGCAAGGTCCGGCTTCCGCTTCTGGGCGCCCTGCGCGCGCCGGCCTTCCGGCTGCTCTGGCTTGGCCAGACCCTCTCGGTCCTCGGCGACTTCGTCAGCCAGATCGGCGTTCTGGTCATCGTCTACCGGGTCACCGGGTCCGGGACGGCCGTTGGCGCCCTTTTCCTCGTCCAGGTTCTTCCCACCTTGATCCTGGCCCCCTTCGCCGGGGTGGTGGCCGACCGCTACGATCGGCGGCGGGTGATGATCGCGGCCGACCTGGTCAGGGGACTGGCCGTGGCCGTCTTGGTCCTGGCTCCGTCCCTGCCGGCGGTCTACGCGGTTTCGGCCCTCATCGCGGCCATCTCGACCTTCTTCAGCCCGGCCCGCGGCGCCCTCGTTCCGCGAACCGTTCCGCCCGAGAATCTCCTAGCGGCCAACTCGCTGTCGGCCATGTCGAACTCCGTCACCCGCATTCTAGGCGCGGCCGTGGGGGCGACTCTTGTCGCGGCGTTTGGCGCGGCCGCGGCCTTTTCGGTCAATGCCCTTAGCTACTTCGCCTCGGCCCTCTGTCTCACCATGTTGCGGCTTCCTCGAACCGAAGTGGGAACCGCCGGAGTGGCGGGCGCCCCGGGCGGGATTCAGGCCGCCGCAAAGGCCGCGGTCGCCACGGCTGCCGAAGCAGCGGCCGCTCCGGCCGGCGTCTCCGCCCGGCCCGGGCGGGGGACCGGCGGCGCAGTCCGGGAAGGTCTCGTTCTTCTTTGGAGAAACCCCCGACTCGCGGGCATCACCCTTCTCGTCTTCTTCAATACTCTCGGCCTGGGCGCGGCCAACGTTTTGACCGCTCCGCTGGTTCAGACAACCCTGGGGGCCAACACGTCTTCCCTCGGGTGGCTCATGAGCGCCGAAGGTGTGGGCGCGGCCGTTGGAGTGGTCCTTCTGGGCGGCGCGGTCCGGGCCGCGGCCGCGGGCTGGGCCGTTCTCATCTCCTCGGCGGTCCTGGCGGCGACCATGCTTGGCCTGGCCGTCTGCGGAGCGCTCTGGCAGGCAGTTGGCCTGTTTCTGCTGGGTGGCGTCGGCCTGGTGGCCTTTAACGTCAGCGCGGAGACAGAGACGCAGCGGGCGACCACCGACGCCATCCGCGGCCGCATCCTGAGCCTGATCATGGCTGTCCTGTCGGCGGGAAGTCTTCTGTCACTCATCGTGGGCGGCATCCTGGCCGACCTGGTCGGGGTGAGAATCTCGTTCGCGATCATGGGCCTGCTCATCGCGACCGGGTGCGTGGTCTACGCCGGACCTCTGGCGAGGGCGGGGCGGGAGAAAAGGCGGATCGCCGCGTCTCAGGCCACCCCTCTGTAGGCGTTGGCCCGGCGTATGAAGCTGAGGTCCGGGCGCTGCCTCGGATCGGGCGGGAGGTGGACCTTGCCGAGGCTACTCCGAAAGGTCTCGAGTCCGCCGTTCGCGCAACTTCTCGGACTACCCGCTTCCTCTCCTGGGGCAGCCGAGCGATGTGGCGTCGCCAAGGTAGATGCGACCCAGCGTGGTGGAATGGTACAATCGAGCCTCCGCGTGAACTTCTGGATCCCGCACCGCCTGCCCCCTGTCCCTCTACCTGATCTCTGACCCCACCCCGGATTCGTTGACCGGACATTGACAGAAGCCAAGGCCCCGCGCCGTCTCCGGAGAATCCTGCCAACTGGAGGGAGGTGATCCCATGGTTGTCTTCGGCGATGAGCCCGTGGAGGATGCGCCCGTGCGCTGCCCGCAGTGCGCGCTGGCGTGCGGGAGTGGCTGCTCGGATCTAGTTCTCTCCGTGACCGTCAGTACGGGAGCTTGGGCGGCGGCGTTCTTCGGCATCGGGGAGTAGACCGGCTGGTCCCAGACGCGGGGAGTGCCCTCCCTGCTAGACCAGGCGCGGGAAAAACCGGCAGGAGACGTCGCCAGCGGTTAGAACTCTAGGTAGAGGTTTGTTGCCCCCTCCCGTGCCTTGAGCCGGGGCAACAGGATAAGTCCATCCAAATGTGGCCCAGAATGTGGCCAGAAGGGAGGATACATCATGGCGACGACAGCAGAGATCTTCGCAGGGATCGGCGCGAAGGCGGTGGCCAATCCGGCCGGACTGGCCGGTCTCAACGCCAACTTCCAGTTCGAACTGTCCGGGGACGACGGCGGCACTTGGCACGCCAATGTAGCCGGAGGCAAGATTGAGGTTGCGGAAGGTCCAACGACGGCTAACGTCACGATCCTGATGAGCGCGGACCATTTCAAGGCCATGGTTGCCGGCACGCTCAACGCGACCCAGGCCTTCATGACCGGCAAGCTCAAGATCAAGGGCGATATGAGCCTGGCGATGCGGCTCCAGAGCATTCTGGGCTAGGTCCGCGCCGGGAAGGATGAGCGGCGTGCTTACCGGGCTGCGGGTACTGGACCTCACCTTCTACCTTCCCGGACCGTACGCCACTTGGCTCCTGGCCGATCTGGGCCTAGAGATAATAAAGATCGAGAATCCGGCCGGGGGTGACCCCCTTCGCGGGCTCGGACCCGGAGGCGGCTCCCCGGCCGGATCGGTTTTCTTCCAGGCTTTAAGCCGCGGCAAGAAGAGCCTGACCCTTGATCTTAAGTCCCCCGAGGGCCGCGAGGCATTCCTCCGGCTCGCCGCCACAGCCGACGCCGTCATAGAGCAGTTCCGTCCGGGAGTAACCCGGCGCCTCGGCCTCGACTACGAGGCCGTGCGGGCGGTAAACCCGAGAGTCACCTACGTTTCGCTCACGGGCTACGGTCAGACCGGCCCGCTGGCCGGCGAAGCCGGCCACGACCTCAACTACATGGCCCGAAGTGGTCTTCTCAGCCTGTTCGCCACCGCCGGCGTGGGCGCGTACGGCGACGTGCCCGGCGACCCTGAGCCGGGCAGCGCCGCGGCCGGCCGCTTCCCCCTTCCTCCCATCCAGTTCGCCGACCTCAACGGCGGCAGCCTGGCGGCCGTCAGTCTCCTGGCCGGCATGCTTGCGGCCCGGCTCTCCGGAGAGGGCCGCTACTTCGACCTCTCCATGACCGACGGTCTCCTCGGGCTCATGACCCTGACGGCGGCCAACTTCCTGGCCTCCGGTGGGCGGGCCCCCGAGCGGTCGAACCTCTTTCTGGCCGGGCAGGAACCCTTCTACAACGTCTACCGCACCGCCGACGGGCGCCTCCTGGCCGTGGGGGCCTTGGAGCCGAAGTTCTGGATGAACCTGTGCGCCGCCCTGGCGGAGAGCGACCCGGAGAAGAAGAGGCCCGAGGTCATCGGGGCCAGCGCCGCCGAAACGGACCGCGTCTTCGCCACCAAGACAGCCGAAGAGTGGCTGGCGCGCCTGGCGGGCCTCGACGTCTGCGTAACCCCCGTTCTGAGCGTGGCCGAGGCTCTGCGGGGTGAGGGGCCGCTGGGCGGGGCGGCCAACGTGCGCGAGCGCGGGATGATTGTCGAAGAGGCCGCCCAGATCGGCTCGCCACTCAGGGCCGGGCTTTCCTCCGGCGGGCCGACGGTGGCGCGGGATCAGCCTTCGCCGACCGCGAGCGCGGTGGCGCCGGATCGCCCCGCCCCCACCCTGGGGGAGCACAACCGCGACATCCTTTTGTCCCTCGGCTACGGTGAGAGCGAGATAGCCGATCTCGCCCGCCGGGGAGTGATTTCGGAACAAAAGAGTGAACCGCGGCCGGGAGGCCTGATACCGACGACATCCCGACAGAGAACCTGATAGCGGTAGCTAGAAATAGGAGGACCAGCCATGCCTTCAGCCGTAATCGTCGGCGCCGTTCGTTCGCCGGTCGGACGCCGGAACGGCACCCTGAGCCACATCCGGCCGGACGATCTGGCCGCCCTCGTCCTTCAGGCCCTGGTCGAACGGGCGAGCCTCGACCCCGCCGTGGTCGAGGACATCATCATGGGTTGCGTCACGCCCATCGGGGAACAGGGCCTCAACATCGCCCGCGTGGCCGGCCTGATCGCCGGGTTTCCGGTCGAGGTCTGCGGCGTCCAGATCAACCGCATGTGCGGTTCCAGCCAGCAGGCCATCCACTTCGCCGCCCAGGCCGTCGAGGCCGGGGACATGGACGTGGTCATCGGGGCCGGGGTGGAGGCCATGAGCCGGGTGGCCATGGGCTCGGACGCCGGGACGTTCAGCGACAGACTCATGGCCCGCTTCGGCCTGGTGCCGCAGGGTATCTCGGCCGAGATGATCGCCGACAAGTGGGATATCAGCCGGCGCGAGCTGGAGGAGTTCGCCCTGGAGAGTCACAGGCGGGCCATCCGGGCCATCGACGCCGGCTACTTCCGTTCGCAGATCGTCCCGGTCAAAGTGAAACTTCCGGATGGAAGCGAGACGGTTCTGGAGAACGACGAGGGCCCGCGCCGCGACACATCCCTGGAGAAGATGGCCGGTCTCCAGCCCCCCTTCAAGACCGACGGCAAGATCACCGCCGCCGTGTCCAGCCAGATCAGCGACGGCGCCGGGGCGGTCCTGGTCATGAGCCGGGAGGCGGCCGAGAAGTACGGGCTCCGGCCCAGGGCCCGTTTTCTGGCCCGGTGCGTGGCCGGGGTTGACCCGGTAATGATGCTCCACGGAGTGATCCCGGCGACGAAGAAGGCTCTGGCCAAGGCGGGCCTCGGCATCGGGGACATGGACGTGGTCGAGATCAACGAGGCCTTCGCCTCCGTGGTCCTGGCCTGGCGGAAGGAGATCAAGCCCCCGGACATGGTCAAGGTCAACCCCAACGGCGGGGCCTGCGCTCTCGGCCACCCCCTCGGGGGCACCGGGGCCATCCTGATGACCAAACTCCTTCACGAGCTTGAGAGAACCGGCGGCCGCTACGGCCTGCAGACCATGTGCATCGGCCACGGCATGGCCACGGCGACGATCGTCGAGAGGCTTAACTAGCGTGCGCGACGGGGTGAGCGGGGGAGACGGCGGACGGGTGAGCGACGGCAAGGTCGTCTCCCTCGCCGACGCAATCGGGCGCTTCGTGCGTCCCGGGCAGGTGATCCACGCCGGTAGCGGCTGGGGCTTCCCCACCGCCCTGCTCTACGAGATTGTCCGGCGGTTCTGGGGTCAGGACCCGGGCTTCACCCTGGTGGTGGGCGGCGCCGGCTCGACCAACGCCGTCCCCTTCCTGCGAGGTGGGTTGGTGCGTCGGGTGGTTTCCTCCTTCGCCGGCGACGGCTACCCCCATCCGGGGCCAAACCCGGTTGTCCAGGAAGCCCGGCGAGCCGGGGCGGCGGGACGAACGGGAGGGATCGCCCGGACGGGCGGGGCGGCCGGGGATGCGGCGGCGACGTCCGCGGGCCCGGCTGGAGTAGTCGCATGGGAGGATTGGAGCCTGCTCACCTTCACCCTTCGCCTCATGGCCGGGGCCATGGGGCTCCCCTTCCTGCCAACACGCTCCCTGATCGGCAGCGATCTCGGGCGCGACGCGGAGGCTGCCGGGCTGTTCAAGGTGGTCTCAGACCCGTTCGGGGAGGGCGAGGTCATCGGCCTGGTCCGGGCCCTTCGCCCCGACATCAGCCTGGCCCACGCCTGGGCGGCCGACCCCGACGGCAACGCCCTCTTCACCCTGCCCCTGGCCGGCAACGTCTACGGCGCCCTGGCGGCCCGCGATGGAGTGATCCTGTCGGCCGAACGGATTGTCGACCGGGCCTACGTGACCGCCCACTCCGACCTGGTCCGGATTCCCGCCCACCGGGTGCTGGCCGTGATCGAGGCCCCTTTCGGGGCCCACCCGGCGGGGTTGCACGACCACGGGGTGAGGGATGCCGCGCCCGGCGGCTACGCCGAGGACCGGGAGTTCATTCTGGAGGCGCGGGAGGCTTGCCGTGAGAATGAGGCCATCGACCGGTGGATCCAGCGCTGGATCCTGGACCTTCCCGACCACGAGGCCTATCTTGAGCAGTTGGGGTCCGGCCGACTGGAGATCCTTCGCACACGCTTGGCCGAGGACTCCTGGCCGGCCGACCTGCCTTCCGAGTGGACCGGCGGCGAGCCGCCCGACGCCCCGCTCACGGCCGGTGAGCGGCTCATTGGCCTGGCGGCCGGGATCGTGGCCGAGGAGGCTCGCGACGGGGGCTACGCCACCATTCTGGCCGGGGTGGGGGCGGCCCACCTGGCCTCCTGGCTGGCCCGCGAGGACCTGGCCGCCGAGGGCCGGGCCGTGGAACTGATGGCCGAGATCGGTCTCCTGGGGCACCGCCCCTACCCGGGCGACCCGTTTGTCTTTAGTCTCCGCAACGTCCCCACGGCCCTGATGACGACCGACATTTTCGCCGTTCTGGGGATGCTCGTGCCCGAGCCCGCCGGCCGTTGTCTCGGGGTCATCGGGGCGGCCCAGGTTGACCGCTACGGAAACGTCAACTCCTCCGGGATGCCGGCGGCCGGGATGTGGCTGGTGGGTTCAGGCGGGGCCAATGATGTGGCCTCCGCGGCCGCCGCCGTCGTGGTCGTCGCCACCCAGAGCCAGGCTCGCTTCGTTTCTGAGGTCCCCTACGTTACCTCGCCGGGAGACCGGGTCGTGGCCATCGTCTCCCAGTGGGGGGTGTTCAGGCGATTGGGGACGGCAGCCGGAACCCAGGGTGGCGGGGGACGGGCGCGGGGCGCGGACGAACACGGCGCGGGCGAGTTCGCTCTGGCCGCCTACTTCGACGACCCGTCCGACCCGGGTCCCGAGGTCGCCATCCGCCGGATCAAGGAGAAGTGCGGCTGGGACCTAAAGGTCTTCCCCGACCTCCAACCCCTCCCCCCTCCCGGACCGGAACTCACGCGTCGCCTCCGCCGGTTTGACCCCCACGGCTACCTGCGGTTCTGACTTCCGGCGGAGAGGGACGGCAGGACTACCCTCGCCCCCGGGTGAATAGGCCCGACGTTCGCCGTTCACCTCGGCAGGGTCTTGGTGGGAGGGCCCGGCAGGAGTCCCGGGAGGTTCGCCGCATGAGGATCGCTCTGGTCAACCTCGGCAACGCCGCCATCCGCCCCGCGGACGAGGAGGAACACCTCGGCCTGGGGCACCTCGCCGCCGTGGCCCGCCGCGACGGGCACGAGGTCCGGATCGTGGACGCCACGGCCGAGCGGCTGCCGGCGGCCAGGGTGGCCGGGGCCGTCCTGGGGGCCGGCTCCCGGATTGCCTCGGCCGTCCTGGGGGTGGGCGGACCCACCGGCGAGACGGGTGCCACCTTTCGCCCCGACCTTGTCGGCGTGTCAGTTATCTTTCAGGAGACCATTCCCGCGGCCATGGGCCTAATCGCCTCCCTGCGGCAGGCCGGTTTCGACGGGCATGTCGTTATCGGCGGTCACCCTCCGACCTTTCTCTACAAGGAACTGGCCCGCGACTACGGCGGTGGCGCGTTGGGCGATGGCGCGGCGCGCGATGGCATGGCGGGCGATGGCGCGGCGGCAGGTGGCGCCGCGCGCACTTTCGATTCCATTGCCCTCGGTGAAGCCGAGGAGACCTTGGCCGAGCTTCTCCGAGCCCTCGACACCGGCCGCGATTGGCGTGGCCTGCCCGGCCTCGTCGCCGCCGAGGACGCCCGGCGGCTGGGAGAGACCGCGGGTAGTGGCGAGGCTGGCGCCGGGGTGGGGAACCCCGGAGCGGAAGGGGCCCACGCCCCCCGCCCCCGTCCCCTCGTCGCCGATCTCGACACCCTCCCCTTTCCGGCCCGCGACACCCTTCCGGCCTTTCTCGCCCGCTCCCCCGGCCCCCGCGTGGCCTCTGTCCTGCGGAGCCGCGGCTGTTACGGGAACTGCTCCTTTTGCGACACCCGGGCCTTCTACGCCGCCTCACCCGGGGCCGCCTGGCGCGTCCGTAGCGCGGGTATCGTGGCCGACGAGGTCGAGATGCTGGTCCGGGACCACGGAGTCGAGGCCATCCGTTTCTGGGACGACAACTTTATGGGTCCGGGGAAGCGCGGGCGCGAGGCGGCCGAGGATCTGGCTCACGAACTCGTCCGGCGCCGCCGGTGCGGGCTACCCGAGGTTCGCTTCTCCTTCGAGTGCCGGGTCACCGATGTGGACCCCGACCTCTTCCGCCTCCTCAAGGAGGCCGGTCTCCATCGCCTCTTCCTGGGCGTGGAAGCCATGAACCAGCGGCAACTCGACTTCTTCAACAAGAAGGTTTCGGTGGAGGACAACCGTCGAGCCCTGGCCGTCCTCGACGATCTCGGCCTGGACGTGGTCATCGGGATGATCATGTTCGACCCCGACACGACGATGACCGAGTTGGAGGCCAACCTCGGCTTTCTTAAAGGGTCTTTCGGCGGCTGGGGCCAGGTGCGGAGCAAGGTTGCCCGGCCCTGGAACCGGCTCGAGGTCTACGCCGGGACACCGATCGAGGCCACCCTACGCGAGCAAGGCCGCCTCAAGGGCAGCTACGTGCGCTACGACTACGACTTCGCCGATCCCACCGTGGGCCGCCTCTACTCCTCGGGCAGCGCCCTGCGGCGGCTCGGCCTCCCCATCCGGGATGCCCTGAGCCGGCTGCGACGGCGGAAGTAGCCCGCGCGGACCCCGCCCCCCCCGCCCCTCCCCGCGCTCCGCCCCCGCCCCTCCCCGCGCCTCGCCCGGCGCTCGATCTAACCTGCGTCTCCGTTTCGACAGGCGGAGGAGTTCCCTGGGCGAAACACGAAGAATTACGGGTTCAGCACGCGGAAGGAGCGATCCTCCATTGGCAAGCCTCGACAGAAAGCCCTTCATCCCATCCGACTTCCTGAAGTTCGAGTTCGTGAGCGACCCCCAGATTTCGCCTGACGCGAGCCGGGTAGCCTTTGTCCGCACGGTCGTCGACGCCAAGACCAACAAGTACCGGTCGGCTATCATGGTCGCCCCGACAGTCTCGGCGGCTGCCGGCGCCCCGGCGTCTGCCGGGTCGGCCCTGCCCTTCACCAGTGGCCTCACGACCGACTCCTCGCCTCGGTGGTCACCGGACGGCTGCTACCTCGCCTTCCTTTCCGGCCGCGACCCAGGGGTCGGAGACGAGGAGGCCAGGAAGAAGCCGGCGCCCCAGATCTGGGTCGCCCCGACTGGAGGCGGTGAGGCCCGGCCCATCACGGCCCTCAAGAGCGGCGCGCTCGACTTCATCTGGGCCTCTGACAGCCGGACCATAGCCTTCACGTCTCTGTGTAAGGCCGAGGGACCGGAGTACCTGGACGACCCACCCAAGAAGGACGCCCCGAAAGAGACCGCCACGGCGGCCCCCAAGGAAGCGCCCAGGGAAGCTCCCAAGGAAGCGCCAAAGGAAGCCGCGAAGGACGCCAGGTTTTCGGCCGGCCCCGAGGCCGAGAGCCTGGGCGAGGCCGGCTTCTCCGACAAGGCCGGCGCCGAGACCGTGGTCAAGGATAGTGGAAGCGGCCAGGCCGCGGGCCCGACCTCAGACCAAGAAGCCGAAGAGCTTGAAGCCCTCTTCAGAAAGCACAACGAAGACGTGAAGCACATCACCCGGATTTTCTACCGCCTCGACGGCGTCGGCTACCTCGATAACCGCCGGTGCCAGGTTTTCGTCATCGATGTGGAGGCCGCCCTCCTTGGCCTGCCCGAGAAGGGTCCGGCCGTGCGGCCGGTTCAGGTCACCACGGGCGATTTCGACCACGATTCGCCGGCCTTCTCGCCCGACGCTAGGTTCATCGCCGTCGGCGCCTGCCGGGACAAGGACTCCGACCTGCAGCGCTATCGGGACATCTACGTTTTCGAGGTTCCCCCGATGGGTGGCGCGGTGGCCCGCGGCCCGGAACCCCGGCGCCTGACGGCCAAGACCGGCCCCTTCCACTCCCCGTCCTGGTCGCCGGATGGCAAGCAGATCGCCTTCCTCGGCAATGAGCGGGAATACTCCTGGTACTCGGACGACAAGGTCTGGGTCGTGGATGCCGAAACCGGCGGTTCGGGCAAGGTCAAGCCCCGCTGCCTAACCAAGAGCTTCGGGCGCTCCTTCGGCGATCAGTCCATCGCGGACATGCGCGTCGAGGCGCCGTCGCGCCGCCCGGTCTGGACCCCCGACGGGAAGCACGTCTTCCTCCTGGCCTCCGACCAGGGCACAACCCACCTCCACGCCGTGGAAGTGGCCACGGGCAAGGTTAGCCAGTTGACTACCGGCGACTGGGTCATTTTCGGTTGGTCGGCCGACGTCGAGTGCAGGAGTTTCGCCTTCTCCCTGGCTCGCCCGGACAGCCCCAACGACATCTACGTCGGGCGCCTGCCCGAGAGTGTGGGCCCGGCCAAGTGGCCGTCGGCCCCGGCCGGTCTGGCCGACCTCGACGCCATCGCCAGGCAGCCGATCACCAAGACCAACACCCAACTCCTCAAGAGCCACACCGTGAGCCGCCCGGAGAGGTTCTCCTTCTCCACCCCAGGTGGCCCGTCCGTAGACGGCTGGGCCATCCGCCCCGCCGGCTGCCAGGAAGGAAAGAAGTATCCGGCGGTCCTGGAGATCCATGGCGGCCCGATGGTCATGTACACCGGAACCTTCTTCTTCGAGTTCCAGCTCCTCGCGTCGGCGGGCATCGGGGTCATCTTCTGTAACCCGCGCGGCAGCCAGGGCTATGGCGAGGAGTTCTGCGCCGGAATCAAGGAAGAGTGGGGCAAGAACGACTACGCCGACATCATGGCCTGTGTCGACGAGGCCTGCAAGACCCTCCCCTGGGTCGACCAGAATCGCCTGGGCGTGGCCGGCGGCAGCTACGGCGGCTACATGACCTCCTGGATCATCGGCCACACCGACCGCTTCAAGGCCGCCTGCTCCATGCGGGCGGTGAACAACTGCCACAGCTTCTTCGGGACCAGCGACACAGGCTACACCTGGGACGATATCTGGCACGGTACGCCCTGGAAGAACCCGGAGGCTCTGATCAAGGGGTCGCCCATCACCTACGCGGGGAACGTCAAGACCCCGACCCTGATCACCCATAGCGAGGACGACCACCGCTGTCTCATCGAACAGGGCGAGCAGTTCTTCATGGCCCTCAAGACCCTGGGCGTGGAGACGGAGTTCATCCGTTATCCCGGCGAGAGCCACGGGTTGTCGCGCGGCGGTCAGCCCTGGCATCGGGTCCACCGCCTGAAGAGCATCGTGGATTGGTTTGAGAAGAAGCTGAAGGGGTAGGAGCGGAGAAGCGTCCGCGAGTCCGCGAGCGGGAGCGGAACGCCCGCGGGTAGGAGCGGAACGCCCGCGGGTAGGAGCGGAACGCCCGCGGGTAGGAGCGGAACGCCCGCGACTGCGACGGATAATGGGGGATTTCAGATTTCGAGGGCGCCGTCCCGGTGGGGCGGCGCCCTTTCGCCGGGGCGGAGGGAGAGGGCCCCGTCACTCCGGAGGCTCCAACTCGTAGCGCTCGTGGAGCGGGCCGGCGAGGGAAGTGGAGAAGCTTCCCGGCACCCAGTAGTGGAGCCGACCATCCACGCGAACGACAAGGAGCGGAGTGATCACGTAGCAGCGAGGGTCCCGTCCGGGGTTGGAACCAGGGCCCTCGCTCGCGGCGGCAAAGATCTGGGCGGACTCGCCCGGGGCCAGGGTGAGCGGAAGAGCAAGGGGCACGCTTCTCGTGGCATCGTTCAGAGTGACCTGAACGGAGCCGGTGGGTGGAAGGACCACCTCCACGAGCTCGACCGCCGTTTCGGCAGAGATGTTCCGGAGGACGAAGTACGGGCCGGAAAGGCCGGCGCCCATGCCACAGGCAAGGTATCTCGTCCCCTCGCTCCACAGCGGCTCGTTGACCTGGACCACGTAGAGGTTGCGGCCCGAACCGCCAGCCAGGATCCATCCGCCGGGGCGAGTCAGGGTGATGGATGCGGCCTCCCGCTGGACGTAGGGAGAACCCCCGTCGGGCCATATGGGTGGGGCGGGCGGCTGGCCCTCGACGCCCAGGGCGTCACCTACCCGCGACCAGAGCGGGGGCGCGGAGCCGCGGGCGAGGCCCAGATTTCCCTCGCGGTAGCGTGGAAATCCGGCGAAGCCTCCCTCGAGGTGGGCGTCGAAGGCGTACCACTGCCCCACCGAGCCGTCGTCGAACCGGACCAATAGGCGCCCCGGTTCGGGCGGAGCTTGCCCGGGGTAGGAGGGAACCCAGAGGAACGGAAGCCGACTCCCCGGCTCGCTCGACTCGGGCGTGACCACCAGTTGGGCCAGGCCGATCCGCGGCAAGTAGAGCCCCGAACCGGCGGGCGTGATGAAGTACCAGCCCAGCCCGGCCAAGAGGGAGACGCCGAGCGCGGCCAGAGCCAGACGCCGCCAGACGCTGGCCAGCAGGCGCCGGCGGGCGCGTCGGATGAGAGCCTGGTCGGGGGAGGCGGCGGTGGGCGAAGCGCCAGGCGAAGCGCCGACCAGCGAAGCGCCGGCTGGCGAAGCGCTAGGCGAGGCGCCGGAGGTTGAGGCGTCCAGGGGCGTGGCCGCTCCAAGTTGGCGCAGTTCGCCCAGCAGACTCAGCCTGGTGGCGACCGCCTCCTGGCAGGCCGGACAGGAAGCGACATGCTCCCTGAGAACGGACCGCGTCTCCTCGCTCGTCTCCCCGTCGAGATAGGCATCTAGCAGGTCCCTAACCACAGCGCAGGTGATCTCGGGCATGACTCACTCTCCCCTTTCGAGTTCGAGGTAGATCTCCACGAAACGACGGCGGGCGCGATGAAGGCAGCTCTTGACGGCGCCGGCGGTCATGTCCATGGCCAGGGCGATCTCCTCATAGGAGAGACCGTCCACATCGCGCAGGAGGAGGATCGTCCGCTGGTTCTCCGGCAGGCGGCCAACGGCGGCGAGAACACCATCCCGGCGCTCCCGGCGAAGAAGCTCGTCCTCCGGCCGGCCCAGGGTTGACCGGAGCACTTCTGGGGTGACCGGCGGGGCGGCTCCGGCAGGGCCTCCGGCCCCGGAGGGAGCGGGCAGGTAATCCAGGGACGTGGTCGGCGCCCGGCCTCTCCGAGAATGGTCCAGGTAGAGATTGCGGGCGATGCGGTAGAGCCAGGACGAAACGTAGCGGACCTCCACCCCCGACCAGAGCTGCCGCATGGCCCGGTAGAAGACTTCCTGGGTCAGGTCGCTGGCCAGGTCGGCATCGCCGCTCAACCGTCGGAGGTAGCCGCGGATAGGCCCGACGTGCTTGAGGTAGATCGCGTCGAGATCCCCGTCCAGTCCCCGCATCGGCACGATCCCCCCTTGGGTAGAGACGACAGACGGCCCTGGTGGTTACGCCTACCGGGGGGCGGGCGGTCTACAGATTCTCAGGTATGTCGATCAGGAAGGACTTGTCCGTCTCCACGGCGTCGACCCGCTCGTTGTACCTCCTGAGGAGTTGGCCGAGGGCCTGTCGTCGGGCGCGATGAGGCAGGCGCGAAGACCACGATCCAGATTGACCTTGCACTTCTCGCAGACGGCCGGCATGGGGGCCACGGTGACGTGGAAGACCGTGCCCCCGACCTGGTAGTCACCGGCCCGGCCGAGCTGGTCATCGGCCGTGCTGTGGGAGTCGTTCCGGACATCGTCGTCCGGGAAGCGCAGGCTGAGCTTGGCCCCAACGAGGTGCTGGGCCAGCGGGCCGTTCTTGCCGGTTGGCTTAGTCTCGCGAAGGAGGTCGTGAATGGCCTGCCAGGTGGTCCGGGAGGGGTCGTAGGTGAACTTGATGCGCCGGCGTCGCGGCAAGCCTGCGACCCGAGCCGCCAAGCCCCCGATAGCCAAGATGCAGGCGCGGATCAGACTGACGATCGACCGTGCCAAGTGGGTTCGTCCATGGCTTTGGGACCTCATGACGCTTCATCCCTTCCAGAGACCTTTCAGAGAAGCAGCGAAGCGGCGGGATGCTTTCCACAAAGGAGAACGAGTTCCCTCCCAGGTCCTCTCAGGTCCTGGGCCCACCGCCGGCGTGGCAGGGACGGAGTTGCGGACATGGAAGTAGCGCCCAAAGAACCGCAGGTCGAGCAGGAACGAGCGAAACCGACACGCGGGACTGGGAGGCACCGACATGGCCGACCCTCTTGGCGAACTGACGGACTTCATCCGCGCTGGCCTGGGCGACACGGAGGATAGGGCTAGACCGCTGCTTGAGGCCCTATTCGGCGGCCGTTACCACAAGCGTCACTTCGATTCCGCCATGCTTCGCGATGCGCTGGGCCTGGCGGGGTCCGGCTCGGCCGGAGGGTCAAGTGGAGAGAGCGTCCCTTTCGCCGGCCTCATCAACCCCGATAACCCTCCGTCCGGACCCTACGGCGGCGCGAGCCTGGTCTGGTTTCCGACCCGCGAAGCGGGGAGCATTCTTACCTTTGTCGTCGGAACCCGCGGCATCTCACCCGATGAGGGTCTTCTCACCCGCCCCGGCCACCGTCGTCGGGTGATCGCTCTCCGCCGCCGGCTCGCCCGGCAAGGCGTAGAGTGCTGGACCAAGCCCGATCCCTCGGCCCTGGGCGTGACAGTCCCCCAGGTGGTCCGACGGCGCTTTCCAGGCTTCGAGCGAGCCATCGAAAGGTACGGGGAGCAGCTTTACTGCATCGCCTGGGTCCCGCGGGAGAACGACGAGGCGAGTCCCGGCAGCCGAAACCTGGCCCGAACCGTGGTTGCCGCCTTCTTCGACCTCTACGCCTACGAGCGCGGTTGGGGCGTTCTCAAAGACGCCCAGGAAGACTCCGCCTCCCTGATGGACAGCCTCCGAGCCGACCTCTTTCCGCCGACAGGCGTCGACGAGGTCTATAACCTTCTTCGCAGGCGGAGGTTCGTCGTTCTCCAAGGGCCGCCAGGGACCGGCAAGACCCGCCTGGCCGAACTGGTGCGGCGCGAGCGCTTCGCCGGCCGCGGCATGACCGTCCAGTTTCACCCGGCCGTAACCTACGAAGACTTCGTCGTCGGTCTCTCGCCGGACACGCAGCAGGGTTCGCTCCGTTTCGACGTCCGCCGCGGCTCGCTTCTGGACGCGGCCCGACAGGCATCCGGAGGACCCTTCCTCCTGGTCATCGACGAGGTCAACCGGGCCGACCTCGGCAAGGTCTTGGGTGAGGCCATCTACCTCTTCGAGGCCGGCGAGGTGGGCGGGCCGAACGCCCGCCGCGTGCGACTGCCCCATCCGGTGGACGGCGAAGACACCTTCGGCTTGCCCGAGAATCTCTACGTCCTGGCGACCATGAACACGGCCGACCGCAGCATCGCCGGTGTGGACCTGGCCGTGCGGCGGCGCTTTGCCTTCGTGACCGTGCCCCCCGAGCGCGACGTGGTCGCCGGCCAAGGACTGCCGCTGGCCACCGAGGTCTTCGACCGCCTTCAGGACGTTTTCGTCGAACACGCCCCGGACGAGGCCCTGGTCCTCCTCCCCGGCCACTCCTACTTCCTGGCCGGCGACGAAGACGAGCTGCGGCAGAGATTTCGGTTCGAGCTTCTCCCGCTTCTGGACGAGTATCTGCGGGAGGGTCTCCTGGGCCCCTGCGCCACGGAACTCCGGGCTGTCCGCGACTACATCGAGGACGCCGTCGCGGCGGAGAGCGGGGCCGCCTCCGAAGACCCACAGCGCGATGCCCCCAAGTAGGGCCCGGTCCCGCCGACCGTTCCCCCACCCTCGACGGCGCACTGCGGCGCCGGGTCAGAAGAAGCTGTTCAGCGCCACCGACCACGGGCCGCCGGTTACCCTGCCGCCCGACCTTTTCGTCCCGGCCCAGCGCGAGGCCGGCTGGGGACCCTTTGTGCAAGCCTTCGTCCGACTGAACAAACCCGCCCTCGACACGCTCGACACCGCCATCGAGGTCGCCCCATCGTCTTACGGAGCGGCCATTCGCCTCGCGCCGGGTGGACGCGTGGGCGCCGTTCCGCTCCGGTCGGCCCAAACCGGCCACGTGGCCGGAGGCTTCGTGGTCAAGCCCCGCTTTGACTGGGCCGGCATGGGCCGGGTCTTGGTGGAGACCGGCTGGGCCGCCTCGCCGGAGTTCCTCGACCTTCCCTTCGTTCCGGGCAGCGGACGAGAGATTCCACCCTGGGTCCTGGCCGGTCCGGTGCTGGCCAGACTGGAGGCCCTTCTCCGGGCCCTGAAGCGCGGCTACAGAGTCGAGGAAGCGGTCCTGCGCCACCCCAGGGGACGCATTCTCTGGCCTAGATACCTGGCCGAATCGCTGACCCGCGGGCAATGGGACAGACTGCCGTGCCGCTTCCCCGATCTCGGACAGGATCCGAGACTCCGGCGGAACGCTAGGTGGGTCCTGGAGAGAGTGCGGGCCGACTTAGTGGCCGTCGGGGCAACCGACCCCGTGGCGGCGGCTCTGGCCGTGTTGGCCCTGCGTCTCATCGACCTTCTCGTCGACGTGGAGCCCCTGGCGCCGTCAAGAGACGACCTTCGCCGCAACCTGAGTGGCCACGGACTGGCCGACGAGGTCCTCCGGCGCGGAGTGGAAGCCCTGGCCTGGGTAGTGGAAGAACGGGGGCTCGGCGGCGGGCGCGAGCTCGACGGCCTGGCCTGGGCCCTGCCCCTCGATCGTCTGTGGGAGGCCTACGTGGAAGGAGTAGTCCGGCGCGAGGCGACCCTGGTCGGAGGAGAAGTGAGGGTAGGGCGGCTGGGGCAGACCACGCTCCCGATTCAGTGGTCGGACCCCACCCACCGGTCCCTGGGACACCTCGTCCCCGACATCGTCGTTCGCCGGGGACGGTCGGTCCGGATCGTGGACGCCAAGTACAAGGCCCACCTGGCCGAGCTTGACGAAGTGGGCTGGCGCCGCTTCGCCGAGGACGCGCGGGAGGAGCACCGAGCCGACCTGCATCAAGTGCTGGCCTACGCGGCCCTCCACGACGCCGAGGACATCACCGCCACCCTGGTCTACCCCCTCCGGCCGGCCACGTGGGAGGCCCTGAGAGCCCGCGGTAGGGATGTGTCCCGAGCGGAGTTGTTCCATGGGGGGCGGCGGGTGACCGTGGAACTGAGGGGGATAGGGTTTGGGGGGAGGGGCGGGGGGTGACGGGTTCGGGCGAGCAGTCGATCCAGGGAGGTGCTCCTGTGGTCAAGACCGTGAGAAGCTGGTCGAAACCCGAAGGCATTCCGGACCTGATTGGCCGCAAGAGAGTTGACTGGTCGGTCTTCGTCGACGGCACGGCCATTCCACTTGAGTTCCACGAGGACTTCAGAGTGGCCAACGGCGGCCGGACCCTGGCCAGAGGAGAAAGCCACGAGGTTCATCTGGTGGTCGCAGGCAAGCCGTTCGTGGCGCAGCTGGTGAACGAAAACAGGGCGACACCCTCCGACACCCTTCAGATACGCTACGACTCCAACGCCGAACTTAGGGAGCTTCTGGCTCAGCAGTTCCACCTGGCATACGACTACCTGGTCTGTGAGAGGGCGCGAAGGAAGGAGGCCGGCCGGAGGCTGTTCCTGACGGTTCCGGCCCCGATGGCCGCCTACATGGACTTCATTGCGACGGGGGTGGCGTTTCGGTACGGGGTCGACCTGACGGTGGCTCGTACAGCAGGATAACCCAGACCCGAGGGCGACTGCCGATGTCCCGCCTTTGATGACAGGGTAGGCTCCTCCATCATTGGGAAGGAATTCCGATGGACTATGCCCAATCCTGCGAGCAAGAGACTCCAAAGCGCGACAGTCCGGGAGGGAGGCAAGTCGCAGATGATCGACTACGCAGGTGCCGTACTGGGCCTCACTCCATACGCACAGGATGGCTATGCCGATCTTGATTACGATCGGCTGGCGCTTTTCGGACTCTCTCTCCTGCAGGAGATGGGTCTGCCTACTACGCTCGCAAACCTCTCGGTGGCGCTGTACCGCCTCTTTCCCGCTCGCTTCTCGTTGTCGAGCTATGATTTCCCTGACTCGAGCAAGGTTCAGCAGGCGTTCCTTCACCTTCGTCCCAAGTACCGCAACTGGGTTGAAGGCAGCCCCACGAGGGGCCTGTTTATCACGGCACGAGGTCGCAGTGCCTTGGATCAGACAAGGCGCCTCCTGGGCCAAGCGGTGACTTCTAAGGACGCCCCAGTGGAAAGAAGGTCCACTCCGCCCCCGTCCGATGCCTTGGTGCGAAGGGAATTGGCCCACATCCGCACATCCGAGCTGTTTCGCTCGCACGAAACCGGACAACCCGCGAGCCTCGACTCGCGGCTGGTCTATGAGATGCTTGGTGTCCTAGCCTATACCCCCAAGCCGGTGGTCTGTCGACGGATGCGAACGCTGCAGCATATGGCAGAACTTGCCCAAGATGAGGAACTGAAGACCTTCCTAGGTTGGGTGTACAGGACGTACGGGCGAGTCTTCGGCCGGACGGGGACGGAGGCAACTTCAGACAATGGCTGAAATGAAGCTCATTATCTCCCCAAGATTCATGGAACGGCAGTTCGAGAGGGCAGGCGGGGCAAGCATTCCCAAGCTCATTGCCGAGCTAGTCACGAACTCCGACGACAGCTACAAACGGATTCTGCAGAGTGGGTCCAATCGAGAAGGCACACGGCCGCAGTTCGGTGAGATCATGGTCGAGTTCGATCGGGCCCGGCGGACCTTTCGCGTGATCGATCACGCTGAGGGTTTGACCTACAACGACATGCTTGAGAAGCTGCGTCACTACGGCGAAGAATCCGATGACCGCAGGCAGGGGTTCCGTACTAGAAGTCTGTTTGGCAAGGGTCTTCGAGACGTTATGTTCTCACATGAACGGGGCAACGTTTGTTCCATCAAGGATGGCGAAGGAGCTCGCTGCAAGTTCATTCGCAGGCCAGGCGAAGACGCAGTCATCGATCCCACTGTCGTCCGTGTAACAGAAGAACTCCGGAAGTCTTGGGGGATACCGAACAACGGAACCGTGGCCGAGTTCCGACTGAGATCGACCGTGCGCTGCCCGCAGCACGACACGCTTGCCCGCCGTCTCAGCAACTTCTACATGCTGAGACCGATTTCGTCCAACCCACAACGCCGAATCCAACTATCTACGAGTGGAAGTCGAGCTCCCGAGATTGCCCACATCCGGTTCCGCGAACCTCATGGAGAGTTGCTTGTAGAAGTCGACGAGCAGCTCTCCTACGAAAACACCGTAATTCACATGCGCGGACGGGTCTGCAGAACCACCGTGCCCCTCGACCAGGGTGCGTACGAGGACCGGGAAGGCGGCATCTTGCTCCTCGACGAGAACGACTCGGTGCTGGACTTGACCCTCTTCGGCTATGAAGGCAACCCTCATGCAGCTCGCTTCTTCGGCCAGGTCAGGTTGGACGGGGCTGATGTGCTGTTTCGGAGGAAGCTCAATTCCCATCCCCCCGTCGAACTCCTCACGGAAACCCGAGATGGCCTGGACCGCAAGAAGAGCTTCTACGAGGCGCTGGCGGGCATCATTGACCCGATCCTGAGACCACTGGTCGAGCAGGAAATCTCGCTGGGGGGAACCGCTCGCTCTCTCCCACCCACCGTCAGGCGCCGACACCAGGAAGCTTTTCAACGCCTTAACGAATTGTACCGCCAGAGCGTAGGGGATGCAGGCCCAGGAATCGGTCCCCGTGATCCGCACGTGGAACCACCCACTGACGGCCTAGCCTTTGAGCATAAGCAACTCAAGATTAGCGTTGGGAAGACCACGCCGACCTGTCTCCTCGTGGACGCTGTGAGGCTGCCCCCCGGGACTCCGGTGACAATTGCGTCGAACGACCCGGAGCTGCAGGTCTCTCCTCCCACCTTTCTGGTGGAAGCGCCAGAGCGAGGACGAACTGTCATATGGAAGGTGCTGAGGCTGGTAGCACATCGAGAGAACCTGCGTGTGGCGGTGTCCGCTTCGGCTCTAGACTGCTCAGCTGTCTTGGTTGTGCGAGCAGTCAATCGGCCAGTGGACGTGCCGCACGGGCTCGCGTTTCTCCCGTCGTCCATGTACCTCAGGGTCGGACAGCGCCGGTGGTTGCGCCTCCTAGTGGACACCGGTGCCATCCCCTCGATGTCCAGCGTCCACATCGAGGTCACAGCCGAGGACGGATTGGAGATCGACGCAGCTTCCACGGTCATTGTACCACCTGCCGCTGGCGGAGACGTCTCTGAGACGCAGATCGGAGTCAGGGGGATGCGACTCGGGGCCCGCGGGTGTCTCAAGGCGCAGTCGGGTGCGTACGAGGCCGTCGCCAAGGCGCAAGTTGTGTCGAAAAAGACCCAGGAGATGGCCGAGCACAGCGGCGCGTTCAGGGGCTGGGAGTTCACGACCTTCGCCAGCTGTGAGCCATCGTACCTTTCCGACGAGGGTACGGTTCAGGTCAACCTGAACGAACCGATCAATCGGCGTTACTTCGGCTGTACGGTGGAAACGGCAAACGAAGCGGTCGTGCACTTCGTGCACGCCCAGATTCGGTTGGCAGACCTAATCCTCGATGAGACTCTTTGGAAAATCGCCAATGACGCTTTCGAGCGTAACGTGGACTTCCCGTTCCCGAAGGACCACCCACCCACTGCTATGTGGCGCCTTGCCCAGCTAAGGAAGGGCGAGCAGGGTTCGAATATCTACAGCCTTTTCGTGGATGAACGCGCTTTGCGTGCCAACGAACTCAAGGCTGCGGCCGAGGTGGCGGCCACTGCTCAAGAAGCTGGCAAGTGACACCGAGGCTCCTGCAGCCTCGAAGTCGGACTCGGGGGTGATTCAAAGGTCCCTTCGCGGAATCTCGGAGGCGCTGCCTCGCAGACTAACCCTCCTCGTGCTCACGGCGAAGGAGCTTGAGGCCGAGGTCCTTGAACGTCCTGTACATCAGGACATCAAGAAGAGACACCGGGCAGGGTCCGGCCGCGACACGTGCGCATTTCGCCAAGCCACCCTGGCTGGCAAGCACTCGTGCCACAGGCGAGAACTGACACAGGACACACCGGGGGGTCGCAAGCCATGAAGGGGCAGGAGCTGAATCTCGCTTTTCTCGCCTGAATCGTCTCGTCTGCCTAGACGCTCACTCTTCCCAGCGGGCACTATCTAAACAAGAGACGCGCTCATGTCCACGTGTGGACAGCTTGACAGGCACGTCAGAACGTGAGACTCTGGCGCCAGATGAGGAAGGGAGTGGTCGAAATGACCGAGGATAGTGTAATCAGGGAGATCGAGGGAACACAGGAGGAGTGCAGCAGGCTGGCGCTTGAGGTGGCGCGCGACACGAACCGGGAGTCCTTTCCCGTCCGGGTCTTCCAGCAGGGCCCGCGAAAGATGGTCGCAGGAGTCCTGCCCATACGTGTCCTCATTCGAGTCTTGGGCACCAACGCGGCCGTAAGGGGCACAACTGCCGCAGGAGCGGTCGGATCCACCAATCGCCCGGTCGATTCGAGGCATGTCCAGGGCATCACGGACTACCTGATACAAGCCATCCGCGATAACAGGGAGTACATCCTGCCTCCCCTTACCCTCAACGCTACTCAGGGGCTGGAGGTCTACGTGCCCAGGGGGACGACAACCCCTGTGACTGGTTGGGCAATTCTGCCGGAAGACCAATTCATCATGATTACGGATGGGCAGCACCGCTTTCTGGCTCTGCGAAAAGTCTGCGAGACACTGCGCGGGACTGAGGAGGGAAGTCGCTTCCTGGGCGATGGCCTCGCGGTCATGCTGACCATCTCCGAACGCACAGAGCAGATACATCAGGACTTCGCGGACGCAGCGAAGACCAAGGCGCTCCCACCCTCTCTGGTGGCTGTGTACGATACCCGCCATCCGGGCAATCGTGCCGTCCTGCATCTCGTGGAGAAGGTCGAACTGCTTCAGGATCGGGTCGACGCGACATCGTCTACGCTCTCCATCAATAGCCCGTACCTCTTCCTGGCAAACCAGGTGCGGCAGTTTGTCAAGAGCAGCCTGTCCGGTCGCCCCTCACTTACGGATAGTGCCTTCTACGAACAGGCTACGCACGCGCTTACCAACGGCACGGCCTTCGACCAATGGCTGGAGTCCAGAGCCACATTTCTTAATGTTCTTACCGAGATAATCCCAGAGTGGAAGGAAATTGCTGCTCTTCCCAAACCCCAAGGACCCGAGGGGCCTGTGGTTCTATCGAAGATGCGGGAGATTCGCTCTCGCCAGCCCGTCAGCATGTCCGCAGCCGCTCTGAACGCCCTTGGCCTAGTCTCACACGAGGTCCTACCGCCACTCATGTCAAGGGGAAGAGCGCCTGAGCGGAGCGCAGTCGCGAATCGCCTGGCGCCACTGGCAGCAGTCGACTGGGACCGCCGGTCACTCATGTGGCAGGGGAACCTTGTCCAAGCGGGCCTGATCAAGACCCAAACCAGCGCCGTCAAGGCGGCGTGCGAGGTTCTGATGGACCTTATGAATCGCTCCGCGGACCCGCACAGCGCGGGAGGGGGCCGCAAGTAGCCGAGACACAGCGTCTCAGAAGCTTCCGGTTTCAGAGTCGACCCTCCACTCCTGGGTGCCCTCCGGAACTCGGTTCGCCCTGGCAGCACGGACCACCGGAGCCAAGGCTGGCGGGCACTCTGGAGTGGGCAATAGCAGTCGGGGAATGGAAGCATGGGGGGCCTGTCTGTCGGCTCACTCCGGACCGGGCGGTGCCTACTGCACGTCAAGTTCTCAACGGCGGGACAAGGTCGGTCTCGGGAGGGATAGCTATGTGCAACTTGTGTGGCAGAAGCACACAGCTCTTGAAGTCATCGCGGGCCAAGACATTCTGCTATGTGCGTGCCTGTGTCAACCGAAAAGTAGGCCACCGTGTTCATCGAACTGGGAGCCAGGGGCACGCCTGGACCTAGCGGCTTGAGCCTGGTCCGAGGGGTAGCCCGGGAGGCGCCCGCCCCCATTGGACTCTGGCTATCATGATGTCTTCCCCTCTCCTTCCGGCGGCGGAGGGTCTACACCTTGGAACACGGCCCTCCGTCGGCTCTCCCTCATGCGGTAGCTCTCGCCA
>Ga0315287_10000397_pt1 | contig 37790 bp, 35 predicted proteins | sample YL17G11_0_MG_FD_205037 | JGI IMG/M metagenome (GOLD analysis project Ga0315287, IMG submission 205037) | Sediment microbial communities from Yellowstone Lake, YNP, Wyoming, USA - YL17G11_0 | ecosystem: Environmental > Aquatic > Freshwater > Lake > Sediment | place: USA: Wyoming | collected...
ACCGAGCGGCCCGGATCGAACTCGATGTTGATGCTGGAGCGCCCGTCCGTGCTCTGCGAGGTGATCTTGGTGATGCCCTCGAGGCCGGCCACGCGCTCTTCGATCACCTGCGTGATCTTGGTCTCGACGACGTCGGCCGCGGCGCCGAGGTAATTGGTGTCGATCGAGACGATCGGGGCTTCGACGTCGGGCAGCTCGCGCACGGGCAGCCGCGAGGCCGACAGCAGGCCGAGGATCACCAGCATCAGGCTGATGACCGCGGCGAAGACCGGGCGCTTGACCGAGAGTTCCGAAATTTTCATTGCGCGGTGCCGCCACCCGCGCCGGCGGCGGCGGCACGCTGCGGCGCAGCGGTCGCTTCGGTCACGCTGACGCTGGCACCGTCACGCAGCTTCTGCGTGCCTTCGGTGACCACGATTTCGCCAGCCTGCAGCCCGTCCGTGACCTGCACGGTGCCGACGGAGCGCTGCCCCGTCTGGATCTTGCGCTTCGCTGCCTTGCCGTCCTGCACGACGTAGACGAACACGTCGCCCTGCTCCGGCACCAGCGCTTCTTCCGGCACCACCAGCACGTCGGCCGTGCCGCGCGAGAGGTGCACGTTGAGGAACATGCCGGGCTTCAGCAGGCCGTCGGCGTTCGGCACCAGCGCGCGCACGACGACGGAACGCGTGTTGGGATCGACGCGCGAGTCGACGCTCGCGACCTTGCCTTCGAACACTTTCCCCGGGTACGCGACGCTCTTCGCTGCGAGCGTCAGGCCGGGCTTCATTGCCGCCACGACCCGCTCGGGCACGGTGAAATCGAGCTTGATCGTGCTGGTGTCGTCGAGCGTGGTGATGACGGTGCCCGGAGCGACGAGACCGCCGACGCTGGCGCGGCGCAGGCCGACCCGGCCATTGAACGGCGCACGGATGACCGTGTCGCTCAGGCGCGCGCGCGCCGCGGCGACGCGTGCGACGTTCGCCGAGTACGTCGACTCGATCTGTTCGATCTGCTGGTCGGACAGCACCTTCGTCTCGTAGAGCTCGCGGCTGCGTTTCAGCTGGCTCGTGCTTTCCTTCAGCGCGGCATCGGCGACCGCGAGGTCGGCGCGAGCCTGCGCACCGTCGAGTTCGACGAGGATATCGCCCTTGCGGACCTGCTGGCCCTCGGTGAACCGGATGGCCGTGACGAGGTTGGAAACCTTGGCCGTGACGTCGATGGATTCGCTGGCACGCGCGTTGCCGAGAGCTTCGACTTCGAGCGAGAGGTGCTCGGTACGTGCAGGCGTCGCCACGACCGGGATGACGGGGCCGCCGTCTGCACCACTACCTGGCTTGCCCGCGGCTCCGGGCTTCCCCGCGCCCCCCGACGCTGCGGGCGGGCCACCCATCGCCGCTGGTGCGCGCTTGGCCCGCTCGCCGGCGATGTGCCAGGCGAAGCCGACGATGAAGGCGCCGATCAGGGTGCCGAGCAGCACCTTTCGCAGTGAATCAGGCATCAGGTTTTATGGGCGCGACAGCGCGAATCAGGGGAAGCCAGCGATTATCCCTGATTCGCACGCCGACCGCTCGCGGATGTGGGCGCAATGGCGCCCTCCGCGTCTTCGCTCAGGGCTCCTGGTCGGAACCCTCGGCAATGCCTTCGAACAGCGCCGTCGACAGGTACCGCTCTGCGGTGTCGGCAAGCACGGTCAGGATGACGGAACCCTCGGGCGCCTTCTCCGCGACCTTGACCGCAGCCGCGAAGTTTCCGCCCGAGGAGATGCCGCAGAAGATGCCTTCCTTGCTGGCGAGCGCGCGGGAGGCAGCAATGGACTCTTCGTCCGTCACCGTGACGATCTCATGCGGAACCGAACGGTTCAGCACCTTCGGCACGAAGTCGGGCGTCCAGCCCTGGATCTTGTGCGGCTTGAACTCGGCGCCGGACAGCAGCGCGGCAGCCGCGGGCTCGGTCGCGACGATGCGCACGTCCGGGCGCGCGAGACGGAGCATCTCGCCCACGCCGGTGAGCGTGCCGCCCGTGCCCCAGCCCGACACGAAGAAGTCGAGCCGCCGGCCGGCGAAGTCACTCAGGATTTCCGGGCCGGTCGTCTGGCGGTGGTACGCCGGGTTCGCGGGGTTTTCGAACTGGCGCGCAAGGAACCAGCCGTGCTTCGTGGCGAGTTCTTCGGCCTTGCGCACCATGCCGCTGCCACGTTCGGCAGCAGGCGTCAGGAGCACCTTGGCGCCGAGCATGCGCATGATCTTGCGACGCTCGATCGAGAAGGTCTCGACCATGACCGAGACGAATGGATAGCCCTTGGCCGCGCACACCATGGCGAGCGCAATGCCGGTGTTGCCGGACGTGGCCTCGACGACGGTCTGGCCAGGCTGCAGCGCACCGCTTTTCTCTGCGTCCTCGATGATCGCGATCGCGAGACGGTCCTTCACCGAACTCAACGGGTTGAAGAACTCGCACTTCACGTAAATGCTGACGTGCTTCGGCGCGATGTGGTTGACGCGCACGATCGGCGTGCGGCCAATGGTGTGCAGGATGCTGTCGTAAATCATGGGTGGATCCTTCGCCTCGCGGGCAGTGCTCGCGACTATAGCCAACGCGGGCTGCAAAGCGTCATGCCGCGCAGGAATCTCGGCAGAACCATCCGGTCCGCGGTCAGAAATACGCCCGCATGATCGCTTCGGCGACGCAGGCCGGTTTCGCCTCGCCTTCGATCTCCACCGTGTACTGCTCGGTGAGCTGCAGGCCGCCCGTCACTGGTTCGATCTTGAGCAGCACGCAGCGGGCACGGACCCGGCTGCCCGACTTCACGGCGTTCGGAAACCGCAGCTTGTCGAGGCCGTAGTTGATGACGCGCGTGACGCCCGGAAACAGCGGCTTGTCGGCATCGACCAGGCCCCGCAGCAGCGGGTACAGCGACAACGTCAGGTAGCCGTGCGCGATCGTCGTCTTCCACGGCGACTCAAGCGCGGCCCGGACGGGATCCGTATGGATCCACTGGTGGTCGCTGGTCGCCTGCGCGAACTCGTTGATCCGCTCCTGGGACACGAGCAGCCAGTCGCTGCAGTGAATCTCCTGGCCGATTCTTGGCTGCAGGTCTGCGAGGACCCGCTGCGCCGCCGACTGTTCGCTCATGGTGTGCCCTGTGTCGATTGGATGTGTCGATTGCAAACGTGAGTATCGCGCAGGCAGTCGCGTCCGGCACCCACTCCGCACCATTCTTGTGCGCGCTGCAAAAATTCCGACCGAATACGCTTGAAATAGTGATTATTTGTTTTGTTGCGCTGCAAAAAGTCCGCTGTTACGATACACGTCATGAGCCGAACCACCAGCCAACGAGGACGTACCATGGCCGCCACCAAGTCGACGCCGGACTACACGGATTTTGCCAAGCGCGCTTTTGCCCCCGCGACCCGCTTCAACGAAGTCATGGTCGGCAACATAGAGCGCATTGCCCGTTTCCAGTACGAACTGGTCGGTGACCTGATGCAGTTCTCCCTCGACCAGCTGAACGCCACGGCCAAGGCCAGGGACCTGCCGACGCTGCTGTCGAAGCAGCGCGAAATCGCGACGAAGTTCGCCGAAAAGGCCACGACCCGGCAGCAGGCGCTGGCTGAAATGGCGACCGAGTCGCAGGCCGGCCTGGCCAGGTGGATCGAGGACGCGACCTCCCTGGCGAGCGGCAAGGCGGCCTGATCGCAGATCCCGTCACGGGCGGTGGTTCCTGGCATTGGACCGCCGCCTGTTGTCGTTTTTGCACCGCATTTCGTGCACCGCACAACGGCTCAGGTACACTCGCGCCCCATGAGCCAGGAACGCCTGATCAAGAAGTACGCGAACCGCCGTCTGTACGACGCTTCGCAAAGCCGCCACATCACGCTCGACGACATCCGCGGGCTGATCGTCAAGGGCGAGAAGATCCGTGTCGTCGAAGACAAGACGGGGCACGACATCACCCGCCACATCCTGCTGCAGGTCATTGCCGAGCAGGAACAGTTCGGCCGGCCGATCCTGAGCACCACAGTGCTCGAGTCCATCATCCGCTTCTACGGCAACCCGATGCAGGGCTTCCTGGCGGGGTTCCTGGAGAAGAGCGTCGAGACGTTCCTGCACCAGCAGGAATCGGTACAGGCGCAGATCTCCAAGATCGTCGCGCACACGCCGCTCGCGACCATGGCCGACCTCACCCGCCAGAACATCGATGCACTCGCCAAGATGCAGGAGTCGATGCTCAGCGCGATCCTGCCGAAGCGCGAGAAGCCGAAGGACGACGACGAGAAGCGTTCCTGACCGAGCGGGCCAGTTCCCACGCGAGCATCGCCCGCTTGCGCTCGAGTCCCCAGCGATAGCCCCCCAGCGCGCCATTGGCGCGCAGCACGTGATGGCACGGAATAAGCCACGCAATCGGGTTCGCACCGACGGCTGAGCCCACGGCGCGGCACGCGGATCCACGACCGATGGATTCCGCGAGCGCCGCATAACTCAATGTACGGTCCTGCCCCACGGCGAGCAGCGCGCGCCAGACCTGCAGCTGGAAATTGCTGCCATGCACCCAGAGCGTGAGCTTGCGATCGGCGCGAGGGACCGCACGCCAGATCGCGCCGGCGATTCGCTTCGCCCCCGCGTCGTCCTGTTCCCATTTGGCGTCGCGCCACGCCGCGCGGAAATCCTCGAAGCCATCGAAGGAGCCATCCTCGGCGGCAAACGCGAGAAACGCGATACCCCGATCGGAGCGCACGATCAGCGCTGTCCCGAACGGCGATTGCGCTGTCCCGCAACGCATCGTCGTGCCCTGCCCGCGCGACTTGTATTCGCCTGGCGTCACAGCTTCGAGCGTCACGAACAGGTCGTGCAGCCGGCCCGATCCGGACAACCCCGCGTCGAGCGCCGCCTGCAGCACGGGCCGCTCGTCGTCGAGCGCCTGCTTCGCCGCCGCCAGCGACAACTCCTGCAGCCACTGTTTCGGCGAAATGCCCGTCCAGCGGCGGAATTCGCGCGCGAAGTGGTATTCACTCCAGTTCGCGGCGGCGGCCATGTCGGCCAGCGACGGCTGCTGCCGGACGTTGGCCGCGACGAATTCGATCGCCCGCGCGATGCGACGGAACTCGGGGGGGGCGGCGAGGCCGTCAGTGACAGTTGCTTGCATGGCGTAAAGGATACCGACGCCGCGCCGGTCAGCCACCCGGATCGTGCTGAGGCGACGGAGCGCTGTGGCAAACTAGCAGCCCCATGCAACGCCAACGCATCTGTTTCCTGACCGCGGAGATCTCGCCTTTCGCCAAGACCGGCGGGCTCGGCGACGTAGCGTCCGCGCTTTCGCGGCACTTGCAGGAGCGTGGGCACGACGTGCGCGTCTTCGTGCCTTTGCACGCGCTCTCGGACCTGCAGGGCTGCGAACAGCGTCCCGTGGCGGCCCTGCAGGGCCTGTCCGTCAGGGTAGGCACCAACGAATACCGTTACGACGTGCTCGAAGCGCGGCTGCCGGGTTCGGAACTCTGGGTGCAGTTCGTGGACTGCCCGGCCGTGTTCGACCGTCCTTTCATCTATTCGGACGCACACGACGAGCACGTCCGCTACCTGATGCTGACGCGCGCGGCACTCGAATGCTGCCAGCGGCTCGGCTTTGCGCCGGACGTCGTGCATTGCAACGACTGGCACACGGCATTCGCGCCGTTGCTGCTGCGCACGGCCTATGCGTGGGACACGCAGATCTTCGGCGCCACCCGCAGCGTCTTCACGATCCACAACATCGGTTACCAGGGTGTGTTCTCGGCCAGCGCCGCTGCCGACCTCGGGCCGGGCGTGAGCATCGAGGCCCTGCACCAGGCCGACCTCGGGTACGGCCGCATCAACCCGATGCGTCACGGCATCCTCTACGCGGATGCAGTGACGACGGTCAGCCCGACGTACGCGCAGGAAATCCGCACACCTGAGGGCGGTTACGGACTCGACGCGGACCTGCGCGCGCGCCGCGACTCCGTGAGCGGCATCCTGAACGGCGTGGACTACGACGACTGGAACCCGGCAACCGACCGCTACCTGCCCTTCCACTACGACGCGAGCGATCTCAGCGGCAAGGCGCGCAACAAGGAAGCGCTGCTCGACCTGCTGCGCATGCCGGCCGCGACTTCGGTGCCGCTGATCGGCATGGTGACGCGACTCACGCGCCAGAAAGGCATCGACCTGCTGCCCGACGTGTTGCCGAAACTGCTGCAGGAGCGCGAGTGTCGTTTCGTCGCCCTTGGCAGCGGCGAGGCGCAGTACGAGCGCTTCATGCACGAACTGCAGGAACGCTTCCCGGGCCGCGTCGTGTTCTACAGCGGCTACAGCGAAGAACTCGCGCACTTCATCGAGGCCGCCGCGGACATCTTCCTGATGCCATCGTTGTACGAGCCCTGCGGGCTCAACCAGATGTACAGCCTCAAGTACGGCACCGTGCCCGTCGTCCGCCGCACGGGCGGTCTCGCCGACAGCGTGCAGCATTTCGATCCCGCGACCAGCCAGGGCACGGGCATCGTGTTCAATGACTTCGACGCGGGTGGCCTGCGCTGGGCGCTGCAGACGGCGCTCGAATGGTATGGCTGGCCGAGCGTGTGGCGCCGGCTGGTGCAGAACGGCATGCAACAGAACTTCTCGTGGGACTCGCGGGTCGGCGAGTACGAGGCGTTGTACGAAGGGTTGCTCGTTCGGGGTTAGGGGCTGGCGCCAATTCGTGCGGTGAGGACGTTCGTTCCGGGTCTTCTCCGGGCGAGCGGAAAGGCAGACACGCTCGCCCGGAGAAGACCCGGAACGAACGCCTGATCGACCGCGCCTGAATGAATTCTCGCCAGAGCCCGAGAATTCACACGGCGCATGCGACGTCGACGCCGACACATCGCATGAACACCTGCCGATGATTCGCAGCCAGCGATTCGCGTGGATCAGTCCGCAGCTCGTGTTGATGGAATTCGATCTGATGCGTGCCGCACGCCAAAAGCAGACGGTCTACGGGGAATAACGACCCCGAGCCGTCGGTCGGTCAAGGCCCAAGCAGCGCTAACACTTGAATTAAGCCGCGCCGCGAAGCGGCGTCAGCTTGAATGAACTGTTAGGCCGCACCTCAGGGCGAGTGACGGGCGCGATCATACGATCAGCCTGCAGGTGCGCAAAAATTCCAGCGGCTTCGTCGACGTCGCGCCATCCCGAAGCGGGGGGTCTGCCGGTCTAGGCCGCCGGCACGCGGAAGGCCCCACGCCGCCGGGCCGCACGCAGCAGCAGCACAACCGCGACCGTGGTCGACACGATCACCAGCAGCGAACTTTCCGGACCGAACATCCCGCCGGTCAGCCAGTCGGGTCCGGCATAGCGGCTTTCGAGCGGCGCCAGCGTGCGCCAGTCCTCGATGCCGGAAAGCGGCACTCCGCTCAGCAGAATTGTGAAGTTCCATGCCGCGTGATTGGCGGCCACCACCCACAGGTTGCGTGCAAGGACGAACACCCCGGCCCAGAGCAGGCCCAGCAAAGTCACCGACACCAACATCGCCACCACATCGCCGGTCCTGCCCTGCTCGACGTTTTCCAAGTGCCCCAGGGCGAACACCACCGCTTGTACTACCAGCGCCACGCTCGTTCCCCAGGCTCGCTCCAGCAGCCGGAACAGGAGGCAGCGGTAGACCAGTTCTTCCAGGGTGGCCGCGATGCCGATGAGGGCCGCCACGCCCAACAGCGACGGCGAGACGCCACGGAGCAACACCATTTCGTAGGCGCCGAGCGCGAACAGTAAGGCGATCGGCAGCGCCACCAGGGCGGCGCCGCTTGCGCCGCCAAGCATCAGTTGAACCGGCTTCAACCGCAGTTCAGTTGCATCGCGTTTTTCATGCCAATGCACGTAGCCCCAGTAGCCCGCTACTGCCGCCAGGAAGATGCCCGCGCGCCTGAACGCGCTGAGCCACTCGGGCCCAGGCTGGAACACCGCGTCGATCAGCGGCAGCAGCCCCTGCCGAAAGACCAGTATCGAGCCCAGGGTCGCCACCCCACCCATCAGCAGTGAGCCGAGCATCCGGCCGGCGACCCGCATACGCTGCTGTGCGATGCCTCCACGCCCCATCGGACGGGTGCGACTCGGGTCAACATCCTCAGACGGCATGGCATCCTCGCTGGATCGGGGCGCTTCAGAGTGTAGAGAATCTACAACGGGATCATGATCTTTCATGTCGGCCTAACTACTATTAGGCGGACAGACGTTATGCCGACAGCTGCTATACGTATGGGCTAAACGCCCCAGGCTTGGCGATTGCGGTTCCGAGGCGACTGCGCTTGCTGGCGTCATGAACCGTCCACACTCCCTGAGGCGCATAGGCTGAACTACACCGCTCCTGCGGATCGTCTATCCGACCGTCAGCTCATGGCCGATTTTCGCCTGTCGCGAGCGTGTGCTTTTTTACCCGAACACGCCGCACGGGCCAACACGAGCTGGTGACAGAGTTCAGGGCTCAGGAGTTAGTCGGAACTACAGAGCAAATTAACTGAATGCTGATGAAGGCTGTCACAGGCTCAGGGGCGGAGCTGCGCATTTCCGACTAACCCCTAACCCCTATCCCCTATCCCCTATCCCCTAACCCCTTGCTTCAGGTTGCGCCGTTCTTCGGCTGCCCCAGCGCCCGGGTGATGTCGACGGTGCCCTGGTGGTTGAACGGGATCTTGCGGATCATCCCCTTGTCCACGAGCACTTCACCTGCGATTTCGTAGTGCAGGTCCTGCAGCTTGCCGCCACCGACGCGGCTCAGCAGCCGCCCGAAGCTGCTCACGAAATTGGTCGTGATGACCATGTCGAATTCGGCCTCGCCTTTGGCCGGCAGCAGGAACTGGTCGCTGCTCACGCCCTCGGCAAAGCTGTCGCCCATCAGGATGATCGTGTAGTCGATGCCGCGGATGGGAATCTCGAGATCGTTGGGGTTCTTCACCAGCACGCGCACCTTGAACTTCTGCGCGAACATGTCGGTGGACATCATCTGGATGCCGACGAGGCTCAGTTCCGGTGCCACGAGCTTCTGGCCGCCGAAACTCGAACAGCCTGCCAGCATGGCGAGTACGGTCAGCAGCCCCGCCATCCGCAACAACGCATTCCGCAACAGCATCTTCGACATCCCCTCCAACAGTCCTGTGGTACAGCCGGTCGTCAGCCGCCGCCGGAGCGCGCCGGGCCGCGCAGCATCGACGCCGTGACGAGCGTAACTCCGTTTTCGCTGACGTAGAAGCGCTCGCGGTCCTGCACGGGATCGACGCCGATCGACGTGCCATCGGGCACCACCGCGCCTTCGTCGATGATCGCATTGCGGATCACGCAATGCTCGCCGATGCGCACGCGCGGCAGGATGACAGAGCGATCCACCGTCGAATAGTCGTGCACGCGCACCTGCGAGAACAGCAGCGAATTCGACACGCGCGATCCCGAGATGATGCAGCCGCCCGACACCATCGAGTCGATCGCGCAACCGCGGCGGTTGTCGTCGTCGAACACGAACTTGGCCGGCGGCAGCTGCTCCTGGTACGTCCAGATCGGCCACTGCTCGTCGTAGATGTTGAGCTCGGGCGACACGCGCACGAGTTCCATGTTCGCTTCGTAGTACGCGTCGATCGTGCCGACGTCGCGCCAGTAGTGCTGCGCCTTGCTGCGCACGTCCTCGAACGGATACGCGAACACGCGCAGGTTCTCGATGGCCTGCGGGATGATGTTCTTGCCGAAGTCGTGCGCCGAACCCGGGTCCTCCGCGTCGGCGCGCAGCAGGCGTTCGAGCAGGCGCGGGTTGAACACGTAGATGCCCATCGACGCGAGCGCGACGTCCGTGCGGCCCGGCATCGGCTGCGGCTCGCTCGGCTTTTCCTGGAAGCCGAGCACGCGATTGCTTTCGTCGATCGCGAGCACGCCGAATTCGCGCGCGCGGTCGATCGGCACCTCGACCACGCCCACGGTGATGTCCGCTTCCTTCTCGACGTGGAAGCCGATCATCGGGCCGTAGTCCATCTTGTAGATGTGGTCGCCGGCGAGCACCAGGACGTGCAGTGGACGGTGCGCGCGGATCAGGTCCATGTTCTGCCACAGCGCATCCGCGGTGCCCTGGTACCACTCGGGGCCGCGGCGCTGCTGCGCCGGAATGGTCTCGATGAATTCACCGAACTCGCCGCGCAGGAACCCCCAGCCCTTGCCGATGTGCTGGATCAGCGAGTGGGCCTTGTACTGCGTCAGCACCGAGATCTGCCGGATGCCTGAATTGAGGCAGTTCGACAGCACGAAGTCGATGATGCGGAACTTGCCGCCGAACGGCGCGGCGGGCTTGCAGCGGTCTTCGGTGAGCTGCTTGAGCCGCTCCCCGCGTCCGCCGGCCATGATCACGGCGAGCGTGCCGCGGGTGAGGCGGCTCAGATACCGACGTGGAGCACCAATGCGTTGTTGTTCGGTCGACATCCGACGGCTCTCCGGGGAATACACGCCTTGCGGATGTTACAGAGTCGAAACGTCGTTGTTTCGTTGCTGCAGTGCATCAGTATAAGGCAGCGAACTATAGTATTGACTTAATACTAGTGTTTGATGCCTACTATGATTCACTTACCAAGGAGACGGACCGCCATGTCGCGGGACGACGAAGAAACCACAGCCCCCTCAGGTGGGGACGAAACGCCAGCCGAGGCGCAGGCCCGCAAGTTCCAGCGGGAACTGAGTGCCGGCCTGACCTCGCTGGTGCTGCTGTCCGTGCTCGCCGATGCGGACACGGACCTCTACGGTTATGAGATCGCGCGCAAACTCACCTCGGACGAAGTGCCAACGGCTCCGTTCAAGCAGGGCGCACTCTATCCAGTGCTGCGCAACATGAGCGGCGCCGGCCTGCTGTCGAGCCGCGTGGTGCCCTCCTATTCCGGGCCGCCGCGCCGCTACTACCGGATCACGCCGCTCGGGCGCGAGGTCCTCGCCGCCTGGCGCGAAACCTGGCTCGGTACCCGCGCCTTCGTCGATACCATCGTCCCGCCTTCCACGTCCGCTGCACAGGAGATGCCGTCATGACGGCCGCGACACCCCGCACCGTCGAGGAATACCTCGACCTGCTTCGAGCCGAACTGCAGGGCGCCGACCGTGCACTGGTGCAGGACGCGCTCTACGACGCGGAAGAACACCTGCGCGCGGAGCTCGCGCAGCACCCGGAAGCAACGGAGGAAACCATGCTCGGCCAGATCGTCGCGAGTTACGGCGCGCCCGGTGAAGTTGCGGACGCATATCGTTCGAACGAATCCCGCGTGCAGGCGGCGCTGCGCACGCCGCAGCCGAAGCCGAAACACACGGCCATCGGGCGGTTTTTCGGCGTGTATTCCGACCCGCGCGCGTACCTGAGCATGGCTTACATGCTGCTGGCACTCGCCACCGGCATGTTCTACTTCACGTTCGCCGTGACGGGCCTGTCGCTCTCGGCCGGCTTCGCGATCCTGATCATCGGCATCCCGTTCTTCCTGCTGTTCATCGGCACGACTCGCGTGCTCGCGCTGGCCGAGGGCCGCATCGTGGAGACCCTGCTTGGCACGCGCATGCCGCGCAGGCCGGTACATCCCGGCCCGCAGGTCGGCTGGAAGGAACGGATACTCGACATGTTGAAGGACCCGCGCACCTGGGGCACGTTGCTGTACCTGCTGCTGATGCTGCCGCTCGGCGTGTTCTATTTCACGTTCGTGCTCGTCGGCCTTGCGTGCTCGCTCGCGCTCACGCTCGCCCCGATCTTCCTGCTCCTGTACCACGCCGGCTTCATCGTGCTCGACGACGTCGTCGTCAACTCGCCGCACCCGGCGTTGTTGCCTCTGATTTCGATCTTGGGGATAGTGCTGCTTACCGTCACACTGCATCTCTCACGGGGCATCGGTTATCTCCATGGCCAGTTGGCTAAGTCGCTGCTCGTCCGTGCGCCACGCGCTGCGGACGAGCCCGCTCTCGCCTGAACCTTCGCCGCGCGCTGCGGCGGCGGCGTGCTGTGCCCTGCTCATCGCAGGGTGCGGCCACGCCGACACCACCAGCGACACCCCCGCTCCCGCATCACCGGCAGAGATCTTCTGTGCACCCGCGCCGGAAGGGTTCCTGCGCGCGCGCCTGCAGGGTGCAATCGACGCCGAGCTCGACTGGTCGGCGCCCGCCGTCGCACAGTGCCTCGGCGGTCCACGGCCGGGCGGCGATGGCGTGCGCCTGGTCTACAAGGGCACCGTCGATGCCGCCCCCCTCTTGATTGTGATCGGCATCGCCAACCTGCTGCCGGGCGCATCGGCGCGCAATGTCGCGTCCAACGTCACGCTGGTGCGTGAAGGCGCCGGCGCGTTCTATTCGACGCAGGGCGACGATAAGTGCGCGCTCGACGAGGTGCGTCAGGAACCTATCGAGGATCACGCCGGTCGATACCGGCTGTCGGCACGCGGTTACTGCACCCAACCGGCTCGCGCACTCGGGGCGAGCGACGCGGGTTCGGTGCTGGTCACGCGTTTCGACGTATCTGCGCTGGTCGACTACCCGAAGGACTGAGAGCCATGACCGCCCGCCTGCCTGCCACTCTGGCTTCCCGCCTGCTGCTCGCACTCTGCGCGCTGCTGCCACTCACCCTGGGCGCGGCGCCAGCGGGCACGCTGCCGCTCAGCGCATTCCCGCGCGAACGCATCGCGGTCGAGACCCGCGCCAGCATCCGCCGCCACCTGTTCGAAGCCTGGCGCGCCGAAACACCACAGACGCGCGAGCAGGGCTTCATGTTCGTCGAGGACCGCGAAGTGCGGCCCGACCAGGCGATGATCTTCACCTACGATCGGCCCGAACACGTGTCGATGTGGATGAAGAACACCCTGCTGCCGCTCGACATGCTGTTCGTCGACGAGCACGGCTGCGTCGTCACGATCAAGCAGAACGCCAGGCCCGGCTCGCTCGCGGACATCAGTTCGCGCATGCCCGTGGTGCTCGTCGTGGAACTGAAGGCCGGGACGGTCGCCGCGCAGGGCCTGGCCGTCGGCGACCGCGTGCTCCGCCTCGATGCGGGCTGGCCGCAAACAAATCAAAGCTGCGCCGCTCCGGCGCATTGAACGGGGACACACGCGCGCCCCGATCATGCGGGGTTCAGGTCGCTCAGGACGCTGGGTGGTAAACCGCACTGAATTCGCGGGCGGCCGCGGTCATCGCCTTGACCATCTCTCGTTCGGCCGGGACCAGCAACGGATTCCAGACGTCGAAAATCAGCACGACCCGCAACTCGTCCGAATCATTGCGCGCCTCGTGCTCCAGCGTATCGTCGAATGCAAACACTTCACCGACCTTCCACTCACGCACTTCGAAGCCGGCGCGGAAACTGCACTTTTCCGGCACGATCAGCGGCAGGTGGGCCACCAGCCGCGCATTGGTTTCGCCGTGATGCGGCGGGATGTGCGTATGCGGCGCGAGTGCCGAGAACATGGCGTTCGGGCAAAGCCCGCCTATCTCCGCCTTATCGACCTGTTCGAGCGCCAGCGCGGTCTGCGGGCAGCGTTGCAGGTTTTCCTCGACTCGCTCGCCGCCCTTCCACAGCGCCAGCACACTCCACCGGTCCGAGTGATTGAGTTCGCCCCATTGATTGACGGGCTCGCCCGGGTTGTAGCCAATGTACGGTGAGAACTTATCGCGATCGGCCTGCAGCGCGGCCTGCAATTCGTCGCGGATCACGCCAGTCCGCGCCTCAAGCTGGGCCTTCCAGGGAAAGTACGAGTCGTCGTAAAAGCACAGCGCAGGCAGGCGGGGCACGTGCAGCTGGTTGCAGTCGACGTTGTAGGGCCTGGTCTTGCCCGACATGATCGAAACCGCTTCACGCCAGCGCTCCGCGGCGAGGCCACTCAGGGTCGAGTGCAGGCTGACGAGCTTATCCGTCAGGAACTCGTCGTAGGCGGAGCAATACTGCGTGACGACCTCTCGAGCACGCTCCAGCTGCGGCCGCAGGCTGGCCTGCCAATGCATTGGCGGCGGCGCGATCTGCAGGCAGTGACGATAGGTGGTGGCCGCCGTCGCCTTGCTGCCGCAGCGTTCAAACCAACCTGCCTTTGCGAGCAATGCCGGCAGGAAGTACGCATCGAGCGCAAGCGCGGCTTCGATCGCCGCCCGTTCGGCAACGAAATCACCTGCCGCGCGGTGTGCCGCGACCAGCGTCATTCGTGCAAGCAGGTCGCTGGGTGCCGCTTGGCAAGCATTCGTCAGCAATTGAACGGCAGCAGCAACGTCTCCCCGCTGCAACGCGTGAAAACCGAGGCTGAAGAGTGCGCGCGGATTGCGCGGCTCGTGCTTCTGCACCTCGACCCAGACGCGTTCTGCCTCGGCCATGCGGCCGGCCTGCGCCAACTGGTTGGCAGTCTGAATCAGCTGCGCGACTTGCGCTGGCATACCGGTGAACCCTGGGCCGAGTTCAGCCGCCTGACGAGAGGGTGTCGCCGCCCGGTTGTGCCGCCGAGCCTTTGTCGATGCCCTTAGCGAAGTCCTTCGCCGACTGTGATTCTTGCCGCCATTCTTTCTTGGTGCGACACACTTTTACTTTGCGCACACGGCTGCCGAGGACGTCCTCCTTCTTGCAGACGATCGTGTCGTCCGGATTGGGGGTGGGCAGCGCCGCGGCAGCGGTTGGCGCCGCGGCATTGTCAGCCTGCATCGGTGCCGCGACTGGCGCCTGCGCACCGGCAGCCGGCGGAGTGACTGCAGACGCGGCTGCCGCGCTGGGCTCGGCCGCATTTGCAACCTGGAGAGTCAGCCAGCCGCAGAAGAGGCCAGCGGAAATTACATTAATAAAGTTCTGGTGTGTCATGGCTGTCCACGGTGAGCAAGAGCGAACCCGGACCATCCGGTCGCCGTGCGCTCGATCATAGCGAATTCCGCAAGCCGTGCGGGTTCCTGACCCGATGGGCACGACCGGAGCGCTTGCGAGCTTGGCATCCGGCAGCCAGGGCACCAAAGAAAACGGCGGGCCGAGGCCCGCCGTTTCCTATTGCACTTTCGTGCCGGAGGATCAGAACTTGACGTTCAGACCCACCGTGTACACGGTGCCCAGCGGATCGAAGTGGCTGGGGAACGTGTTACCCGAGTTCGAACGGGTGTCGGCAGCTTCGTTGCCCACAACGGGCGGACTTTCGTCCGTCACGTTGGCGATGCCGAGGCTGAGACGCACGTTCTCCCAGACGGTTACGCTCGCGTAGAGGTCCAGGTAGTCGTACGAGTCGATCTTCTGGAACGCCGGGTACGTGCCAGGCTTCTGCACGTTCTCGATCTCCGTTGCGCCCGTGTGGCGCCAGAGGTACGAGACATCGACGATGCCGTACGACCAGGTCGTGCGCTGGATCCAGCGGTCCTCGGGCAGCGGGCCACCGCAGCTCGTGCCGTAGAAGCCCAGGCAGTCCAGGACGGGCGTATTGACCGAGCTCTGGGATTCCTGCGTCAGGTACTTGTTGTAGTTCCCCGAGACAGACAGGTCACCCAGTCCACCCATGTCGACACCGAACGAGAAGCCGACTTCAACACCCTCGGCCTTGAGGTAATCAAGGTTCGTGGTGAACAGCTCGAGGCCCGAACCCGGCAGCGTGAGGGTGCCGCCGACGCGGACGACCTTGGCGCACTGGTCCGCCTGGGCGGACACATAGCAGCCGTCCAGCACTTCCTGCGCCGCAAACTCGCCGATCACGTCCTCGATCTCGATGTCGTAATAGTCGACCGAGAAGATCCAGTTCTTGAACGTGTCGCCACCGAATGTCGGCGTCCAAACTACGCCGACGGTCAGTGTGTCCGCCTGCTCAGGTGAAGGCAGCGCGCTCCGGTCCGTACCGAAGAAGCCATTGATCTGGCCCGACACGATGTCCTCGACCGTGCCCACCTGGGCGGCCGACATGCCCGTGGACTGGCACAGCTGAGCCAGTTCAGGCGTGATCGCATTCGGGTTGCCCTCGGAGCACGGATCGTACGAGGCATTGTCGAGTCCCGAGACGTTCGGGGCCGCGAGTTCACCCACGTTCGGCGCACGCGCCGCACGCTGCTGCATCACGCGTACCAGCACCTGGTCGATCGGCCGCCAGTTGAAGCCGTACTTGTAGGTCTCGTCCGTACCGGTCAGGTTGTAGTCCGAGTGCCGGTAGCCGACCTCGAGGTCGAACGACTGGATAAACGGAACGTCCCTGACGAGGGGGACAATCGCTTCGCCGAACACTTCCGAGACACGGAAGCCACCCGTGATCGGCAGGGTGTTGCCACCCGCGCCACCCAGGCACGATGCCGGGGCGAGCTTCAGGCACTCGTCCGGAACGGTCTCGGCCGACTCCTCGCGGTATTCAGCACCGAGGCTGACGCCGATCGGCGAGTCAACCCAGGGCAGCGTGCCCAAGGGCCCGTTCACGGAGCCAGACACGATCATCTGCTCGTAGTCCTGCTTTTCGATCGCGGTGGCGCTGGAATAAGCCGCCATGGCCGGAGTGATCGAACCGAAGCCACCGAAGATATTGATCGGCACGCAGCTCGGATCGCCGTTGGCACAGTTCACGCCGTCGGTGGTGTCGAGGGCGTTGCCAAAGTTGGTGACGTTGGTGTATCCCGCGCTCACGTTGGTGCGGTCGGAGCTGCCGTACTGGTAGGACAGGTCGTAGCCCCAGTCGGCGATGATGTCGCCACGGACACCGGCCAGCAACTGGAACGCGTCGTTGTTGTACGTGGTCGACCGTTCGCCGAACTCGACCGTACGACGACGCACGGAGATGTTCAGGGAGTCTGCCGAGTCGACGACGCCGTTCCCGTTGACATCGCGCCAGTTAGGGAAAGAACCGCCGGTGTTGACCGTACCGGCCGTTACGCCGGCATTGGCCTTGTCGATCATGCTCGCGCGAGCCTGGGCGCCGATGAACGGGTTGGCCAGCGGAATGAAGTAGGCCGTCGCGAAGATACCCGAGGGGGCAACCTGCTGACGGACCGACGTGTTGCTGTACAGGAACCGACCGTAGACTTCCGCATGTTCGTCGATCTCGAAGCTGCCCATGGCGATGCCGCCAAAGCGCTCCTGCGGGGTCTGGTAGTAGTTGTACGGGTTGAAGTTGAACCTGCTGCAGTTGCTGCCGAGCGTGCCGTCGTCACGGAACTGTCCGAGACCAGGGCCGCCCGCGATCGAGATGCGAGTCGGCAGCGTCGTGCTCGAGCCGCCAGCGACGACCGCGTTCGGACCGCCGCAGCCTTCGGGGGCAGGGGTCGGGCCAATGCCATTCAGGAAGTTATCGTAGTTGCTGCCATCGGAAGTGACGATGCCGAGTCGGCCCAGCGGACGCGAGCCGAGCAGCACGCCATCACGCTCCGACCAGTTCATGCCGAGCACGACGTTGCCGCGGCCGTCGGCCACGTTCGAGCCGAGGGTCAGCGAGATGCTCTTCGTGTTGGCATCGCCCTTGTCGGTGGTCGAGAAGTCGGTGTTGAGCTCTGCGCCTTCGAAGTCCTTCTTCATCACGAAGTTCAGCGCGCCGGAAATGGCGTCCGAACCGTAGACGGCGGAGGCACCGCCCGTGACGATGTCGAGGCGCTCGATCAGCGCCGTGGGGATGATCGAAGTGTCGACCAGGCCGTTGAAGTTGTACGGCGTGAGACGCTTGCCATCCATGAGGATCAGGTTGCGCTGCGAGCCGAGGCCGCGCAGGTTGACCGTCGCCGCACCGGCGGTGCCATTGTTGGCATTCTGACCGTCGGACGGCGCAGAGATCGGCAGGATGCGGATGATCTTTTCAACTTCCGGTTGCTGCAGGATCTGGATTTCAGCCGCGCCGACCGAAAGAATCGGGCTTGACGACACGACGCCAGGCAGCGTGATGCGCGTACCCGTGACGATGACTTGTTCGAGTTCTGCCTGATCCTGCGCGACCGCGGCTGCACCAGAAAAGCTGGCTGCCACAAGCGCGAACTTCACTGCACGACTGAGTTTGGTGTTACTGGCCATCGTGTCCTCCACGGGACGTTTTGAATTTCTGAAACCTGCTCCCCACGTCTCAATGACGCCGCAGGAATACTGGTAACCCGCAACCACAAGGCGGCCGGTTCAAGTGGGAGGCAGAATAGCAACAAGGTTGGGTGTAGGCAACAGTGCGGCGGCCGAGCAACGCCAGGGCTGCTGGTCATATCCCTGATAACGCCGCATATCTGTCAACGCTGTCGTTGTATCGGCCCTTGGCAGGGCGCCACCCGCAGGTGTTGTACTCACACAACACAGCCATCGGGCAATCTAACGGGCGCGGCGAACTCGTACCGACCCACCGGAATTGGGCCCAGTGGCAAGGTAGGAACTCATCGCGGCCTCCCGGATTTGGATGGAATCCCCCGTCTTGAAAGGCTGGCGCGACGTGGATTCCGCTTGCTGCCAGAGCTGCCCGTTTTCCAGGAAAAATGCCCAGCGGTCGACCGCAATTTTCTTCACCTCGCGCACGACGCCCTGGATTTCCTGCGGCCTACGCTTGGCATCCGGCTGCTTTACTGCCTTTTGCTGCTCGGTCAGGCCAAAGTCGACTGCTGGGTCTGGGGCGGACCGGGCCGCTACCGCGCCAGTACTGGCCGCCGTGGCGACCGCTGCCGTCGACGCAGCGCCGGTACCGGGCTCCGCGCTCCTTGGCACCGCGTCGTCGCCCGGTGTTCGCGTTGCAGCGGTCACATCACGATAAATTGCGTCATAGCACGCCAGTCGTGCCGCATCCGCCTCGATCGCCGCGCACGCGGCCGGACTACCCGACGGTCCCGCCGCCATCGACAATACAACCAACGCTGCCAGCATGCCTTGCTCCGGGCACATCGTTCGAAGCGCGAAGAGTATCAGCCTTCAAGTGCGGTCGTGCATAATCGAACTGCACCCATCGCCACAGCCGCGGCGGATAAATTTATCGCGCGGGTCCACCCGTGGTCGTAACAAGAATTCCCTAAGCGGGTAATCGATCACGAACCCCCCTAGCGTGCTGAGCAGGTCCATGCCGACCACCAGTGCGGGCTCGCCTCCCAGGCCCCAAACCTGAAACACGTGCAGGTCGCCAAACGTCACGATCAGATCCTTGAGCGTGGCCTCTCCGATCGCGACGAGGGGCGTCCGCATCGCCGTTGCGGCCACGTCCCCTGGCGTTGCACCGATGACGGTAGCCCCCCTGGTTCGCTGCGCGACCGCAGCTGCGTCTTGTAGCGCTTTGAGCAGGGGCAGGTTACCCATGCTGCGCTCGGCGCCGGTATCGAGGATGACCTTGACAGGTACACGACCGACCTTGCCGTGCACCAGCAGCAACCCGCCTTCGTGCAATTGAGCGCGCACCAGCAGGTATCCGCTGCGTGCGCGGCGGCCCGTGGACTTGCTCACCACCACACGACCCTCACTGAAATTGATCTCGACGCGGGCGTCCTGCAGGCTGTCGATGCCGAGGATACCGTCGGCACCTGCGAAGACCTCGTCCTGCAGGATCGGTAGCCGCAGGTTCTCGAGCGCCAGGGTTCCGACCTGCATCTGGTCTATGAGCGCGACGGGGACCCGTGCCAGCCCGGTCACCCCGTGCACGTTGATAAATTCCTGACCCGATGCGCCAACTCCGAGCGCCTGGGCGACAGACATCGAAATCGCGGAGCGGTTCGCGCCTGTGTCGAGTATGAAGCGGAGCGGACCCCGGCCGTTCAACAAGACAGGGGTAACGATGCGGCCTGCCCGGTCCGTCGTTGACTCCTGGTCAACGATTGCGGGTGCCTCGCCGGCATGCTGCTCAAAACTGTCTTTGGGTGGCTCCTGCGCGCCGGCTGCGCATCCGCTTGCGAGCAGCACTGCCGCACAGATGAAGGAGCGCGTCGGGTCCATCGCGGTGATGCGTCTCTCTGATAAATGACTCACAGCCTAACGCCGTCGTCCTGCCGTTGGCACGGGCTTGCGACGGAGCGTGCGCGCACTGCGATGCAGCACCGATGGATTGATTTGCTCGGCGGGCACGCCGCTCCATGCCTACTTGCGGTTATGCGATGGCGCAACCGCAACGTCAGCCAACTGCTGGGCGTCCCGTACGCAGAGCGCGTCGAGTTCCGTCAGGCCATCCGCGTCGTGCGTCGTGAACAGTACTTCGCAATAGTTGTAGCCGACTTTGAGGTCCGGATGATGGTCGCACCGTTGGGCGACGGCCGCGAGGCTGTTCACGTATGACATCGTGGCCTCGAAGTCCGCGAACTTGAACCGGCGCGAGATCGATTTTTCGTCGGCAGCGAGCGCCCAACCGGGCACGGAGGCGACGAGAGCCTGCACGGACGCAGCATCGAGCCGGGAAGGTCGAGTCATGCGTTCTCTCCGGCAGGAGTCGGTTGGGGTTGCAGGGCCGAACGCAGCATCAGGATCGCAGCATAGAGCACGACGATCACGACCAGCCAGTACAGCCACTGCATCGGCAGCGATTTCACGACGAACGCCGCCAGCAACACCCCGGGGATGCCGCCGATTGCGAGTCCGATGGCGAGGCGCTTGTCGTACTTGCGCTCGCGGATGAACTTGAGGCTGCCGACGGGCATCAGGCACGCGCAGGAGGCCATCATGATCGGAAACGCTGCGATCGGATTCATGCCGAGCAGGCTCACGAGCATCAGGCACGGTGCGTACAGGCCGATGCCCAGTTGCATCAGCGCGCCGAGCAGGAAGTTGACTACGATCGCGAAGACCAGCACGCCGCCGGTCAGCCCCAGGGCATTGCCGCCGGGCGGCAGCACGCCTGTCACCTTCATCACGAAAATTGCCGCCGCGATCAGCAGCGCGATGCCCATGCCGAGCTGGATCGACCGCCGCGGCAGCTTCGCGACCACGCCTGCGCCGAGATAGCCGCCGGCCACGGCCGCAACCACCATCGAGATCAGCGTCAACGGGGCGACCGCAATGGCGGTCGTGAAGATGATGGCCTGCGCAATCGTCGGCAACGCATGCCCGACGTTCAGCGTCCCGGGCAGCAGTTCATCGCGCACGAGGTTGCGGAACTTGACGTACGCCGTGGTGGAGGCAAAGGAACCGATCCCCAGCGTGTCGAAGAAGTTCGCAACGAAGCCGATTCCAATGTCGCCGACGGTGGGCGGCTGCGTGGCCGGCGCCAGACCCGCGGCAACGCTGGCGCGTTCGATGCGCCGCCACGCGAGGATGAAAAGCGCCGCCATGACCAGTCCGGCCACCAGCACCAGCTTTGCAACGAGACTCATGCGTGGACTACTCCGCGAGCGACGGGTTCAGGGTTCGTGCCGCAACGGCAGTTCGTTGCCCTTGCGTACCGTACGCAGGGCAAAGCTCGATTGCACGCGCGCGACGCCTGGCAGGCGCGTGAGGTGCTGGCTGTGCAGGCGCTCGAAGTCGGCGGGGTCGGAGACGACCACGCGCAACAGGTAGTCCTGCTGGCCCGTCATCAGGTAGCACTCCATGACTTCGGGCACGCGCTTCACGGCCTCTTCGAACGCCGCGAGGTCGGCCTGTTCCTGGCGATTGAGCGTGATGCTGACGAAGACGTTGCCCGGCAACCCGACCTTGGCCTGATTCACGAGTGCAGTGTAGCGGTCGATGACGCCCGCCTCTTCCAGCGCACGCATCCGGCGCAGGCAGGCGGATTCGCTCAGGTGCACCTGCTCCGCCAGCTCGCGGTTGCTGAGACGGCCGTCCTGCTGCAGGGCGGCGAGGATCTGGTTGTCGACCCGGTCAAGCTTCATTTTCGCAGTATCTGCCGAATTTATTGTATTTTGAAGCAACAACTTGCCTCGCAAGCTGCATTTTAGCCCGATTTCGCACGATTCCACGCACCCCGGACCACTATCCTTTCTCGACGCGCCGCTCACGGCGCACCACACAATCAACGCGGGGAAACAGCCATGCGCATCGGCGTGCCTAAGGAAATCAAGGTCCACGAATACCGGGTCGGCCTGGTGCCGGCAGCCGCGCGTGAATTGATCGAGGCAGGCCACGAAGTGCTGGTGCAGACCGGCGCGGCGGCGGGCATCGGCTTCTCCGACGCGGACTACCAGCGCGTGGGCGCGAAGATCGCCGCAACCGCGGAAGAAGTCTTCGCCGCCAGCGAAATGATCGTGAAGGTGAAGGAACCGCAGCCGCAGGAATGCGCGATGCTGCGCAAGGGCCAGATCCTGTTCACCTACCTGCACCTTGCGCCGGATCCGCAGCAGACCGAGGCGCTCGTGAAATCGGGCGCAACGTGCGTCGCGTACGAAACGGTCACCGCGCCGGACGGCTCGCTGCCGCTGCTGACGCCGATGAGCGAAGTCGCGGGCCGCATGTCGATCCAGGTCGGCGCCTATTGCCTGCAGAAGGCGAACGGCGGCCGCGGCATCCTGCTCGGCGGCGTGCCGGGCGTGGCGCCCGCCAAGGTCGTGATCCTCGGTGGCGGCGTGTCGGGCACCCATGCGGCCGAGATGGCCGTGGGCCTGCGCGCGGACGTCACGGTGGTCGATCGCTCGGTGAAGCGGCTGCGCGAACTGTCGTCGATTTTCGGCGCGACGCTGCGCACGGAATACTCGACGCAGGAGCACATCGACACGCTGGTGATGGAAGCCGATCTCGTGATCGGCGCAGTGCTGATCGCCGGCGCCGCGGCGCCCAAGCTCGTCACGCGTGACATGGTCCGCCGCATGAAGCCGGGCTCGGTGCTGGTCGACATCTCGATCGACCAGGGCGGCTGCTTCGAGACCAGCAAGGCGACGACGCACGCCGATCCCACCTACGTCATCGACGACGTGATCCACTACTGCGTTGCCAACATGCCGGGCGCAGTGCCGCGCACGTCGACGTTCGCACTCAACAACGCCACGCTGCCGTTCGCACGCAAGCTGGCGGACCTGGGCTGGAAGAAGGCGTTGCATGCCGACCCGCACCTTGCCAACGGCTTGAACGTGCACGAAGGCCAGGTAACGAACGCCGCCGTGGCCAAGGAACTCGGCTACAAGCACGTCCCGGTCGCCGCCGTCCTGCAGTAGGCAGCGGTCTAGGAGCCGTCGCACGAACGCGCTACGCTTCGTGCATGCAACTCCCAGCCCTGCGCTTCGACGGCAAGACCGTCCTCGTCACGGGCGCCTCGAGCGGCATCGGCCGCGAGACGGCGCTCGCATTCGCCGCTGCCGGCGCCAATGTCGTGCTCGTTGCGCGCCGGGCCGCTGCGCTCGCCAAGGTGGCGAGCCAGGCGCGTGCCGCCGGTGCCGAGGCACTCTCGGTCGCGACGGACGTCACCAACCCCACTGCGGTCGCTGCCTGCTTTCGCAAGGCGGTGCAGCGCTTCGGCAGTATCGACATCGTCGTCAACAATGCGGGCGTCCTGCTGCCGGCCAACGTCGTCGATATCGATCCGGCCGACCTCCAGCGCATGCTCGACGTGAACCTCTTCGGCGCGCTGCACGTCCTGCAAGCGGCCGTGAAGCAGATGGAGAAGCAGGATTCGGGCGGCCACATCGTCAACGTGGCCTCGCTCGCGGGCCGTCGCGGCTTTTCCCCGCTCGGCGGGTACTGCGCGAGCAAGTTCGCGCTCGTCGGGCTGACCGAGGCGCTGCGCACCGAACTGATGGGCAGCAACGTCGGCGTGTCGCTCGTGCTGCCGGGCGTCATCGATACGCCGATGGCCGAAGCGGCGGCTCTGAATTCGACCACGGAAGGGTTCTGGCCGAAATCGCTCAACATGCCGACTACATGGGTCGTGTGGGCCGTCTTCGCGGCGGTCCGTCTCAAGTTGGCTGAAGTTGCCGTGCCGCCGGGCGGCGCGCTGCTCGAGAAACTCGGCGCGCTGGCACCCGGCGCCACCGACATCCTGGTGCGTGGCGCGATGAACCTTGCGCGCCGCTCGACGCGCAAACGCACGAACTAATTCATCCTTCCTGTCCTTCCTGTCCTTCCTGTCCTTCCTGTCCTTCCTGTCCTTCCTGTCCTTCCTGTCCTTCCTGCCCTTCCTGCCCTTCCGACCCCCACCCCGCAGTACAAAGTAGACCCCCCATGCCTGAGTCCTTTGCCAACCTCGCCATCGAGCGTGATGGCGGCGTCGCCACGCTGTTCCTCGACCGTCCGGAAAAGCTGAACGCCCTGCACCGTGCCCTATGGCACAGCATTCCTGCGGCCGTGGCTGCGTTCGACGCCGATCCGGAAGTGCGCGTGATCGTGCTGGCAGGCAAGGGCAAGGCTTTTTGCGCCGGCATCGACCTGATGGACCACGCGCAGGGTCTCGGCGGCGGCGGTTCGCTGACGGGTGGCGAAGGCTCAGCGGTCGCAAAGCGCCGGCAGCTGTACGACGACATTCGCGCATATCAAAACACGTGTTCGAGCTTCGCCAACACCAACAAACCCGTCATCGCGGCGGTGCATGGCGCGTGCATCGGCGCAGGCATGGACCTGATCACTGCGTGCGACATCCGGCTGGCTTCGGCCGAGGCGACGTTCTCAGTGCGTGAGACGCGCATCGCGATGGTGGCCGACGTCGGCTCGCTGCAGCGGCTGCCGCGCGTGATCGGCGACGGCGCAGCGCGCGAATGGATTTTCACGGGCGGCGATTACAGCGCGCAGCGCGCGCGCGAGGTTCAGTTGCTAAACGACGTGCTGCCCGATCCGGCGGCGCTGATGGCGCGTGCGCGCGAAATGGCGATGGCCATCGCCGCGAACTCGCCGCTCGCCGTGCAGGGCTCGAAGCACGTGCTGGGATTTGCATCGCGGCGCGAAGTGGACGCCAACCTCGACTACGTTGCCGTGTGGAATGCAGCGTTCCTGCACTCCGAGGACCTCGGCGAGGCGATGCAGGCATTCATGCAGCGGCGCCCGCCGGTGTTCCGCGGGCAATAGGCCGCGAGAGAGGTCAGGGTCCGCTCCGACTGACCCCTAACCCCTTCCTCAGGCGCTGCGCGCGTGCGCAGCGGCAACGGCGGCGTCCCGCAGCTCGCGCCGCAGGATCTTGCCGACGTTGCTCTTCGGCAGTTCGTCGCGGAACTCGATGTACTTCGGCTTCTTGTAGCCAGTGAAGTTCTCACGGCAGAAGTCCATGAGCTGCTCCACCGTGAGCGCGGGATCCTTGCGCACGACGAACACCTTGACGGCCTCGCCAGACCTTTCATCCGGCACGCCGACAGCCGCGCACTCGACGACACCGGGATGCGTCGTGATGACCTGCTCGATCTCGTTCGGGTACACGTTGAAGCCCGACACCAGGATCATGTCCTTCTTGCGGTCGACGATCTTGATGTAACCGCGCTCGTCCATGACGCCGATGTCGCCCGACTTGAAGAACCCGTCGGGAGTCATCACCTTCGCGGTCTCGTCCGGACGGTTCCAGTAGCCCGCCATCACCTGCGGGCCGCGAATCGCAATCTCGCCCGGCTGGCCGAGCGGCACGGGCTGTCCCGCGTCGTCGAGGATCTGGATCTCGGTGTTCGGAAACGGCAGGCCGATCGTGCCGTTGTATTCGCGGTTCAGGATCGGATTGCACGTGGCGACCGGCGATGTTTCGGAAAGACCGTAGCCTTCGATGATCGGCACGCCGGTGAGCGCCAGCCATTTCTCGCTGGTCGCGCGCTGCACGGCCATGCCGCCGCCGTTCGCGACACGCAGGCTCGAAAAGTCGAGCTTGCGGAAGTCAGCGCTCTCGAGCAGCGCGTTGTAGAGCGTGTTGACGCCCGGCAGCACGTTGAACTTGTACTTGGCCAGCTCCTTGACGAAACCGCCGCTGTCGCGCGGATTCGTGATCAGCACGTTCAGCGTGCCGATGCGCATGCCGAAGAGACAGTTCACCACCAGCGCGAACACGTGATACAGCGGCAGCGCGCAGATGTAGACGAACTGGCCGGGCACCGGTCCGCGCGAAGTGTCCTGCAGCGCGGGTATGATCCACGCCTCCATCTGCAGCACGTTGGCGACGAGGTTGCCGTGCGTGAGGGCTGCCCCTTTCGACACGCCGGTGGTCCCGCCCGTGTATTGCAGGAAAGCGATGTCCTGCTGCGTGACGGCGACGGGCTCGAGCTTGCGACGCGCGCCGGCATCGAGCGTCGCGGTGAACTTGACGTGCCCCGGCAACGAATAGGCGGGCACGATCTTCTTCAGGCGGCGCACCGCGAAATCGACGATCGCACCCTTCGGGAACCCGAGCATCTCGCCGAGGGACGCCACGACGACCGTTTTGATAGCCGTGCGCGCGATCACCTGCTGCAGCGTCGCGGCGAAATTCTCGAGGATCACGATCGCTTCGGCGCCGGAGTCCTTGAGCTGATGCTCGAGCTCACGCGGCGTGTACAGCGGATTGACGTTCACGACGACGTAGCCCGCGCGCAGCACGCCCGCGAGAGCGATCGGGTACTGCACGACGTTCGGCATCATGATCGCGACACGCGCACCCTTGGCCAGGCCTTGCGATTGCAGCCAGGACCCGAACGCCGCGGAGTAACGGTCGATCTCGCCGAAGGTGAAGTACCGGTCCATGTACGCATACGCGTTGCGCGATGCGTGCTCGCGGAAACCGTGCTCGATCAGGTCGACCAGCGAGGAGTACTGCGAGAGGTCGACGTCGTGCGGGACGCCAGGCGGATAGTGCTTGAGCCAGATTCTTTCCATGACTGCTTCCCCCGAAGCCAGCAATCGACGCGACGGCTAAGGCCTGGGCCGCGCGACGATCGGTACGTTGCAGAGATCGATGTAGCCGGCCGGCACGAGATACCAGTCGTCGCGACGATTGCGCCGAGCCTCGACCAGCTGGCGAAAACGTTCGGTGTCGGTGCGCAGGATCTCGAGATTCTCTCGTTGCGCCACCAGCACGTCCGCCGCAACACGGACACTCGTGATCGGCACGTATTGTTCAGCCTTTTCGTAGAAACCCATCGGACCGGATCCACGCGGCTGCGTGGCCAGCAGCTCCATACCCTTCACCACTCGCCCTACCAGCGCAATGTTGCGATCGAGCTGGCGCGGGGCATGGCCCGTGACCACGTACAGTTCCGCGCCGCTGCCACTGTCCGCCTCGTTGCCGCGGCCGGCACCCACCATGGCGTAACAATGCGCCAGCCAGGCTTCGCCCTTGGCGGGGTCGCGACCGACGGGAAACCCTTGGCTGAACCCGACCTCGGGCGCGTAACCATCGCGGTCCGGCAAGGGCTCGAAGGGTAGCGCAGGCGTTGCCTTGACGGTGAACTCGGGCGGCAGCTTGTCCTTCGCGTCGCCCAGGCTGCGTTTGCCGTCCGGGTCGCCCCACTGCACCACGAAGTTGTCCTGGGAGCGGACGATGGCCAGGCCGTCGAAGTATTTCCCGCGCGCAAGCTTGCGCAGGTTATCGGCATGTTCCGGTGCAAATGCCGGTGCCAGCTCGATGACCACCCTGCCCTGGGGCAGCTGCAGGTACAACGTGTTCTCGGGATCGAGGGGCCGCCAGTCCGCAGGCGTGGTGGCCGCCAGGACTTCGCTCATCGTGCGTGGAGGGGCGCTCGGTGCCGGAGGAGGCACCGGGTCGGCCGCCAAGGCCCGGACAGCCGCCAGCGCAAACGTCAGGGCAAGAGCGACGCGTGAAGCCTTGAGCATGGCTGCTGCCGTTGGTTTCATAAGGGAAACTCTACAGGGCGCCAGGGCCGAATCATGCAGGGAATTCTACAGGCAGGCTATGATTTGCACGGGTTGAATTTGTCCCACACGCGCCCATCCTCGCGAGGCTGCCGCAGTCATGCTCGTCAAGTTCTCGACCCGCAACGGGCAACTGCTGATGCAGGGTGAACCGGCCGTCAGGCTGGTAAAACTTGGCGGACATTCCGGCACGGTGCCGAGCGCCGTCCTCGCAGCCGACCTTCCCGCCTTCGCGGCAAAGCTGCGGTCCGGGCTCGAACAGCATGGCGATGAACTGTCGCCAGCACCACCTGCCGCTGCAGCCGGTCGCGCCGAGGACGAGAACGACGAGCCGCGCGAGCGGCCTATCAAGCTGCGCCTGCGTGCCGTGCCATTGCTCGACATGGTCGACACGGCGATCTCGCAGAAATCCGACCTGCTCTGGGAAAAGGCCTGAGGTTCGCGGTATGCGTCTAGCTGCCCTGCTGGCCCTGCCGGCGCTCGCCCTCCTCCTGCTCGCAGCGCACCTGTTCCATTCGGGGGCAATGCCATTGGCTGCGCTCGCGATCCTGCTGGCCGGACTGCTGGCCGTCCCACAGCCCTGGGCCGCACGGACGCTGCAGGTCGTCCTCGCCGTCGCGGTGATCGAGTGGATCCTGACCACCGTGGGTCTCGCGCAGCTGCGCCTGCGTCACGACGAACCCTATGTCAGGCTGGCCGTGATCCTCGGATCCGTCACGTTGTTTACAGCCCTCGCGGCCGCCGCGTTCCAGCACCCTGTTTTGCGTGCGTATTTCGGACTGTCCCCGAAGCCATCGACCGAGTCCGCGACGGGCTGAACGGTTGGCCGCCTGCGACGAAGCGTGGTCGGCACGGGTTGGGGCCGCATGCCCGGTCAGGTAACCTTGGCGCCTCCGTGCCCAGGCACGATCCCAACTAAGGACAGACTCAGTCCATGAAGACCCTTCTGGCCACTGCTGGCGCCTGCGCGCTGCTCACTCTCGTCACCGTAGACGCTGCCGACATGAAGTCCACCGACACGTCAGCCACCCCTGCCAACGTGCTGCTTGCCCCGTGGACGGGGCCGTACGGCGGCATTCCGCCTTTCGACAAGGTCAAGGTCGCCGACCTGCAGCCTGCCCTCGAGGCGGCCATGACGCAGCAGCTGGCCGAGATCGATCGCATCGCGAACGATCCGGCCGCACCGACGTTCGAGAACACGATCGCTGCGATGGAGCGCACCGGTCGCACGCTCGATCGCGTCAGCACGATCTACGGCGTCTACAGCTCGACACTGAACGACGACGCCGTGCAGGCCGTCGAGCGTGTCATGGCGCCGAAGCTGGCCGAGTTCAACGACAAGATCACGCAGAACCCGAAACTGTTCGAGCGCATCGCGAAAGTCTACGACACGCGTGAGACCGCGGGTCTCACGCCCGAGCAGCAGCGCCTGACCTGGGTGTACTACACGAACTTCGTGCGGGCCGGCGCCAGGCTGGACGCCGCGGGCAAGAAGCGCACGGCGGAGATCAACCAGGAACTCGCCAAGCTGTTCACATCCTTCGGCCAGAACGTGCTGAAGGACGAGAACGACGGCGTGATCTACCTCGACAAGGAAGCCGACCTCACGGGCCTGCCGCAAGGCGTTCGCGACGGCATGGCGCAGGGCGCCGAGGGCCGCGGCCAGAAGGGCAAGTGGGCGATCGCCAACACGCGTTCGAGCATCGAGCCGTTCCTGACGTACTCCGACAACCGCGCACTGCGCGAACAAGCCTGGCGCATGTTCGTCAACCGCGGCGACAACGGCGGCGCGACCGACAACAACGCCAACATCACGCAGATCCTGCAACTGCGCGCCGAACGTGCGCAGCTGCTCGGCTTCCCGACGCACGCGCACTGGCGCCTGCAGAACACGATGGCGAAGACGCCCGAGCGCGCCATGGAACTCATGGAAGCGGTCTGGACGCCGGCCGTCGCGCGGGTTCACGAAGAAGTCGCGGACATGCAGAAGATCGCCGACGACGAAAAGGCCGGCATCAAGATCGAACCGTGGGACTACCGCTACTACGCGGAAAAGGTGCGCAAGGCGAAGTACGACCTCGACGAGACCCAGGTCACGCCGTACATGCAGCTCGAGAACCTGCGCGAAGGCATGTTCTACATGGCGAAGGAGCTGTTCGGCTTCAGCTTCAAGCCGGTCGATGCCAGCAAGGTGCCGGTGTACCACCCCGACGTGCGTGTCTGGGAAGTCACCAACCCGAAGGGCGAGCTGATCGGCCTGTGGTACTTCGATCCGTATGCGCGCAAGGGCAAGCGCTCGGGCGCGTGGATGAATGCTTACCGCACGCAGGAAAAGTTCGACGGCGACATCAGGACGATCGTCTCGAACAACTCGAACTTCGTGAAGGGCAAGCCCGGCGAGCCGGTGCTGGTCAGCTGGGAAGACGCGTCCACGCTGTTCCACGAATTCGGCCACGCGCTGCACGGCCTGAGCTCCAACGTGAACTATCCGTCGGTCGCAGGCACCGCGGTTCCGCGGGACTACGTGGAGTTCCCCTCGCAGCTGCTCGAGCACTGGCTGTCGACGCCGGAGATCCTCAACCGCTACGCGCTGCACTACCAGACCGGCAAGCCGATCCCGCCGGAACTGGTGGCCAAGATCGAGGCGGCGAGCCGCTTCAACCAGGGCTTCAAGACGGTCGAATACCTCTCGAGCGCGCTCGTCGACATGAAGCTGCACCTCGCCGGTTCGCAGAAGATCGACCCGGACAAGTTCGAGCGCGAGACGCTGGCGGCGCTCGGCATGCCCGCCGAGATCGTGATGCGGCACCGCACGCCGCAGTTCAATCACGTGTTCTCGGGCGACGGCTACTCCGCTGGCTACTACAGCTACCTGTGGTCGGACACGATCACGGCGGACGCCTTTGAAGCGTTCACCGAAGCGGGCGGCCCGTGGGACAAGGAAGTGGCCAAGCGGCTGCGCGACAACGTCTTCGCCGTGGGCAACACGATCGACCCGGCGATCGCCTATCGCCAGTTCCGCGGCCGTGATCCCGGCATCGCGGCGCTGATGCGCAAGCGCGGCTTCCCGGTGCCGCCGGCCGCCGCGGGCGCCAAGTAGAGTGATCAGTGATTAGTGATTGGTGATTGGTGATTGGTGATTGGTGACCAGGGGATAGTCGGAAAGTGCCGCGGACGCGGCGCGGTTCGACCAACCCGTGCTCATTAGTCACTAATCACTTCTGCGTTCATTCCCGGCCAGGCTGTGCCTGGTCGAGGATGAACGCGTACTCCTCCGCCACCTCGTGCAGGTGCTCGAACCGTCCCGACTTGCCGCCGTGACCGGCCTCCATGTTGACGCGCATCACCAGCAGGCGGTCGTCGGTCTTGAGACGTCGCAGCTTGGCGACCCATTTCGCGGGCTCGTAGTACTGCACCTGGCTGTCCCAGAGACCCGTCGTGACGTACAGCGCGGGATAGGCCTGCGCAGTCACGTTGTCGTACGGTGAATAGCTCAGCATGTAATCGTAGAACGCCCGCTCGTTCGGGTCGCCCCACTCGTCGTATTCGTTGGTCGTCAGCGGGATGCTCTCGTCGAGCATGGTGGTCACGATGTCGACGAACGGCACGTGCGCGACGATGCCCCGGTAAAGCTCGGGTGCCATGTTGGCAGCAGCAGCGACGAGCAAGCCGCCGGCACTGCCGCCACGCGCGAAAACACGTTGCGCGTCGGCGTACCCTGCAGCGACGAGGTGCCGCGTCACGTCGATGAAATCATCGAACGAATGCTTCTTCTCGAGCAGCCGGCCCGCTTCATACCAGGGGCGGCCACGCTCCTGGCCTCCCCGCACCTGCGCGATCGCATAGACGAAGCCGCGATCGAGCAGCGACAGCACGCTCGACGAGAACAGCGGGTCGGACGAAATGCCGTACGCCCCGTAGCCATATTGCAGGAGCGGCGCACTGGCATCGCGACGGAACAGGCTGCGGCGATAGACGATCGCGACGGGCACGCGTTTACCGTCGCGCGCCGGCACCCACAGGTATTCGGTCTCGTAGCGCGATGAATCGAAATCGCCGAGCACGGGTTCACGCTTCAGGAGCACCCGCACGCCGGTCCGCGTGTCGTAGTCGAAGGTAGTGCGCGGCGTCGTGAGCGACGTGTAGGCGTAGCGCACGACCTCGCTGTCCACCTCTTCGTTCGCATCCAGCGCCATGCGGTACGCGGGCTCGCCCGAATCGATGTGGAACTCGCGCCCACCAGCCCACGGCCGGATGCGGATCCTGCGCAGGCCCTCGACCCGCTCCTCGATCGCGAGGAAATTGTCGAACACGTCGAACCCCGCCACCAGCACGTCGTCCCGGTGCGCGACGAGTTCGCGCCAGCGCGAGCGTTGTCCCACATCCTCCGCCGCTGCCTCGAACAGCCGGAAATTGACCGCCCGCCAGTTGCTGCGGATCACCCAGCGCTCGCCGACGTGGTCCACCGAATACTCGTGCCCGCGGCTGCGTGGCAGGAACACCTTGAAGGCGAGTGCTGGATCGTCGAGCGGCGCGTAGCGGACTTCGGTCGTGACCGTACTGCTCGAGTCGATCAGGAGGAAGCGCCGGTCCTTCGTCAGGCCGACGGCCGTGTAGAAAGCCTCGTCCGTCTCCTGGTGCACGACCGGGTCGTGCGCGGGGTCCGTGCCGAGCTCGTGCACGCGCACGCGCAGGCCCAGCAGCGTGACCGGATCTTTTTCGACATACAGCACGCGGCGGTTGTCCGCCGCCCACACGATGCCTTCCTCGACGTTCGGGACCACGTCCGGCAGCAGCTCACCCGTCACCAGCGACTTGAAGCGCAGCGTGTACTGGCGGCGACCGACGGCGTCCTCGGTGTATGCCAGCAGGCTGTTGTCGTGGCTCACCTCGATCGAGCCGACGTCGTAGTAATCCAGACCGCGCGCGTGCTCGCGCAGGTCGAGCAGGATCTGCTCGGGGCCATCGGCGCTGCCGGCACGGCGTGCGTAGACCGGGTATTCGTCGCCGGTGTCGTAGCGATGCAGGTACCAGTAGCCGTTGTCGCGGTAGGGCACGCTCGCATCGTCCTGGCGGATGCGCCCGACGATTTCCGCGTACAACTCGGCTTCGAGCGGCCGCAACGATGCGGTCATCGCCTCGCGATAGGCGTTCTCGGCACGCAGGTGCCCGAGCACGTCGGGCGACGTGCGCGTGTCATCGCGCAGCCAGTAGTAGTCGTCGACCCGGATGCCGTGCGGCGATGTGACGTCGTGTGGCCGGACCGGTGCGATCGGTGGCGTGAGCGGTCCCTGGCTCATGGAAGGCGGGTCAAATGCCCGCCGGCCCCATGCGCACAGGATGCCTCGGCCGCTCGCCCCCCGCCTGGTAGTACGGCATCATCTTCGGCACGAGCGCGCGGAGGCGATCCTGGCGCGTGGCGTCGCTGGGATGCGTGCTCAACCACTCGGGCGGCGCGCCGTCGCCAACTTTCGCCATCTTCTGCCACAGCGTGACGGCAGCGCGCGGGTCGTAGCCCGCGCGGGCGGCGAGCTCGATGCCGATCTGGTCGGCCTCGTTCTCCGACGCGCGGCTGTTCGGAAGCTTGATCGCAACCGTCGCCGCCGCCGCAGCGATCGCCATCGCCTGTCCCGGCTTGTCCGACATGATGCCTGCCGCAATGATGCCGGCATTGGCGGCCATCGCGGTCGACATGCGCTCGGCGGTGTGGTTCGCCAGCGCATGCGCGATCTCGTGGCCCAACACCTGCGCCAGCTCGTCGTCGGTCGGATCGACCTTCTTGATCAGGCCCGTGTAGACCGCCATGCGCCCACCCGCCATGCACCATGCGTTGACGGTCTTCGGATCGTCGATGACCTGCACGCTCCACTGCCACTGCGCGCTGTCGGGCCGCATCTTGACCGCCTGCGCCACCAGGCGCTCGGTGATCACGCGCACACGCTCGAGCAATTTCGGGTCGGTGACGAGCTTGCCCTCTTTCTGGTACTTGCCCATCTCCTGGGCATAGGCCTGGCGCGACGAGCTGATCGCCTGCTCCTCGGAGACCAGCATCAGTTGCCTGCGCCCCGTGGGGCTGGTCGCGCAGGCAGCGACGAGCAGCACGAGCGCCGTGGCTAGCAATGGCTTGCAAAAGTTCATCCTGGAACCCTATATCCTGCCGAACGAAGTCGGGATGGACGTGATCATGCCTCGCGGCGTCTCAGGTAGAAAGGCCGGGCTGACACAGCCCGGTTCAGGGTGAGGTAAGCTCGGACCGATGGCGCTGCCCGTTGCGCGCCCGGAGGCAGTGATGTCGCGATCGACGCATGCCCGAATATCCGCCAGCGGTGTAGTCCTCCACGTACGACAGGCAGGACAAGGCCCAGTCGTCCTGCTGCTGCACGGCTTCCCGGATTCCAGCGCACTCTGGCATGACGTCACGCCATTGCTCGTTGCGGCAGGTTTTCGCGTCATCGCACCGGACCTGCGTGGTTTCGGTCAATCGGAAGCGCCGGCCGCTGTCGGCGACTATGCGCTGGGACACGTCGTCGCCGATCTCCGCAAACTGATCGGCCGGTTGGCGGGCGATGAGCCCGTGCGCGTGATCGGCCACGACTGGGGCGCCGTCGCGGGCTGGTGCCTCGCGCTGGAACATCCACAGCTCGTGCGGTCGCAGGTGGCACTGTCGGTGGGGCATCCACGCCAGTACGCCGTGGCGGGGCTCGAGCAGAAGCTCAAGGGCCTCTACACGCTCGCATGGCAGGTACCGGGGGCAGCGGAGCGCTGGCTCGCACAACGCGGCTACGCGGGCCTGCGTGGCTGGGGACGGCAGCATCCGCGAATCGAGGATTGCGTGCAGGACATGTCGCGGCCAGGTCGCCTCACGGCCGGTCTCAACTGGTATCGCGCCAACCTGCGTCGCGTGCTGTTCCGCCCCTGGGAGAATTGCGCCGTGCCCACGCTCGGCGTCTGGAGCAGCGGCGATCATTTCCTCGCTGAAGACCAGATGCGCGATTCTGGGCGGCGCATGCAGGCGCCGTGGCGCTACGAGCGCATCGAAGGCGCGGGACACTGGCTGCCGCTCGAGCAGCCGCACCGCGTGGCGGAGCTTGCGCTGCAGTGGTTCGCGCAGCACGAGGGAAGGGGTTAGGGGTTAGTCGGACGCTGTCTGACCCACGGAGATTGCCGGTTGCGAATCATCGGCAGGCGATCATGAGATGTGCCTGCGTAGGCGTTGCATGCGCCGTGCGAATTCCCGGGCTTTGACGAGAATTCGTTCAGGCGCGGTCGATCAGGCGTTCGTTCCGGGTCTTCCCCGGGCGAGCGTGTCTGCCTTTCCGCTCGCCCGGGGAAGACCCGGAACGAACGCCCTCACCTTCCAACCGCCCTCGGGCGACCTTCCCGATGACGGCACCTCCGGCTAACCCCTTACCGTCTCGGATACACGCGTCGCGTCGCATACGCCGCCTTCAGCTCCGCACCCAGGTATTCACTCAGCGTCGAGAACACTCCGCGTGAAATGTCGGCCGGCTTCCCCTGCGCCAGGGCGAAGATCTGGCAGTAATACCAGGACTGCGCAGCGAATGCGTTGAGCCCCTTGGCTGCAACGCTCTTGCCCTGCGGCGACAACCACCCACGCTCACGCAGCCGCAGTCGATCGTCGAGATCCTCGATGCCATCCCTGGCCCCGGTCAACAACTGGCGCGGGAAATCGGGCATCCAGCAGAGCGGCCGGCCGAGCCCGATCACGTCGCAGTCGCCTTCGCCCGGCGCATTGCCGAGCGCTGCCGACATGCCGTCACGCGTGCGGAAACCGCCGGTGACCATCAACGGCATGCGGGCAACGCGGCGGATCGCCGCCGCGTACTCAAGGAAATACGCTTCGCGCGCCCGCGTGCTGCGTCGGACGGGCATCGCGTCCTCGGAGCGACCTTCGAAACCGATCAGCCGCGGCTGTTCGTACGTGCCACCCGAAACCTCCAGCAGGTCCACGCCTTCGTCGTTCAGCCACGCGACGACCTGCAGGCACTCCTCGTGCGAGAAACCGCCCTTGCGGAAGTCGTCCGAATTCAGCTTCAAAGCCACGGGAAAATCCTGGCCCACGGCCTTGCGCACGGCTCGCAGCGTCTCGAGCAGGAAGCGGGCACGGTTCGCAAGCCGACCGCCCCAGTCATCCGTGCGCTGGTTGGTGACCGGCGACAGGAACGAGCTGATCAGGTAGCCGTGCGCCCCATGGACCTGGACCCCCGTGAATCCACACTCGCGCACGACCTGCGCCGCATGCGCAAACCTGCCGATGAGCCCGACGATCTCGCCCTCGGTCAGGGCACGCGGCCGGGCGTAATTGCCGAGCAGGTCGAGTTGCACCGCAGACGGCGCGAGCGGACGGCCAGTGACATAACGCGGCGACTGGCGCCCCGCATGCGCAAGCTGCACCCAGAGCTGGTTGCCATTGACCGTCCCGGCCCTGGCCCACGCGGCGAGCCGCGCTCGGGCTTCGGCATCGAAGGTTCGCGGCTCCGACTGATCGACGGCGACGTTGGCGGGCCGTTCGAGGTCGAACCGGTCCACCTGGACGTTGCCGGTGAGCAGCAATCCGCTGCCGCCTTCGCTCCAGGTCCGATACAGGCGCTCGTGCGCGGGCGTTGCGCGCAGCCAGGCGTCGGCCAGCCCTTCGGTCATCGCCGCCTTGGCCAGCCGGTTCGGCAGCACCACGCCGCACGGCAGCGACAGGGGTTGTGTCAGGACGTCCATCGTTTAACCTCTACCGATTGCGGGGTATGATTCTTGGATCGAATGCGCAGGCGCTGAGACGGCCCGCGCGACACCAACGAGAACAGGGTGGAGGTTTCGCCGATGCTGACCAGGGACAAGTTGACGGTGGTGCAGTGGCAGGCCGTGCGCAACGCGCCGCATCACGTAATGATCGCCGTGTCGGCCTCCGGCGGCAGCGCCTTCGACGAGATGCTCGAGCGTTCGGCAGGCCTGCAGGCCATCGTCGATGCCATCAACAGCACGCACCCGCTGGTGAGCGAGATCGGCGGCGCCACGCACATCATGCATGCGCAGGACGACGTCCGTAAGTGGTTCTACACGCTGGACGAAAGCCATCGCACGCCGGACAAGCTGCAGGAAAAGGCGCTGGAGACGGCGCGCCATGCGCTTGAAGCGCTCGGCACGCACGGCAGCGCTGACGACCTGCTGCACTACGGCGAGTTCGTGCTGTCGCTGGCCATGCGCGTCGCGCGCGCGGCGCGCGAAGGCGACCTGATGGGCATCGGCGGCGAACTCGTGAGCGAGAAAGAGCGCAAGTTCATCGAGCGTCTCGACCAGCTCATCCAGGAACGCCGCCGCTGAAGCCAGGGGTTAGGTAGGGGGTAGGGGCTAGGGGTTAGTGCTGGAAGCGCACTGCGCGCGGGCGCACTGCGCCCTTCTTCCACTAACCCCTAACCCCTAGCCCCTTCTCTCACGCCTTCGCCTTGGCGGGCGTCTTGCGATCGCCCACCAGGTACGCCGCGAGCGCCGGCAGCAACAGGATTGCGCCGAACATGTTCACCAGGAACATGAAGCAGAGCAGGATGCCCATGTCGGCCTGGAATTTCAGGGCCGAGAACGTCCACGTCGCCACCGATATCGTCATCGTCACGGCCGTGAACACCGACGCCGTGCCGCGCTGCTTGAGCGCCTCGACGAACGCGTCCTTGAGCTTGAGGCCGCCGTCTTCCATCTCGTGCTTCATGCGCTCGAAGAGGTAGATGCCGTAGTCGACGCCGACGCCGACGCCGAGTGCCACGACCGGGAGCGTGTTTACCTTGACGCCGATGCCGAGGATCGCCATCAGCGCGTTGCACAGGATCGTCACCAGCGCGAGCGGCAGGATGATGCAGAGCGTGATCGGGAACGAGCGGAACGTGATCAGGCAGAGCAACATCACGGATGCGAACAGCGCGAGGTTCACCCACTTGTCGGCGGCCTCGACGGCCTCGTTGGTGGCCGCCATGACGCCGACGTTGCCGCTCGCAAGCCTGAAAGTTACGCGCTCGGTGTCACCGCCGGCCGCCTTGAAGTCCTTCACCTTCTGCACGATGTGCTCGATCGTCTGCGCCTGGTGGTCGGTGGTGTAGATGCTGATCGGCATCGCCGTGCAGCGCGAGTTCATGAACTCATTGCCCATGCGCGTCGCGTAACCGACACCCTGCGCAATCTGCGCGCGGCTCTCGGGCAGCATGCGCCACTTGGCAAACGTCTCGGCGAACGACTG
>Ga0315287_10000400_pt1 | contig 37689 bp, 22 predicted proteins | sample YL17G11_0_MG_FD_205037 | JGI IMG/M metagenome (GOLD analysis project Ga0315287, IMG submission 205037) | Sediment microbial communities from Yellowstone Lake, YNP, Wyoming, USA - YL17G11_0 | ecosystem: Environmental > Aquatic > Freshwater > Lake > Sediment | place: USA: Wyoming | collected...
CGTGGGAATGGGTGTTCCAAGTTCAGCTTGCCACCGCCCCATGTGCACCACACCTGTCTCTCTCTCTCCTCTTGCGCGCGCGCTTTTTTTTGTCTCACCCCGGTGCCCTCTCTCCTCTCAACCACCCGTCGTCAGACACGACACAGACCGCCACAAACTATCCACGCACCATGTCTACGCGGTGAGTATATGTGCCAACATGCGCGCCCTGCCCGACCTCACCCTACCCTGCCCTGCCCGCGCGAGCAGGAGGAGGCGCCTCTCAAACGATTGCCTGCCCCTCTCTCAACTCCTCTCTCCATCCACTCTCACACACCCCTTTCCCTCACCTCTCTCTTGCTCTTCTCCCCCCACTCACAGTTCCCGCTCCATCACCGCCGTGGCCATGTCGGCCATGGTCGTCCTGGCCGGCCCCGCCGCGGCCGCCTCCTCCGGCCGCGCCCTGATGACGGACACGTCCGGCCCGGACGCGCCCCCCCCGCCGGGCCAGCTCCTCATCCCGGGCATGATGGGCGGCAAGGACAGCTACGGCTCCCTGATCACCGCCATGCTGGCCAACCAGGGCGGCATGATTGGCGAGATGGCGTCCATCCTGCACCCCGCCCTGGCCGACCCGCTGGCCAGCCTGGCCAACATGATGACGATCGTCCAGACCACGCTGCCCGAACTGATGGGCGGGATGGGGTTGCCCTTCGAGCCCAGCCCGCTGGTGCACGAGATGTTTGTCAAGTACTCCAACGGCACCAAGACGGAGGCCGACCTGGCCATGATTGACAAGGGCCTGGACGAGCTGTTCTCCCACGACTTTACGGAGGACGACAAGTCCAAGCTGGTCGACTTTATGGACATGAAAGATGTTTTCAACAAGAAGGGCGAGCCCCTGCCTGGCAAGGACATCGACCTGCCGGTCAAGACGCCCAAGGAGTGGCCGATTATCACGGTGAGGAGACATGGAGAGAGAGAGAGAGAGAGAGTGAAGAAAATGGAGAGAGGGAGAGAGGCCGCAGGTTTGCGGCCGCGCCCGGCCAACCGCCTTTCAGGCCCCGCGCCCACTCCCGCGCTCGCTTCCGCGGGCGTACGTGCTACCACCACGTCCGCCTGGCCTTCCGCCTCGGGCCCACCCGCCCCATCGCTAGCTTACCGCTATCCATTCCATGCACGCATCCCTCTCACATCACCACCACCTTCCCTCTTCCTCCATATCTCCCTCACATTCCAGCCCAAAAACCTGGTCGACCTGGACGTGAAGACCTACAAGCCCGAGTTCCCGGAGAAGGAGAGCGACGAGCTGGACGACAAGATCGCTGAGCGTGCGGCCGACCGGAAGGCTCAGGTTGCATTCATCAAGACAAAGCAGGACGCGCTGCAGGCCGAGCTGAACGCCAAGGTTGAGCCGGCCAAGGACATCAGGGTGCTCAAGAGCAACCTGACCGCGATCGCGAAGAACTTTGGCGCGGCCTACTTGAACAAGACCGCGCCCGTCAAGTACACGTACTCCGACGCCAAGATCAAGGGTAGGGCCGCCGTATGGACTGCCCTCTACAACAAGACCGACCTGGGCGGCCTGAAGAACAGTACCGCGGAAAAAGCGAAATGGGTGCCCATCAACCTGCCCAAGAAATCGCAGAACAGCCTGCTCCAGGCCGACGAGCTCAAGTTTAACCTGACGAAGGCGGCCTTCCCGACAAACCCGGGCAAGGACCCGCTGCGCCCGCTGATTGATATGATCACGTCCGACCCGGTCGGCGACCGCATTGCCGGCGTCACCCCCTTCCTGACCTTCCGTGACCCGGTCCTGGGCAACGTCGCCCGGTCCCGGACCTCCGTCTCCACCAAGGTGTCGACCTCCGGCAGCGACCCTTCGGCCATCAGGGTGTACGACCGGGACGTCAAGGCCAAAACTGCGGAGGGTGGTGTCACGAAGTGGACGGCGCCCAAGGGCGGGTACGTCGGGAACACCGTTGGCTTCCAACAGTCCAAGGTCGACCTATTCAACTTTGGTGCCGCCAAATTCCAGTACCGCCCCTGCATCTTCGCCGAGGGCTACGCGGGCCTGTCTGTGGGTGCCGAGCTGCTGAGCATCCGCCCCGAAGGCCTGGCCATCGGCTTTGACGGCGTGCGCTCCTCCCCGCAGCTGATCGACGTGTCGCCCGTCCTGATCAAGGTCCAGGCGGTCGGCACGCAGATCAACCCGGAGCTCATCAACGTCGAGCCCATCCTGGTCTCCGTCTCGCCCAAGGTCAACATGGCCGGCAAGGCCGTCGCCAAGCCGTGGCAGCTAACCAAGCCGCCCAAGTTCGGCCCCAAGCCCAAGGAGGACAAGCTGACGCTGGCGCCCTACCCCAAGCCCCACACTTCGGGGTAGAGCGAGGGGCGTCTACAACATGCGATGAGGAGAGAGATGTGTGTGTGTGCGTGCGGGTGTTTCTTTTTTTGTGTGGAGGGTGCGTGAAATTGTGCGGGTGCGCGGGCGGGACGCGTACATGTGTGTGTGTGTGTGTTTCGGAGAGGAAAAAAGTGGTTGGGGAAGGAGAGAGCAAAAAGCGCGGGTCAAAACCAACCCCATCATGAGAGGGAGAGGAGGAGAGAGGTGAGCTTTTTCTTGTTCGTTTCGGTTCTTTTGCACGCACGCCCCCGCCATAAGAACCCCATTGCCCAACCCTGGGCATGCCCCTGGAGGCACGTGCAAAACCGAAAACGAAAGAAAACGAAAAGATTCCACGTTCAAGCGCATCTAAAACAAACCGCCGCCCAACGCCACCCCCTGCCCCCCCAGTAGGGAGAGCGCGGCTAAAACGCTCTCTCCCTTCCATCAACCGTCCACGCCCGACCCGCTGCGCAGGCGGCGCCGGGTCGTGCAGGCAGGGGCTGCGTCTGCCGCGTCACCACCGTCACCGCTGCTGCGCAAGCGGCGACCGGTGGCCCGCCCGCCGCCGCCGTCCTCGCCCTCATCCTCTCCTTCTTGCTCGTCCTCGCCCCCTCCGCCATCACCCTCCGCCGCCGCGCAGTGTGCCGCCGACGCCGCCGCCGTCCCCGCCGCCGCCTCGCCCACCCGCACACCAGCCCCGCCGCCGCCCTGCCCCCCCGCCCGGTTGAACTGGAGCAGGGAAGAGTAGGTCGCGTCGGCGACGCCCACAAACAGGCGGTCCCCGGCCGGGCTGAACGCGATGCCGGCGACCTCGCCAAACAGATCGATCTCCTGGGACCGCTCAAAGCCGGAGGCCGCATCGTAAACCCGCACAAAGTCGGCGGGCTCCGCGGCGGCCAGGAACCGGCCGTCGGACGACCAGCGCAGGGACCGGACCGCCCCCATCGCGCCGGCCAGGGTTAGCAGGCTGGGCCCGCCCAGGCGCCGCACGTCCCACACCCGTGTCGTCGTGTCCTGGTTGCCAGTCGCGACCAGGGTGCCGCCCGGGTGCCAGGCGGCGGCGAAGGAGAAGTCGGCATGGCCGGCCAGGCGGCCGATGGCCCGCCCCGACGCCGCGTCCGCCAGGAGGGCGGCCGGGTCGTCCCCAACAATGGCGACCAGGCCAGCCGCGGGCCCCGGCGCGGCGGCCGGGCAGGCCGCCGCCCAGTTGGCCGCCCACTCCAGGGGCCAGTCCGCCGTGCGGGCCAGGGTGGCGGCGTCAAACATGCGGACCGCGTTGTCATTGTTGGCGACGAGTAGGGAGGACGGCACGCCGGGCGGGTCGCCCGGCAGGCCGCTGCCCGTGCCCGGCACGGGGACGACCTCCACCCCGTTGGTGATGCCGTTGTCCGACAGGGTCACCCGCATGGACGACGGGCTGCACCGGGGCCCGCGAGCCGGCGCCGCCGCCGCCGCCGCCGCCGCCGCTGTCGTTGTTGTCAAGGGTTTGACGATGACCTCGCCATTGAACCCGCCCGCGACGGCCAGGCCGTGCGCGACGCAGCAGGTGCCAACCTGGACCCGCCCCGGCCGGAGCGGCCCAGCCGCGCCGGGCCCCGGCGGCCCCAGCGGGGGCGCCCACGGCTCGCCCGACAAGTCCAGCACCGTCTCCTTTTCCCGGGCCACCGCGTTCCAGTGGATGAGGCGGGCGTCGGAGGCGGTGTACACGTCGTGCGGCGAGGTCGCCCACACCAGGTTGCGCAGTTGGAAGTGGATGATGGACGCGCGCACGGACCGGGTGTTGCGGGCAAAGGCGAAGAACTCGCCGTCTCGGGTGGTGGGAAGACACTCCCGTCTCAGGTCGGCCGCCGCCGCGTCCACGGCCTCCCGGAGGTTGACGTAGTTGCGGAACTGTTTCATGCGGATTTCCTGAGGATGGATGGTGAGAGGAGAAAGGGTGAGGAGGAGGAGTGTCGAGTGGAGGACGCATGTGCCTCCTTTCTCCTCTGCCTCTCCCTCTTTTTTGCTCTCTCACCCGGTACGTCTGGCGGGGTAGCTGCATGCGGTCCCAGGGAATGCCCTGGGGTGGTAAGGGGTGAGGTTGATGCGGACGTGGTGATGGTGAGAGACGAGCGTAGAGGGGAGGGACAGCAGATAGAAATGCAGGTCGACGGGCCTTTTTTCTTCTCTCTCCGGACACGCACCTGCATGTCCACGCCCTGGTCCAGCTGGTCGGGTGTGGTGTCATCATCGTCGGAGAACTGTGCATGAAAGAGAAGAGGCGTCTGTGAGCCTTGCGCGGTGGGGCGTTGTATTTCCTCCTCCTCAACGACCACGCCCTTTCCTCTCCTCTCGCACCTCCAGCCAGGTCGGCGTTGTCGGCTCGTCTGCGGGGACGCCGCCATAGCGGTTGGCGCTGGCGATGGCGGTCGCCATGCCCTGCTGGCGCAGGCGGGCAAAGGCGGTGCGGTCTTCCTCCTCCCCCGCGCTGCCGCCGGACGAGTCGTAGTCGTCGGAGGCGTCGGAGTCCATGATTGAGGGGGGGGGGGAAAGAGTGTGATCATCCTCATCCATTTTCCATCATCTGGCCTCACACAACAAAATTGGACACACTGAAATGCACAGCACACACACACACACGCTCGTCCTCTCCCGCACACACACCACCTCACTCCCGTTTCTTGGCGGGCGTCCCCTTCTTGGCCGGCGACTTGGCTGGCGGCGCCGCTTTCTTCTTCGCACCACCCTCTCCCTCCTCCTCCTCCTCCTCCTCCGAGTAACCCATTACCGCCGTCACCTCGCCCCGGGCGAGCGCGGCCGCGCCGACCGCCCCCAGCACGGCCGGCACGATGTACAGCAGGGCCGGCTGGGCGGCCTGGAAGACGTTCATGACGACGATGGTCGCCACCAGGCCGGAGACGTACCCGCCAAACGCGGGCTTGAAGTATGAGGCCTTCCCAGCACCCCGCCCGGGCGACCGGTCGAAGCGGAGGAGGAGGGCGACAAAGATGCCCGGGATGACGATGTCGCCCAAGCCCAGCATGGAGAAGGGCGCGCCCATGGACGCCGTTTTTGTGGCGGCCGCCCCGCCCGCGGCGGCCGCCGCGGTGCCGACTGCCCCGCGCGCTGCGGCCAGGGAGCGCGGGAAGAGGAGCTTGATGGGCGCGTCGAAAGATTTGGCGACCGTCACCATGACGGGCGTGCAAAACACCCAGAAGACGTCGTACACGAACAGGCCGCCCAGGAGGATGGCGCCCGTGGAGACGGAGCCCAGGGAGAGGTGTTCGATGCCGGTCAGGGAGAAGGCCAGGCCGAGCGCGTTGTTGGCCAGCCAGTGCTTGCGGAAGCCGTACCAGGCGCACCCGGCCGCCGCCGCCGCGCCCGCCACGGCTTCGGGCACCGTCAGCTCCACGTCCGTCGGGTCGGGCAGGGCGTACGGGATGCGCAGGTCCTTGGCGAGCATGTAGGATTTGGCCCGGACGGCCTGCGGGAAGGCCGCCTCGACAAAGGGCAGGACCGCCGCGGCCAGGGCGGCCGTGCCCAGGGCCACGAAGTAGAGCGTCAGGGCGGCGTTGACCAGGTGGCGGGGCAGGAAGCGGAAGGCGACGAACAGGGAGACCAGGACGGCCGACCCGATGAGCGGGAACTTCATGGCGTCCTGTCAAGTGGAAAGTGGATGGAAGAGGTTGGAGGGGGAGCGCGAGGTGAGGGAGAATTGAGGAGGCAGTGTGCGCGTCCCCCATGGTCTAGGTGGGGGCCCCGCGGTCGGCCGAGAGCGCCCGCCTACCCAGGGCAAAAGAGACAGTGTGCCTACAGGTCTGATGCGTCCGCCTGGTGGGAATGGTGCCGGGTGCTGCCGGTGGTCGCCGGTGCGAGACAGCAGCACCATTGAAAAAAACGCGCGCGCTCTCGAACCGATCGACCCCCTCTGCCACGCGCCCGCCAGCCCCACCCTCCCTTCCTTTTGACACACCTTGCGGCTCATGCTCTCCGCCGGCCCCGCCGCCTTGGCCGACCGCCAGCACCCGACGTACACGGCCAGGGCGGCCGTGGCGATGACGTTCACGTTGGAGTCGACGGGCAGCACCAACGGCGCGGCTGCGAGCAGCGCCAGCGCCGCGTGCGCTTTCGGGGCGGGCAGGGCTTCATTGTGGCCGTCTGCGTGGGCCGGGGTGGAGCGCGTGGTGGCGGGCATTGGGTGTGGAGGGCGGGCGGACGCGCGTGGAGTTGAGGCCGCTTTGGAAACGGGCTCTGCTTCGCTCTCGTTTTCTTGTTTGCATCCCAGCCTCTCTCTTTTTTTTGCTTGCCTTTGCGCACTCCCCCCCCGCGCCCGCCCAGCAAAATATCCACACGCACGCACACACAAACTCTCGCACACGCGCTCTCTTTTTGCTTGCCCTCCCTTCTTCGCCCGGTATTCAAGCCGTCGGCATGTAGGAGGCGGAGTCGACCTGGTCCGGCAGGGGCTTGATGTCGACGTCAAAGCGTTCCTGGACCTGGTTGAGGACGCCCGAGTCGGCCTCCGACGACACAAACGTGATGGCCAGCCCCTTGGTCCCGAACCGCCCCGCCCGCCCCACCCGGTGCAGGTAGGTGTCCGCCCCGTTGCCGTGCTTGGCGTCCGTCTCGGGCATGTCGTAGTTGATGACGATGTTGACGCGCTCGATGTCGATGCCCCGGCCGACCAGGTCGGTCGCGACCAGGATGCGTTTCTGGCCCTCCTTGAACTGCTTGTACACGGCCAGCCGTTCCTCCTGCTTCATGGCGGAGTGGATGCAGATGGACGGGAAGTTGCACTCGACCAGCAACTTGTTGAGCTCCTTGGCCCGGGCGACCGACTTGACAAAGATGACGACCTGGTTGAAGTCGAGCGCGTCCAGCAGGTCGTTCAGCTTGCGGTTCTTGGAGGCCTCGTCCAGCATGATGTAGTGCTGGACCAGGCCGTGCAGGGTGAGCTTGGCCTCGTCGTCCACGTAAATCTCCATGGGGTCGGTCATGAACTTCTTGCAGACGGGGCGGACCTCGGCGGCCAGGGTGGCCGAAAACATCATGACCTGCTTGTCGTGGGGCGTGCCCTTGAAGAGGCCCTGGACGTCCGACCGCATCTCGATGTTGTCCAGGACCTTGTCGCACTCGTCGATGATGAAGTGGCGGACGCCGCCCAGCTTGAGGTCGCCCTCCTTGGCCAGCTGCTTGAGACGGCCGGGCGTGCCGACGATGATGTGCGGGGTGTCCGCCTTCAGGAGGTCCTTGTGCTGCTTGATGGGCAGGCCGCCGAAGAAGTTCGCGACCTTGACGCCCGGCATGTAGACGGAGAAGCGCTCAAACTCGTGGCAGATCTGGGATGGGGGGGAGGGAGGATGGGGGGAGTGAGACAGAGAGAGGCGTTTGTGTGTGAAAAGTGCGTGTCCTCCTTGCTTTCTCGCACTCTCTCCAGGCTGCAAAACGCGCGCGCAGGAGGGCGGGCGTGTTCGAGTTCACACCCGACTTTTTTTGTTCACCCCGCCACTCTCTCTCGCACAACCCCCTCTCTCCATTCCCTCCTCACCTGGTACGCCAGCTCCCGGGTGTGGCAGACGATGATGGCGCCGACCTCGCCGTCGACGGGCTCCAGCTGCTGCAGGACGGACAGGACAAAGACGGCCGTCTTGCCCATACCCGACTTGGCCTGGCAAAGCACGTCCATGCCCAGGATGGCCTGGGGGATGCACTCGTGTTGGACTGTGCATGCGTGGAGGGAGGGAAAGAGAGGGGAGAGGGGGGGGGGGAGGGGGGGGGGGGAAGTGTGAGTGGTCGGGCTTGATGTGGGATGGGCGGGCGAAAGGGGGAGAGGGGAGGTTGGCGCTGCCGAAGAAGAAAAAGAGCGGATGGGGCGGCGGCGGGGGCAGGGAATGCTCATCGTGGGAGGGCGCGAACACGTCGTCGCGCCGACTTCTGTGCCACTCTCTGCACCGGGATGTCTCGCCCAGGTGACGCCCTTTCCATCGGGCACGGTGTGGCGCGTGGGTACACGCGCCCTGTCCAACACGCCACCCCGCGCTCACGCCGTCGCTGTCTTCTTTTTTCGTCGCCGCGCCCGTCTCCATCGCGGCTCCTTCATCCCCCACCCCCCACGCCTTACCTTCCGAGGGATGCTCAAAACCACAGTCCACAATGGCCCGCAGCAGCTCGGGCTTGAGCAAGAAGTCCTTGAAGCCGGAACTACGGTGGGAAAGAGAAAGGCGAGCGGGGGAGGGAGAGATGCGTGAGGAAAAAAAGCAAAGCTGATGCGAGCGCCCGGGCCGGCTCCCCGACCTTTCCACCCCATCCACACGGCTTGCTAGCACCGTGACCTCGCACACCACCCTGACACACCTATGGATCCCCACAAACCCGGCTTTCTTGGCCCCAGCAGCGGCGCCCGCGTCGGCGCCGCCCGGCGCGCCGGCCTTCGGCTCCACCAGCTCCTCCTCCTCGTAGTCGACCAGCTCTTCGGCGGGGTCCGTCATTATGATTTCGAGTTGTTGGGGGGGGCGAGGAGGTGTGTGTGTGCGTGTGTGAGAGCGTGTGTGTGTGAACTTGTGGGTGCACGCGAGCTGAGGAGCGGGCGGCAAAAAAAAAAAAAGTGGACAAAGAGTGGGGTCGACAACTTCTCTCCAGAGACGCATTTCGCTCTCCCTCTCTCCTGGACCTTATGGAGGGCCTCCTCGGCTACGCCTCCAGTGACTCCGTCTCCTCCGACGGGCAGGGTCAGGCGCAGCATGAAGAGGAGGGTGGAGGCGGCGACCCGCTGAACCTCGCTCGCCCGCCCAACCTCGCCGACTCGGACGCCGACGACGCCAGCCCCTCCACCTCCACCCGCTCCGACGACAGTGCTGCTGCCCGGGCAGCCGCGGCCGCCGCTAGGCTGGCCTGCCTGGACAAGGAGTCTGCGGCGGCCGAGGCGGCAGTGAGGCCAGTGACGGCTGCCCTGCCCGACCCGCTGGCCACGCTGGGCAGCACGACCGGCGCGCCCGCCTTTTTGCGGCCGGAGGCCATGAGGCCCTTGGCGGCGCCCGCGCACAAGGGAGGCGCGGGACTGGTCATCCGCCCCGCCGTGGAGCCCCCACCTGCAAAGCGCCAGCGCCCTGCCACCGACGCGCCCCGCCCTCAACCTCCTGCGGCGAGCGCCGCGTCCGCGGCAGTGGAGGCCGCCCAGTGGGCGGCCGCGGCCGCGTCTGATGAGGCCGCCCTGGCAGCAGCTAAGGGCGTGCCTATTCAGCAGCAACAGCACCAGCGGGGCAAGGCAACGGGTTCCATGCCGGTGGCTGAGGCGCTGGCCTCGGGCGCGGCCTTGCCGCGGAAGGGCCAAGGCATGAAGGAGCGGCAGAAAGCCAAGGCCGACGCGGGCCAGCGCGCGACGGGGGATTGGAAGCCGGAAGCCTTCATGATTCTCCGGCAGCAGTATGATTGAGTGCTGTCGCACCGCGGTCATTTGGGGAGGCGTCGCCCCGCACGGGGGCAGGCGGGCATGAGTGTGTAGGTAGACTTTTTTTTTCAATCACAGGGTCTGGTCGTGCAAGTAGTGCCCTGTTGCTCTCTCTCTCCCTACTTACTCTCTGTACGCCCGTCACCACGGACGATCGGGCGGGGGCGTGATGAACACAGTCATGGGAGCACGCTCCGCCCCTCTATATATATAAATACCCGCCTCCCTCTCTATGCAAAGTAGCTCACACACACGCTCAAACGTCCGCCCCGCCCGCCCGCGCGGTTGCGACCACCTTGGCCACGCGCTCGGCCACGGCCGGCATGGCCGCATCAAACGCGCCCAGGTAGGAGGGGATGAAGTGCTCGCGCAGGGCCGTCACCAGGCCGCCGGCCAGGCGGATGGTCGAGTAGGCGGAGTGCGGGACGCGGTCCAGGAGGACGTAATCGCCCGGGCGGGCCATGCGGGCGGTGATGACGGGGCGGGGTGGAAGGTGAGAGGATGAGGAGGCCGCCGCCGCCGCCGTCGCCGCCACCCCGCTGGGCCCCCGCGGTGTCGCCGCGATCGCGGTCGCCCGGACGTGGCGGAAGATCGCGGTCGGCACTAAGTGCATGACCCGGCCGGCCGGATATGTCTGGCGCCGGATGGGTGGGTGCGCGACGTCGCGGCGGCGGGTCGGCACCACCATGGGCGTGCTTATTGAGGACGAGGACGGGAGGCGGCCCTCGCTTTCTTCCTCCGCGGCCAAGGCGGCCGCGAGGGCGTCCATGTCCGCGCCCACACCCTGAGCACTCACCGCCTCTTCCTCTTCCTCTGAGGATGGCCCGCCATCGCCCGCCGGCTCAACAGCAGCTCCACCACCAACACCAACACCACCACCAGCAAACGCGTTGACGGGGATCCAGCCGCCACCGCTCGCCGCCTGCGTGCGGCTCGCCCCAGGCCGGCGCGGGCGGAAGCAAGCAAACGATGAGAAAGCCGAGGAGGGGGTTGAGTCGGCCGGCACGCCGTCGCCCGCCGCCTGCGCCTCCTCCTCCTTCTCCTTGGCGGCGGCAGGCTTGAGCGCGACGTTTGCAGACGCCCGCCACGGCCGCGCCGCGCCAGCACACGCGTACGGGACCAGGCAGGCCACCGCCGCGCCCGCCGCCCCAACCCAGGCCTCCACGGCCCGCACCGCCGCGTGCGCCCGCACGTCCGCCGCCAAGGCCGTGCCCCACGAGGATGCCAGGACTTCGGAGCGCAAGGCGTCGACGGCGGCAGGCGAGATGAAGGGCACCAGGTCGGCGCCACACACCACCGTCGTGGTGAAGGGCGCGCACCCGGCCGCCAGTTCCGCGGTCACAACCGCGGGGCAAGCGATGCCGATGGCGGACGCCTGGGCGAACGCCGGCGTCGTCCCGGCAGCCTCCCGAAGCATCATCGCCGCCAGCGCGGCCGTCCCACCGCCCAGGGAGTGGCCCGTAATGAGGGGCTCAAACCCCGGGTTGGCAGCCAGCGCCTGCGCCAGGGCCGGCCCCACCTCGCGCACCAGCCAACGGGCCGCGCACAGCATGCCGTGGTGGGCGTACCCGGTCAGCAGTTCCTGGCCGCCGCTGCCGTCGGCCTTGCTGACCAGCAGGTGGTGGGGCCGCTCAGCGGAGGCGAGGTTGGTGAAGACGTCGCGCACGCTGTGCGTGCCGCGCACGACCAGGACAATGCGTTGTAGGGAAGCATCTTTGAGGAGGGCGTAGGCCGGTCGCACAAGCCCCGCGGTGGGTGCATGGGCCAGGATGTCGCAGGTCGGGTCCAGCCCCAAAGACACAAACACCGCCGCCTGGGCGGCGGGCGACCGCTGGCGCAGCGCCCGGCAGTAACACATCGCCCGCCGCACGGCCGCCAGGCGGGCCATCAGGTCGGCGGCCGCGGCCGGGCAGGTGGCTTCCGGGCCGGCCGACCCGGCGGGCGCGCCGCCCGCCGCGGCGACCGCGGCGGCCGGGTGGTCGGCTGCCTCACAACCCTCGCCACCACCTCCTCCACGCCGGCTCAGGTAGGCCAGCCCGACCAGCAGGTCCGCCAGCCGCCACCGCCCCAGCGTTTCACGGTACGTGTACCGGAGGGCCTCCGCAAAAAAGGTCAGAGCATCGGCCGCAGAGGTCGGGGTCGAGTGGAGCGACGCAAACCAGTCGGAGGAGGCCATGGGAGGGAAAGTTGAAATAATAAAAAAAAAACGCGCGCTCCCCGTTCCCCTCTTGGTCCTCTCAGTCGCCCCTTACTTGGGTCACACAACGCTGAGTGCCGCCCCAATGTGCCGCCCACGAGGAGGCGAGAAGGGTGTGTGAGGGTGACCCGTGAGCTCAGTGGGGTCAGATGCGTGCGCAGGCGCGGTGTGTGGGCGTGTGTGAGCACGGAAATGCCTCTCCGAAGAGAGCGCGAGTGAAACAAACGCAAAAGCTGCTCGCCCACTCACTTCTTTTCTCAGGAGCGCGCGCCCTGCCGCTCTCTCTCCTTTCAGAGGCACACACCCGTCCACACCCGAGCCGCCATGGGCATCAAGGTGCGCTCTCCCTGCTGTGCACACACGCACATGCTGGACGAGAGCGTGGCCCTGCTTGCTGCTCACCACATCATTTTTCCGCGCTCGCATCATTTCAATTCCCTCTCCCTCTCCCCTTCTCCACAGTCCCTCTCCAAGCTCCTGGGCGACAACGCCCCGGCCTGCCGCCGGGACCAGAAATTCGATAACTACTTTGGCCGCAAGATCGCTGTGGACGCGTCCATGCACATCTACCAGTTCATGGTGAGCGAGAGATGGAGGGACGAGCTGCGGCGCCCGCGCCTCTCGGTCCCCGCTTCGCTATCACACGCACACATCTCCCCGCACCACTTTTTTCACAGGTCGTCGTCGGCCGCATGGGCGACCAGCAGCTGACGGACGAGACGGGCGAGGTGACCAGGTAAGCGATGCTGGGCGGGTTTTGATGCAAGACAGACTGCGCACACAACGCCGCGCGCGCGCGCCTCGTTATCTCAACCCCCTCTTCCATTCCTAGTCACTTGCAGGGCCTGTTCTACCGGACCATCCGCATGCTGGAGTCCGGCATGAAGCCGCTGTACGTGTTCGATGGCGCCCCCCCTGAAGCTAAGCGCGAGGAGCTGGCCCGGCGGGCGGGCAAGCGGGGCGACGCGACGGCCGAGCTGGAGGCCGCCAAGGAGGCGGGCGACAACGAGGCCATCGAAAAGTTTGCCAAGCGCACCGTTAAGGTCACCCGCCAGCACAATGAGGAGTGCAAGCGCCTGCTCCGCCTGATGGGGGTGCCGGTCGTGGACGCGCCCTCCGAGGCGGAGGCCCAGTGCGCGGAGCTGGTTAAGGGCGGGGTCGTGTACGCGGCGGCGACCGAGGACATGGACGTGCTGACCTTTGGCGTGCCCCGGGTCGTGCGCAACCTCATGGCGCCCGCCTCCCAGGGCAAAGACCCGACCGAGTACGATTTGGCCGTCGCTCAGCGCGACCTGGGCCTCACGCACGCCCAGTTCGTGGACATGTGCATCCTGTGCGGGTGCGACTACAGCGGGACGCTCGCGGGCGTCGGCCCCCACCGCGCGCTCGCCCTCATCAAGGAGCACAGCACGATCGAGGCGGTCCTGGCCATCAAGGACAGCGAGGGCAAGCCCAAGTACCCGCCGCCCGAGCCGTTCCCCTACGAGCTGGCGCGGTCCCTGTTCCTCAACCCCAACGTCACGCCGGCGGACCAGGTGCAGCCGGCGCCCAAGTGGGGCTCGCCCGACATGGACGGGACGGTCGCCTTTCTGTGCGGGGAGAAGGGGTTTTCCGAGGAGCGTATCCGGAAGGCCCTGGCCCGCCTGGACGCGGCCAAAGCCAAGGCCACGCAGGGCCGCCTGGAGTCGTTCTTCGGGCCGTCTACGGTCACCAAGTCGACGGTCGGCGTCAAGCGCAAGGAGGAGGAGGCCAAGGCTGGGAAGAAGGGCGGGGTCGGCAAGCTGGCCGCCAAGAAGGGCAAGATGGGCGGGTTTGGCAGCAAGAAGAAATGAGATTGTTGAGGGGGGGGGGGGGGGGGGGAGCTGTGCGCGCTCGCGTGTGCGTGCTTCGCGCGCACCGATTCGGCAGGCGCGTGCGTGCGTGCGTGTGGAGGGCGTGGTGGGATGGAGCCTGTAGAAAGAGAGATCCTGTTCTTTTTGTTTCGATCACCTCGCTCTCCAATCTTCTCTCCTTCACTTGCGCTCCTCCGCCACGGGCTCCAACCCGCTAGTGGATCCACGCCGCCCGGGGCCGTGCGTCGACCCACCGCCCGCACCTCCAGCACCACCGCTCCCCCCATCAAAGGGCCGCGCCAGGCGGGCGTCGTACTGGGACAGCCCATGCACGGACGCTTCCGGGTCGTCGCCCACCCGGCCCGGGTTGGGTCCCAGGGCGCCGCCGGACGTGCGCAGCAGGCGGAGGAAGCCCTCAAAGTCCAGGGCTTCCGCGTCGGCCAGGCCCGCGTCCAGGAGGGCGTCCTCGACAGCATAGTCGACGGCCGCGGCCGGCAGCTTCGCGCGCAGGGCTTCCACGAGGGCAGACGGCGAGATGGAGGAGTCGGGCGCGGACGCGTCGCCGCCCAGGTCGGCGAAAACGCGCTGGGCGGCGGTCAGCCAGAGGTCGCGGTAATTTGTCTGGAGCGTGCTCCAGTCCAGCTGAGACGCGGCAAAGGCGGCCCGGGGCACGCGCGGGCTGGTGCCCCCCGGCCCCGCAGCGGCTCCACCGCCTGACGCGGGCGTCGCCCGGCGCCCCGTCATCGCTTCCGCCAGGACGGCCGCCTCGGCTGGGTCGACCCGGTACCCGAGCCGGCCCAGCCCGTCCGCCAGGGCGCTGGCCGTCAGTGCCTCGTCAGCGTGGCCGAAGTTCAGGCGTCGCATGATGTCCCGCAGCTCGGACAGGGAGACGGTGCCTGAGGCCGGCCCCTCGCCCGCGGAATCGTCGGCGCTGGGCGAGGCGGGTTCAGCGAGGAGGGACGCGGGTGACGGGGGAGGGGGTGGTGCGGCAGGCCCGTCCAGGTCCATGTCGCCCGCCGCGCCTGCAAAGGCAACCCGGGAGGGCGTCCGCATGCGGGACGGCGAGGCGAGGAAGGGCGGGGCCGGCCGCGGTGAGGCCGGGTTTTCATCCACCATCACCCTCGACCCGCCGCCACCGCCGCTGCCGGCCGACAGGAACTGGGCGTACGCGCCCTGGCGGCGGCGGCCGGATTCCTCGGAGTCTGTCAGGGAGGCCGGGCCGGGTGGGGCGGGTAAAGGCGGGGACGCGCCGGGTGGGGCGGCAACCATGGCTGCCACGGTCGGCGCGGGCGGGCAGGCGGGTTGCGAAGGCGGCGGCGCCACCCCAGCCCCGCCCGACCCGGACCCACTGCTCCCGCCTGCTGGCTTGTGGCGGAGCTCCTCACCCGACGCCCGCGGCGCGTCCAGGGACGGCCGGCGCTGCAAGAAGGTGCGGACCAGGCGCTGGTAGTCGGCGCCGGCGTGGTGAGAGGTATCCAGCATCAGCCGGGCGGCTTTACGCTGCTCGCCCTTTTCGACGGCCGTCCGGGCCGCCGTGCGAAGGTACTCGTTGGCGCCGTGCCCAGAGCCCTCAAAAGGCGCCTCAGTCATGGCAGCATCCAGGGCGGCAGCGGAGGCGGGCCCCGGGCCACCACCGCCACCGCGGCCGCCGTGGAGAGAGCCGCCGACAGCGCGGGCGACGACCGCTGCCGCCGCCGCCGCGCGCATGATGCGCCAATAATCGGCGCCGCCGTGCAGGGTGTGGGCGCCGCTCATGCCGCCGGGAGCAGAGGCGTTGCTGGCCCGCCGGTTGGAAGCTCCGCCAAAGGAGGCGCCGCCGCCGCCGGAACCCACCGAACCCGCACCTCCCTCCCCGCCCGCCGCGCGCCAGCGCAGAAACTCCATGCCAGCGTGCGCGGTGGCGGAGCCCCACCGGGCGGACCCGGACGCATTGGCGGGTGAGCCGGATGGTGAGGGTGGCGGTAGGGGCGGGCCGGACGCGCGCAGGGCGTGCAGCAGGCTGCCCACCGAGACGGTGCGCCCAAACCCGGGGCCGGGTGCTGGCGGCAGCGCGGGCGGCGGCGCGCCTGCCAGGGCGGCCGCCAGGGCGCCCCCGCCCCCGCCGGGCGGGGGAGGAGCGGCAGCACCGGCCTCGCCTCCCCCCCGACCACTCCCTTCCCCGCTCCCGTGTCCAGACCCACCAGGCGACCCGGGCGCCAGGCGCAGCACTTCGGCGGCCATCAACTCAAAGATGGAGCGCTGGAGCGCAGGCGCGGCGGCAAAGCGCTGCACCCGCTGGACGACCGTCGCGCGCAGGGGGCGGCCCTTGTACCGGTCGCTCACGTCGCCCGCCAGCCAGGGGTGGCGCAGGGCCGCCCGGGCAGTGGGCCGGGCGGCCGGGTCCTTCGCCAGCAGGGCCACCACAAAGGCCTTGGCGGGGGCCGACACGTCGGCCCAGGCAGCGCCCTCCATGCGTGGCGGGTCGCCCAGGATGGCCTTCCAGATCTTGGACAGGGCCGGCGCGCCCGGGTTGGCCCAGTCATCAAAGGGCAGGCGCCCGCACAGCAGCTGGTACGCCATGACGCCCGCGGACCAGACGTCCGCGGGCGGGCCCACCTTGGAGGACAGGACCTCGGGCGCCATGAACCAGGGCGTGCCCTCCAGCCCCAGGTCCGTGCGCGGCAGCCCTGCCGCCTCAAAGAAGGCGGCCAGCCCAAAGTCGATGGCCTTGATGGGCGCGTCGGGGCGGTCATCCAGGAACATGAAGTTGCCGGGCTTGATGTCCCGGTGCAGGATGCCGCCGGCGTGGCACTGGGCTGCCGTCCGCAGGACCGCGCGCATGATGGACGCGACCGTCTGTTCCGAGTAGTGCGGGCGCGAGGAGATGGAGTGCAGCAGCTCCCCACCCCGGCAATACTCCATGACGATGTGGATGGCGGCGTCATCCTCCCAGGCACCCTCCAGGGCGACCACGTTCAGCGTGCCCCTGAGCTTGCTCAAGACAGCCACCTCCCGCTGGATGTTGGCCACGTGTGCTGCCTGGCGGGCAGGGGACAGGTCAGGCAGGTCCAGGGCCTTGGCGACCGTCTTGCAGGCGAACTGCGTGCCGGTCGCCCGGTCAGTGGCGACGCAGACCTAGGGGGATGGGTGCACATAAGTGAGTAGCGGTGTGCGAAGACGATAAACGTGCCCCGGCGCGCGTTCCGGGATGGGGCGTGGTGTGTTCCCGTCCCATCCTCCTCGGCCCCCCGGCGCGCGGCACCGTGGTTAGGGCCTGCGGCCCAGTCTTTCGCAATTTTTCCCACACGCTCCTCCTCTCTCATCCGCTCACCGTTCCAAACCCACCCTTGCCCAGGGGCTTGCCCAGCTGAAACCTGAAGTGTAGTGTGTGGTGTTGGGGGAGCGTGCGTGCGTGTGAGTGAAGTGAGACAGTGCTGGCTAGGTACGCCCCTGCCGAATGCTCTCTCTCTTCTGTGTGTCTCTCACCTCTCCTCAAAGCCCCGCGGAAAGCCGGCATCGATGGGCGGTGCCTCCCTCGCCTTGGCCACATCCCAGATATCGACACGGGGCATAGGTGTGCGAGGGTTCTGTGTGGCAGCACGCGCGCTGAGCAAAGGAGAGAAAACGGCACAGGAACACAGCAGGGCACGGCGCCGCCTGTGTCTGCGTCAAGCAGCGAGCGAAGAAAACTTTGTAATGCAAGTTAATTCTTTTTTTTCCGCGTGCGTGGCGAGCGGGCAGCAGGCCGCTGCCCCGCCCCCCCTTCCCCCCACAGCACACCAGTGCCGGCTCGCCCTCCAACGCCGTGGTGCGTGCGCATTTTAATTTTGTTTCCAGGCGAGGAAAACATGCCTTCAACCCGCCCCGCCCTGCCCGCCGCCGCCGACCCGCCCCTCTCCTCTCCTCCTCCGCCCTTCTCCGTCGCGATCGTCGGCGCAGGCTTTGCGGGGTTGCAAGCGGCGATGACACTCGTCAATGCCGGAATCACTGACATCATCCTGTTAGAGGCTTCCCACACCCTCGGCGGCCGCGTCCGGTCCCTGCCCGGCCTTGCTCCCTGGCCAGTAGAGGTCGGGGCGGAGTTTGTGCACGGCGGGAACAAGGCTCTGAAACGCCTGCTGTCGGCCGCCGGCTGTACCCTGACCGAGTACACCTGGCCGGACAGGTGGTGGTTTGATGGTGAGGAGGGTGGGCCGGTCCAAGATGGCGGCGGCGGCGGCGGCGGCGGCGGCGGCGGCGGTGGCGGCGGTGGCGGCGGCTGTTTTGGGTGCGCCCGGCCCGCGCAGGCCGACCTCGACCCCGACCTCGCCCGCGTCCACGCCCTGTTTGCGGGGGTGGGCCAGGAGGGCTACCCGCCGACCGGCGACCCGTCTGCTCGGGCCTGGCTTGCCAAGGCACACGGCGCAACCCCACGCCAGCTGGCCATCGCGGAGGCCTGCTACGCCAACGATTTTGGGGCTGACCTGGACGGCCTGGGCCTGACCGAGCTCGTCACCGAGAGCCGGCGGTGGGATGCGGGGGAGGCGTACCTGGTGTCGGACAGGCCCCTGGCAGACGTGGCGACGCACATGGCGGGGCGCCTGCCAGCCGGGTGCGTGCGCACAGGCTGGGCCGTGTCCGGCGCGCACGTGGTTGAAGGGGGAGTGCAAGGGCGGGAGGCCTCTCCCTCCTCCACCGTCGTCCTGACCGGCCCTGACGGCCAGACCGTCCGCGCGGCCACCGCCATCATCGCCGTCCCGCTGGCTGTCTTGAAGGCGGGGCGCATTGCATTCACCCCGCCCTTGCCGGCGTCCAAGCTGGGCGCCATGGCGCGCGTCCGGGTCGGGCGGGCCATGAAAGTCATCCTCGCCTTCCACGCCCGCTTCTGGCCGCCCGCCTTTTTCGACGCGGTCTGCCCTGGCGGCTTTGTGCCGGAGTTTTGGACGGTGGACGGGTCGAAGAAGCAGCGGTCGACAGGGCATGCAGCCGTCGGCGCCCCCGCCCACATCATGACTGGCTTCCTGGCGGGCCGGTTTGCCGCCGAAGCGGCGGCCCTGGGGGAGCGCGAGACCGTCCGCCGGTCGCTGGCCCAGCTGGACGCCATGTTTGGGACGGCCGCGTCACCCTCGCCCGCCACGTCCGCCTTCAGCAGCGCCCACGTCATGGACTGGGCGGCCGACCCGCACGCCCTGGGCGCCTACTCCATCCCCTCCCAGGGCGCCCGGGTGGGCGACCGGGAGGCCCTGGCCGCCCCCGCCGCGGGCGGGGCCCTGTTGTTTGCGGGGGAGGCCACGCACCCGGCCGTCAACCCGTGCGTGCAGGCCGCGCTGGAGACCGGCGTCCGGGCGGGCAAAGAAGCGGTGAGGAGGGCGAGGAGGGCGAGGAGGAGACAGGGTAGCAGGATGAAATGACGACCGCCAACACACAGCCAACCAACCATCTGCACTCCCTACCGCTCTCTCTCTGACGGCCCCCTCACGGCCTCGCATCGCCCGGCCGCCGCAGGGTGGCCCGCACGCCCAGCCCCCCACACGCCCCACACGTCATGCGCCCCAGGCCGTGGCACCTCCTGCACCGGTTGGACAGGATGAAGGCGGCGTCGCCCATGGCTGACCCTCCAGGCGCGCCCTTGCCGACCACGCTCTTGAGCTTGCCCAAAACTTTCCTCAGCAGCCCTGTGCCAGCGGCGCGCGGCGAGGTGGTCAGCCCCGACCCGCCACAGTCCTTGCAGTCGACCGTTCCCGAACCCTTGCACTGCAAACAAGTGGACGTGCCCCGCTCCAGGCGGGAGGCCGCCCCGTACAGCAGGCGGCCGATGCCGGGCAGACCGCGGAGGGATTCCTGGCAGGTATCGGGAGAGAGAGCAAGGGGTTGTGCGTGTGTGTGTAGTGCGTGTGTGTTTGTGGTCCACGCCCGCTCCCTGGGAGCGGGCGTGGATTTCTGTTTCCAACGCCTTTCGAGGATGAAAAAATAAAATAGAGGGTCGGCCATGCGAACGCGAGCACCGCTCCTTCCTTTTCACCGTCGCGCCTCGGCCACAGAATGTCAGCCACATCAACGGCGCGTGCTTGAGAGCACACCCACACGCACATCATCCCCTAGGCACACTCACCTGCTCATCCTCGTCGGCGCCCGGCTTTGCTGCAGCGCGCACGACCCCCACAGCCTGAGCAGCAGGCCGGCATGCACGGCGAGCACTGCTGCCGCCGCTGCCGACACCGTGCGGCGGGCGGCACCCTCTGGAGAGGCTGGCTGCCAACATGTGTGCGGGGTCTGACACCGGTGGAACGCGCGAGAGAGTAAACCACGAGGAGTGTGCGACAGGAGTCCGACCTTTTTTCTCATCTCCATTTTTCACCCGCCCCAACCAAACAGCTTCGCCACTACGCCGCCACCACCAGCCTTCCCCCCACTTCCGCCGCCCGGCACGCGGTGGGACAGGTCGGGCGGGACGATGCCATCAAAGGCCAGGTCCAGGACAAAGGGCCGGACGGGGACGGCCTGGAGGCGAGGGGGGAGCGGGGCGAGGCGGGGGGCGGCACCACCACCACCACCACCACTGCCACCACCGTCCGCAAACGACGCCCACTCGCCCAGGGCGGCCGGCCCGTCCGTCAGATAGACGGGGGGCGGACCGGACGGCGCTGCTGAGAGGTCGCCGCCATCACCACCCGCTGGGGTGGCCAGTTGCAGCCCGCTGACCCGCCCCATGACTGCACCCAGGGTGGCGGCCTCCGCGGCGGCCGCCTGCGCGTGCGCGACGCCCCGCCACACGCCGGCCACCGCGCCCAGGCGCTCCAGGCCCGCCACGGCCGCCGGGTCCGGGCGGGCGCAGTCGGCGTGGGCATCCACGGCCGCGCCTGCCCGCTCGCCCGCCCGCCCAAATAGAGCCATCGCTTCCACCGGCTTGCGGGCTGCCAGGAAGGCGTGCCCGGCCGCATAGGCCCTCCCGGCCGCCGCGCCCGCCCGGGCGGCCGCGGCCTCGTCCAGCAGCACCTCACCCACAGACCCGCCCAGGGCGGAAGCGACGTCTCCCAAAGATTTGGCGGCCTTGGCCGCGGCCTCGTACGCCCGCATCAGCTCCTCCGGGCGGGCCCGGCGCAGGGGAGGGGTGGTCGAGGGGGCGGTCGCCTTTCCTCCCGTCGTCTTCGCCTTTTCGTGGCCGCCGCCGGCAGACGCGGCCGCCGCGGCCGCCAACCCCGCATCCATGCGCGCTGTCAGGCCCGCCACCAGCAGCTGGCTCCGCTCCAGCGCCTTCTCAAGCTGGGCGCCCGTCAGGGCGAGGGCCAGGGCGCGAGCTTCTGCCGCTGCAGTCACGCCGCCGCCGCCCGCCGCCCCGCCACCGCTCGTCGCCGCTGACACCCAGGCCTGCCGGGCGGCGCCCTTGGCGCGGCCGAGGGCGGCAATGGCGGAATCCAGGGCCGCAATGCGGGCGCCGGCGCTGTCTGGCGAAGGCCCTCCTGAGTCAGCAGGGGGGGCCGCCATCGAGGCCTTGTGCGCGGTGGCGAGGGCCGACCGCACGCGCTCCGAGCTCACAGGGTACGACCCGCCCCGCCACTCAAAGGTCGCAAAGCCGGTGGAGGCCGAGGCGGAGGCCGCCACATCGCCGCCGCCGCCGTCCTCCTCCCCTCCACCGCCCTCGCTTGCCACCGCGTCCAGCGCAGCCGCCAGGGCCGGGTCGGCCCGCACCACTCCCTTGGCTTTCACGAGCGCCGCCGTCGCGGTCGCCGCACTGCCGCCCCCGCCGACCAGGCCCAGCTGGTACTGAGCGAAGCGCAAGGAGGGTTCCAGGTCGACCAGCTGGGCTTGGGCGGCCGCCCGGGCGTCCAGGCGACCCGACCGCGAGCTGGCCAGGGCCTGGGTCAGGACTTGGGCCCGGGCGAGGGCGGCCAGGGCGCCCGCCCAGTCGGACCCCCGCTCTAAGCCAGCAACCCCGGCAAGCCAGGCGCCGTACGCGCCCGCCTCTACCACTGTACGGGCCGTCGCCCCGGCCTCGCCGCCTAGGCGGGCCAGGTCGGCGCCCCACCGCTCGGCCCGCACCGCCCGGGCAACCAGGCCCTTGCGGGCCGCGCTAGTCGCGGTGCCGGAGCCGAGGGCGGCCTTGCGTTCCTGAGCGTGCGCCCAGGCACGCTCGGCGGAGAACAAGAGGACGGCGAGGTGACTGTGGGGAGAGGGAGAGAGAGTGGAGAGTGAGATGGACGTGAGAGGGGGAAGGTTGCGGGAACCGCACCACTCCGCGCCGGCGCCCCCCCCCCGACACACAAAAAAAGCTTCGCTCACTCACCCTTCCTCCGTCACGGTCGCCGCGTCCAGGGCCCGCTTCTGATACTTGCCCCGCCCGTGGCTCAGCTTCAGGTTGCGGTACAGGCGGCGCAGCTTTTTGGTGCAGTAGGAGCTGAAGAAAAGGGAGGAGAGAGCGTGTAAGCGATCGACGCTTGCCCTTGTTTTTTTGTGAGCACGCGCGCACGCCTCTCTCCCCCATATTTCCACTCACCGGTACCGCCCGTAATCGTTAGTGCGCAGGCCGTGGCGGGCCCGGGCGGACCGGGCGGTCGCCAGGATGGCCAGGTCGACCGGGGTGGGGGGTGGGGTGGGAGTGTCGACCTCCATTTTAATATAGTAAAGGCTCGGATCTGTCTCTTTCCAACAAGAGGGAGGGGAAAGTGCGTGTGGAGCGAGGGGAGTCCTGCGCCGCAACGCCTGGTGATGGTGTGCAAAAGAGACAGTGGACGCGCCGGTCCGTGAAAATAATTGGGAGTGTGTACTCAGCTGCTCTCGTCGATCGGTTTCTCAACTTTGTCTCATTTTTTGATCTATAGTTCGCCGCGTGTGCGTGCACACCTCCTCTCTCCCACGCCCCCACACAGGCGCGCCCTACTCACACCTCTATCTTCTCTATGCTGGGCAAAGTCGTGGGCGGTGCCCTGGCCGCCCTGGGCGAGTACCGTGCGTTAAAGAGGGATTCATCTTTTTTTCATTTTTTTTTCAATGCAGGCCAACCCCAAAGCAGCCGCACAGGGAGGCCAGGACCGGCTCCACCTATCGGCATCGGCCACGCGCGATGACTAGATCAGACCTCAAGGATGCCCTGTGCCCGTGAAAACCCAACTCACCCCACCCTCCCTCTCTCACAGCGCCCGGCACAGAGGACGCCGCTGTCGCAGACCTTGTCGACCGGGTCGCGGACGAGCTTGCGCCCGTCGAGGGGCGGGTGGACGCCGCGGAAAGGCTGCGCGACTTGCTGGAAGACAGTGTCAAGGTACAGGGATTGGCCGGGAGCCTGCTTTGGCGGGGTGGGTGGCGCAATGGGGGGAGGGGCGGGGCGGCGGGCGGGCACACACACACACTTGCGCTCAACCTCCATCCATTTTTCTCTCCAGGCCCAACTCGCTCTGGGCGCCTCCTCCGCCCTGGCCACCCTGTTTGCCGTCCTGCGCCGGGGAAATGCCGCCACCATCCGCCCCGTCCTGGAGTGCCTGGCGGTTGCGTTGGCGCAGCAGCCGCCTCAACAGGGCCAGCCCCCCTCCACGGCCCCTCTCCCCGGCGCCATCAACGCCGAACTGTTTTCTCGCATGGAGGGCAGCCTGGCGCTCGTGCTCGGCCTGCTGGCGCCGGACGCTGCCATGGCCTCCGATTTCGGCGCCCGCTACTATGCGGCCCGCCTGTTGACCGCCTGCGCGGTGGCCAACCCGGGCCGGGCGGTGGCGGCCTTGCTGGGCGCGCCCGCGGGGGTCGGCCGGGTCATGGACCTGGTGGCCGACCCGCACGACGCGGTCCGCAATGAGGCCCTCATCTTGGCGCTGACCCTGGCGCGGACGTCGCCGGATGTCCAGCAAGTGGCTGTCCTGGAAGGCGGCTTTGAGCGCTTGCTCAACTTGGTGGCAGCGGAGGGTGGGACGGACGGGGGAGCGGTCGTCCAAGACTGCCTCGACCTGGTGGCCGCCCTGGTCGCGAGGCATGCGGGCAACGGTGTCCAATTTCAGGAGGCCGGCCACCTGGGGCGCCTGGTTCCCTTGCTCCGCCAGGTGGACCCTGTGAAGAAGCCGTCACCGCAGCAGGCCGCCAACATAGGGGCCGTGTTGGACGTGGTCGTGGCCCTAGTGGACAGGGACGCCACCCCCGTCGTCGCCCTCCCAGGCCAACCCGTCGGCCCGCGCGGCGACGCGGCTGCCCTGGCTTCGGCCGCCCGCGCCAACCAGGACGCCCTCGTTTCCGCGGGCCTGGTCCCCACACTGGTCGCCCTGTGCCTGGACAATGGCGGCATGCCGGAGGAGGGCGTGCGCGTGCGGGCAATGACAGCGTTGGCGGCCCTCGTCCGGGCCTGCCCGCCTGGTCAGGCCGCCCTGGGCGGCGCGACCATCTCGGTCGTCGGCCGCACGCTTCCCGTAGTCCAGGCCCTGCTCCGGACCGCCCTTCGCGCGCCGGCCCCCGCGGAGCGCGTCGCCGGCGACAGCGTGCTGGCAGGCCTGTGTGAAGCCAATTCCGGGGGTCAGGTGGGGCTGGCTGGGACCATCACGCCCGTGGAGCGAGGTGAGGTTGAGGAGAGAGGAACGGGGCGGCGCGGCCGCGCGGCCCCGACCGCGCTCGGCCCGCGGCTCAGGCCGCCCGCTTTTTTAACGCTTAAGCGGGCACTGCGGTGCTCTCTTGCATCGCACTACCCTTCACACGCCTGCCAAGCATGAGCACGAAGGCTTGCTCACCCTCCGCACAAGCTGCGCACATTGCACGCGCCCCCGCACCCCGCCAGCTCGCCCTTATTCATAACTGACCCTCCCCTCCTCCTCTCCCACCCACCATCGAGAAGGGCGCGTCCCGGCCTCGTTTGGCCAAGAACTGGTGCGCGGCCTGCTCAACGAGGACCCCACGCTATCAGTCCCTTCCGCTCGGGTCATGACACACTTACTCCGCGACTGCCCCGCAGTCAAGGAGCGACTTTTAGTGCAGATGGTGGAGCCCCACCCTCAAGCTGGCGGGCCAGAAAGGTTGCTGCTGCCTACCCTGGTGGGCCGCGTTCGCTCCTACTTTGAGGCCATGGGTGCGTGGGGATAGCCGCAGCTATGTGCGGAGGATTGGAAGAGAAAAACGTGGGCAGAGGGGCTTGTGCGCTCTTAAGAGGGCGAGTGCGGAGCAGGGCGTTACACCAACTCCTTTCATCGCACGCCGCTTTGACCGCCTTTGCGGCCTTTTGCTCCGCCCCTTCTTCTCCGCATGCCATAGCCTACTCTCTCACCTACCCAATCATTTTAATTTTTTTGGCCATCCTTTTCCCTAGGCGTCGGTGAGGACGGATCTAAAGCTTTACCTCACGCTATCGCCGCTGCTTCAGTGCTCGCTGGCTGGCTGCGCGACTGTCCGTCCGCCGTCTCGGCCTTGCTTGCAGTCCCTGATGCAATGCATGGCATTATTGCCGCAGTTGCGCACGGGTAAGTGCGGTAGAAGAGGGAGTGGGCGGCGTTAATTGAAGTCGCCACCGACGAAATGCGGACAAGTGGGGGAGAGGGCATTTCGGCGTCCTCGCACCCTTTTTACTCGTCTCCGCCCTTCGCACTTCTCTTCCTCATGTGCACCACAACAGGACGCCCCAGTGCGACGAAGTTGCGATGGGCCTGGTCGCCGTCTTGCTAGGCGAATGCATGCTTTTTGGTGGGGAGGGACAGGTGAGGACATGGAGTTTGAATCTTGAGTGCGGACAGGGGAGTGGTGGGGCGCCTCTTTGGCCCGCAGTTGCGCGTGGTGAGGAGAAGGCTCCTCTGCAACTCTTGTCCGCAAGTTTCACATCAAAGGCTGCGCACCGTGTCACCCTCTCCAGGACTTAACCTCCGCCTCCACAGCTCGCGATGCCATCACCACTCACGTCGGCCTGGCCAAGTATTTCACGCGCCTGGCGGCCGTGCGCACCCTGCCCGCGTTTTCGACGGGTGCGGGGCCGCTGTCGGGTGCGTTTCAGGGCGGATGGGGCGAAAGGGGGCGGGGCGGCGCGGGAGAGGGCGAGAGCGTACTTTCTCTTGCTTGGCTACTGGCCCATCATCCTCAACCCTCACCTCCTCCTCCCCTTTCTCTCAGACACGGTCACCCCTCCAACCGCCGCGTTGGACGACCACCTGCGCGCCTTCGTGGCCGGCTTTGAGACCGCCTTCCAGACCTGCCTCATGTCGGGTGGCGGAGCGGGGACGGCGGCGGTGGGGCCCAGCCCGACCCAGCAACAGCCCCCAGCTTTTACTACTCCGCCGCCACCCCAGGCCCCACCCCTGCCCACCCCGCCTACGCAGACCCCACCAGAAGATGCGGCCGCCTTTTTTGAGGCCGCTGGTGGTGGGGCGGGCGTGCCTGTGGCACCCAAGGCCCCTCCTTTTACCTCCACTGTACCACTGCCCGTGACCGCGACTGGGCACGTCGACGTAGCCGCCCTCCAGCGTAAGTTTTTTTTGCGTGCGTAGCCAACCCGTCCCTCCTCTCCTCTCCCCAACCCCCGGAAGTTGACCTGCGTGTTCCCATCTATCGATTGAGAGGGGTAATGTGGCCCAAAATGTCCATTTACAGGATCCATGTTCCGAGGTTGCCCTCACTTATTTCTCCTCCACAAAAAAACACAGGCAGGTGCGCCGACCTAGAAGCCCAGGCTGCCGACGCCCAGGCCGCTGCGGACAAGGTGCAGCGCGACCTGCAAGACCTAAGCGGGGCGTATGCTACTTTAGAAGCGCATGCGGCTGAGTTGGAAGGGCGGGGTGGGGGTGGGGGTGCGGGCGAAGCAGCAGCAGCAGGTAAGAGTTGAAAGGAAGGCTAGGTGGGTGGGGCTGCGACCCGGCCAGCGCTTGACCACCTCTCTCTCCGCTCCCTCTCTTACACCATCCTCCTCACTCAACAACAGCCCCTCCTCCCGCCACCACCACGGATGAAGCCACCATCACGTTCCGCATTGAGGCCGCCGTCGCGGCCGCCCAGCAGGAGGCGGACGACGGCCTGAACGACCTCCTTATCTGCCTAGGCCAGGTAAAGAAGTGAGGATGAGATGAAGAGAGAGAGCGCTCGACCTGCTTTCGACCTCCTGTGCTCACCACCCTCTCTCTCCTTCCCCAACACCGCAGGAGGAACGCAAGGTGGAAGCCCTTCGGGCCAAGCTGGTGGAGATGGGCGTGGACGCGGACGGCCTTATCGCCGCGGCCGCGGCGGGAGATGATTGAGAGTGAGAGAGTGTGTGCAAGGAGAGAGAACCGACCAAAAGACACCCCATTTTCCGAATTTGCACAACCCCAGCGACCCCCTTCTCCACAGCAGCGCCCCACCAAACACACACCGCACACACGCACATCGCACACCACACCGAACACCACACATACTCTCTCTCGATCCCTCCAAACAAGTCTAGACAAGTCAGGCGCGGCGTGCATGTGTGAGTGTGTATGTGCGGAAGAATAAAAAGTGGTGGGGAGCGCGCGCCGCACAGCGGCCACGCACTGCTCTCAACCTTCCTTCACTCCATTCACGCACCACCAACCTCCAACACGCCCGCAATGTCAAACTCGGCGACGACCTTGTCCAGCTCGGCCGCATTGTCCCGGTCGGCCGAGGGGAGGAAGGCTTTCAGGTCCAAGCCGGACGCGGCCCAAGCCGCCGCCGCCGCGGGAGGCCCCGCCCCGCCGCCCACGGGCGGCGCAGAGCCCTCCTCGGCGCCCTCCTCGACCTCCCACGGCTCGGCCGCCATGCCGCGCAGGGCGGCCGCCATGACCTTGGCCGCCGTCCCGCCGGCCACCAGGTCGGCGTCCTCGCCCTCCGGGGGCGGCACCGCGCCGGCGGCCAGGACGTCCGCCCCAAAGGCGGCCAGGTCCAGGCCGCCAAAGGCAGCGAGCGCGCCGGCCGTCCCGCCGACCAGGGCGGGCGCAAACGGCGCGTCCACAGCCGCCTCGTCCAGCGCGTCCAGGACCCGCCTGAAGCCGGGAGCCGCGCCGGGGGCGAATGCCGGCCGGGTCGCGACCGCCAGGACCAGGGTCTGGAAGGCGCCCCGGTCCAGGCCTTTCACGTCGTAGGCCGCCTCAAACAGGGCGTCCAGGACGGCCGCGCCGTCCGCACCGCCTGCGGCCAGCTCCCCGCACGTCGCGTCCACCTCGGCCGGGTCGTGCAGCTCCTGGAATTCGCGGACCAGGGTGCGGGCCTTCGCGCGCACCGCGTCCGCGTCCAGGGGCTCGCCGGAGGCGGGGGGCGCGGGCTCCCCTTCCTCCACGGCGGCGGCAGCGGCAGCGGGAGCAGGGGCGGCGGGCTCCCCGGCCTCGGCCGCGGCGGCCACGGGCGTCGCCGCCTCGCCCTCGTCCGCCCGGGGCGTCGGCCGCCCCGGCTCGTCCCCGCTGCGGCCGGCCGGCGGCCCGGACCGCCCAAAGGTGGCGGCCCGAGGGGCCAGCCCCGCCCCGGCGACCGCGCGGGCAAAGCCGGCGGACGGGCCGCCCGGGCGCAGGGAGGCCGGGCCCATCAGCTCCTGGGACGCGTTGCGGTGCATCGCCCGGATCGGCGCGTCCACCCGCTCCTCATACCGGGGCCGGCGGGCGGGCTCGGGCGGGCCCCGCGAGTCCCGCCCGCCCGGGCGGCCGCCGCCCGGCCCGCCCGGCCCGCGCCGGTCGTCCGCGGCCCGGCGGATGGCCTCGTCCCGGGCGTCCCGGTGGATCTCGTCGATCGTTTTGGGGCCCTCCACCTTGCGGCGGGCGACCCAGTGCGCCCGCCGCAGCTCCACCACGTCCAGCAGCAGGAACCGCATGCGCGAGTCCAGGGCGGGCGAGGTCGCCAGGCCGGCCACCCGCTTGAAGTACATGTCCATGAGCGGCTTGGACTTGGACGATCCGTCCAGCAGGGCGCCGATCGTCGTCATCAGCTTGCACAGGCACTCCATGTCCTCCCGCTTGGGGTTGTCCACGTTCTCCAGTAGCTGCTGGATGCACGCGTGCATGATGCGCTCCGTCAGCATCTTCTGCTGGTAGAGTTGGCCGATGAACTGGATGTTGCCCAGCATGCGGCGCCGGGCCTTGAGCTCGGCCTCCGCTTCCCGGGCTTCCGCCAGCTTGACTGCGCGGGCGGCCTCGGCCGGGGTGAGTGGCTTCTCCGGTTCGGCAGGGAGCTCGCCCTCCTCCGCGCCGTCCTCCTCGCCGGCCTCGGAGGCGGGCTTGGAGGCCGCCGACTCCTCGGAGCCGTCCTTGCCTTTGGTGGTGGCGGTGGCGGTGGCGGCGGCGGCCTCGTCGCCCGCCTCGTCCTCCACCACCTCGCCCGGCCCGGCCGCCGCGTCGTCCGCGGCCTTCTTCTCCCGCGCGTCCACGGCCTTGATGGCCGTCACGCCCACTTCGAACTCGGCCTGGCACTTGTTGACCAGCAGGCGGCGGAAGGTGATGGGCGGGGCGGGGGCGCCCTCCTCGGTCAGGGCCCCCGGCGCGGGGTCGAAGCCGGGGACAGCCTGGTTGAGGTCGTAGCAGAGCGATGCGTACACCTCGCAGAAGGTCGGCTCCCCCAGCGCCTTGTCAAAGACCTGGTCGATCAGGCCCGTCAGCGTCTTCTCGGAGTCGACACCGACCGCCAGGATCTTGTCCCGGATGGTCGCGTACTTTTCCGGCGTGATCTTGTTGAGGTGGGCCTTGAACTCCCGCTGCTTCTTGGCCTCGCCCGGGTCCTCCGCGTCGACCGTCCCGATCACGTACCGCGAGTCCGCCTTGTGCAGGGACGGGTTGCGCCGCCCGCCCATGGCCGCGCCCGGCATGGGCGGCAGGGCCTGGCCCCGGGCCCACCGGTCGCCCTCGACGGGGCCGCCACGCGCGCCGCCGCCGCGGCCGGCGACGCCGGGCGGGCCGCCGCCACGCCCGCCCATCATGCCAGGTGGGGGGCCGCCACCGGGCGGGCCGCGCTGTTTCCACCGGTCGTCGCCGCCGCCCATGGGGCCGCCGCCCATCGGGCCGGCGCCGCCCATGGGGCCGCCGCCGGGCGGGGCGCGGCGCGGGCCGTCAAAGCCGGGGCCGCCTCCGCCGCCGTGGCGGCCGCCACTGCCACCGCCACCTGCACCGGCACCGCCGCCGTAGCCGCCGCCCATGCCGCCGCCGATGGCCATGGCCATCGGCGGCGGGGACCGCTCCCGCCACCCGGGCGCCAGAACCTCAGAGAATTCCATCCCTTCCGGCGGGTCCGGGCACTTGGAGGCGAGCATCATCAACCAGTCGCGCGAGTAGACTTTGCGGCCGTCGGGGGACGGGGCGGGCGCGGCGATGGGGGGCGGGGCGGGGCCACCCGCGCCCGGAGCCGCCAAGGAGGCAACCGCGGGAGTAGCCACGCCAGCGGGCGCGACGGCGGGCGGCGACTTGACGGCCTCCCAGTCGTCCTCCTCGGCAGCGGGAGCAGCAGCGGCCGGCGGGGCCGCTTTGGCAGCCACCGGCACGGCCGCGGCCGCCGTGGCTTCGGCCGCCGCCCGGGCTTTCGCCGCCACGGTCTTGGCCGCCGTCCGGGCGGCCACCGCCTCGGCCGCCAGGTCCAGCTCGCCGCCCGTGTCCGGGTTGACGATCTTGATGCCCCGCTTGACCGGCACTGGCGTGGTCGTTGCCGTGGACGGGGCAGCGGGCGCGGCGACCGCGGGCGCGGGCGTGGCGGCCGGGGCGGCCACGGGAGCCGCGGGCGCAGCAGCAGCAGCGGCCGGCACAGCCGCCGCCTTGGCGGGCGCGGCCGCGGGAGGAGCGGCAGCACCAGCGGCGGGCGGCGCGCCCACGCCCGGCGCGGCCGGCGCTGGAGGCGGCGGCGGCCGGGGCGAGGACGGCACGCGCGTGCCCAGGTCGATGGCCTCATTGGTGGTCGGGTCGACGATGCGGATGACCTTGCGCTCCCGGGGCGGGGGCAAGCCCGCGCCGGGCGACGGCGCGCCCGGCCCGCCCGGCCCCGGCCCTGGCGGCGGTGCGTTGGGCGGCCCCGGCGCGGCCGGGACGCCGCGCCCGAAGCCGCCCGGCCCGCCGTCACCGCCCATGCCGCCTGGGATCAGCATACCGCCCGGCCCGATGCCGACGCCCCCGGGCCCACCGCCCGGGCCGCCCATCATGCCCGGCATCATCTGGAAGCCGCCCTGCCCGCCGGGGCCCATGCCTGGGTAGCCCTGCGGGGGCACGCCGTACGGCATATAGCCCGGGATGGCGTAGCCCTGCATGGGGGCGAACCCGCCGCCGGGCAGGCCGATGGGGTAGATGGGCGTGCCCTGCTGGCCGTAGCGCATGCCCTGTGAGGATAGAGGACGAGGTGAAGGAGGAGATGAGGATTGAGGATGAGGATGATGGGGGAGGCGAAGCGAGCGCGGGTCCGCCTCTTCCTCCTCCTGCTCTCCCTCCCATCTTCGCACCTGTTGCAGGTGGCCCCGCCCGCCCATGGGCTTGCCCATCTGCTGCTGCTGGCGTTGTTGTTGTTGCTGCAGGTTCATCTGCATCTGCTGCTGCTGCTGCTGGCGTTGCTGCTGCGACGGCGGGCCGCCCATTAGTTGTTGAGGTGGGGGCCCGCCGGGCGCGCCCGGGGGCGGCCCAGCCGGGCGGCCCGGCATGGGAGGAGCAGGCCCGCGGCCAGCGCCTCCCCCCGGCCCGGTGGGCGCGCCAGCTGAGGGGGCGGCGGGCTTGGGAGGCGCGGGCGCGGCCGGCACGCCGGCGCCGGCAGCCGGCGCCGCGCCGGGCGCCGGCCCGCCTGCCGGCACGTCGCTGGGCGAGATGGACCCAAACACGATGCTGGTCGCCGGATGGGCGCCTAGTGTGTGTGCGAGAGGGGAGGCGCGAGGAGGGTGAGAGGAGCGGCGAGGCGGGGACGCGGGAGGGGCGCTTGACGTGATCGGTTTCCAGAGCGCCAGGGCCCGACGGCCAAATGCAGCCAAAAAAAGCCTCCGCTCACGGCGCCAAAAGCGAGACCTTGCACCATTCCTCTACACCCATCTCCACGCTGAGAGGTTCGAAGCACCGGTAGCCCGTCCGGCCAGAGAGTGTGTGGCGGAGGAAAAGGATGTGCGCGCCCAGGCAGGGCTTGTTTCCGGCGCGTTGCACACACAAAACGCTCCCAAAACTCACCACCCGGCAGGGAGACGCCGCCGGCCGGCGGCGCGTCAGCGGCAGGCTTCCCGTTCATGGTGTGTGGCTGCTGCTACTGCTGGTGCTCGCACGCACGCGCGGCGCGTGGGGTGTGGCGGCGGCGGAGAGAAGTAGTGTGGTGCGGCGAGAAAAGGAGGAGCGGCGAGAAAAATTGGAGAGGAAATGAGCCATCGACGCGGCCTTTTTTTTATCATGAAGCAACTTCTCGTGAAACAACACTCACTATCGGCCTCTGCCTTTGAACTACTCCTTCTTCACCGCCACCCCCGCCACGTGCGGCCCGATGAAGGCCATGCCAGGCACTGTGAACCTCTCCACCTCCACGAGGCGCAGCCCCGGCGCGGCCGCCAGGCCCGCCTCGGGGTCCCGCGTCAGGTGGCACCCGTCCGCCAGGGCCTGCTGCAGCGGGTCGAACAGGGCCTGGGCGGCCCGTATCAGGGGCGCCTCGCTCCACCCCGCCGCCGTGTGCTCGCTGAACAGGAAGCGCCAGCCGGGCCGCAACACGCGCGCCGCCTCGGCCAGGGTGTCCTGGACGGAGGTCACCGAACAGAGGACGAGCGTGCAGACGACGGCGTCAAAGGACGCGTCCGGGAACGGCAGGCCCTCCGCGGCTGCCCGGACGGTCGTGAAGGTCGGGCGATGGGAGGGCGAGGCGGACGCGTCGTCCCCGCCGTCCTCCGTCCCCTCCCCGCACGCCACCAAAAAGCCGGCGTCCGCCGCTCGGGCCCGGGCGTACGGGAACATGAACGGGTTGGGGTCGACACCTGTCACACGGCCCATGCCCGGGACGGCGACTAGGTACGGAGCGTTGGGCGCTGCGCCGACGCCCAGGTCCAGGACGGCCAGGCGGCGGGACGGAGAGCGCCCGGCCGCAGCGGCCAGGGCGGCCAGGTTGGACCCCAGCAAGGCCGCCTTCCTCGGGCCGACGCGCTCCTCGTACTCGTCCATCGTGGTGGCCAGGGCTTGGGCGAAGAACCGCTTGTAGGCGTCCTTGCCAGCTTGCGTCTGGGCCAGGCAGACCGCGCAGGTGCAGGGCGCGGCGGCGGCGGCGGCGAGCAGGAAGTCGCGGCGAGTGGTCGACCGGGCGCAGGTCGCCCGGCGCAGCTTTCTACTGGTCGGCTGCGGGCCATCGTTGCTCAAAAGGCGCGCGGGCGTGACGGGCCGGCGTGAGGGACAGAGACCTCTAGCGTGGCCTGCCCCGTGCGTCGGCCCAGCTGGGCAGGATGGGGCGGGCGGGCGGACAAACATTAGATGTGTGTGAGTGAGAGCATTCCGTTTATTGCGCCCCCGCCTGCGCGCCTCGCCACGCTCACTATCACGCACCCGATATGAGGCCACTCACCTCATCCATTCGGGCCCAGGCCGCCCGGGCAGGGCCATGCACGCTCGTCCGTGCTGGGCGGGCCGGCCCGCAGCCGGTGGCTAGCTCGACGGGGCGACTGCATTTGCAGGCCCGGGTGTGTTTTCGAAGGGGGTGGGTGAATGTGTGGGGGGGGGGCATGCGCGCCGCCGCCCATGTGCGCATACCCACCAGGAGCTCGAAGTAGGGGCGGGTATGTCTGGCAGGCGTGTCACATGGGGTCGCGCGCAGGAGTGCGTTTGTGCGTTTGTGTTCTCAGACAGACAAACCTCGCCCGCCGCCGCCCACCCTGACCTCGCTCCTCTCATCTCTCTCCCCGTCCGCTCTCCTCCATCCAGTCCCGCCACCGCCCCTGCCGCGCATCTTCATCTTACAGACCCAACGAGACGGAGGCCACCAGCACCAGCGCGTCCCCTTCCTCCTCCTCCCCCCCGCCCACCCATCTCCACCGCCTCGACTCGGCCGACGCCGCGCCCGGTTTCGGCCCGCGCGGCGTCCTCCTGGTCGGCTTGTCCGCGGCCGACGCAGCAGCCGTGGAGGATTGGTTTTTCGCCATGGAACCCGGCTTTGCGGTCAGCCACTGCACAGGGCCCATGCTGGAGGAGGCGGTCCGGGTGGCCGTGTTTGGGAGGGAGGGCGCTGGAGATGGCAAGCCACCCTCATTCGCGGTCACCCCCTTCACCGCCCGGCCAGCCGAGGTGAGACTGCCCCGCCTAGCCCTGTTTGCCGGCATGGCCCCCCAGGAAATGGTGGCCATTGCCGAAAACTGGTCTCTGTTTACGGCCACCCGCGACCCCGTCCTCGTCGCCCTCCTCCCCGGCATGCTGGGCCGGCCGCTGGGCGAGGTGGTTCTGGAAGCAACCCGGGCGGCCGCGTCCGCGCGGGCGACCAACGGGCGGGCGCCGGGGGGGGCGGACGCAGACCGCATGGATGGGGAGTCCCTGAAGGCTGCCGTCCGGGCGAAGGTCGAGGAACGGCGGGCTGGGAAGGGGCGTGGCCCCCTGATCAACCTGGGGCCCCAGGCGGGCAGGGGTGAGGGCGCTCGCTCGGTCGTCGTGGATGGTGGTGGCGGCGACAGTCCGAGCGTGGAGGACATTAAGGCGGCAGTGCGGCGGGCGGCATCCCGGTCCCCCGAGCGGAAAGCGGGCCCAGGGAGGAAGGGGGGTGGGCCGCAAAAAGGGTTTGGGGCGGCGGCCAAGAAATGAGAAGAGGAATGCAGGAAACCCAACCCTTTTGCGAAGACGAACGAGAGAATGAGAGAAGATAGAAAAATGCGTGTGTTTTGATCCCTGTTTTTCGTGCCGCGCTATGGTGAGTTTGTGGGTGTAAGCAAAAGGTGTGGATTTAGATGTGCGCGGGATGTGGTGGAGGGAGGCCGTCCTTCACCATATTACTGGGAAACAAAACGAAGTGGTTTATTGATGAGAGAGAGAAAGTGGAGCGGACACTGACGGCAACACTGTCTCTATCTTTCTGATGCCGCCCCTCGCCCGCGCCCCCCGGCTCGTCGACGATGACGCCACGGGTGGGACGAACCCCGCGCCAGGTCGCCAAGGCGGAGTCCGACCCCGCGAGAATGAAGGCACGTGCGGCCCACTCAAGCGCCGCCCCCCAGCTCAGAAAGCGGTGCCCATGCGGCGCGTTTCGACGCCTTGCCCGACCTCGCCCGCCTCGTTCCAAGCCGCGGTGGACGCCGGCCCCATCTCTTTCCTGACGGGCATGGATGCGGCCACCTTTTGGGAGACGCACTGGGAGAAATCGTCGCGCCTGTTTGAGGCGACGCCCGCCCGGACCGCCTGGGTGGCGACCCTGCCGACCACGGCGTCCCTGGTCGGGCGGCGAGGGCTCAGGTGGGGCCTGGACGTCGTCGCCTGCCGGTGCGTCGGCGGCACCCGGTCCGACCTCAACCCTGCAGGGTCCTGGGGCGCGCCCATCGACCCGGCCGACCTGGCGCGCCTGATGGGCGGCGGCGAGGCCGCCACGCTCCAAGTCCACCACCCGCAACGGTTTGACGCCGAGGCCTGGCGGGTGGTGGCCGCCCTGGAGCGCGACCTGGGCTGCCTGGTCGGCACGAACTCTTACCTGACCCCGCCCGGCGGCGCACAAGGCCTGGCCCCACACTGGGACGACGTCGATGTGTGGGTCGTCCAGGTCGAGGGGCGGAAGCATTGGACTGTGTACGAGCGGCGAGGGGAGAACACCGACGCGGTCGCGCCCAGCGGCGACCTGGCCCGGGGCAGCCGCTTTGTGAGCGGCCGCGTCGAGCTGGAGGCCGTCCTCAGCCCGGGCGACGTGCTGTACATCCCGCGGGGCACCGTCCACCAGGCGCGCACCGAGGGGTGCCTCCCCTCCAACCACCTGACGATCTCTTCCTTCCAGCGGTGGAGCGCGGCCGACCTGGCCTGCGCGGCGGTGCGGGCCGCTGCGGGCGGCGACCCAGCAGGCCTGCCCAACTCGGTGAGCTGGAGGGACACGCTGGATCCGGCGCGGGCTAGCCTGGGCCCGGGCGCCATCTATAGGGCCGGCTTTGGCGTGGCGGCCCTGCCACCCGCGCGCCGCCCGGCGCCTGACGCCGTGTCCCGTTGCGGGCCGAAGGACGTCGCCCACTTGCTGCGCACGGTCGCCCGCGACCTGGAATCATCACACGGCTCGCGCACGCCTGGCCTTTTTTTCGATACCGCCTGGGACGTCCTGGCGGCCGACTTTTTCGCCTCCCGCCTCCCGCCCTTCCCGTCCCAGGTCGCCCCTGCCTCAGGCGCCCCGACGCTTGGCTGCTTCATCGCCTGCCGGGCGCCCCGCTGCTTCCGCCTGGCCTGCAAGATGGACATGGACACGCTCGCGACCTGCGTGAGCGTGCTGTCCTGCCTGGCCAACTCGCGGGCGGGGCACATGTGCGGCGGCGGCGTCGGCGTCGGCGTCGGCGGCGGATCGGACAGCGATGAGGACGAGGATGAGGAAGAGGACGACGATGACGAGGAGGAGGAGTCCACTTCGGACGAGGATGACTCGTCTGATGAAGAAGGTGACAACGACAGGGCGACTGCGTTTGCGTCTGGCGCCCGCTGTCACCTGGCGGCGGCGTTGGCAGCCACGCGGGCTGCGCCCCTGGAGGTCGTCACAGACGATGACGGCAGCGCCTCGGATGTTGTCACCACCCTTCCGCACAGCCTGGCCATGGCGCTGTGGGACCAGGGGGTGGTGTACGTGGTTTGATGAGAGGAGGCGAGAGAGAAAGAGCGTGATATGCAGTGAGGAGGTCGAGGGTCGGTCTCTCACCCACACACACCACACCGAGACACGGCGAGAGGGCTAGCTAGGCGGCGATGACGCCGGACCCGATGAGCAGGAGGCGGCGGAGGAGGGGCGGGAGGGGTGCTTCAAGTGTAGTGCAAGTGGCGGTTCACTCGCAACCACCCACCACTGACCACCACGTGGTCAGAAACCGTGACGGCGGACAGTCCAAGTAAAGGAGGAGAAGGGCGGCACCAAGGCGGCGCCTGGTGTGAGCAAGGGACGGACGGAAAGGTCTCTTGACGGACGAAGAGAAAAATGAGCTTTTTTCAAACCTCCTCTCTCTCTTCCCTCTCTCTCTCGCCCGCCACACGCACACGCACACGCACGCCCACTCTCCTCATCCAGCGCGCGCGTTCACACACACGCGCGTCCCCTCCGTCACATATCATTTTTTGTTGTTCATTTCTGGGACACGAACGCCTTGACCCGGTCCAGCCAGGCGACGTACTCGCTGTGCTCCTTGTCCGCCGCCAGCTCGGTCAGGAAGCCGCCCAGCTTCGCGTCGATGCCCCGGGCGGCCAGGTACGCCTCAAACTCGGCCTGCAGGCGTTCGTCCAGCTCATCGTACAGGGGCCCGACGTACCGGGTGTCCTCGTCGAAGCCCACGTCGGCGTCCCCGTCCTCGTCACCCTCGATGACCGCGTCCGGGTTGCGCTCCAGCGAGACTGAGAGGACTTGGAGGAAGGACCCATCCGACCGGCATTCAAAGACGAGGGCGGACTCGCCCCGGGCGACGGCCGCCGTGAAGGTGACGGCATCTCCTCTCTCCTCGAGGATTTTCGCTTCAATGGCGTCCATGACTTTCTCGTCCTCAATGTCTTCGTCCGCATAGCGGGCCTCGTCCTCGTCGTCCTCGTCTTCCTGCTCGTCCACCACGACCTCGACCGTCACGACCTCGCCCGGCAGGATGCCCTGGCGGGTCAGGGAGACCAGCGTGTCGCCGGGCGCCTCATCCAACTCCCAGCCGGCGGGCGGGGAGATGCCCTGCGAGAGACCCTGTGACGAGAACGAGAGGAGATGAATGTGTGTGCGTGCCTCGCTGCTGGGGGGGGGGTGCTGGAAACAGGAGCGCGGGCCGGCGGCGGGGGGGGGGGCGGGGGGGGGGCGGGGGGCGGGCGGGCGGGGGGGGGGCGGGGGGGGGGGGGGGGGGGCGGGGGGGGGGGGGGGGGCGGGGGGGGGGGGGGGG
>Ga0315287_10000401_pt1 | contig 37640 bp, 29 predicted proteins | sample YL17G11_0_MG_FD_205037 | JGI IMG/M metagenome (GOLD analysis project Ga0315287, IMG submission 205037) | Sediment microbial communities from Yellowstone Lake, YNP, Wyoming, USA - YL17G11_0 | ecosystem: Environmental > Aquatic > Freshwater > Lake > Sediment | place: USA: Wyoming | collected...
GGGAGGGAGAGGCAGAGGTGAGGGCGGTTCCGAGGTCGAGCGAGAGGCGCGGGGCCGCCGCGAATCAAGCCCAACTCTCTCCTTCCTCTCCTTCCTTTACCTGCAGCCGCCACGCCCCGTCCTTGTCCCGGCTGGCCGACACGGGCAGCCGGTTGGCGACAACAATGAGGCGGCTGACCTGCGGGGAGGCGGCGGAGGTGGTGGGCTGCGGCGCGGCCGGCGGCCGTGCGGCCGGCGGCGGGGGCGGGGGCGGCACCGACGCCGCGGCAGGCGAGGCGGGCGCGGCCGCGGCCGCAGGCGTCGGCGCGCTCATCCCCGCCACCCCACCTCCACTCCGCCGCTCCGCTTCCACGGCGGCCAGGCCGTCGCCGTACAGGGTCGTCCCGGACTGCGACTTGCGCATGCGTTGCAGGAGGAGGCGGTCTAAGAGGAGGGGGGTGGAGAGGGGCGGGTGAGAATGGGGTCAGAACAAAAAAACGCTCAGCTTGCTCGCTCGCTCGCCGCTCGCCATCTCTTACCAACCCGGTTGCTGGGCACTGCCCCGATCGCCCCGGGCGCCAACGCCGCGTTGGAGGACGATGAGGGCAGGGAGTGTCCCCGGGTGCCCAGTGGGCAGCCAGCCGAGTCGTCGCCCGGCTGCGGGGGGTCCATCTGATGAGGGAGTAGTGAGAAGCGAAAAATGAGAGAGGTGGCGCGACTCTCCTGGCTCTCGTTCATTAGTTTTTCTCGCGCTCGAGAGCACCTCTTTCTCAATTCGCAGCGGCAGACACGCCCCACCCCCGCGGATTCCCGAAATGCACACGTGAGCTCCGGCCATCGGTGCACACGCGCATTGCATTGCCTGCATTGAAAGGCGTGCGGCACGAGTACACATTCAAAAGGCGTTTTGAAGAGAGGACCGCGCACTGATGTCGCCCGTGACGCCTGCTCACCCTCAGCCTCCCTCCCTCCTCCCGCCCACCCGCACCCTCCTGCTCCGCCGGGGGGTCGCCCTCATCAGCAGCTTGGCCGTCGGCGCCGCCTTGGCCGCCGCTGCCCTGCCCCCCGTCGAACTGCCGGACGCGGAGGAGGAGGAGCGGGCGTGGGCGGTGGCCGCGGCGGCCGCGGCCACCAGCGGCGAGGGCGGGCCCAAACCCCTCCCGCTCTCCACCCGCCTGGCGGCGTCCCTGGACGGCGCGACCGACCGGGTCGCCCGGGCGGGGCGGGCGGGGGGCACCCTGTGGCGGGCCGCGGCGGCGGAGGGGTGGGGCCCCAGGCGGGCGGTCGGCGCGGTGCGGAGGAGGGGAGGGGGCGAGGGCGACGGCACCGCCGCCCGGGGCCTGGCGGCCGTCGCAGAGTGGGCGGCCGCCTCCGCCGACACCCGCCGCGCCCTGGCCGACGTGGGCGGGGCCCGCCTGGGCAAGTGGTTGCTGGCGGCCGCGGGTGCATCCCCGCCGGGCTCCCCCGACCGGGAAGCCGCGGAGGTCGCCCTGGCGGCGCTGTTGTGGGACGGCAAGACCGCGGCGTGCGCGCTGCGGGCGCCGGGCGCGCGGGGCGTCCTGCTCCGCCTGGCGGCCACCTCCGCCCACCCGGCCCTCCTGGCGGACGCCCTCGCGGACGCGGTGTCAGCGGCCACGCCCACGCCCCAGGCCGCGGCGGCGGCGGCGGTCGGGCTGCGGCCGCCGGGCGGGGGGGCAGGCGGCGGCGGCAGCGGCGGGGCCAGGCTGGCCGACGTGCGAGTAGCCGTCCAGCTCCTCTCCGCCCCCACCCACCCCGACGGCGCCGCACCGTCCGTCCCGGCCGTCGTCCAGGAGGCGGCGCTGGCCCTGCTCGCCGCCTGGGCGGAGGCCGGGCCGCTGGAGGCGGGGAAGGTCGCGGCAATGGGGGGCGGGGCCGCCCTGGCCGCGGCCGCCGCCCGCCTGGTGGGTGAGGGTGGCGGCGGCAGCACCTCCTCTCCCTCCCCTCCTGGCGACGCCCGCAAGGCCCGGGCGGCCCTGGTGCGGGCCATGCACGCCCTGGCCGACGCCCTGCCGTCCCCCCCCGACGGGACTGCGGGCAGCGGCGGCGGCGGCGGCGGCGGCGGCAGGCGCCGGAAAGGCCTGCGGTCCCCCCTGGCCCCGGCCGGGTGGGTCGACCCCCTGGCCTACCTCCTCGCGGACGCCCTCGCGGAGGGCGACGAGGTCGGCGCGGCCGCCGCGTTGGACGCCCTGGCCGCCGCCCTGGATGCGGGGGCGGGGCTGGGGGCGGGGGCGGACGCGACGGCGGGCACGTTGGGCCCCCTCCTGGCCACGGCGGCGTCCTCCGCGACCTCCGCGCCAGAGGTGCGGGCCTCCGCCTGCCGGGCGCTGGCGGCCGCAGCCCGCTCGCCGTCCGCCCGGCCCGCCCTGGGGGAGGCCCTGATGGATGAGGTGACCGAGTACTTCATTGGGCGGCTCGTGTCGGGCGCGCCCGGGCGGGTGGCGGCGGCGGCGAAGGCGGCGGCCGACGCAGCGAAAGCAGCGGACGCTGTCTTCCTCAAACCTCTTCCCTCCGCCGACCCGGCGCAGCCTCCTGCGGGTGGTGGTGGCGGTGGCTGGAAACGGCCCGCCCTGCCCAAGAAGAAGGCGCCACCCGCTGCCCCACCCCCACCGGGCCCGGGCGAGGCCGCGGCGGTGGTGGCGGCCCTGGCCGCGCTGTGCGGTGAGCCGAGAGGAGGCGGGCGTGGCGGAGGAGGCAGCACAACAAAAGCCACCGGCCCACTCCCTGACGCCGCCGCACCCAGCGCGGCCCGGGGCCGGGAGCGTGCGGCCGCCTGGCTGGGCGACCTCCTGGTGGCCGCGTCCATGGACGCCACCCCCATGGGCGCGGCGGCGGCCGCGGCGGCCAAGGCGAAGGCCGCAGGCGCAGCGGCGGCAGCGGCAGCGGGCGCCGCGCCCGGCTCCGAGCACGACGCGGCCGCGCCCGCAGGCTGGGCGGCCTGGCTGCCCGGCTGGGCGCGCGGGGTGTGGCGCCAGCCCCCCCCGCCCCAGGCCGGCGCCACGCCGCTGGCCGACCTGGCGGGCGACGACGCGGGCACGGACGCGTCCGAACCGGCAGCGGCCGCCGCGGCCGAGGCAGCGCTGGGTGGGGATGGGCGGGCGGGGCGGGGGGTGGCAGCGGCCGCCACGGCGGCGGCGGCGGCGGCGGCGGCTTCACCCTCGCCGCCGCCTCCCGCACAGCCGACCACCTCCTCGTCCGCCCACTATGCGACCGCGGTCGCCGTCGGGCCCGCCTGGGCCCGGGGCGTGGCCGCGGACTTGAGGGACCGCTTTGGCCGGGCGGCCGCCTCGTTTGCCGAACCGCCGGGGGATGGGCTCGACGCGCTGCTCGGCCCCGCCGCGGCCGCCGCCTACCCGGCCGCCGCAGCCGCGGTGGATGCCGCCCTGGCGGACGCGGCCCTGGCGGACGCCCTGGCCGCCCTGGCCGAGCTGGCCGGGCCGGAGCCTGCGAAAGTTGGGTGGCTGGCGAGCGCGGGGGTGGTGCCCTTGCTCGCCCGCCTGGTGGTGGACCGGGACCCGCCGCCGCCGGTGGCGCCCGCAGCAGCACCGCCGGGCGATGGTGGAGAAGGTGACGGTGAGGACCAGCCGGTCCTCGCACTGCCCCCACCTCCCGCTGCAGGCCCTCCCGAGGAACGCCCGGCCCTGCCCGCACGCCGCGCGGCCGCCCGCCTGCTCGCCATGGTCGCCCGCACGCCGGCGGGGGCGGCCGCCCTGGCGGCCGACCGTGCCACCCTGGCCTGGCTGGCCGTGGCGGCGGGCGAGGCGGACTGCACGCTGGCCTCCCACGCGGCCCGGGCGGGGCTGGCGCTGGAGGCGGCGGCCGCGGGGGCTGATGCGAAAGCGCTCGCGGCCGCCGCGCTGTGGGTGGCTGGGAAGGGCAAGGCAGGCGGCGCTGCCACACCCGCCCTCCCACCCCGCGGCCCGACGGCTGACCTCGTGGACGGCGTCCACCTTTTTCAACCGTGCGCGGGCCACCACCTCGCCCTGGCGCGTGGCGTGGGTGAGCAGCGCGGGGGGGACGACGACCCACCCCAGCCTCAGCCTCACCCACCCTCGCCCTTCCTGCCGCCGCCTGCCTCGCCCGTCCTGCCCCCGCTCATCGATGTCGTCTTCATTCACGGCCTACGGGGCGGGCCCTTTGCGACCTGGCGGGTGGGCGAGGTGCTGGAGGAGGAGGAGGAAGGAGAGGAGGACACAACAAAGCCGCCCTCCAAAAAAGGGCACGCCCCCGCCGCCACCAAGCGCCGCCCGCCCATCCGGGACGGCGCGGGCCCGCCCCGCCGCCGCCGGGGCCCGCCCGTCCCGCCCACCCAGCAACAGGGCGCCGGCCTGGCCCCGTCCACCGTCTGGCCGGCCGCCTGGCTGGCCACGGACGCGGGGCCGCGCGCGCGGTTGCTGTCTGTGGATTACTCCGCGCCTGCCTCTGGGTGGGAGGGCGAGTCCCTGCCCCTGGCCGGCACGGTCTCCCGCCTGGCCGACCGCCTGGTCGCGGCGGGTGTGGGCGGCCGCCCTGTCGTCTTCGTCTGCCATTCCTTGGGCGGGGTGGTCGTTAAAGAGCTGCTCGCCTCCAGCCTGGCGGCGGCGGGGGCCGACCCAGCGTCCCCCCACGCCGCCTTGGGCCGGGCCGCCGCGGGCGCCGTCTTCTACGCCTGCCCGCACCGGGGTTCCTGGCTGGCGGGCGTGGGGTGGAACCTGCGCTTCGTAGGCGCCGCGCCCGCCGCCAGCGTCGTCCACCTGAAGCCGGGGCGCCATTTGGAGGACGCGGACGCCGTGCTCGCGCGCGCGCACGGGGGCGAGCCTGGCCTGCGCGTCCTCTCCTTTGGCGAGACGGTGCGCATGGCGGTCGCGCCCCTGCTCCCCCGCGTCCTGGTCGTCCCGCCCGACTCCGCGGCGCCCGGCTACGGTGCCTTCTGGCTGCTGCCCGGGCGGGACCACATCGGCGTGTGCAAGCCTGGGAGCCGGGCCGACCCGGCGTACGCTGAGACGGCGGCCTTGGTGGCGGCAGTGCTGGCGGACGCGGCGGCGGCGGAGCATGGAGATCAGGCAAAGGAGGAGAGGAGACTCCCGGTAGAGGGCGGGCCTGTGCCGGTGGTGGTGGTGGAGGCGGCGGCGGTGGAGGTGGTGGAACAACAGCATCAGGCGGAATGAAAACGGTTTTTATTTTATAGTTCGCATTTTTCGTCCGCCTCTCGCAGCGCCACACGATGCCGCTCCCGCCCAAGTTCGCGTCCAAACTGGGGTCGGAAAGCAGCGAATCCTCGGAGGGCGGGTCCTCCGCGTCCGGCGAGGAGGCCGCTGCTGCTGCCCCCACCACGCTTGCGAATGCCGACCCCGCCCCGGAGGAGCTGGCCGCGCTCGGCTTTGACGGCGCCCGCCCACTGGCGGGCGCCATCCCCGAACCGGAGCCCGGGGCCACCTGGGCGTGGGGCACTAGCAGGCGAGGCGAGGACGCGGCCCAACCCGACGCAGCCGACCGGGTGGCCACCCAGGCGGCCGCCGCCTCGGTCGAAGCGCTTGCGCTGGCTGCCCAGGCCGAGGCCGCCCGCCGCCGCGCGGAAGCCCTGGGCAGCGGCCGTGGTGGTGGCGGAGCAGCCGCTCTGGGCCCGGACGGCAAGCCTCTCTCGTACAGGCAGCGGGAAAAGAGGAAGCGGGATGCGGGGATGCAGAACGGGCACAAGAATTACGTGGAGGAGGAGAAGCGGGTGGCGCGAGAAATGGACGGGTGAGAGAAAAAAAAAAAATGGTGATGGGCAACACAACGGCCCGCCCCTGTCTATCTCTTTCGTTCCCTCTCACGCCTGGACGGTGAACGAGTCCACTGCCGCCCGCACAACCCCCAACAGCGGCGCCGTGCACGCCCCCGCTGCCGCCCCTTCCTCATTCAAGCCCCCCTCCCCGGCCGCGGCCGCCGCGGCCGCCGCCCCACCCGCACACGGGGCCATGCCTGTGACAATGAACAGGTTGCCCCGGGCGACGGCGACGGCGGTGACGACCGTTTTGAAGGCACGGGACGTGGCCAGCACGTACTCGTACCGGTAGGCCGGGGTAGCGGAGGAGGAGGAGGGGGAGGCGGGCGCGGCAGGAGGCGGCGGGGAGGCGGATGGAGAGGGTCCTTGCCCAGCCCCTCCCCTCCCACTCACTTCGGCCGCCGCCGTCAGGGCGACCCCCAGCGTCCCGTCCTTTGCCTTCTCAGCGGCCAGCAGCCGTTGGGCGACCTCGCCCAGGGTGCCCGACCCGGCCAGGGAGGCCAGGCGGACGGGGAGGACGACGACGCCGAGGGTCGCCCCCCGGGTGGCCGGGTCGGACCAAAACGCGTCGGCCCCGGCCTTCGAGGAGGGGGCCCAGGCGGGAGGGGGGGTGAGGGAGTAACCTTTCGAGGGCGAGGTGAAGAAGACGGTGGGGCCTGCTGTGTCTTCCGCAGCGGCCGCGGGGCGAGGCGGCGCCGCCGCAGCCGTGGCAGCAGCAGCGGCTAGGAAGAGCAGGTTGCGCCTGTGGAGTAGTGCTCGTGCGCCGTCGGCGGCGGCGCTGGTGTTCGCAGCAGGCGCGCGTGCCGGCCTGCTTGCTACCTTCACGCCATGTGCCCGCACCGAGCGGGTAGGTGGTCGGGTCGCCGACAGGCTGGGTGGCCCAACCGTCCGTGATGCGTGCATAGCGTGCTGCTGTTGTTGCGGGCGAGAGAAAGAAGAATGAAGAGAGGAGCGACGAAAAAGAGGAGCAACTCTCTCTTCCACTCCCCGAAGAAAACACACCTCCACAACGGCGCGCGCACGCGCACCTGTGACCCGTGCACACACAGCAGAAGCCAGGTCACACACCTGTCTGCACGCACGCACACACGCACCGAGCAGGGAGAAGGGCCGTCTCCACTCGCACACCCAGTCCGCGCGCGCGTCGCCTTCTTTTTTTTTTCAACCTCGCAGCTGCATCCAGAAAAAAAAAATGGGCCAACTCTTCTCCTCGCTCTGGGCCACCCTCTTTCCCTCCTCCCGCACCTACCGCCTCGTCCTGGTCGGCCTGGACAACGCGGGCAAGACCACCATCCTGTACCGCCTCCACTTGGGCCAGGCCGTGGAGACGCACCCGACGGTGGGGTGCAACGTGGAGTCTTGGAGCCATAGGAACCTGGCCTTTGAGGTCTGGGATCTGGGAGGGCAAGCCAACCTGCGCCCCTCCTGGGCGACGTACTACCGGGGCACGGACGCGGCGGTGGTGGTCGTCGACTGCACGGACCGAGCCCGCATCGGCATCGTCAAGTCGGAGGTGGGCGCGCTGTTGGGGCACGAGCACCTGGCCGGCGCGGCGGTCTTGGTCTTTGCGAACAAGCAGGACTGCGCGGGCGCGATGGGGCCGGCCGAGCTGACGACGGCCCTGGGGCTGGACGCCGTGCGGCGCCAGGCCTGGCATGTCCAGGGCTGCTGTGGGCTGACGGGGGAGGGGCTGGTGGAGGGGTTGGAATGGGTGAGCCAGCGCGTTGCCCACCTGCCGCCTGCGCCAGTGGGTGGTGTGGCGCCTGCCGTTGCGCCTGCTGCGCCTGCGCCTGCGCCCGCGGCTGCTGCGCCTGCAACAGCAGGAACGCCGGCGCCGACGTCCACAGCGTGATGAGAGAGTGGGCTTGGCTTGTTTATTCGTTTTAGAGGGGGAGTGTCACGTCACACCTGTTTCAACCCGGCTCTCTGCTCTTTTCACTCCATCCCACCCCCCTCCTTTCACGCCCAAGAGAATACACCCACGCCCTGCGCCCACGCCAGTCGCCAGAGAGAACACGCACATACCACAGGATGGCCCCCACCCACTCACCCATCGCCCTCCCCACACAGGTACACACTCGGACAGTCGCCCCCTCTCCATTCCCCACGCCCGTGCCTGCACCCTTTTCAATCATTTTTCCTTGCCATCACTCCCCATTCAATCCAGATAAAACAGGGTCACCACCCGCCGCGCCGCCTTGGCCGCCTCGCACGTCTCCAGCAACAGCGCCGAATCGTGGAACGCAAAGCAGATGACCTGCTGCACCCGGGCGACGATGTCCGCGTTGCACAGGCGGGAGGCGCTGGCCAGCGGCAGGTCGTCATTATCCGGCATTTCGATGACGGCCTCGACTTGGGACAGCAGGTCCTGCGATTCAGGCGGCTGCTTGGACCGGGATTGGGGCAGGACGACCGTCAGCAGGTGCGGCCGCTCCGCACGCAGCGCGCCCCGGATGACGGCCGCGTTGGTGCCCGTCGCGCCCGACGTGAAGACGTGGTTGTCTGTGAGCACCATCGCGTAGGCCAGCACTTCGATCAGGGCCTGGTGCAGGAAGCCCATGTTGCGCGTCCCGAAGAAGCCGATGGCCTTGGGGCCCGAATTCTGGATGGCGAGGAGTTCCTGTTGAGTGTGTGGAGGAGAGAGGGAAAACGGGGGTGTGAGAGACGAGCGAAGATTTTGAGTTTTCTTTCTCTCCATCCCATCTTTTCTTCTCCTCTCTCCTCTCTCATCCTCTCAACTCACCGCAAGGTAGTCGACCGACGACTCGCCCAGGCCCTGCTCGGCCAGAGCGGTCGCGCCACGGACCAGCCCCCCAGCAGGCGGTTCGGGCGTGATGGTGACCGCGTCGTCCTGGTCGCGGGACGCGGAGGTGGGGGCCGAGGTTGGGAGGTCGTGGGCGTCGTCGGCCGCCGCCATCGCATCGCTTTCGCGTTCGGGTGCGGCGCGACCGAGGGCGGATCTCCGGGCGGGCGCCCGGCGCCCCACTCTCAAGCTCCTCCCTGCCACCCCGCTCCTGCCAGACGTGGACGCGCCGGCCGAGGCGGCGGCACGAGGAGGCGGGGTGGGAAGCGCTGCGGCGCGTGTGGCCAGGGCAACCGGTGGGGAACGGCGGGCGCTGCTCAGGAGGGCTGCAGCCGGGTTGGCCGGCAGGTGGCTGGTGCCGAGTGCTGTGAGCATTGTCCTCCTGCGCGTGGTCGGCAGTGCGTGGGATTGGGAGCAGGGCCGCGCGCGTGTGCCTCGAAAAAAAGATGAGAGTGGGGGTTCAATCGAGGAAGGGCGCAATGCCATAACAATCACACACCCCTGGGACAAAATAGAGGGACGAAACCTCCTCTTCCCCTCCGCCTCTCTCTCCGCCACCTCACATCGTCAGCTCCATGATGGCCGCCACGATGTCCCCGCCGCTGGCCTTCAGGGCGGCCACGGCCTTGGAGCGGGGCACGGAGGCTTGCGTCATCACGAGCTCGACATCCTTGGCCTCGACGCCGGACTCGTCGACGGGCTCGCCGCCGTCGCCGGCTGCCTCCTCCTCCACGACCGCCGCCTTGGCGGACGCCAGTACGGGCGCCGCCACGGACGGGCCGCCCGCCATCGCCGCGGACGGACCCGCCCCGCCGCCCATGCCCAGGCGCTCCAGGCCCAACTGAGCCAGCTGGGCATTCGCGTCCTCCACTTTAGCCTCGCCGAAAATGACGACCGTGTCCGACCCGGGCGCTTTGAACACGTCCGGCGCGGCAATGACGAAGACGACGTGCTTGGACTTCTTGATGGTGACGCGGCCGACGCCAGGGACCAGCTTCATCCCGAGCTTGGCCACCGCCTTCCTCGCCTTCTTCTCGCCCCGGGACTGCTTGCCACGGGCCCCGCCTGGGTCATTTGTGTGTGTGTGTGGTGGGTGTGTGTGTGTGTGAAGGAATGGGTGAGGATACCCAGAGGAGTGGTGTGTGTGTGTGTGTGTGTGGCTGCGAGCGAGCGTGCGTGCTTTCCTGGCGCGTGCGTGCTCCTCTTCTCCGCCCAGGCGGGAGAGAGAGGAGGAAGGTCGGGCGCCCGCACTCGCCGCCCTCTCCCTTCCTTCCTCTCCACCTTCTTACCTTCCTCCTCGCCCTCCTCGTCGGAGGAGACGTCGGTGCCCTCGTCCGCGTCATCGCCGGCGACGACCTCCTGTGTAGGAATGGGGGAGAGGGAGAGCGTGAAGAGACGAGCAAGAAGCGTGCGACGGCGGGGGTGATGCGAGAAGAGCAAGCAGACTGCAGTCTTATTCCCCGCGCGCGGCGCGGGCGGAGCGCGCCGACACAAGCGCAAACTAGACGGCTGGGTGGAGTGCCGATCGGCCGACCTCTGGGGTGAGGTGGACTTGCGTGGATGCCGGCCGATGGCTGTGCGCGAGGGCGCCACGCAGGGCCGGAAGGCTAGATCGACTCTCGACGGCTGGCGCACAGGCGTCGGGGGCGTGGGCACGCCCCGGCTCTCCTCTCGATCTCCCCACGCAAACTCTGGCGGGGGTGCAGGGTTGAGGCTCAGGCGCACACACGCGCACGCACCTCGACGCCAGCCTCGGCTTCCTCGCGGGTCATGGTTGAGAGTGGGGGGTGGGCGGAAGAAGCAGAGAGAGAGAAAAAATATAGATAAACTGTGAGTTGAATTCTTTTTTTTTACTTTCTCTTCTTTTCTCTGCCACCATCCGCTTCATGGCCGGCCGCGGCCGCGGCCGCGACGGCCGGCACGGTGGGTCCCCAAGCGGCGGGAGAGGAGGAGGGTGGGCCGGCGACTTCAATCCGGCCTGGGGCGGCGGCGGGCCGCCCTGGCAGCAGCACCAGCAGCAGCAGCACCCGGGCTGGCCGCACCAGCACCCTTACCAGCAGCAGCATCACCACCACCACCCCTGGCCGGGCGGGCCACCGCCGCCGGACGCTGGCTGGGGCGGGCCACCGCCGCCGGACGCTGGCTGGGGCGGGCCGCCGCCCCAACATCATCACGCACCCCCTCCACCAAACCGCCGCGCCCAGCGCCCACCGCCTGACGACCTCACGCCCGCCCAGGCCCTCATCGTCGCCCGGGTGCGGGCGGCGGGCGCGGCGGGGGCCCTGCTGCGGCCGGACCTGAGGGATGACCGCGCCACCCACGGCCCCGACCACCGCCACCACCACCACCACCACCAGGCGCGCGCGTCGCATGAAGAGGTTGGAGGGGGGGCTGAGGACGACGACGACCCCACCTTTGACCCGGCCGACCTGGGGCTGGGCCCGCCGCCACCGCCACCCGCTGGCGCGCCTCCTGGCAAGGGAGTGGGGCCGCCCCCGCCCCCGCCCCCGCCCGCACCGCCCGGCGACCCGGTGGACGCGTTCCGGGCCCTGCTGGCAGAGCGGGGCGTCTCCACGCTCTGCCTGTGGGAGCGGGAGGCGGCCAAGCTCGCGGCCGACCCGCGCTTCGCGGCCTGCCCGGGCGGGGCCCGGGGGCGGAAGGAGGCCTTTGAGGCATGGTGCCGGGATGGAGGAGCGTGTGCTGCCGCGCCGGCCGCGTCGCCACCGGCTACTGCTGGTGCGCCGCCCCCAAATCAAAAACCTGATGACGACCGGAAAAAGAAACGGGAGCGCGAGCAAGCGGCCGCCGCCGCCAGGCGGGCCGCGGAAAACGTGGCCCGCCGCCGGGAAGCGGATGCCTGCGCCCGCCTACACGCCTCAGCGCACGGCCGGGCGGTCGGCGCCTTCACCACCCTGCTGGCGGAGGAGAAGGTCGGGGCGGGCGAGGGCTGGACCGCCGCCTGGGCGGGCCGCCTGGCCGCGCGGGGCGGGGCCGCGGTGGCGCCACTCACCGATTCCGAACGGGAGGGCCTGTTCCTCGAGCACGTGCGGCGGCAGGTGGTGGTGAGAACTGAGGAGGTGGCAGAGGAGGAGGAGGAGGAGGAGGAGGGCGAGGCGCCGCTAAAGCGGGTGCGCGCAGTGGAGGACGGCTGAAAATGGAAAATGAAAATGAAAACGCCGCCCGGCTTTTCACACGCTCTCTCTCCCCACAACGGATAAAAACTGAAACACAAGGACACCGCACCAATGCCACCGCACGGGCCGTGAGAGAGGACAAGGGCTCACTCCTTCTTCTTGGGGCCCGTGACCTTCTTGCCGCCCCGCAGCTTCTTCGTCCGGTTCTTGCGCTCCTTGATCTGCTTGCGCGACTTGTTGGCGGGCGCCTCGGCCAGGCCGTTCCGGATGAGCCGGTACTTGGGCTCGAACTTTTTGGCGGAGTCGATGGAGTCGTAGATGAGGCCAAAGCCGGTGGACTTGCCGCCGCCGAACTGTGAAGAAGATGAGGAGGAGTGAGGTGGGGCCGGGTTGAAACGCGCTTCGCCCGATCGCGAGGTCGTCGCTCTCATGTCGCCTGCGCGCGCGCGCTCTCTCTCTCTCCACTCTCCCATCCCGAACTCACCGCCGTGCGGAAACCAAAGACAAAGATCTGCTGGGCGTCCTTGACGTCGTAAACCTAGAGCGTGTGGAGAGGTGGAGAGCGAGTGTGAGAGACGGAAACAAAAAGCGGAGCCGCCGGCGCTCTCTCAATCGGCGCCGTCTCGTCTCGGCCTCTTTCAGCGCCTGTCCACTATTAACCGCCGCACACAAAAAAATCGTACCTTCTGGAGCTTCTCCTGCATCTCGGACTTCGGCACGTTGGGGCGGCCCGGGTGGAGGACGTCCACGATCTAAAGAGGAAGAGAGAGAGGGTGAGCGTCGGCGGCAGCGGCAGGACGGCTCTTCCGTTCGCGGTGTCCCCGCCCCACAGTCCACCCTTTGTCCCACGCCCGCACTGGCAGCGAGAGACAGAGCGTTCGACGCAAGACACCGCACCTAGGAAGAGTGGAGCAAGAGGAGACAGCGCCAGGCGCGCCGGCGCTGCAGAGGCTCCTCCCCACGCGATCGCCCCCTGCGGCGGCCCTCTCTCTTTCTTTCTCCCTCCACTCACCATCTGGCGGCGGGCCAGCAGCGGGTTCTTCATCATCTTGCGCGTGCGCAGGGTGCAGCTCTTGTTGTCCGACATGGTGCGAGGGTCGAGGGGGGCAGGGCGAGGGCCGCGCTGAAGGGAGTGGAGAAGGGCGGAGCGGTTCAGAAGAGTGAGATAAACACTGATGAGCGTCTTTTCCCCACTCCTCTTTTCCGCCTTGTGGAGGACGCACAAGTCTCTGCACGCCCGACTCCGGCGCGCCCTGTTGCACCGGCCCCTTGCCACACAAACGCAAGTTACCCCCCCACACACACCCGTACACATAGAATAGGACAGAGGGAGAAAGATACAAACCACAAATGGCCGGCGACGACCCACCCCCGCCCCCGCCCGTCACGGCCGCCCTCATGGCGGCCTCCAAGCACATCGCCGTCACGTGCGCCGGCGTGTCCGCGGCTTTCATCGAGTGCAAAAAGAAGGACAAGGACCCGGCGGCCTGTCTGGCGGCGGGCGACGCGGTCACCAGCTGCGTGGCTGGGCTGTGAGTAATGGGTGGAAAGAGGAGAGAGAGGAAATGCACATCGGCGCGGTTGTCTCTGTGTGCGGCGCACACCTACTGCAGGCCTGCGCTAGGAGGAGGGCGCCCGCCCGCCATGCAGGCGTGTAGCCACATTCCTGGAGTATAGCCCCTTGGTCGGCGATTGGCCACAGAACGCACGCGGCGCAAAGGAAAGCCCCACCTTCCCACTCACCCTCAACCCACCGCCACCCTTCTCACTCAAAACGCACAACAACAGCCTGAAGACGTGCCAGGCCACCTGCCCGGACGAGTTTGGCGCGTACACGGAGTGCCTGGACTACCATAGGTTAGAGAATGGAGAGAAAGAATGTAGGGAGGAGAGAGGCACGCGCGCACGCAACCCACACTCATCCATCCATCCACCCCGTCCCATCCATCCATCCATCATGCAGCAACAAGTTTGAAAAGTGCCGGAAGGAGCAGGCCGTGTTCGAGGAGAAGCTGCCGGCGACACAGTGACATGTGGGGATGGAGGAGGAGGCCGTGAGAGAGATGGTGGGGAGAGGATCGGTGGGTTTGGTTTTCAATATCACACAAAAACGGCAACCACACCCGCTCCACACTCCCGGGCGCCGGCGCGCCGAGGCGACGCGCACGCGCACCGTACGTGCGCAAAGGTCCCCTCTTATCATGCACACCCACCCCATCCCCCACGGACAAAAATGAATCCCAACGGATAGTAAAGACAAGGAGAGAAAGCTCCCAGGCGCGCGCGCGCGCGGCCAGAACCCCGCCCCACACCTTTCCATCCCGCGTGTTTGTGCGCTCTCCCTCCCCCCCCATCGTATTCAAGCCGTCACCAGGGCGTCGTCCAGGGCGGCCACGCCCGGCAGGACCTTGCCCTCCAGCAGCTCCAGGGAGGCGCCGCCCCCCGTGGAGATGTGGGACATCTTGTCGGCCAGGCCGGCCTGCTCGACCGCGGCCACGGAGTCGCCGCCGCCGATGATGGTGATGGCGCCCTTGGCCGACATCTCGGCCAGCGTGTCCGCGACGCCGAAGGTGCCCTTGGCGAAGGCCGGGATCTCGAACACGCCCATGGGGCCGTTCCACACGACCGTCTTGCAGTCGGAGAGCGCGGCCTGGAACGCTTTCAGCGAGTCGGGGCCGATGTCGAGGCCCATCCAGCCGTCCGGGATGGCGTCGATGGAGACAACCTTGGTGTTGGCGGCCGCGTCGAACTTGTCCGCGACGATGACGTCGGTGGGGAGGATGAACTGGACGCCCTTCTTCTCGGCGGCCGCCATCAGCGTGCGGGCCAGGTCCAGCTTGTCCTCCTCCACGAGCGAGGAGCCGACGTTCTTGCCCTGGGACTTGTAGAACGTGAAGATCATGCCGCCGCCCAGGAAGATCTTGTCCACCTTGTCCAGCAGGGACTCGATGACCCCGATCTTGGAGGAGACCTTGGACCCGCCGACGATGGCGGCGAAGGGGCGCTTGGGCGTGGTGACCGCGCCGTCAAGGTAGTCGAGCTCCTTCTGCATGCAGAAGCCGGCGACGGAGGGGGAGAGGAACTTGGTGACGCCCTCCGTGGAGGCGTGGGCCCGGTGGGCGGTGCCGAAGGCGTCGTTGACGTAGATGTCCGCGTTGGCGGCCATCTTCTTGGCAAACTCGGCCTCGTTCTTGGTCTCCTCCTTGTAGAAACGCACGTTCTCGAGCACGATCAGCTCCCCGTTCTTGGCGGCGGCGGCGGCCTTGGCGACGACCTCGCCAATGCAGTCGTCCACCTTGGTGACGGGCTTGCCCAGCAGCTCGGCCAGGCGCGGGACGACCGGGTTGAGGCGGAACTTGTCCTCCGGGCCGTCCTTGGGGCGGCCCAGGTGGGAGGTCAGCAACACCTTGGCCCCGTTGTCCAGGAGGTACTTGAGCGTCGGGATGGCCGCCCGGATGCGGGTGTCGTCCGAGATCTTGAGGTTGGCGTCCAGGGGTACGTTCAGGTCGGCGCGGACCTTCCATGTTGTGGTGGAGAGGGGGAGGGGGGAGGAGCGGGGTGGCGGTGAGAGAGCGGGTGGTGGATGAGAGGTTGAGGGATGGGAGGGCAGCGCCGGGTCGCGCCCGCGGGCGGAAGCAAAAAAATCGGGTCAGGCGCTCTCAGCGCCAGAGAGCGTGTGACGCGGGAGGGCGGTGTGGGTGCGCTGAAGCTCAGCGCACCGGCCCACCCCACGCATCAGGCGTGCCAGCTTGCCAGTACAGCATCCGGCGGGCGGACGGGCGACATACATGCCCCCGTTTCGGCCGCGCGCACGCGAGAAAGCAGCCCCGGCGCGTCTTTCGCTCGCGCGGGCCCCCCACGATTCGCGACCTGCCCGGGCCACCGCGCCCTCCTCCACCCGCTTTCTTGCCCCATCCATTTGCTAGGGGGATTACTTGGCTGGCCCAAGGTGCAGCGTCCAGGCCACACCCGGCACACCCGCGGCCTTGCCCATCTCACGAGAGAGAGAGGAGAAAAAGACGGCTAGCTCCATCCCTCTCCTCTCTTGGCCACGAATTCTCGCCCTCGCGCAACCACTCACCAGGACGACCTTGCCCTCCAGGTCGGCCTTTTTGAGGTCGCCCACCGACCTCTTGGTCGCCTCCACAGTGAACAGGGCGGGCGCCGGCGCGGCGAAGCGGGAGGGGGCCAGGCCAGACGACCGGCGAGCGGGGGCGACCGCGCGGCGGGCGGACGCGGCGGGGCGGGCGGCCGCGGCGCGGGCCGCGACGGGGGCGCGGGACGAGAGGGCGAAAGCCATGGCGTGAGGTGTGGAGGGGTGGTGGGTGGGTGGAAGGGTGGCGCGCGCGGAGGGGGAAAATGAAAGTGCTGCCTGGTTTTTTTTTTTTCCATCAAAAAAATCAACCCCCCTTCGCCCGCCGACCCGCCACCCATTTCTCCAGGGCCGCGCCCTGGACGACCAGGGCGGTGCCACCATCCCCACCCTCCCCGTCCACCACGTCCAGAGCAATGCCAAGATCCTCCCGCAGCAGGCGGATGAGGGAGGTGCGGACGGCGGCCAGGTCGGGCGAGGGCTGCAGGAGGAACGAGGGAGGGGAAGCGGGCGGCGCAGGAGAGGGCGGTGGCGGCGCTGCCGCCGGCGACCCGCCCGCCCCGCCGCTCACCTCGACGACCAGGCCGCCCGCGGGGACGCCCCCGCCCCCGTCCGCCAGCTCGGCGAGCGCGCACAGCACGGCCGCCCGGGCGGGGGCGGGCGCCAGGTCGCGCACGTCCAGGCGCAGGGTGGAGGAGGACGGGATGGTGGAGGCCGCAGGCGGCGTCCCTGAGCCGCGCAGCAGGCGGGCCAGGGCGGCGGCGGCCGCCCGCCCCTCCCCGCCGCCCCCCTTCTCGCCCTCCGCCGCCGCCGCCACGTCCGCGACGGCCTGGGTCAGGCGGTCCAGGTCCCGGGGCGGCAGGCGCGCGCCCGCCCCGGCCGCCACGCGGGCGGCGGACGCCGGGCGGCCGCAGTCCAGGAGGCACCGGACGGCCGCAAGGGCCTGGGGCGGGCGGGGCTTCAGGCGGCGGGGGCCCCACACCATGAGCGCCCAGACCGCTTCCGTGAGGTCCGCAAAGTGCGAGGGGGACGGGCTCGCGGCCGCGGCGAGGGCGGCGGCCGTCGCCGCGTCGGCGGCGGAGGTGGGAGCGGGCGGCGGCGCCGGCCGAGGACCGGCGCTCCCACCCCCGCCCCCACCCCTCCGAAAGGCGGCGGCAGCGCCCGCCCCGAGCGCCCCAAACAGGGCCCCACACGCGACCGCGTCCTCCTTGACCCCGCACCGCCGCATGCGGGCATACAGGGCGGCAGCCGTCCGGCCATCGCACGCCTCCTCGGCCAGGGTGAAGAGGCCGGTGAAGGTGGCGGCGTCGGGCGGCACAAGGACGGCGGCGGCAGCAGGCGCGCCGCCTTTTGGGCTGGGGGCGGGTTGGTTGGGGTTGTGTGGACCGCCACCGCCGCGTTCGCCGCCTCCCAGCATTTCGTCCAGCAGCTCCCCGCACCGGGCCAGGGCTTCCGCGGCGCCGGCCCGGGAGCGGCGGGCCCCAGGAGCGGGCCCGGCGGCCTTGATGATCAGGTTGTACGTGAGCGTCGTCGGGGCGGAGGACGGGGGCGGCGGCGAGGAGGAGGGCGGCAGCGGCGGGGGTGGCGGTGTTTTTTTTTTTTTTCGCTCGGCGCTGGCTCCTCCCGCGGCCTCCGCCTTGGCCGCCGCCTTCGCGTCCGCCAGCACGGCCAGGGCCTCCTCAAAGCGCAGGCCGTACGCGCACGCCTGCAGCAGGGCGTGCCGGCCATCCAGGCCCGGGTCGACCCGGGCGTCACTCATCTCGGCCCACAGCGCGCTCGCCGAGGCGGGGGCGCCCCCCCTCCCCGCCGCCACCAGCAGCGACCCCCACACCGACGCCGTGGGGGGCACGCCCGCAGCCGCCATATCTGCCCGCACGCCCAGGGCCCGGCCCACGTCCCCCGCATAGGAGAACGCCTTGATGGCGGTGTTGAACGTGAACTCATCCCCGCGCAGGCCGCGCGCCCTCAAATCTTTCAGCACCGCTTCTGCCGCGCCCGCGTCCGCGGCCCGCATGGCCGCCTTGAGGCGGATGTTGTGGGTGACCAGGTCCGGGGTGGCGCCCGACGCGAGGGCGGCCGCGTAGGCGGCCTCCGTGCCGCCGGGCGAGCCCGAAAGCGCGTTGAGGAAGGTGTTGAGGGGCTGCGTGTCCCGGACGGTCCACATCCCGCGCTCCAGCCCTGCCTCCCACACCCGGCGTGCCGAGGCCGGCCGGCCGATGGCCCCGAATGCTGACACCGCCTCCAACCAGACCTTGCGTTCCGCGTGCGAGAAGTAGGGGACTGGTTGCGCGGTGGCGGGGGAGGAGGGAGCAAAGTAAGAGGAGGGCGGGGAGGTTGAAAAGAAACCGCCGCCGCCCTCCTCTTCTCCGTTTTCGTCCCGCCCCGCCAGCCCCGCGGCTGCGGCCGCAAAGGCGACCCGCACGCCCTGGGCCGACCGCCTCGCCGCCTGGGCCCGCAGCAGTGCTGTGTAGTGAATGCCGCCGTCGGGGGGCAGGGCGGCCAGGGCCCGGGCGGCCGCGCGCGGGGCGGTGCCCGTCGACGCGGCCAGCGCGGCAGACAGCTCCGCCCGGGCGGGCGCCGGCAGGCCGGCCCAGCCCCAGCCCCACACCGTGCCCAGCGCCCGCCCTAGCTCCTCGGACTGCCCCGCCTGGGCGAGGCGGAGGAGGGCGGCCCGCATGCGGGCGGCCAGGGGCGGAGAGGGCCGGAGGAGGGCGGCCGGGTCGGCACCGCTCGCGTCGTCCAGCAGCTCCCACTCCAGGTCACGCCACCCCGCAATCGCGTCGCCGTCCTCGGGCGGGGGCATGTCGGTGCCGCCCTCATTTGGAGGAGGCAGCGGTGCAGAGGATGGAATGGTGGGGTCCTTGCGGCCGGCGGCCCGGCGGGTGGTGCCACCACCGCCCTCCGGAGGAGGAGGAGCGGGCGGGTGGCCGCCGCCGCCGCCGCCTGGAAACGCTCCCACCACCCAACCCGCCCCTGCCTCCTCACAGCGCCATCCCGGCCAGCCCGCCCTCCACGGCGCCGGCGACGGCTTCAGGGCCACCCGCAGCCCGGGCCGCAGCAGCTGCCCGCCGCCGCCCCGCGTCCCCGTTGTCGGGCGCGCCCATGCCGGCGGCCGTGTCGGCATCGGCCTGACGGTGAGGGCGGGGCGCGCGGTCGCCGACGACCTTGCCCACCCGGCGCTTGTGTGGCTTGGCCTGGGTGTGCTTTTCGAGGGCCAGGGCGGATATGAAGTACTTGGAGCAGGGCGTGCAGTAGTGGCGCCCGCCGCCGGGGGTGTCCTCGTCGAGGATCGCCCTGTAGGTGGGAGGGAGGAGGCGTGAGGTCGAGGAAGTCGAGGGGGCGAGCAAAAACTAGCCGCCTCTTTCTTGCTCAACTAAACAAACTCACTTGGCCGTCGTCCCGACCGGACCGATGCGCAGGCCGTCCGCGTCGGTGGTGATGATGGTCACAGTCGACCGGACGTCGTCCCAGACCTGTGAGAAGAGGAGGGGTGAGGAGGGGTGGAGGAGAGATAGTTGGCATGCGAGAAAACGCTGCGCCGCCGCCACAGTTGGTTTTTTCTTTTTTTCGCTCCCTGCACTCTCTCCGCGCCTCTCACCTGGTCCAGGTGGCGGGTCTCGAACCCGGTGCGCAGTTTCTGCTTGTGAGAGCCCTTGGTGTTGGAGCTGCCGCCGGTGGCGCGCTTGCCGACGCCGCCTTTTTTGACCATTTTCTGCGGAAGTGGAGAGTGAACAAGGGAGAAAGAAAAAAATACGCTATCCAGCTCTTCATCGATCACACGCCCCCTCCTCCCCCATCCTCCCCCCACACATCTTCAATCCGCGACAATCCGGCTCAGCGCCTCGATCAACTGCTTCAGGTTGCCCCGCACCCGGGCATCCCCCGTGAGCCCGCCGACATCGCCCGCGATGCCCTCCACGTGCTCCAGCGTGCGGGCGAGGGCGCCGACCGCGTCCCGCAGCGCGCGCACGTTGCCGGGCGTGAGGACCTCGCCCTGGAGCGCCCGGATGTCGGCCGCCGCCCCCACCGCGGCCGCGACGAGGTCGGCGACCTGGGACCCCACGCCGCCGGCCCGCAAGTCCGTGAGGATGGGCAGGGCCTGTTCGGCGAGCGCGCCCGCGCGCGCGAGCAGGGGGCGCGCGTCCTCCAGGGCGGCCGTCGCCGCCTCTGTCGCGTCCAGCAAGCGGTCCACCCCGTCCGCCGCGTCCAGCTTGCGGGCCATGCGGGTCATGATGAGGACCAGGTCATCCAATGCCACGCCCTGGATGCCCGCGATGACGCCGCCGTGGCAGACGACCTCGCCCTCCGCCTCGCACGCGGCCGTGTCGAGGGGGGAGGCCGCGCTCCCGTCCGCCACGGACGGCGGGGCGGGCGCCGTGGGCGTGATGTCGATCAGCGGCTCCGCGATGAGGCCCGACTGGTTGGCCTCGATGCGGGCGGAGCGCGGGATGACCGTGCCCGCATCCCGGATTTCGGCCAGCACAGAGACCGCGTCGAGGGAGGCCTCGACGCCGACGACCGACCCGACCGGCACGCCCCGGACGCGCACGGGCGTCCCGACGCCGATGCCGCAGGCCAGGGGGAACCGGAGGACGCACCGGTAGGGGCGGCCGCCCCGGCCGAGGCGGCCGCCCCGGGCCCAGGTGATGAGGACGAGGATGAAACCTGAGAGGAGGAACAAAAAAAGGGGTGTGTGGGGGGGCGGAGGGATAGGTTGAGGGGGAAAAAAGAGAGCAGTGCCCCCACCGCTCTCTCTCCTCGCCGCGCCATGGCTTGCTCTCCCCCCCCCCCCCCTTCTTCCTCTCCGTCCCTCCTCGCCCCTCCTCCACACTCACTCGCGCCCGCAATGACAAACAGGCCGACCCCACCCTCCCAGAAGCTGGATGCGCCAAACCCAAAGTCGCGCAGGGGTTTGAGGAGGCGGGCGGCAAAGGAGGGGGGAGGCGCGCCGGTCGTGTCGCCTGCGTCCCCACTACTTCTTGTCCCCGCCGCTGCGGCGGCGCCTGTCAGGGAGCCCCGGCCCGGCTGGGTCGGCCCCGCCCTGGATGACGAAGCTTCTCCAGGCCCCCGACGCTGACGCCCCAAGGCGGCAGCGACCAGCGGGCGGGGCGGGTGCGCGGACGCCATGGGGGTGACGAGCGGCGCCGGCGTCGACAACGACGCGGGCGGGCCGCTCACCCGCCGGCCCCGTGGGTGCGCCAGGGCGACTGGCGCGAAGGCCGACACCCGCCGGCGGGTGGCGCACATGCCAGGCCGTGGCAGGGGCTGAACGCTGAGGCGCCCCACGCCCGGCGTGGGGCGGAGACCGGGGCGGAGCATTTTTTTGTTGTGTTGTGGAATAGAGGTCTGGCCTTTTCCAAAATCAACCTGGCCTAGTGTTGTTTCATGCGTCCGTCAGCAGCAGTTTGCACCCGTCTACCGCCGCCACCGCCGCCCGCAACACCCCGCTCCCTACCAGGCACACCACCGCCCCGCCCCGCCGCAACTGGCTTTCCTCCCGGTTCGCATCCCCCACACATGACGACGACGGAACAGTCCCGCCACCCACGCCTGCTCCAAACGCGACGCCCCACTTGCCGTGGTCGTCCTCACCGCTCCAGGCGGCGGCAGCGCCCGGCGGGCGGATGGAGAGGACGTTGAGGACGGCCGGGCTACCGTTGCCGCCACAGGCCGGGGGCAGGGCCCTGCCCGGGCCCCGCCGCCAGGAGGCGACGGCGAGCAAGGGGGCGGGCAGGTTGCGGGCCACATGGTCCCACAAAAAACCCTCCCTCCCACCACTGCCCGCGCTCGTGAAGAGCGCGAGGGGGGCGCCGCCCGCGGTGGTGAGGTAGGTGATGTGCAGGCCAGAGGGCGGTGGACGGCGGCCGGAGCGTGGCCGGGCGAGCGCGGGGAAGCCTGGGAAATTTTTGAGGGCCTGCCCGCCCGGGTCGGACGCCGCAAACGTGCGCGGCCGCAGTCCCCGGGCCAGCCCCGCCACGGCCGCCCCGGCCCCCGCCGCGTCCAGGGATAGGCACAAAAATGCCTGCCCGTACACCTGCTGGGGAGGGGCGAGGCCGGTGTAGCTGCCGCCTGACGGGGCGGGCGGCCAGCGGGGGGCAGAGTGGACGAGCAACCATCCGCCATGCTCGGTGAGGGCGACGGCGCCTTTGGAGTGTGCAAACCACGGGGGCGGGGCGGGTGCCACCGCTGCCGTCACATTGTCCCGCGGCGGCGGTGGCGGCTCGTCATTCCACAGGGCGTAGGCGGCTGGGGACGGCGACGGCGAATACAGCGGACCCAGCGTCGCGGCGAGCGGGGAGAGACTTGGCGAGGGCGAGGCCAGGCCGGGCCGGGGTGGCGCCCACTCGCCCGCCGAAGAGGCGTCTGTATAGCTGAAGGTGTCGCCGAGGGGGTGTTTAAGAGCCAGCCACCAGTCGACGGGGGTGCCCTGCGCGGAGAGGCAGGCGGGGGCCTGCCGGGCGGCGGCAGAAAAGGGGACGAGGGCGGTGATGAGCAGGTTTTTCAGCATTGCTTTTTTCTATCCCTGTTCTCGTGCGCTGCCCCTATGGAGCGCGCCCGTGTGTCCGCCTCTCTCAGGAAGGGTGCGGGATTTTCACCAGGTGCGTGGGGCCCTGGCTAAGCAGGGTGTGCGTGCTTTGAGACACGGCACTCTTTTTTGTGGAGAGCGAAAAGAGTGCGCGCGGCGCTGCGCGACCCTAGCCGGGGGAGATGGAAATGGAAATGGAATGCACTGCCCTCTTCCTTTTTTCATTTGACCTACCCAGCCGGCGTCCCCGCCACCTCCTCATCATCGTCATCATCGTCATAGACAGCTGGTGTCGCCCCGCCCGTCGCCCGGTAGCGGCCACCTCCGCCGGCCGTGGCGACGCCCTCCCAGCCACCAACCCCAACCAGACCACCACCGCCCGCCGCGTCCGGCGCGGTCGCCGGGACATCCGCATCGTCATCATCATCATGCGCGTACAAGAAGTCGGGTGCGTTGAAGTCGGGCTGGGGCGGGCGTGGCGCGGTGGTAGGAGGAGGTGGAGGAGGAGGCGCGGCGGCGGCGTGGGCGGTACCTCCGCCCGCCCACCCCGCGGGCGGCGTGGGCGGGCCCAGCTGGGACTCCGACAGCGTCGCCAGCACCAGATCCACGGATGCCAGCAGGGCAGGAGTGCCCCCGCCCCCACCCCACCCACCCCCGCCGTCCGGCCCGCCCCCCGCAGAGGGTTTCGGGACGGGCGAGGCGACTAGGGGCGCGCCAGGCGGGCCAAACGCGATGCTCACGTCCCCGCCCAGCGCGTCCGCCAGGGGCAGCAGGGCCCGCAGGTCCCGCACCGCTAGCGTGGCGTCCGCGGCGGGGGTGGGCGGGGGTGGGGCGCGGACGGCCCGCACGCCCGAGCCGATGCCGGCGGCGACAGAGACGGCGGTGCGGGCAGGGCCGCTGCCGCCACCGCCGCCGCGCCCGCCCGCACCGCCGCCACTCCCACTCGCCGGGTCGGAATAGGACCGGACCTCCACGGCGGCCCCGCCCTGCGAGGTCACGATGAGGGTGACGCCCTGGGAGGAGGCGGAGGCGCCCCCACCACCTCCTCCTCCACCACCACCACCACCACCACCACCACCTCCTCCTCCACCAGCCGGCGCGACCGCGGCCAGGAGGGTGGTCAGTTCCGCGACCGACCCGATGAAGCCATAGGGTAGGGCAGCCGCGTCCACGGAGGCCGCCAGCACCTCCGCGCCCGTGCACCCGAACCGGAACGCCTTGACCAGGCCGGCCTCGGAATGGAGGGTGAGCGCCGCGCCGCCCGCGCTGCCGGCCGCGCCCGCCTGCGTCCCGCCCCCACTCCCTTCACCCCGCACCTCCAGGGCCAGACGTGGGGACTTGGAGGTGCGGCAGGCGGCCAGCACGTGCTTGGCCGGCAAAGCCGCCCTCACGGCGGCTGCGTCGAAGACGTCGTAAGAAGAAAAAAGGGCCGGCCCGGCCACATGAGAGGAGGCGGGGAAGGTGACCGCGCCCGCGGCCGCCTTGGAGGGGGAGTGCGAGCGCAGGATGAGACGGTCCGGGAAGGCTTCGACCAGGAGTTCGGGGCCTGCGAATGGGGGTGAAGGGAGAGAGAGAGAGAGAGCGTGGGCGGCGGCGTGAAAGAAGGTTGAGAGCGGGGGGGCCCCGCGCGCGGCGTGCGCGCTCTCCTTTCGCTCTGCGCACCAAGCTTCGCCAGGAACGTCACCGCCGCCTTGAACAGGCGAATCTGGGGCGCTCCCACCAGGGTGGCCTTCAAAACGCCACCCTCCTCCTGTTGGGTCGTCTGCATTACAAGGAAGCAGGCGCTGGCGCGGAGGGAGAAGAGAGTGGAACAGCAGGGAAATTCGTTGGAATACACGCAATCGTCTCGCAACGGTGCTGATTCACACTTGTTCCTTCCCCCGCCCAGAGTCTCCACAACATGGCCTCCACATCCACCAAGCCCGCCCAGTCTGGGGCGCGGCCAGCGGGCGCCGCTCCCTCGGCCCGCACAACCACCGCCGCCGCAAAGAAAGCGCCGCGCGGCCTGACTCGGGCGCCGAAGCTCCTCCTCCGTGCCGCCCGCCTCGACGCCTCGTCGGTCTGGGAGAAAGACGACTTGCTGGACGCCCTATTTTTCATGCGCACCGTAGCCGCCATCGCGGTAGGCGTCGGCTTTGGCCTGGCCGGCGTGACGGGCGGTCTGCCTGCCCTCGGATTTGGCGCGGCGGCCGCGGCGGGCGGCCTGGCCTGGGCGCGGGCGGTCGGGGTGGAGGATGACGAGGCGTACGGCGGCCAGAACGCGCTGTTATGCGAGGGGCTAGCGCCGGGTGGGATGGCCCTGTTTTTGGTAAGGATGCGCGATCAGAGAGAGCGGGACGCGGGGGTCGTGTGTTTGCTCTCATGAGAGAGAGTGTCTCCCCCCCGAGGCGGCGGCGGTGGGCGGTTGGGTTCTCTCATCTCCTCTCACCTCTCCCTCTCTCTCTCTCTCCGCTCCTGTCTCTCAACGCAGCTGTGCTGGATCATGGTGCACACCGCCAAGGCGGCCTGAGACTCTGTGTAAAAAAGCTGCTCCATTCCGCCCATTTATTTTTCTACACACACTTTGCCAGGCCGACTCCAGCGCGTCCAGAGGTCAAGAAACAAGCGCTGTCTCACTCACACGTCGCGTCGATTCATCGGAAAAATGGCTTCGGACCCCCTCCTCCGTGGGCTCGCCGCCGCCCCGCTGACTACCACGGGTCGCCCGTCCGCCTACCAGCCACCAGGCCGACCCGCCGCGCGTCGCGGCGCGCACACCCTCTCACGACTGGCCTCTTTTTCACGGCCGCTCGAGGCCGCGTCGCCCCAACCCCGGCCACGAGACCTGTGCTCGCTTGCCTCAGCTGCTGATGGTGCGTCTTCCTCGTCCCTCCCCTCCACGTCTGGCGGCCTCTCTGGTCGGTGGCGCAAGGATAAAGCCGCCTCTGACTCCATGGATGCCGCCTGCGACGCGGTAGCGCTGCCCTGGGTGCTGCGAAAGGCGGTCAACATTGTGAAGATCCTAGAACTTGAAGAAACGCCCCTTTTTTTTAGGACCCGCCTCAAGGCGGGCGGCATCCTGGACATCGTCGAGACCTACCCCTGGGCGGTGGACGCGGAAGAAGTGGTGCACGGGCGGCGGGACAAGCGTAAGGGTGGGCACCGCGGGCGGGTGGAACGCCTCGCGCCCCAGACCCCCGACGCGCCACCAGGCGCGGCCATTCACGTACGCTGGAGCGACCCCTACGGCGGTGTCTGTACCGACGCGTTCAGTGTTGGACCAGACGGAAGAACGCTCGTGCAAGCGACTGAGATGGTCATGAATTCGGGGGCGTTGGTGACGTACAAAACGGTCTACCGTCGGGAGAGGGGGTGAATGGCTGGATAGATTGGGGTTAGTTGTTCACGTCTTTCTGTCTACAAACCACGCACACCACGCTCCTCCTCTCTCCATTCCGTCATTGCAGGGGCGACCAGGCGACGGGGCGCAGCAGGGCCCGGGAACTGGGCAGCCCGGCCCCGACCGCCTGCGACTCGCCGCTGCCGCCAAAGCTCAGCCACTTCCCGTCCAGGCGGGGCCCCAGGCACGCCTCCAGCGAGGCGTGCCGCCACAGCAGCAGGCGGGACCCCAGGCCCTCGCCCGCCAGCAGGCGCCCCTCCAGGAGGAGGGCGGCGGTGGACGGGGCGCCGTATCGGACGCCGGGCGACCCGCCCGTGATGAGTTCAAAGAGGCCGCCGGGAGGGGGAGGAGGGGTGGGGGTGGGGGTGGGCGCGGCGGCCGCGACGCCGCCACCACGCCGGGCCGTCTCCGGCCACCGGGCCGCCGCCTCCACCAGGGCCACCGCCTGGGACGCCGGGACGGAGAACAGGTCGGCCGCCTGGTGCTGGACGGCCGGGCGCGAGGCTGCCAGGTACGCGCCCCACCCCGGCTCGGCCGCCACCGCCGCCCGGGCGGCCGTCCGGGCCTCAGGCGTGGGGTAAAGGTACAGGTGCGTGATGGTCTGCAGGCTGGTGCCGCCACCCCCGCCCGCCTCGGTCGTCCACATGCCGATGAAGGGCAGCCGGCGGCGCAGGGCGAGCGAGGCAGGGTGGCAGGTCGCGGACAGAAAAGTTGACACGGCGGATGGATGGAGGGTGTATCGCCGGAGCTCGGCCAGCCAAAGGGAAGGCGGCTGAGTTGATGAGCTCGCCAGGCGAACCCGCCAGGCGCGGGCGGCCGCGAGGACAGCGTAGGACGAGCGCATGCGCAAAAAAAACAAAAATGGAGATATCTGGCCCTGAAGCAAAAGAGAAAAATATTTACAACCCTTTGCTTGCCCACGCTCAATCCCACAAGAACACACGTATCACAATGCTCTCAGCCGCAGCAGCCGGCCGGACCATGGCCCGGGCGGCGGTCGCCCCAATGCGCGGCTTTGCGGCGGGCCGGGCGACGGTGCAGGCGGCCGGTCCGCGGCGGGCAGGCTTTGGCCAGGTATGAGACAGGAGAAGACAAGAGGGGAGAGAGAGGAACACGAATTGGTCCTGGCAACAGTCCCGTACTATGACCTTCAGAGCCTAGCACGTGCAGACGCATCATTTTAGGCGTGGAAAGGAAGAGGGCGCGTGGGGAAAAAGGCGCATTTGTGCTCGCGCGCACAAAAAGCCGGCTGCTGGCGCCAGCGCGCCCAGGCGTGACCCCCCTTTCCAACCTCCTCCGTCTTCCATCTCAACGGCCGCCCGGCTTTCCCACGCACCCGCTGCTCTCTCCCTCTCCACACCCCAGGCCCGCCCCCTCGCTACCCGGCGCCTGCGGGCCGCTACCGCTGAGGAAGCGGAGGCCGACACGCGCTCCCCCACGCCGCCCCTCCCTCAATTCCCGGGCGCGGCGCCATTCTCCGTGCCCCTGGGAATCGGGCTGGCATCCGCCTCCTTTGAATCCTACATGTCCTACATGAACCACAAGACCGAGCTGGCGTTTGTGGACGCGGGCGGCGCGGTGACGGCTTACGCGTCGGCGCCGACCCTCGCGGCCGCGGCGGGGGCCGCCCTCCGCGTCACCCTCCTCTCCGCGGCCAACTTGCCGTCATCCGACATCTTGGGCAAGTCCGACCCGTACGCCATCCTGGCGTGCGGGGCGTCGGGCCACAAGTCGGCGACGATCTCCGGCACGCTGGCACCCGAATGGAATGAGGATTTCACGCTCTTCACCCCGCCGGGCGATGAGGGCGGGGCCGGCACCTCCAAGGCCTCCATCACCATCACCGTCTACGATTCTGACAAGCTGTCCTCCGATGACGCCCTGGGCACCGCCACCCTGGCCCTGGCCGACGTGGAGGGGGATGGAGAGGTCACCCTCCCCCTGACCCTGGCGGACGGGGTCGGGGTCAAGGAGGGCGAGGCCAGCCCGACCATCACCCTGCGCCTCGCCCGCCAGCCCCTCACCCCGGCCTTCCTGGCCGCCGCCACGGCCGGCGAGCTCGGGTCCGCCGTCGACACGGAGGACGTCGCCCGCATGGGCGCCGCCTGGCGGGAGCTGGCTCGCGTGAGCGGGGACATCGCGGCCGACCTCTTCGACCCGGTCGCCTTCATCGACCACCCGCCCTCCGACACCCAGCTGTGGGTGGGCGCCAACTTCAAGCGCCGCGCCCTGGGCCTGGCGTTCCGGGGGACGGAGATGGACAAGATCATGGACGTGCTGACCGACCTGAATGCCCTGCCCACGGACTTCAACCCGGGCGAGGCCCTGCCGGCCGAGTGCCGCGCCACCAAGGGGGCGGTGCCCGGCTACACCAAGGACGCCTGGACGCACTCGGGCTTCACCGGCGCCTACCGCACCGTCCGGGGCGCGGCTTACCGGGTGTTGGCGGAGGCCATGCGGGCCGCGGACGCCGAGGCGGGCGGGGGCGCTGGGAAGCCGTGGACGCTCTACTTCTGCGGGCACTCCCTGGGCGGCGCGTTGGCCACCCTGGGTGCGTACGAGGCCGCCCACACGACCTTCCAGGACGGGGCGGTCAAGCAGGTGAGGGAGGAGAGAGCGAAAGGGGGGAGAGGAATGGGGCACGCGCGCGCGCGCAGGCGCTCCAAAAACCTGCCCCGTCAACCTCTCTCCCTCATTGTCACGCGCCCGCCCCTCTCTTATCAGATCTTCCTCTACAACTACGGCTCCCCCCGCGTCGGCTCTGCCGCCTTCAAAGCCGCCTTCGACGCCGCCATCCCGGACGCGTGGCGGGTGATCAACGCGGCCGACATCATTCCCCGGGTGCCCCGCCTGCTCGGCTACGCGCACGTCGGCCACGTCGTCTGCCTGAACCGGGACGGCACCTTCGACTTGGACCACAAGGATGACGCCCTCTTCGAGGAGGGCAGCGGCAGCCTGGACGCGGCGAAAGTGATTGCGGCCAAGGTCGTTGAGGGGCGGGCGGCGGTCCTGGACACACTGTCGGAAGAGTGGGCGCTCGCCCAGGGCGTCATCTCCGGGGAGGCCCTGCAGGACCACCGGGAGATGATATACATGGCCACCCTGCGGGCGGTGATCGAGGGGCGGGTGGGTGAGGGCGGGGAGGGCAAGGCGGCGCGGGCGGACGCGGCGCTGGGCAAAGCGGAGTGAGTTTTGTTTTCGTTTTTTATTACGAAAAAACTCAAAGAGAGGCTGTGCCCATTTATTTCGCTCCGGTTTGCGTTTGCGTGTTGAGTTTGTGTGTTGAGTGTGTGTGCGTGCGTGCTTCGTGAGCTGATACTTTGTGTGTATGTCGATGTTATCTATGTGCGTGCCGTGCGTGAAATAAACGTGAAAAGGTAACGGACGCGCTCCGGTGGTCGCGCTTCGCTCCTTGGTGGTCAAAAAAATCTCATCACACAATTCCTCTCCTCATCTTTCCTCGAGGGAATACCCGCACGACTGCCGCCGTGACCGCGTGCGAGCGGGCATTTATTGTCGCTTCCCGAAGGGCGGGGCCCTCCGGGTGGGCGGAGTAGATGTCAACGGGCAGCGGCGGGGGTGGAGAGGAGGTGGATGGCGAGGCAGACTCGGGCGGGTCCTCCCGACGAGCTCTTTTTAAATTGCGCTCTGCCCGAGCAGCGCTGCCCTGGGCAGCGCCGCCAGCCGCCGCCCGCCGACCGGCCGTCCGCGGTCGCCGCATGGGGATGGGCCGGTTGTGTTGACCCTCTTCCCCTTCATCGCTGTCCCCCAGGCTGACCCGGTCGAACGCGGGGAGGAGCGAGCGCGGGCGCAGCGGCGACCCAAAACTCTCGCCTTTATATCGCCGGGGCAGCGGGGCGGGCGGAGGCGTCGGTTGCTTTGCACTCGCCACCGGCTCATCCGGGACGGAGAAAGGATCGGCGGGATCTGTTGCGTAGGCGGGGCGCGCCGGGCGGCAGGTGACGGGCATTTTTGTGTGAGCAGACCGCAGCTGTCGCGTCGGAACGCGAATTTGAGTCGGGAGCAAGCGTTTTCGTTTTTTTCTCTGCACTCTCGCCTTTCGTCGCTCGCCCGCGGCGTGTATGCACACACGGGGCCAAAGCGCCCCTCGCGCACACACACACACACACACACACACACACACACACACACACACACACACACACACACACACACACACACACACACACAGCGACCCCAACAACCGCGCCACAAGGGGCGGCCCCGGCCTGCTGCCCGCCCTCAAGGACGTCGCCCGCCCAGCCCATGTCTCCACTTTTGCCGGCGCGTCCGTCGCGGTGGACGCCTACTCCTGGTTGCACAAGGGCTCCTACTCCTGTGCCCGGGAGCTGTGCGAAGGGTTGCCGACGATGGCGTGAGTTGTGACTGAGTGGGGCGGAGTGGAGAGGCGCGCGCAAGACGAGACGGTGGCGCACGCCGAATTGCCGCCGCCCAAAGAACAAGAAAAACGGCTCTCTCACTTCTTTTCACTCTCAGCTACGTCCACTACTGCATGGACCGGGTGGACGTCATGCTACGGGCGGGAGTCAAGCCGGTCATTATATTTGACGGCGGGCGGCTGCCGGCCAAGGCGGCGGAGGAGGCGAGCCGGCACCGGTAAGAAAAGAGGAGACAAGCGAGCGTTTTTTTTTTTTTTTGCTTCTTCGTCGCCGAGGTTTTTCCCGTGTCAACCATCACTTCCCGTCCATCCATCTCCCTCTCATGACAGCAACCGCTCCGACGCCCTCGCCCGCGCTCGTGCCCACGCCGCTGCCGGCAACGACACCGCCGCCCTGGACTGCTACCGCCGGGCGGTCGACATTTCGCCGGCCGTCGCGATGCGCTTTGCGGCTGCCTGCAAGGCGCGGGGCGTGGCCTTCCTGGTCGCGCCCTACGAGGCTGACGCCCAGATGGCGTACCTGGCCCTGACCGGGGCGGTGGCGGGCGTGGTGACGGAGGATTCGGACCTAATCCCCTACGGCTGCCCGGCCGTCTTTTTCAAGATGGACCGGGGCGGGTCCGGCGTGCTCTTGCGGGCGGCTGATTTTCCAGCCGCCCGCAAGCTACCGCTGGCCGGCTTCGACACGGCCATGCTGCAAGAGACGTGCGCGCTGGCGGGCTGTGACTTTGTGAAAGGCCTGCCCGGCATCGGCGTCGTGACGGCGGCGAATCACATGAAGAAGCACAGGTCGGGTGCGCGCACGCTGCGCGCGCTGCGCCTGGGCGGCCGGGTGGCGGTGCCGCCGGGCTACGAGGCCGCCTGGGCGCGCGCGGTGTGGACGTTCCGCCACCAGCGGGTGTTCTGCCCGAGTGCACGGACCATGGTGCATGTGAGCCCGCTGCCGGCGGGCGGGCTGGCCCTGCCGGACGGGACGCCGCTGGTGGGTGGAGAAGGTGGTGAGGAAGGCGGCGAAGACCCGCTTGCCTTCTTGGGCCCCGTCCTGCCGCCGGCCCTGGCCGCGGCCATCGCGGCGGGTGAGGTGGACCCGATGACGCACGAGCCTTTTTCCGAAGAGGAGGAGGAGGGGTTAGTGGCGGGCCGCGGCCGGGCGGCGCAACAGCGGCCGCACCACAACAGCGGGGGGCGGTTTTCTTTCCACCCGCTGCCGCCCGCCGCGGCAGGCCGCACCGGCGGGGCGCCACACCACCAGCGCCCGCCCCGCCCGCTGCCGGTCGCGGCCAACGGCGTCGCCGCCCTGTTTGCCCGCCACAACAGCACGGGCAGCGGCGGTGGCGGTGCTGGTCGCGGCGGCCGCTCCGACCCCGCGGCTGCGGCTTTTGTGCCGCCCCGCCGCGCGACTGGAGAGGGCCCTGCCGCGGCCGTGGCCAATCCTCCCTCCCATCGCGGCCGGACGCCCGCGGAACGGGCCGCCATCCACGGCCCCGGCGGTTGGGGATCTCAGCCACCTGATGGGTGGGGCAGAGGCGCGGCGGGAGCGGCCGACGCCCGCCCGCTCGCCCTGTCGGGGCCGGCCGCCCCCACCATGGCCACGGCCACCACCACTGGCAGCGCCTGGAGTGATGAGGGCGGCCACGGCCACGGCGCCGCTGCCGTCGTGGACCGCCACCTCGCCACCGCCCCCTCACCGACCGCCCTGGAGCACGCCCTCGCCGCAGAGCGCGCCCCCTTTGCCGCCTGCTTCGCCTGGGGCAGCGGGCAAGCGGGGGAGGTGGAAGGAGAGGGGGAGGAGCTGGAGCCTGGAGAGGCGAGCCAGACCCCGCCCCGCCCGGCCGCCGCTGCCCCGCCGCCCGCGGTGGAGGGGCCCCGCTGGCGGGCCACCCCGGCCGGCTGGCGCGACTTCTACGCGACGAGCCCTGCGGCGGACGAGAACGCGCCGGCTGACGGCGGCAAGGAGGAGCGCGGCGGCGGCCGCCGGTCCGCGCATTTCCCGCCCGCCGGCGGGTCGCCCCGCCTGCCGAAGAAGCGGGCCGCCCTGTTCTGCGGGGCGGAGGAGGAGGAAGAGGGGGCGCTGCCGCCGCCAAAGGCTCCCTTTGGAGGCTTGGGCCACGTCGCTGGCGTGGCAGCGGCCGCGGCCGCGGCGGTCGGCCGGCCAGGCGGCGGCAAGAAGAAAAAGGGTGGTGGTGGGGCGGCGGCGGCGGCCACGACCACCGCGACACCCGCCACCCGCCCGCCTTTTGCCGCCTTTGCCTTTGGCGTCACTCAGAACACCAGCCAACAGTAGTAGAAGAAAGAGAGAGAGAGTTCCCCCCCCCCCCATCCCATAAAGCATTGCGCGCTCGTGCCCCTGTTTTTTTTTTGCGTCTTCAACCCCTTGAGAAGGTTTTGAGGTTTTCTGTTGCGTCTGTTTTACTCCTCACCCCGCTTCCTCCGCCCCAAACGCCGGCCGCCGCTTCTTGTTCTCCACAATGAAAAATTGGGCCTCACCCAAGCCCGACGCTCCGCCTCCATAGGAAGTCAGGATCAGCGCGGCCGCCCGGGCGGCCACGTCGCCCTGGACCTCCACCTGTTCCTTGCCCTCCGCAGTCTTGCCGACCGACGACCCGCACGCAAACTTCTTGCCCAGCAGCTTGGAAGCTTCGAGAAGCTTGACGCCAAAGAGGTCCATGCCTGGGACGAGTAGAGGAGAATAGAGAGGGGCCGTGAGAGACAGGCGGCCCCGACCTCCCCCAACCCAGGCGTGCGCGCGCCAACCATCCCTCCTTTCTGTCTCCTCCTCCATTTTATCTTACCTGAGATGATGGTCACGCTCTTCTTACGCCCGCGGGCCGTGATCTCTAGGACCACCTCCGGGTCCCCCTTTTTCTTCTTCCCCGATTTTTTGGGCGGGGCGGCGGCGGCAGCGGCGGCGGCGGCGGCGGCGGCAGCAGGGGTGGCACCAGCAGCGGGTGGTGCCCCGCCGTCGACAGCCAGCCCCGCCATGCCCGCCGTCACGCCGGCCGCCGCATCGCCACTGGGCGCGGCGGGATCGGCCGTCGCGGCCGCGGCGATGCCGCCCGCGACTTTCCACCTGCGAGGTAGAGGAGAACGGAGGGGAGAGTGAATGCAGCCGATCGAGACGACCGAAAAAGGGGTGAAAAACGCGCCGCTCGTCTCATATTTCTTTTCACCTTTTGAACTCGTCGCAGTTGGTGGGCAGAAATTCATTAAACTCGGCCGGAATACCTGTCAGGGGGTCGTACGTCACAATGACGGGGGGTGGTGGCTCCAGCGGGGCGGGCGCCTCGGCGGGAGGGTCGGCGGGGTCGGCCATGTTTTCTTTTTCTTTTTTTATCGCGTCGTTCGCCCGTCTGCCGTCCCGGTGCCCGACCTCTCTTCACTCTATCGTACTCCCCGCGTCCACGCCCCGGACCACAGGCACACACACACATCCTCGCGCGCACACAAACCCCTGACCATGACGAGCACCCTCCCCATCCCTCGACAAAAGCAGAAGCGCCACCCCTTCCCGGGCCCCGCCACGGCGGCCGCCCTCCTGGTCGCGGCGGCCGCAGTCGGCGGGGCAGTTAGGAAACACGCACCTACCCATCCACACACGCCGCCACCGCCCCCACCCGCCCTGCGTGGCCCCTTCCCGCCCGCCTGTGCGTGGTCATGGGAGGCCGAGACTGGGTACCGCTTCATCCGAGGGCGGGGGAGGAGGGGCGGTGCTCCCAAAACCCGCCCCTCGGCCTGCGACCTCTCCCCGCGCCTCCCCCTCCCCGCGTCTGCCTCCTCTTCCCTCACCACCTCCGCGTCCTGCGACGCCTCGGCCTGCACCTACACCAACCTGTGGCATGTGGACGGGGTCTGGTACGCGCTGGCACGGCCGGGAAATGACAGCCACGGCGCGCCGGGGGCGGGAGGGTGGGGCGTGAGCCAGCACGTGCGCGCGCGCCGCCTCTCCACCTGCGACCCACCTGCCTGGGCGGCCTCAGTCGCCGGCACCTCTCCGCCGCCTTCCCACCCGCCCTCCTTCATTCCGGGCACGACCGCCTTGCTTGACTACCGCTACTTCCTGCACCCGACCGCCATCGGGCACTGGGCGGAGCACGCGCTCAGCCTGGCGGCAGCGTTGAGAGGGGGGGGGGGAGGGGACCGCCGGCCGGTGCCGGTACCCGTACCGGTCGCCCGCCTCATCATCCTCCACGCCTCCCGCCGCCACGCCGCGGGGGAGTGGGTGCGGACCGCGCTGGCGGCCGCGTTCAGGGCAGGTGGAGGCGGGGAGCACGACCCCCCCCTCCTGCCCCCACTCCACTTCCAAGCAGACGCGGCGGCGGCAGAGCCCGGGCTGGCCTCCTCCCCGCCTGACCCCGCGTCCCCCCCGCCCCTCCTCACCCCGCCCGGCGCCCGCCTGGAAGGCGCCCCGCCGGCCGCCTGGCTCCTATTTGAGCGGGTGGTCGTCCCCCGGGACCCGCCCACCGGCACGCCCGCGGCGGCGGTGGTGGGGACGGACGCCGCGCGCGCCTTCCGGGCCGCCTTCTGGGGGGTGGCGGGCGTGGGGCTGCCGGGGGGGCGCGGGGGCCACAGCCCCCGCCCCTCCTCGCCCCCCGCCCCGCCGGCCATCCTCTTCCTCGCCAAGGCCGCCAACCGCCGGGTCCTGGGCGGGGCCCGGCTGAGGGCGGCCCTGGTGGAGGGGCTGAACGGGAGCTCCCTGGCCGTGGCCGCCTTCACGGCCGCGACGCCCGTGCGGGACCAGCTGGAAGCGCTGCGGGGGGCGTCCCTGGTCATCGGCCCGCACACGTCCGCGCTGGCTGTGGCGGCCCTCCTGCCCCCACGGTCCGCCCTGCTGGAGCTCATCCCCTTCGGGTGGGGCTGGGGCGGGCTAGACGCCGTCTTCTCGGCCATGGCGGCAGCCTTGGGCGACGTGCGGCACGGCGCCTGGCGGGCGGGCGCCCGGGCGCAGGCCGGCTGGGCGGACGGGCGGGACGCCGCCCGCTTTGGGGGGTGGGCCGGCGGCGAGTGCGGGAGCGAGGGGTGCGTGGAGGCGGTGACCCGGGGCGACTTGGTGGTCGGCGAGGGGGTGGGCGAGGTGGTGCGGGTGGCGCGGGAGCTGGTGGGGATGGAGGTCGGGTAGCGCAGGAGAGGCGCACACGGGGCGGCAAGCGAAAGAAAAGAAAGGGGCAGGTTGAGAAAAAACAGTCTCACCCCATCCCCGCTCTCTCTCTCCACGCGTGCGTGCGACACCCCATCTTTCTCTCACCTCTCTCTCTCTCTCTCTCAGCCACACACACCCTCTCTCCACATACACGCAGGGGACAGCCTCTCAAATTTTCAATTTGAACCTAGAGTATTCAAAAAACAACAAATTTGAAAAAAATGTAAAATTTAAAAAAAAAATCATCCATACTCGATATCTAGTCCCTTGGCCGCGGCCGCGGCCGGGTCCTCCCGCGGGTTGGCCGCCCGCCGCTTCCGGATGAGGCCTTCCGGGGCGGGGATGGCCGGAGGGGCGGTGCCTGGGGTGGAGGTGGGGTCGGGCGGCGACGACGCGGCCGCCCGCCCGCGGCCGCGGCCGGCCGTCGCGGAGGTCGCACGCCCCCCCCCGCGCCCGCCGCGCCCGCCGCGGGTGGGGTTGCCGCCCGGGGCGTCGGCGCCCGCGCCGTCCTCGCCACCATCCACCGACCTGGACGCCGACGACGACGAAGACCGGCCCCGCCGGTCCGAGCTGACGGGCGCGCCCCGGGAGGCAGAAGCCGAGGACGGGTAGCCGCGCTCACCCCCACCCCCACCGCGCTGCTCGCGCTCACCCCCACCCCGCCCGCGCGCCGCGGTCCGGGGGTCAAACTCGTGGGCGATGACCACCACCTCCGGCCGGCGGGCATTGTACGACCGGGCCTCCCGCCTCAACGCCTCCGCCACCACCCGCTCGACCGCGACGACGAGCGCGTCGGGGGGCAGGCGCCCGACCGCCGCCTCCGCCGCCCGCACAAACCGGGCCAGCAGGCGCCCCTCGTCCGTCCACATCGCCCGGGTCGTCACCCGCACCCGAGCGCGCAGGCGGGGTGGGGCGCCCGCGTCGTAGGAAGAGCTGGGCGCGGGCGGGCCGCGCAAGACGTCGACGGCCGCGATGACGACGCCCTCCGTGGACAGGCGGGTCCGCTCGTCGATCGCCATCTCGCCCGCCGTGCCCGTGCCCCGGTGGCCGTCATTGTAGAACATGGTCAGCTGGGCCGCGCCCAGGACGGACGCGGAGAAGGCGGCCTCCCCGCCGGGGCCGGGCGGGCCGATGGCGGGGCGCCCGCCGACCAGCCCCGACCCGGCCACCCGGTTGGCGGCGCCCGTCGGGGAGACGCCCAGCATCTGGCCGTTGCGGATGACGGACGTGTTCTTCACGCCCAGGCCCCGGGCCAGGTTGGCGTGCTCGCACAGGAACGCAAACTCGCCGTGGACGGGCAGGAAGTGGTGGGGCTTGACCAGCTTCAAGACCTCCTCCAGCTCCCCCCGGCACGCGTGGCCGGACGAGTGCAGGCCCGCGTCCCGGCCCTGGGCGATCGTCGCCCCGCGCGCCGCCACCGCGTTCATCATGGCCGCCACCCGGGGCTCATTGCCCGGGATGACCTTGGCGGAGTACAGGACCAGGTCGGAGGGGCCGAGCTTGAGGACGGGCGACGCGCCGTGCGCCGCCAGCGCCAGCGCGGCCCGCGGCTCGGCCTGCGACCCCGTCGTCACGACCAGCAGCTCCGACGGGTCCATCCCCGCCGCGTCGGCGGGGGAGACCAGGTCGGCCGGGTCAAAGGGCGCCAGGCCGACGCGCGCGGCGGCGGCGAGGTAGGTGTTGAGGGACAGGCCCATGAAGCAGACCTTGCGCCCGGCCGCGTCGGCCGCCCGCTTGACTGCGCCCAGGCGGTGGACGTTGGACGCGAACTGGGTGGCCACGATGCGGCCCCGGCCGGCGTGGCCCAGGATGGCGGCCGCCAGGTTGACCTCGACGTCCGCCTCGGACAGGGTGCGCCCGGGCGACAGCACGTTGGTGGAGTCCGACATGAAGAGCGCGACGCCCTCCGTGGCCAGCCCCTCGAAGCCGACCCGGTCGAAGGACTCCCCGTCCAGGGGGTGCTCGTCGATCTTCCAGTCGCCCGTGTGCACGATGGCGCCGTGCTCGGAGCGCAGGATGAAGCCGGAACAGTCCGGGATGGAGTGCGTGACGCGGAGCGGCTCGCACTCAAACGGGCCCAGCTGGAAGCGCTTGCGCATCTCAAACGTCTTGAACCGGGACCCGTCGCCCCACAGGTTGTACTCCATCAGCCGCCGCTTCACCAGCTGCATGGCGAACGGCCCCGCAAAGACGGGCGTGCCCGGGTCCAGGGCGGGCAGGACCCAGGGCAGGGCCCCGATGTGGTCTTCATGCCCGTGCGTAATGTACACCGCCTCGATCCGGTCCCGCCACTGGGCGATGAAGGAGGTGTCGGGCAGGACCTTCTGCATGCCCAGGTCGGTGAAGCTGGATGCGGGGGGGGGCAGGGGGGGGGGGGGGGGGGGGGGGGGGGGGGGGGGGGGTGGGGGGGGCGGGGGGGGGGGGGA